>ERZ808037.55-NODE-55-length-122106-cov-14.706316_pt1 | contig 122106 bp, 102 predicted proteins | sample MGYA00380190_ERZ808037 | MGnify/ENA primary metagenome ERZ808037 (study PRJEB31490, sample SAMN06133399) | mouse gut metagenome | isolation source: J9 | host: mice | place: China: Chengdu | collected 2015-05 ...
CCATTAAAGCGGTACGCGAGCTGGGTTCAGAACGTCGTGAGACAGTTCGGTCCCTATCCGGCGCAGGCGCAGGATATTTGAGAGGAGCTGTCCTTAGTACGAGAGGACCGGGATGGACGGGCCGCTGGTGGACCTGTTGGGGACCAACCCCACGGCAGGGTAGCCAAGCCCGGAAGGGATAAACGCTGAAGGCATCTAAGCGTGAAGCCCCCCTCAAGATGAGATATCCAATAAAGGCCCCTTAGAGAGTATGAGGTAGATAGGCCTGGGGTGCAGGCACAGAGATGTGCATAGCTGACAGGTACTAATAGGCCGAAAGCTTGACCAGAGAAGAAGCAGGCAGAAGATGGCAAGATACAATGCGGTATTCGGTTTTGAGGGTATGGATAAAAATAAGAGTGTCATGAAATGAAAAGCAGTTTAACTGCTTTTTTTGTTGTTAAGCGGATAGAAATATGATATAATTGAAAAGGTTAGGTCAGCATAAAATACGGGGTGATATGAATGGACACAAAAATTCTTCTTGAAAATGGAACCAATGAGCTTGAAGTTCTGGAGTTTGTCTTGGACGGATATGCTTATGGAATTAATGTTGCAAAGGTGAAAGAAATTACGCCTTACCAAGAGACAGTGCCTGTACCGCATTCTAATCCATGCATAGAGGGAATTTTTATGCCAAGGGAAAGGCTCATAACAGCCATTGATTTGAGAAATTGTCTGGGGCGTGGAGTCTCCAAACCGGGCGGTTTATATATTATTACTAATTTTAATAAATTGGCTATTGCTTTTCATGTGGATGCTGTGAGGCGAATCCATAGGGTTTCCTGGGAAAATATTATTAAACCGGGAGCGGAGCTTTTTAATGAGGAAGAGAGTATTACAACAGGTATTGTAAAGCTTGAAGAGAGATTAGTCATTATCCTTGATTTTGAAAAGATCGTGACGGATATTAATCCTGAGACAGGATTGAGAATCAGCGAAATTGATGAATTGGGCACCAGAGGCAGGAGTGATGTTCCTATATTGATTGCGGAGGATTCCGTGCTTTTAAATCGCCTGATTGTTAATTGCCTGAAGAAGGCCGGATATAATAATCTGACGCGTACATATAATGGGTTGGAAGCCTATGAATATATTATGGAGTGTAAGAATCAGGGAAGTCTGAACGAGGATGTCAAATGTATTATCACCGACATCGAAATGCCGATGATGGATGGTCATAGACTGATTAAACTGGTTAAGGATGACCCGGTTGCCAAAGAAATCCCAATCATTATTTTCTCGTCACTTGTAAATGAGGAAATGAAGCGAAAGGGAGAGGCATTAGGGGCCAGCGCGCAGCTTTCAAAGCCGGAAATTGGGAATCTGGTGAGAGTGATAGATGGGTTAGTAGGAAATGAATAAGACATGGAAGGTCTTAGAGTGGAAGATAGATTCAGACACACTCCATGGGCCGGGAGAAATTCCGGCTCATTTCGTGTGTCATCTGTTTTTCAGGATTGGAATGTAATTCTTTGCGTACCGGGTTTGTATATGCCTGAAAGGCATAGCTTTAAAGATTGATTAGATGGGGACAGGATGATCAGATGATAGAGCAGGTAATAAAGAAAATCGAAGAGTCTGATTTAGTGTTGGTTGGAATCGGAGAGGAGTTAGATGTCCTCGGCCGTATTGAAAAGGAAGAGTACTATCAGAAGAATGCTCTAAAATTAGAGCATTCAGAGAATGTCTGGATGCTCCCCTTCCTGAAAAAAACAATGGCGGAAGGCAGGGAGGAGGAAACGGTTCGGATTTATGAGTCCCTTGCATCCCGTCTTGCATCCAGGAATTATTTTATTGTTTCCCTCTGTCAGGATGGGCTGTTAGAGAAAAGCAGTATAGATAAAGAACGTATTGTCTCACCCTGTGGGAATTATGCCAAATTGCAGTGTAGTAAGAAATGCTGTACAGAGCTGTATCCGATTCCAGAGGGATTGATTGACCGGATTCAATCTTTTTTTCAGAATGAGCAGGAAGGAAGTAAGCCAAAAGAGCCTCTCTGCCCAAGATGCGGCAGTCCATTGACGTTTAATAATGTGGATGCGCCGGATTATGCGGAGGAAGGCTATTTAGAGGGGTGGAATCGTTATAAAAAGTGGCTGCAGGGAACGGTTAATAAGAATCTGTGTATTCTTGAGCTCGGGGTGGGAATGAAATATCCCACTGTAGTGAGATGGCCTTTTGAGAAAGTAGCTTTTTTTAACCAGAAGGCGGAGCTTTTTCGGGTTCATGAGAAGCTATATCAGGTCCCAGAGGAAATTAGCGGCAGAGCTTATGGGATTTGCCAAAATCCACAGGAATTTTTGATGGAATTATATCTCAAATAACGGAGGAGCATTGTTAAAATGGACAAAAAGGTTAATGGAATGGAAAAAGACTCATCATTAGACGGACAGGAAAATCTGAAGACAGGAAATGCAGCAGGGGATTCTGTCCTGGATGGCATGGGGGAGCCTGGGAATGATGATTGGGAAATAAATATTGACGAGCTTTTGGAGCAGGCAGATATGCTTGTGAATAATGAAATGCTGCCGCCCATGCCGGAGTTTGAAGGAGAAGCTAATAAACGTTCTGCTGAAAGCGGGGCGGCAAAGTCCGAAGCCTCCCCGAAAGCGGCGAGCGCCCCCGGGCCGGAAGCAGCAGGAGCTTCTGCTAAAAACCCGGAAATAGATTCGGATTTGGATGAGATTAATAATCTTCTGGAGCAGGCTGATCTGAACGAAAAGATTGATGAGGATATGCTTGCGCTGTTAGAAAGTGCAACCGAAAATCAGTCGGACGATAATCCGGATGAGGTTTTTGATATTTTTGAAGAGGCGGACACACCTTTAGAGGATTTGCCCTTAAGCGACAGCCGGGATCATAATGAGCCTGAACAGGCGCAGGAGGAGGAAGGCGCGGAGAAGAAGGCAAAAAATGCCAAAAAGAAGAAGAAAAAGGAGAAAAAGTCCAAAAAAGCTTCTGGTAAAAATACAGAACAGGATGGAGATCTGGAAGAGGGGGAGAAGAAACCGTCCTTTCTTTCAAAGATTATGGCCCTTTTTGGCGGGCATGAGGATTTCGGGGATGATGAGCCCGATACTGCGGCAGATGAGAATGTTAAGATATTGAATGAATTAAACGGGGACGAAGGGAAAAAGTCACCGAAGGCTGCTAAAAAAAGTGCCAAGAAGAAGGAAAATAAAAAAGAAAAGAAAAATGCAAAGGAGGCAAAACCAAAGGCAAAGGCCAAAAAGCCGGCAGCTCCTAAGAAAAAGAAAGAAAAGCCGGTAGAGAAGCCCGCGGAAAAGCCGGTTAAGGTATTAAATGGTAAGAGCTTTACCGCCATTGCCGGTTTGTGTCTTTCCATTATTGCCGGCGTAATGATTGTAACCACCTTTATTCCGGAATATATGGATAAGCAAACTGTCCGCAAGGCGCTTCAGGATCAGGATTACGAAACGATATATTTGCTTCTGTATGACAAAAAGCTGAATGCAGATGAAACGTTGCTCTTTAATCAATCCAGGATAATCCGGCAGATGGAGAGACGTTTAGAGTCATATGAGAACAATATTGCATTGGGAAGGGAACTGGAGGCTGTGGATGCCCTGATGCAAGGCGTGGAGGATTATCAGGAATTGTGGGAAGCAGACGAATACCAGGTGAGAAATGCGGTCGAGGCTTCTTATTTACAGATCTGTCAAATCCTGGAAAGCAATTATGGGATAAATCAGGAGGAAGCGGTGGCGATTGCTTCCTATGACAAAGTGGAATATACCAAAGCGTTATATACACTCCTTGGAAAGGATGTCTCGTTGGGTGAGGAGGCTTCACAGGATGAGCAGTCATCGGAAGCAGAGAGCGTTGGCCCAGAGCCTGGCGTGGAAGCCGCAGGCGAACAGCAGCAGGATAATGAATCATCAGAGGCTGCAGGCCTTGGAGACGGCTCTTTGGAGGATGTTCTCCCGGAAGAGGAGGATATAATTAATTAAGGATGGCTGTGGGAAAGCGAGAGGATGGGCCTTAAGGAGAGCAGGAGAGATGACAGCAATCATTGACTATGACGCGGGAAACATTAAAAGTGTAGAAAAGGCGCTTTTGTATTTGGGCGAAGAAGGGGTGATCACCAGGGAGCGGGATGTGATCCGGAAGGCGGATCATGTGATCCTGCCCGGGGTTGGCGCCTTTGGCTCGGCCATGGAGAAGCTTCGGGGTTATGGATTGGAGGAGGTAATCCGGGAGGTGATCGCAGAGGGAACTCCTTTTCTGGGCATTTGTCTCGGACTGCAGCTTTTGTTTGAGAGCAGTGAGGAGAGCCCGGGAGTAAAAGGTCTTGGCATTCTTTCGGGCAGGATACTGCGTCTTCCCCATGAGGAAGGGCTTAAGATTCCCCATATCGGATGGAATTCCCTGAAATTCCCCAATAAGGGCCGTCTTTTCAGAGGGATTTCGCAGGGAGCCTATGTCTATTTTGTGCATTCCTATTATCTGCAGGCAAAGGAGGAGGAAATCGTTACCGCTTCTTCACAGTACGGCGCGCTGATCCATGCTTCCGTGGAGAAGGAAAATGTTTTTGCTTGCCAGTTTCACCCGGAAAAAAGCTCTCAGGTGGGGCTGACTATTTTAAAGAATTTTATCGACATTGGATGACCGGCTGGGACGGCATCCGTTGTTTTGTGTAGACAGAGAATAAATATGGCGCTTTCGGCGGCGGAGGGTATTATGCACACGAAGAGAATCATTCCCTGTTTGGATGTAAAGAGCGGAAGAGTAGTGAAGGGAACCAACTTTGTTAATTTAAGAGATGCCGGGGATCCCGTGGAGGTGGGCAGGGAATATGACCGTGCCGGTGCGGACGAGCTGGTTTTTCTGGATATAACTGCCTCCTCGGATAACAGAGGCATCAGAGCCGATATGGTGAGAAGGGTAGCCGAAACGGTATTTATTCCCTTTACCGTAGGCGGAGGAATCAGGACGGTAGAGGATTTCAGGATGATATTGCGGGAGGGCGCCGATAAGGTAGCAGTCAATTCCGCAGCGATTATGAAGCCGGAGCTGATCAGGGAGGCGGCAAAGCAGTTCGGAAGCCAGTGTGTTGTGGTGGCCATAGACGCAAAGAGGAGAGCGGACAAAAAGGGCTGGAATATTTTTAAGAACGGCGGCCGGATTGATATGGGCATAGACGCAGTGGAATGGGCTGCGGAGGCAGCCCGTCTGGGGGCAGGAGAGATCCTGCTGACCAGTATGGACTGTGACGGAACCAAGGCAGGGTATGACATTGAACTTACCAGAGCCGTGGCGGAAAGGGTTTCCATCCCTGTGATCGCCTCCGGCGGGGCGGGAGAGAAGGAGCATTTCTATGAGGCCCTGACAGAGGGAGGGGCAGAGGCGGTTCTGGCTGCTTCCCTTTTTCATTACAAGGAGCTGGAAATCAGGGATTTGAAGGAATACCTGCAAAAGAAGGGCGTGTCTGTGCGGCTGTAGCCGGGATATTTGGCAGAGCGGCAGGCTGCCTGTTGTTATAAGCGAAAGAGCGGTTGAATGCAGCAGCGGTTTTTTGGGGGATGCATAATCGTTACGGAAAGGATAAGGAAATTGCAATGGCAATGATTGACAATGACTGGCTTCCATGCATAGAGGACGAATTTAAGAAGCCTTATTACAAGGAGCTGTACCGTTTTGTAAGGCAGGAGTACAACAGCCGTGTGGTTTATCCGCCGGCAGATGATATATTCAATGCGTTTCATTTGACTCCCTTAAGTGAGGTGAAGGCTCTGATTCTGGGACAGGATCCTTATCACGGGCCACGTCAGGCCCATGGGCTTTGCTTTTCGGTGCTGCCTGAACAGTCGGAAATCCCTCCCTCCCTTCAAAATATTTATCAGGAGCTGAAGGAGGATCTGGGGTGTTTTATCCCCAACAATGGTTATTTGGAGAAGTGGGCCAGACAGGGGGTTTTGATGCTCAACACGGTGCTTACGGTGCGGGCCCATCAGCCTGGTTCCCATCAGGGTAAAGGCTGGGAACAGTTTACGGATGCGATTATCCAGGCGGTAAACGCCCAGGAGAGGCCTGTCGTGTATCTGCTTTGGGGCCGGCCGGCCCAGAGCAAGATTCCCATGCTTACGAATCCAGGGCACCTGATCCTGAAGGCGCCGCATCCAAGCCCGTTGTCGGCTTTCAGAGGTTTTTTCGGATGTAAGCATTTCAGTCAGGCCAACGAGTTTTTGGAAAGCCATGGGGTTGCCCCCATCGACTGGCAGATTGAAAATATCTGACGTATATGAGGAGGAGAAATTATGAATAAGTTGCCCTTTGTAACATTGGAGAAGGTGCAGGAGATTGCGGGGACTTATCCCACACCTTTTTATATTTATGATGAAAAAGGGATTCGCGAAAATGCAAAGGCTGTGAAGGAGGCGTTTGCATGGAATCCGGGATTTAAAGAATATTTTGCGGTAAAGGCAACGCCTAATCCCTGTCTGATCCAGATTTTGAGGGAATACGGCTGCGGCTGCGACTGTTCCTCCCTGACGGAGCTGATGCTTGGTAAAGCCCTGGGAATGAAGGGGGAGGATATTATGTTTTCCTCCAACGATACGCCGGCGGAGGAATATGCCTATGCCGCTGAGATGGGAGCCATTATCAATCTGGACGATATTACTCATATTGATTTTGTGGAGAAGATTTTAGGCAAGCTCCCCGAGACAATGAGCTGCCGGTATAATCCCGGCGGAATCTTTCAAATGAGCAACGGGATCATGGATAACCCCGGAGATTCCAAGTATGGATTTACCACAGAGCAGATGTTTGAGGGGTATCGGATTTTAAGAGAGAAGGGAGTTAAAAACTTCGGCATTCATGCGTTTCTGGCCAGCAATACAGTGACCAATGACTATTATCCGATCCTTGCAAGGGAGCTGTTTGAGCTTGCGGTCCGTCTAAAGAAGGAGACGGGCGCGGATATTAAGTTTATCAATCTTTCGGGAGGCGTGGGAATCCCTTACCGCCCGGAGCAGGAGGCAAATAATATCAGGGCCATCGGTGAAGGCGTGCGGAAGGTTTATGAGCAGGTGCTTGCGCCGGCAGGGATGGGAGATGTGGCTATCTATACGGAGATGGGGCGGTTCATGATGGGGCCTTACGGGCAGCTTGTGACCCGGGCCATTCACGAGAAGCATACCCACAAGGAGTATGTTGGGGTAGACGCCTGTGCGGTGAATCTGATGCGTCCGGCCATGTACGGCGCTTATCATCACATTACGGTTTTGGGCAAGGAGAATGCCTCCTGCAGCCATAAATATGATGTAGTGGGCTCTCTGTGCGAGAACAATGATAAATTTGCTATTGACAGAATGCTTCCCGAAATCGCAAAAGGGGATTATCTGGTGATTCACGATACGGGGGCGCACGGACATGCTATGGGATACAATTATAACGGAAAGCTCAGATCGGCGGAGCTGCTCCTTAAGGAGGATGGAAGCGTGGAGCTGATCCGCAGGGCGGAAACACCCAGGGATTATTTTGCCACGTTGGACTGCCTGGAGCTATATGAAAAGTTGAAAAATTAGAAAAAAATTCTTGTAATTGACGACTTTATATGGTACAATGTTTTTCAGTTGTGAAACAGCTTATCAGAAAAGCCGATGTGGCGGAATTGGCAGACGCATCAGACTCAAAATCTGACGATGGCAACATTGTACGAGTTCAAGTCTCGTCATCGGCATGAAGCACTGAATATTTTGTTCAGTGCTTTTTGCATTTACCGGGAGAGGACGTTTCTTATGAGGCAGACGCAGCAGTCCGGCCAAGGGCCAGGGCCGCTGCCGTTAAGTTTTTTTGTTGCGTCCCCATGGCTTGCGCAGAGCGCAGGTGTTTGCTATAATGAAACATAATGCCGTGCTCTTCCAAAAAGGGGGCAGGCGGGCACGAATACAGAGAAGGAGAGAAAGAAAAATGAGGATTATCAGAGCAAAGGATTATGAGGACATGAGCAGAAAGGCGGCCAATATTATTTCGGCCCAGATCATTATGAAGCCTGAGTGTGTGTTGGGACTGGCTACGGGTTCTACGCCGATCGGCGCCTATAACTGTCTTGTGGACTGGTATCAGAAGGGGGATTTGGATTTTTCCGGCATTACTACGGTTAACCTGGATGAGTATAAGGGACTTACCAGAGAGAATGATCAGAGCTATTATTACTTTATGCATGAGCATCTTTTTGGAAAGGTGAATGTGGATCCCAAGAGAACTTTTTTACCCGACGGTACGGAGCCGGATTCTGAGAAGGCATGTTCGGATTATAATAAAATTATTGCAGGTACAGGCGGAGTGGATCTGCAGCTTTTGGGACTGGGACACAACGGCCATATTGGATTTAATGAGCCGGGGGAGGAATTTAAGGGAGAAACCCACTGTGTTGATTTGACAGAGTCCACCATAAAGGCGAATCAGAGATTTTTTGCATCCATAGAGGAGGTGCCGAAGCAGGCATATACTATGGGGATTAAGACGATCATGCAGGCCAGGAAGATTCTGGTGGTGGTCAGCGGCGAGGATAAGGCGGCCATTGTAAAGGAAGCATTTTTTGGAAAGATTACACCTAAGGTGCAGGCTTCCGTATTACAGCTTCATAATGATGTTACCGTCGTAGCCGATGAAGCGGCTTTGTCGCTGATCGGATAAAGGCAGAAGTACTTAAGGCGCTTTCCGGTGTATATGCGCACCGGGAAGCGCAGTATATTTATAGCGCTTTTATATTCTGAAAAGGGTTGGGCGCTTTAAAAGGCAGGTTGGAATATGACTAAGAATTTTGCAGAAGGAAAGGTCTGGAGGAATATTATATATCAATCCATTCCGCTTATGCTGGCCCAGTTGGTACAGCTTTTGTACAATGTGGTTGACCGGATTTATATTGGTCACTTGCCGGGAGCGGACAGCATGGCTCTGACTGGGATCGGTCTGGCTTTTCCGCTGACAACAATTATCGCAGCGTTTACGAATCTTTTCGGAACAGGCGGAGCGCCTTTGTTTTCCATAGCAAGAGGAGCGCAGCAGGAGAAACGGGCAGAAAAAATCCTGGGCAACACATTTTCCCTGTTGATGTGTTGTTCGCTGGTAATTATGACCTTGTGTTTTGTGTTCCGAAGGCCTGTTTTGTATCTGTTTGGGGCAAGCGACGCTTCTTATGTATATGCAGACGCATATCTGAAAATTTATCTTCTGGGAACCCCCTTTGCCATGCTCTCTACAGGGCTGAACGGCTTTATCAATGCCCAGGGATTTCCGAAAACGGGAATGATGACCACTCTTTTGGGGGCGGTGCTGAATCTGATCCTGGATCCTGTTTTCATTTTCAGCTTACATATGGGGGTGAGCGGAGCCGCCCTTGCAACAATTTTGAGTCAGATTGCTTCCTGCATTTGGGTTTTGCATTTTCTTATGGGGAAGGAGACGCAGCTTCGGATTAAAAAGGCTAATCTGGGAGTGGACTGGAAACTGGCCTCCGAGATTTCTTCTCTGGGAATGGCCGGCTTCATCATGCAGGGAACCAATGCGCTGGTACAGATTGTGTGCAATACCATGCTGAAGATTTACGGGGGCGATCTGTATGTGGGGATCATGACGGTGATCAATTCGGTGAGAGAGATTTTGTCCCTGCCGGTCAGCGGCCTTACCAGCGGCGCGCAGCCGGTGCTGGGCTATAATTACGGTGCAAAGCGATTAGAGAGAGTATGCCAGGGGATACGCTTTATGTCGGTGATTGGTATTCTTTATACCCTGTTGGCGTGGCTGGCGGTGATTCTCTGTCCTCGCCTTCTGCTCTCTGTTTTTACGGAAGATACAGCCATGCTGGAGGCGGGAGTAAGGGCAATCCGGGTTTATTTTTTTGGATTTTTCTTCATGTCCTTTCAGTTCTCGGGGCAGGCCTCTTTTACGGCGCTGGGATTTTCCAGGCAGGCTATTTTCTTTTCCCTTCTCCGCAAGGCGGTGATCGTGGCGCCGCTGACGGTTTTTCTCCCAAGGCTAGGCCTGGGAGTGGACGGGATTTTTCTGGCAGAGCCGATCTCTAACGCAATCGGGGGGCTGGCCTGTTTCCTTACCATGTACTTTACGGTGTACCGGAAACTAAAGGCGGAAATTAATTGAATAAAATGTGAATGCTGCAGGAGCGCTATTCAATGGATTTCAGGGACTCCGCCATGTTGATTTTTTCCAGCTTGAAATACATGAAACAGTTTACCAGCATGGAAAAAAGAAAGGTAAACAAAAGGCTCAGCAGGTAGCTGGCAGGGGTGATCAGGGTTTTGAAGGAAATCAGGTCAATTTTAATGTTGTACATCACAAACCAGTGCAGCCATTTCCCAAGTCCCAGTCCCACAAGAGCGCCCATGGCGGTGAGCACAAGGTTTTCGCGGAAAACGTAGTCCGCCGTTTCCCTGGCGTAAAAGCCCAGAACCTTGATCGTGGCGATTTCCCGGATCCGCTCCGTAATGTTAATGTTCGTCAGGTTATAAAGTACGATAAAGGCAAGGCTTCCGGCACAGAGGATGATCAGAGCAATGATATAGTTCATGCTCACCATCATATTGGAGATTCTCTCCCGCATATCAGCGATCACGGAAACGGCAAGCACGTTTTTGTTTTCGGAAATTGCCGCCGCGGCCTCATGAATGTCTGTACCCTCCTTCACCAGGGCAAACGCGCTTTTGTATTCCGGTTCGGCGCCAAACTGCTCCTTAAAGGTTTCTTTATCTATATAAATATAGTTATTGACAAAATTTTCGCACAGAGCGGTAACCTTTACGCTCAGACTGTTCCTCTCGCTGTCCTGCAAAATGATATTATCGCCGATTTTAATCCCCATATTCTCCGCAATTTTTGTGCTCAGTACGGCCTCTCCCTTTTCAGGCCAGGGAATGTCCGCGCCCTCCTTAGTGTGGAGATTCAGGAAAGCTGGGAGCTGCCGGGCGTCCTTCGGGATTTCCAGGTAAACGGATTTGAGCCTGCCGCCAAAGCTTAAGTCTACACTCTTTTCATACCGGCAGGCAAAGCCTGCCAGCATATGGTTTGTCTGTTTTGCCAGCTCGTCTATCGTCTTTTCTGAAATATTCTCCGAAAAAGTGACGTCAATGTCATATATCTGAATTTCACCATACTGTATTTCGGCTATGTTCATGACGGAATCCTTGATTCCGAATCCTGTGACAAGTAGGGCAGTACAGCCGCTGATGCCCAGTATCATCATGAAAAATCTCTTCTTGTATCTGATAATATTCCGAAGGGAAACCTTATGCAGAAACTTCATTCTGCGCCAGATAAAGGGTACTCTTTCAAGAAAAATTCGCTTGCCGCTCTTGGGGGCTCTGGGACGGATCAGATTGGCCGGAACACTGGTCAGCTCATGTCTGCATGAAAAATATGCCGCACCCATGGAGCAGAGAAGGGAAACAGCGATAGAAAGCAGTGCCAGCGAAAGATCAAAGTAATACTCGATTTCTCCCATGCTGTACATGATTCCATAGCCGATCCATATGACCTTCGGGAAGAGCCAGGCGCCGGCAATGCATCCGATAACGGCCCCAAGGGCCGCCGCGGAACCGGCGTAAAACAGGAATTTTCCCATGATGGCTCCGTTTCCGTAGCCAAGGGCTTTGAGCACGCCGATCTGGGTTCTTTGCTCCTCCACCATTCTGTTCATGGTAGTCATACAGACAAGGGCCGCAACCAGGAAGAAAAATATGGGGAACACATTGGCAATCGCCGCTACAATGCTGGAATCGCTCTCATAGCAGGCATAGCCTACATTGGTATTCCGGTCAAGAATATAAGTGTCAGGCGTTTCAAGGTCTGCCAGCTCCTGTCTGGCATCGTCAATTTTTTGCTGGGCGTCTGCCACCTCTGTTTCAAATTCCTCTTTCGCATCGCTGTATTCTGTTCTGGCATCTGCCAGCTCAGCCCTGCCGTCCGTCAGCTCTGCGCGGCCTTCCTCCAAATCCGCCTTCGCCTGGACAATGTCCTTTTGGGCCTGCGCCAGCTTTTCTCTGCCGTCAGCCAGCTCTGCCTTTCCCGCCTCCAAATCCTCCTTGGCCTCTTCGAGACGGGCTTTTCCATCCTCCCACTCGGCTCTGGCGTCAGTGACCTGGGATTTTGCGGACTGCAGCTCTTCCTCCGCCTCCAGAAGCACCTTTTCATTGTGCCTGATTTTGGCATATGCCTCCTCAATCTGATCCCAGCCATCCTGGAACTGTCCTTTGTAGGAGTAAATTTCTGCAAGGCCGGCCCGGATTTGCTCCAAGCCGTCCTGAAGCTGTGATTTGCCGCCCTGAAGCTGTTCGAGGCCGGACTGAATCTGGGCCCTGGCGGCGGCAAGTTGGGCGCTGCCTTCGGATATTTGCTGGCGGCCGGCTTCGATCTGGGCTCTGGCGGCCTCATATTCTTCCTGTGATATGAATCCCGCCGTATATCCGGCCTCTAACTCTTCGGCCTGTGCATTGAGAGCCTGCTCCCTGGCGCTAAGCTCCGCTTCCTGGGAGGAGAGGGCCTGGGCGGCCGTGTTAAGCTCCGCCTCCCGGCTCTCCAGCTCTGCCGCCTGCCCGGATAATTCCGCTTCTTTTGCAAGCAGCATCTGCTCCTGCTCGATCAGAGGCGCTTCTTTTTCGGCCAGTTTTTCCTCCTGTTTTTTTAGTTCCTCCTTTGCATCATCCAGCTTGTCCCATGCCTGGGACAGCTCCAGCTCATTGGCGAAGATTTCCCACTCATGATCTTTCAGCTCTTCGTCTCCATCAATAAGCTCCTGCTGCTTTTGGGCAATTTCCTGTTCGCCGTCTGTGATTTCCCGCTCGCCGTCTGCGATCTCCTGTTTACTCTCTGCGATCTTTCTTTGGCCATCCGCAAGCTCCTGCTCTGCGTCTGTCAGCTCCCTCTCTGCGTCTGCCAGTTCCTGCTCTGCGTCCAAAATCGTTTGCCAGGCATCATCCAGCTCTTTTTCGGCTTCCTCTTTTTTGTCATCCAGCTCGTTTTGGGCGTCGCTTATTTTTTCCTGGGCCGTGGAGAGAAGCTCCTCATACCTGCTCTGTGCCAGAAGCTCTGTCTTTTCTTCTACGGCATCGGTGATGGAATCAATATAATTTTCGTATTCATCGGTGTAGGCCTCATATTTTTCGCTGGCCGTCACATATATTTCGGTGAAATAATCACAGTCAAAGGCTTTATGGGGCACATAAAGAAAAGCCCCCACCTTCCCGTCGCCGATGGAGGTGGTTCCCCGTTCTAAATTGATATAATACGGCGTGCGCACGACTCCCACAGCGGTAAAGGTACGGTTTTTAAACATTTCCAGGGTATCCTCGTCGTTGTCGTCTGTCACCGTAATCTGAGAACCGATTGACTCTTCCCCGTACATAGAGGAATCCAGAAGGCACTCGTCGGCCTGCTCCGGCATCCTGCCCGCTGTCAGCACCAGTTGATTGATCTGTTGGGGAATGGTATGGAATTTATAAATATTGCTTGTCTCGTCCATTGTGCAGAGCGCGTCTGCCGAAATTGCACCCTCCGCATCCGCAATTTCGTCCAGCTCCTTTAGCGTGTCCGCGCTTTCCTTTGAGAAGCCCACTGTAGACAGAAGGCGGAAATCAAAAAAATTCTGTTCTGTCAGGTAGGCGCTCTGTGTTGCGAGCATTGCAGGTGTGGTGGCCTTCAGCCCTGTAAAGAGCCCCACGCCCAGCATCACAATGGCCAGAATCGCCATATACCGTCCAAAACTTCCCTTGATTTCCCGGATCGTAGTCTTAACCATTTTGCTGGATTTTACCATTCAATTTCCTCCACCGGCACAATATGTTCGTTCAGCTCCGTTTTTTGCACGGTTCCGTTTTTGACGGTGATGACTCTGTCCGCCATGGCAGTCAGGGCCTGATTGTGGGTAATGACTACCACGGTCATTGCGGTTTTGCGGCAGGTATCCTGTAATAATTTCAAAACCGCCTTGCCCGTATTATAGTCAAGCGCCCCGGTAGGCTCATCGCAGAGCAGAAGCTTGGGATTTTTGGCCAGAGCCCTGGCGATGGCGACCCTTTGCTGCTCCCCGCCGGAGAGCTGGGCCGGGAAATTTCCTGCCCTGTCCTTTAATCCCACCATTTCCAAAACCGTCATGGCGTCTAGGGGCTCTTTGCAGATCTGGGCCGCAAGCTCCACATTTTCAAGAGCGGTCAGATTCTGTACCAGATTATAAAACTGGAAGACAAAGCCGATGTCAAACCGCCTGTAGGCCGTCAGCTTCTTTTTGTTGTAAGAGGAAATTTCCTGGCCGTCCAGAAACACCTGGCCCAGGGAGAGAGAGTCCATTCCGCCTAAAATATTCAGGATCGTGGTTTTACCGGCGCCGGAGGCTCCCACCACTACACAGAATTCCCCTTTTTGAATGGTAAAATTCACATCCCGGAGAGCCTCGATGTCCACCTCTCCCATATGATATGTTTTGCCCACGTTTTTAAATTCTACAAACGAGTCCATCTGTATTTCCTCCCTGTTCCCGAGTCTTGGCCATACCGGAAATTCCCGTCTGACATTTCCTGATAGGAATAGTTTATCATATGCATTTTAAAACAAAAACACCCTGAATCTAAAAAAAGTATTAAAATGCGGTGTAGACACAAAAAGAGAGCGTTATGCCCTCTTTTTATACAGGTGTTCGATCCATTGAATACACTGGTACAGGCCCATGGCGATTGCACACAGGATGATGATGGAGGTGATTACCATGTTGAGCTGGAAGAGGTGATGGACGCAAATGATAAAAGGCAGACGCGGTTGGTATCTGCTAGGTTGAAAAGTGTTTTTCTTTTTAGGAAATCATTGATAGAAACAAAATCGCATCCGGCATTCATAGCTGTCAAAAAGTCTTTTTCTTCATCGCCGACAAATAATATCTCTGCTTCCTGAATTTTAAATGCATCTGCTATGTAGCATATCCCGCCTTTATTGGGTTTTCTTACACCACATACTTGTGATGATACATATAAATCAAAATATGGAAGAATTTCTTCTATTGCAGGTTTGAATATATAGTCGGGCATTGCATTTGGCAGGTCTGTTAAGCAGGCTGTTTTAAATCCTGAATTTCGGCATTTTTTTAACAATTCTATAGAATATTCATATAGATTTGCCTTTAAACCCAAGCTTTCAAAAAATAGCTTTATTACTGTGTTTGTATCGGGTTTTTCTTTCCAGTTTGATATAACATCATCAAAAATCACCTCCGGCTTTATTTCGTATTCTCTCTTACTGATACGGGGGTTATATGATTTTAATTTATTTGCAGATTTTTGCAAGTCATTTTGTGACAAATTCAGTTTCAAAACTTCATTTATTTTTTCAAATCCACCCATATAATAAGAGCTCCAATTTAGCGGCATTCCTGCATATTCCATTAAGGTTCCGCCTAAATCAAATACAATCGACTTTAACATCTCAACCTCCATAATCTTCGGTGTATATACTTGATTATAGGATTTATGTCTGTTGCCTGCAATGGATATTTATAAGCTCATTTTTCAGCGGTGTATCATTCTGAAAGGGGAGAAATATGGTGAAATGAAGCGTGCAGAAGGCAAACTTGAAATGCGGGACGGGAAGAATACAGGACCGGCTCCACAAATATGGGAAGCAGTAATCATGGGACAGACATAGCAGGGCATAAAATTTTCTAAAAGTGATACTCTGCCCAAAAGAAAGGAGCAAACGTATGTCCAAAGAAAATCAGAAATTAATCGAATTGATTTCACGTATTCTAGTCCGGGAGAAGCTGATCTCCTCAGAAGAACAGCTACGGGTACTGAGTCTGCTCAGAAAAGAGTGAATCCATGCAAAAACTGCGCGCAGTTATCTATAATCGCTGTAGCACGGAGGAGGAATCCCAGAAGGATGCACTCATAAAGCAGGTCAGGGAATCCAGGGACTGTGTTTTGGAGGCAGGATGGGAGCTGGTTGATACTTATGTGGAGGCCAAGAGCGGTACTTCGGTGAAGGGGCGTAACGAATATAACCGGCTTTATGAGGATCTCGAGGGCGATAAGTTCGATATTATCGTCATCAAAAGCCAGGATAGACTGATGCGCAACACGAAGGACTGGTATCTGTTCCTTGACCGGATGCAGAGGAACCGGAAACGTCTCTATCTGTATCTTGAACGGAAATTTTATACGCCGGATGATGCGCTGGTCACCGGGATCAAGGCGATTCTGGCGGAGGAATACAGTCGGGAGCTGAGCAAGAAGATCAATCATGCGCACAAAAACAGGCAGAAGGAAGGGAAAAGCTTTGTATTTACAAACCAGATATACGGCTACAGGAAGATGCCGGATAAGAGTATTGTAATAGACCAGAAGGAAGCGGAAATGATCAGGATGATCTTTGAGCTTTCAGCCAGCGGCTATGGCACCCACTGCAGCGCAGAGATTCTTTATCAGCATGGGTACCGTAATCACAAAGGCAAGAGGCTTGGCCCTTCCCTTATTCGAAATATTATCCGGAATCCCATTTATAAGGGAACGGTTGTCCAGAATCGGCAGCATTATGATTTTGAGAGCAAGCAGGTCTGTAAAAATCCTCCCTCAGAATGGTTGTTTCACGAAAACGCTGTGCCACGGATTGTGGAGGAAGAGCTGTTTGCGCGGGCGAATCAGGGGCTGGATCAAAGAAAGCAGGAAGGAAACCGGGGCGGCATTTACAGGAAAGGAAGCAGCCCGGGGAAATATGACCTGTCGGGCAAGCTGCTTTGCGGAATTTGCAAAAGTCCCTTTTACCGTACCGTCCGCCGGAATAAAAGCGGCAGGGTGACGGAATGGAAATGCAGCAACTACCTGCAAAATGGCAGGAAAGATGCGCAGATGCGCAGGGATCAGCTCAGAAAGGCCGGACGGCAGCCGGATGCAGGCAGTCAGGAGGGGTGCGACAACGTGCATCTGGATGAAAAGAAATTGTATGGGACGCTGGAAGAGCTTTGCAATCAGAAATACCAGGGGCCGGAAAAGGACAGCCTGCTAAAAGAAACGTTAATGATACTCAGAAAAGCCTTAAGCGGGAACAATACCCATTTAAGGAAGGCGGGACTGGAAGGTGTACTGGAAAAAATCGTCCGGCAGAAGGACGTCCTTCTCGAAAAGCTTTTGGAAGGCGTAATCTCAGATAAGGATTTCAAGGTCAAAAATAAGGAGCTGGAAAGCCGGAAGTCAGAGATAGAACAGGAGCTTAAGACCATGGAGGATGCCCTTCTTCAAGATACAAGGCTGGAGAGCCGGATAGAGACGATCCGTAAAAGGCTGGAGGATGGAGTGATCAGGCAGGCACAGATGGCAGATATGGTCAGTAACATTTCCAGAATCGAAGTTTTTCCGGCTTACATGGAAGTTTATTTCGATTCCCGGGCCTTGATGGGGCCTGGCTTGGAAGAAGTCTCTTCGGCGGTTAAGGACGGGGCGGATAAGCTCACGGCAGTGCGCATGGATCAGAGATGCAGCACATCCCATCACCCCATGATCGAAGCAGAAAAAGAGAGGATACTGGACCTTATGAAAGAAAAGCCTGAAACTACGGCAAAGGCGATTGCCGCAAAGATGGGTGTGAATCTATCCCTGGTACATAGAAGAATCCGGGAATTAAAAAAGGAAGGAAAGATCAGATACGACTCCCCCAATGGCAGGGGAAAATGGCAGATACTTGTCCCTTTTCCAGATAAAACTTGATAATGGGAGCGGGGATAAGGTATACTTGAATCAGCCCAAAACCTGCATGAATTGGCGGGTTCCGGGCTGATGAAACAACTGGACTATTTGTCCAATGGGCTATCCTTGAAAAATGATGCTTATGAGAAAGGAGACGGCAGGATGTGTACTTTATTTGAAGAGATTGCAAAAGAGAATGAAATGATAGGAATTGAGAAGGGAAAAGCAGAAGGAAAAGCAGAAGGAATTATCGAAACAGGTTTGGAATTCGGCCTTTCAGAAGAGGATATATTAATTCGAATACAAAAAAAATTAAATATATCTTTGCAGGAGGCACAGGATTATATGGACAGATTTGCCAAACAAACTGTGTAGATCAAAACAGAGCGATTTTTAAGCAGATTGGCGTGTGGTCTGTTTAAAAGTCGCTTTCATTTCTATCATTTCCGCCTATCATTTGAAAACCTGCGACCCATAAATGATCAGATACCCCAGTCCCCGTCTTGCAGCTAGGAATTCCCCGATGATCACGCCCACCAGGGCCAGGCCGATATTGACCTTCATATTGCTGAGCACGGCGGGAATGGAGGAAGGAAGCACGACTTTATGGAAAGCGTCAAACTTGTTTCCGCCAAGCGTGTAGATGAGCTTGAGCTTTTCCCGATCCACCTGCTTAAAGCCGGTGTAGAGGCTGATCACGGAACCGAAGATTGCCACGGAAATCCCTGCCACAATGATGGTGTTCATTCCGCTACCCAGCCAGACAATGAAAAGGGGGGCGAGGGCGGATTTGGGCAGGCTGTTCAGGACCACCAGATAAGGCTCGGAAATTTCCGAAAGGGTTCTGGAATACCACAAAACAGTGGCGGCCAGGACGGAGATTAAGGTGATCAGCACAAAGCTCAGCAGGGTTTCCAGCAGGGTGATTCCTGTATGTGTAAAAAAGGTTCCGTCTCTGAGCATATTGACAAAGAAGGAAACCACCATGCTGGGGCTGCTGAAAAAGAAGGTGTCAATCCATCCAAGCCTGCCGGAGCACTCCCAAAGGGAGAGAAAGAGTACTAATACAAGAATGCGCAGCAAGGTGATCATGTGATGATGCTTATGGTGCTTCTTAATATAGAGCTGCTGGGCTGTTAAGCCTTCTTTGGATTCTTTAGAACTGAAAATATCTTTTTGTCTATCCGCTATATTCATCAGAGATCTCCTTCCACAGTAAACTGAATAAATCCTGAAATTCCGGAGCGTTCCTTGCCGCAAGGGGGGTATTTTCCGGCAGGGTGAGATGAACCGGAATATTGTTCTTGATGGTGGCCGGGCGTTTGGTGAGCACAAGGATCCTGTCTGCTAAAGAGATGGCTTCTGACAAATCATGGGTGATCAGGATGGCGGTAATACCGCTGGCGCGGATAATATTTCCAATGTCGGCGGAAACCATCAGCCGTGTCTGGTAGTCCAGGGCGCTGAAGGGTTCATCCAAAAGAAGAAGTCCGGGCTCCATGACCATGGTTCGGATCAGGGCAGCGCGCTGCTTCATACCGCCGGAGAGCTCTCCCGGTTTTTTGTCCTTAAATTTGTAAAGCCCATAGTCCCGAAGGAGCTTTTCCGCAAGGGCTTCTTTTTCGGGGGACAGGGATTTGTTGATTTCCGGGCCAAGGAGCACGTTCTTCCAGATGGTGCGCCATTCCAGGAGATGATCCTGCTGGAGCATATAGCCGATACGGATGTTCTCCTGCGCTTCTTTGCTTAACAGAATTTCACCGGATTCAGGCAAGAGCAGCCCGGCGATGATGGAGAGCAGGGTGGATTTGCCGGTGGTGCATACATGGAAATTTTTAATGATATGCTGATAATAAAAGTGAGGGTAAAGAGTATGAGATACTTTCAATCCATGACTTTGGAATTTGATATGGCAAGGATCAGCAGCCGGATCAGTTTTGCACTTCTTGACAGGAGAACACCGAAAGCAAGGCTGGCACGGGAGGTGGGGGTAAGCAGGGATCTGGTCTATAATTATACAAGGGAGAATTTTCCCGAGGAGTTTATGCGGATACCGGTTCTGAAAGCTTTTGCGGAATATTTTAAAATGGATACTTATTACTTTTGTAATGACTATCATAAATTTATGGATCAGACAGATGTGGCGGAGTTGCTTAAAAGTATAAGGCGGAAGAAAGGCGTGACACAGAAGATGTTTGCGGATGAATTAGGTGACGCTCTCGCTATATATAAGGCATATGAGCAGGGTAAAAGCAACTTGCCTTATCAGGTTTATCTAAGGCCTCAAAAAGTGTATGGGCCATTTGAGGATAACTTGTGGGAGGTGGAAGTTAATGAAAGGAAGCTGTAAGAGAGATTATACTATGATTACAACACCAACACAGATAAGGATAGAGGAGAATGCAAGGGCTGTAGAACTGCTGGAAGGGTTTGTACTTAATTTGTCCGATGCAATGAGGTATCGCAGCACGACATTATGGACGAAAAGAAAAGGGGATTTTATCTGCCACTGGCATGAATTAGTAAGTTGATTTGTATGGAAAAGAATAATATAATAAACACAGAAGCGGAGGAAAAGATAATGGATTATAAAGATAAAATCTATGATGTGTGGGAAGAATTAAGCATATCCAATGATTTCCTGTTTGGGAAGGTAATGCAGGATGCGCAGTTGTGCAGGGAGCTGCTCCAGAGAATCCTTCCGGAGCTTGACATTGACCATATAGAATATCCCGAATTGCAGAAAGGGATTAAACCGGATATGGATGCCAAAAGCGTAAGGCTGGATGTATATGTGCGGGATGGAAAAGGCACCGTTTATGACATTGAAATGCAGGTGGCAAATACGAAGGAGCTTCCCAAAAGAACAAGGTATTACCAGAGTATGATCGATCTACAGATGATTGACAAAGGGCAGTCCTATAAGAAGCTGAATCCAAGCTATATCATATTTATATGTCAGTTTGACATATTTGATATGGGGAGACATATCTACACCTTTGAAAACATCTGCAAAGAAGATAAAAATATCCCACTGGGAGACGGAGCTATAAAGATATTTTTAAATGCGGATGGGAAAATGGACGATGTCAGCAGAGAGCTGAAAGCGTTTTTGGACTATGTGGCAGGGAAGAAGTCAGAAGATTCATTCGTGAAGAGATTGGAAGAGGCCGTAAAGGCGGCAAAGAAAAACAGAGAATGGAGGCATGAATATATGACATTGTTAATGAGGGATCAGGAGAATATCGAAAAAGGGATCCAGCAGGGAATCCAGCAAGGAATCCGGCAAGGAATTGAACAGAGCATATATGGAGTAATTGCTATATGCCAGGAGTTGCGTTTGTCAGATGATGAGATTTCAGAAAAGTTACAGGGGAGGTTTAACCTTTCAGAAGAAGAGGCGCAGGAGTATTTGCAGGAGTCGGAGAGAGAATTAGCTTGTCCTTAAATGGCGGTTTCCCTGGAAGAGAGTATGTGAATCGGCATTGATGGAATTATTAATTAACACAAAGGCAGTTTATGGGGTGTGTAGAACGTTGTAGGAAATATCCGCAGTGGCAGGGGGATGCCTGTCCTGCGGATATTTTTACGTGAGGGAAAACGATGCAGTAAATGTATATAGATTAATGTGCGGGGCTGCGGCAGGGAATAGAAAATGGAATAGGATGCGGGCTGGAATTTTTCCAGCCCTTATTTTTACGGAGGTAAAAGAGATTATGGAATTAAAAAGTTTTGACAACTTACAGCAGGCAAAGGATCTCGTAAGAGGGCTGCGTGACATCATGTTTTACATGGAAACTGCAGAGCAGGACAGGCTGATACCGGTTACTATCCTCGCCCCTTCCGAGGCAGTATTGGAAAAAAGTGTATTCCCTGCTTGAAGGATAAGAGACCACAACCTTATGGAGATTAAGTATTCCCGGGCAGAGCATGAAGAAAAAGGCGGAGGAGATATTGGCACCGTACCGATAACTGCACGGACAGGAAATTGAAATGATAAATAATAAATAGGAAAGAGAGTAAGACCCTGGAAGCCAATTCCAGGGTCTTACTTTGTCTGTAAATCTCTTTGAAAGTGACAGAATATATTTATACTTATCTTAAAAACAAGCCTGACTATAAGTTAATGGGCAGCAGATCTGAAATGTGAAATGAATAAGCGAGGAGGAAAGAGCATGGGAGCAAGGAAGCTGCCGAAGGATATATGCAGTTTAAGGAGACTGTTTATTAGGGATAAAGGAAAGCAGCGTCCCCATCAGGGGAGGGAAATCTGGCGTAGTTCCCCGACAATTGGAAAATTTTGCAGAAAAATTTCTTGAAAATCTTGTGACGGTATACTTTTTGGTGAAAAATATTTTACACTTTTTTCAAAAGACGGGGATTTATGGATTATAGAAGATGCACAGGATATTCGGAATCCATATGGAGGAAGGACAATAATAGTACGCTGGATTTAATTGAACAGCCCAAGCGGGATATTGAAGAGATATGTGCTGGAACAGGTAATAGAAAAGTTAAGAAGGGATGGCCTGCTATGGTTGTCATAGTACCTGAAAGAGGCAAAGATCGTATTGAGAAGCCTAATAGAGCCACACTGCAGCATATAATAGATCAAGGTTCGCAGTATCGGGGAAAGCTTCATGCGAAAACACGATATACACGTCCAAATTGACAGCGGTATCCCAGACAAATATATACAAGATCTAACTAACATTTATACAGCTACATATATAAAGAAGACTCTTAATGAAAGCGGCTTACCAAAGGAGGTGCAACTAAATGTCATCGAAAAGTTAATTGAATCAATAAAGACGAATAACGTTAATATCTAAGTTTTAAAGCTCAAATAAGCTATTTACATTGTCGCATGCCATAGCCTGCGAGATATGGGCATATGACCCCCGCGGTATCCGCCGGATGTCTATGAGATGCTTTGCATCTCTTTGAGCAGCCGTCTGGCCCATTATCCGCGGGAATCAAATTAGCAGGGAAGGAGGCTTACAAATGTTAATCGCCATCTACAGCCGCAAATCCAAATGGACAGGAAAGGGAGACAGCGTTGAAAACCAGCTCATCATGTGCAAAGAATACATAGCCATGTTTATAGAAGGCGGCGGCTCGGCGGAGATCATCGAGTACGAGGATGAGGGCTTTTCCGGCAAAAACACGAAACGGCCCCAGTTCCAGAAGATGATGCAGGATATGAAGGAGAGACATTTCGACTATCTGGTGTGCTACAGGTTGGACCGCCTGGGAAGGAACCTTGCGGATCTTGCGAACCTGATGGAAGATTTAAACCGCAGGAACACCTCTTTTATCAGCATCAAAGAAAAATTTGACACGACCACCCCCATTGGAAAAGCCATGCTTTATTTTTCCGGCGTGCTGGCCCAGATGGAGCGGGAGCAGATTGCGGAGAGGGTGAAGGATAATATGATCATGCTGGCAAGAAGCGGACGCTGGCTGGGGGGAACCACGCCTCTTGGCTATTCCTCCTTGAAGCTGGAAAAGGAGGTCAGCGCCCTGAAAAAGAAATCCATGTTCTGTCTTACCCAGAATCCGGAGGAAATCCATCTTGCCAGGTTCATCTTTTCCTGCTTTATGGAGAAGCATTCCATCACCAAGGTGATGGAGCATCTGCTCACGAACAATATTAAAACCAGAAACGGGAAGGAATTTTGTGTTTCCGGCATCAGGGACATTCTTGTGAATCCTGTGTACTGTATCGCGGACGAGGAAGCCTATGCGTATTTTTACGACCTGGGATGCCAGGTGTGTATTGATAAGGAAGAGCTGGATTACGAATCAGGGCTGATGGGATATGCCAAGACCACCTCATCTGTCTATAAGAACCAGAGCCTGCCCTGGGAATCATGGATCATATCCAAAGGGCGCCACAAAGGGATTGTCAGCGGGAAGGATTACGTCCGTGTCCAGCGTCTTTTGGAAAATAATAAGGGTAAGGGGGATAATTTCAGAAATCTCAGGAATAGTGTGTCGCTTTTGTCAGGGCTCCTTTATTGTACCTGCGGGCATCTGATGCGGCCTAAGAATTACCCGGAAACCAGGCTGACACAGAAGGGAGAGCGCACATTTTCTTACCGATGCCCTTACAAAGACAAAACCCATGGGGAAAACTGCAATAACCAAAACGTCCATGGAAATCTCCTGGATGAGGCGGTATGCAAGGAGATATTTGCCCTTGCAAAGCCGGACGAGGGGATAATCCCCATGCTGGAAGAACTGAAGAGGCAGATCATGGACTCGGATATTGAAATCATGTCCGAAAAGCAGCTTATGACCCGGGAATATGAGAAAAAGAAAGCAGAGATACAAAAGCTGGTAGGTTCCATTAAGCAGATGGAAGCAGACAGCGTTTCCGTCCGGTATATTAATGAAGAAATACAAAAGCTGGATATGGAATGCCTGGGACTGCAAAAGAGAATCAAAACGGTGAAGGAGGATGAACACGAGAAAACGCAGATACTTGATTACATCAAAGAAATATCGGAAAAACTGACTGACTTCCCCCGGATTTTTGATGCTCTTCTCCTGATACAGAAGAGGGCGTTTCTGAAAGAGATCATTGAAAAAGTCGTGTGGGATGGAGAAGTCGCCCATATCTACCTGAAAAGCCCGGTGCCAGAAAAGCACCGGGATATTTTCGTCCGTTTTTTGCAGGGCACCTGCTTTTTAGAGAAAGTAAACCAGCAGTGGTATCCAAAGTATCCAAAACAAAACCATCGCATTGCCGCACCCGCTGGGCCCTACAATGGCCAGAAATTCTCCCTTTTTTGCCTGAAAAGAAATATTGGTTAAAGCTCTGGTTTCGCCTTTTAAGCTGTGATAAGAGAAACAGATATTGTTACATTTAAGGACAGGATCCATAATTCCTCCCAAGGGTTTCGGTTTATTTGCATATGAAACGGTTACGGAACTTATAATTATAGGTTATGAATATCCGGTTTTTCTGTGCATAAAATCAAGAACAGTCTGTTTTCCCTGAGATAAAATGTCATTCTTTGCATTGAAATTCTTACCGGAATATGGTAGTATCAAATGCAGATTTAATAATTGAAAGAAAAGAGGAGAATTATGGCACAGTTATGGGGAGGGCGTTTTACCAAGGCGACGGATGAACTGGTATACCGGTTCAACGCATCCATTACCTTTGACCAAACGCTCTTTGAACAGGATATAGAGGGCAGTATTGCCCATGCGGTGATGCTGGAAAAGCAGAAAATACTTACTTGTGAAGAAAAGGACGACATTGTAAAAGGACTTACCGGCATCCGGGAGGATGTTCTGGAGGGCAGGCTTGCGGTGACAGAGCAGTATGAGGATATTCACAGCTTTGTGGAGGCGGTTTTGACTCAGCGCATCGGAGAGGCCGGGAAAAAGCTGCATACCGGAAGAAGCAGAAACGACCAGGTGGCCCTGGACATGAAGCTGTATGTAAGGGGGCAGATTCTGGAGATTACCTCCTGTCTGGATCATCTGCTGGAGACCCTGCTTTCCCTTATGGAAAAAAATCTCACTACCTATATGCCGGGATTTACCCATCTGCAGAAGGCACAGCCTACCACCCTGGCCCATCATATGGGGGCTTACTTTGAGATGTTCAAAAGAGATGTGCTGCGGCTGCAGGACGTCTACAGAAGGATGAATTATTCGCCCTTAGGCTCCGGCGCATTTGCAGGGACCACCTATCCCCTGGACCGGTATTATACGGCTGCGCTTATGGGGTTTGAAGGCCCTACCTTAAACAGTATGGATTCTGTATCGGACAGGGATTATATTATAGAGCTTTTGGGAGCGCTTTCTACGATCATGATGCATCTAAGCCGGTTCTCAGAGGAAATAATTATCTGGAACTCCAATGAATACCGGTTTGTGGAGATTGACGACGGATTTTCCACCGGCAGCAGCATTATGCCCCAGAAAAAGAATCCTGACATTGCAGAGCTGGTGCGGGGAAAAACAGGGCGGGTTTACGGCGCTCTGATGTCTATTCTCACCACAATGAAAGGAATCCCTCTTGCATACAATAAGGATATGCAGGAGGATAAGGAGATTACCTTTGACGCCGTTGAGACGGTAAAAAATTGTCTCACGCTCTTTGACGGCATGTTATCTACCATGAGATTCCGTAAGGATGTGATGGAAGAGAGCGCAGTGAAGGGATTTACCAATGCCACAGACGCGGCGGACTATCTGGTGGGAAAAGGAGTGCCCTTCCGGGACGCCCATGGAATCATCGGAGAGCTGGTGCTCTACTGCCTTGAAAAAAACAGCAGCATCGATTCGCTTAGTCTGGAGGAGCTAAAGGCTCTCAGCCCTGTATTTGAGGCGGATGTGTATGAAGCCATCAGCTTAAAGACTTGTGTGGAAAAGAGACTGACCGTAGGTGCACCGGGCAGGGAGGCGATGGAAAAGGTGATCAGAATGAACAGGGAATTTCTCGACCATCTGTGGTTTGACGAAAAGGTCTGAAACCATAATAGCCGGCAAAACTGCGGCAGCAGAGCTTTGAAAAGAAAAACAGATACAATGCAGCTAAAAAAGCACAGAGAAGGAGATCAGAAGATGAGCGGTAAATTAAAGGTTGGTATTTTAGGCGGAACAGGCATGGTTGGGCAGAGATTTATTGCGCTTTTGGAAAATCATCCCTGGTTTGAGGTGACTACCATTGCGGCCAGCGAGAGATCGGCGGGAAAAACCTACGAGGAAGCGGTAGGCGGAAGATGGAAAATGGATACGCCCATGCCCCAGGCTGTCAAAAACAGGGTGGTAATGAACGTAAACGAAGTGGAGAAGGTTGCCGCAGAGGTGGATTTTGTGTTCAGCGCGGTGGATATGTCCAAAGAGGAAATTAAGCGGATTGAGGAGGCGTATGCCAGAACGGAGACTCCCGTAGTATCCAACAATTCCGCCCATCGCTGGACTGCGGATGTGCCTATGATGATCCCGGAAATCAATCCGGAGCATATGGCAGTGATTGAGTCTCAGAGAAAGAGGCTTGGAACCTCAAAAGGGTTTATCGCGGTGAAGCCCAACTGCTCTATTCAGAGCTATGCGCCTGTGCTCAGCGCATGGAAGGAATTTGAACCCTATGAGGTAGTGGCTACCACCTACCAGGCAATTTCCGGAGCAGGAAAGACCTTTAAGGACTGGCCGGAAATGGTGGAGAATGTGATCCCTTACATTGGCGGAGAAGAAGAAAAGAGCGAGAAGGAGCCGTTGAGGATCTGGGGACAGGTAAAGGACGGCGTCATTGTTCCTGCTGCATCCCCGGTGATTACCTGTCAGTGTGTAAGAGTCCCTGTCTTAAACGGCCACACAGCGGCTGTGTTCGTTAAATTCCGCCAAAAACCTGCGAAGGAGCAGTTGATCGAGAGGCTTCTTATCTTTAAGGGCAGACCCCAGGAGCTTGAGCTTCCCAGTGCGCCAAAGCAGTTTATCCAGTATATGGAGGAGGACAACAGACCCCAGGTGAAGCTGGATGTGGATTTCGGAAAGGGAATGGGAGTCAGCGTAGGCCGCCTTCGGGAGGATACGGTATATGACTGGAAATTCATCGGCCTGTCCCATAATACGGTCAGAGGCGCAGCAGGCGGCGCCGTGCTCTGCGCAGAGCTTTTGAAGGCAGAGGGCTATATTGGCTGATACACTTTGAAATAGGAAGAAGGAGAAGGATTATAATGGTGCCGGAACGCCTCTCGGAGCTTCAATTTTTAAATTCATATTTTGACAGGGAAGGAAGCCAGGTTCTGGTGGTTTACGGAGAGAAAAACGTGGGTAAGACCACGCTCCTTGACCGGTTTGCAAGGGGAAAGCAAAGCTCCTTTTACAGGGCCCGCTCTGCCTCCGAAAGGGAGCAGTGCAGCCAGTGGGCAAGAGAGCTGAAAATGGGGAACAAAAGAGAACCCCAATATCCTGCCTACACAGAGATTTTCAATGCGGTTTTCGGTGAAGTGCAGGAAAAGAAGCTTTTGGTGGTAGATGAATTCCAGTATATGGTCAAGGCCGGTGAGGGGTTCATGAAGGAACTTGCAGCTTTTGTGCGCAGCAGGACGGAGAGCGGGCCGGTGATGGTGGTTCTGAGCAGCTCCTCCATCGGCTGGGTAGAAAACAGTATGGTGAACAGAATCGGAGAGGCATCGTCGGTGCTTTCGGGATTTCTGAAGGTGAGAGAATTAGGGGTGGAGGCAGTCGGAGGCTTTTTTCCGGGCTTTACCAGAAGACAGTGTGTGGAAACCTATGCCATCTTGGGAGGAGTGCCGGGGTTCTGGCGTCATTTCGAAGAGGATTTAAGCATCAAAGAAAATATCTGCCGACATATCCTTGACAGAGATGCCTTTCTCTATGAGGAGGGGCAGAGGATTGTGGAGGAGGAGCTGCGGGAAACGGGAGTGTACAATACAATTCTGGCTTCTATTGCAGCAGGGCGGCGCAAGCTAAATGACTTGTATCTGCACACGGAATTTTCAAGGGCCAAGATCAGCGTTTACCTGAAAAACCTGATGGAGCTGGAGCTGGTGGAAAAGGTTTTTTCCTATGATACGGAGGGGAAGGCCAACACCCAAAAGGGCGTCTACCGGATCAGCAATCATTTTGTCCATTTTTATTTTACCTATTTGTATCCCAATTTAAGCAGCTTAGAGAGGATGAGCGCCGAGGAGTTTTATAAGGAATATATCGCTCCTTCCCTGAATATTTATGTGGCGGATTATTTCAGCCTGTTCTGCAAGCAGCACTTCGAGAGATGGAATAAGCAGGGAAAGCTTCCGATTAAGGTGGAGAGAGTGGGAGAATGGGTAGGGAAATTCGGCACCATCGATATTGTGGCGCAAAATGAGGAGGGCAGAACCATTTTGGGAATCTGCAACTGGGAAAAGCCCGTCATGCGCTACGATGACTATGAGTGGTTTCTTTTCTGTGCGGAAAAGGCAAAGCTGACGGCAGATTATATTTACCTGTTTTCCGTACACAATTTTGAAGAGAGGTTAAAGCTGGAAGCCAAGGTAAAGCCGAATATGAAATTAATCAGTATGGATGAAATGTGATGGGAAAAAATCTTTATATAGCGGAAAAGCCCAGCGTGGCAAGAGAGTTTGCCAGGGCGCTTCAGGTCGGCGCCGGCAGCAGGGACGGATACATAGAGTCCGCAGACGCTGTGATCACCTGGTGCGTAGGGCATTTGATCACCATGAGCTATCCTGAGGCCTACGATGAAAAGTACAAAAGGTGGACGCTGGAGACCATTCCCTTTATTCCCTCTGACTTTAAGTACGAGGTGATTGAAGGTGTGAAGAAGCAGTTTCAGATCGTAAGCGGGCTGCTGAACCGGAAGGATATAGAGACGATTTATGTCTGCACCGACTCGGGAAGGGAAGGGGAGTATATCTACCGCCTGGTAGAGCAGCAGGCTCATGTGGAAGGAAAAAAAAGAAAACGTGTGTGGATTGATTCCCAGACGGAAGAGGAAATTTTGCGCGGTATCCGGGAGGCAAAGGATTTGTCGGAATATGATAACCTGGGAGCCGCCGCTTATCTGCGGGCCAAGGAGGATTACCTTATGGGCATTAATTTCTCCCGGGTTCTCACCTTGAAGTATGCAAACTCCGTAAAATCCTACCTGAAAGCGGACAGGGCGGTCATAAGCGTAGGCCGGGTCATGACCTGTGTGCTGGGAATGGTAGTGAACCGGGAGCGGGAGATCAGGGAGTTTGTGAAGACTCCGTTTTACCGTGTGAGCGCGAATTTGGCTTTGAATGATAAGAGCTTTGAGTGTGAGTGGAAAGCCGTTGAAAATACGAAATACTATGGTTCTCCTCTTTTGTACAAAGAAAACGGATTTAAGGAAAAAAAGGATGCACAGAGCCTGATCAGCTTTTTGATGGAAGATCCGCCGGTTGTGGCCGCAGCAGAGTCCATTGAAAAAAAGAAGGAGACCAAAAATCCGCCTCTTTTGTATAATCTGGCCGAGCTGCAAAACGACTGTGCCAAGTTTTTTAAAATCAGTCCGGATGAAACCCTGAAGATTGTACAGGAGCTGTACGAAAAAAAGCTGACCACCTACCCCCGCACGGATGCCAGGGTTCTCTCCAGCGCAGTGGCGAAGGAAATCCATAAGAACATCAGGGGCTTGTCAGGTCTTGGTATTGTAAAGGAGCTCTCCGCAGAGATTCTGGAGAGCGGAAGCTATAAGGGGATAGCCAAAACCAGGTACGTGAATGACAAGCAGATTACCGACCATTACGCCATTATTCCCACAGGCCAGGGGCTTAGCGCCCTGAACGCTTTAAACCCTGCGGCCCTGAAGGTTTATGAGATTATTGCGCGCAGGTTTTTGAGTATTTTTTGTCCTCCTGCAGTTTACCGGAGGATTTCCCTTCAGGTGTCTGTGAAGGGAGAGCAGTTTTTTGCAAGCTTTAAGGTGCTAGAGCAGGAAGGGTATTTGGCGGCGCTTAAGTATTCCTTTGTCAGGAAAAATTCCGTTGACAGGAATAATACGAATCGGAATCCGCAGGGGCAGGAAAAGGACGCGGCAAACGAGGAGCCGGGCCCGGAGGAAGGCGGGGACAAGGAGCTGTTAGAGGCCTTAAACCATCTGAAAAAGGGGATGAAGCTTCCGGTTTCGGATATGCAGATTAAGGAAGGGGAGACCACGCCGCCCAAGCGTTATAATTCCGGAACCATGATTCTTGCCATGGAAAATGCCGGTCAGCTCATTGAGGATGAAGAGCTTCGCAGCCAGATTAAGGGCAGCGGTATAGGAACTTCGGCAACCCGTGCCGAAATTCTCAAAAAGCTCATAAATATTAAATACCTGGATCTGAACAAAAAAACGCAGATTGTGACCCCGACCTTAATGGGAGAGATGATTTACGAGGTGGTGGATCATTCGATCAGGCCCCTGCTTGATCCGGCTCTTACCGCAAGCTGGGAAAAGGGGCTGACTATGGTGGCGCAGGGGGAGATCACCGAGGAGGAATACATGAAAAAACTGGATGATTTTGTATCCAGGAGAACGAATATTGTGAAAGGCCTGAATAATCAGTTTGCGTTAAGCAGGCAGTTTCAGAAGGCGGCAGGGAATTACAAAAAGTAAGGGGGAGGCCGAGTCCTTTCCCGTATTTGATATATTTTATAAAACAGCCCGGGAAAGCCGGCGCGGAAAAGAGGAGAGAAATGGAACAATTTACAATTGAAAAGCTTTATAATCTGGAAGAAACCATAGCGGCGCAGCTCTTTGAGGGAGCCCTTTATCCCTGGGAGCTTTTGCCGAAGATTAGGGATTTTATTGTGGCGCTGGGGAAAAGACTTCCCAAGGATCGCTACACGGAGATTAAGGACCGGGTTTGGGCGGCCAAGTCTGCCAATATAGCGCCTACCGCCTGTATCAACGGGCCGGCCATCATCGACGAGGAGGCAGAAATCAGACATTGTGCCTTTATCCGCGGCAATGCCATTGTGGGAAAGAAAGCCGTGGTGGGCAACTCCACAGAGCTCAAAAATGTGATTCTGTTCAATAAGGTTCAGGTGCCTCATTACAACTATGTGGGCGACAGTATTCTCGGCTTTAAGGCCCATATGGGAGCGGGCTCCATCACCTCTAATGTGAAGAGCGATAAGACCCTGGTGGTGGTAAAATACGGTGGGGAAAGGCTGGAGACCGGTCTTAAAAAGTTCGGGGCCATGCTGGGAGATCAGGTTGAGATCGGCTGTAACAGCGTACTTAATCCGGGTACGGTGATCGGGCCCAATACCAATGTGTATCCCACCAGTATGGTACGCGGCTGCATTCCGGCAGGAAGCATTTACAAGAAGCAGGGGGAGATTGCGCAAAAGAGATAAATTGCAGTGTGCAGGGGGATAAGGATGAGGGATTTCTTAGAGAAACGGCTTGGACCCGTTATGGTAAAGTTTTTTGATGAGATAGCCCGGGAAGGACTCTGTCTCCAAATCGACGGCGTTCCCACTTATAATGAAAAGGCGCAGTTTGCAGGGGGAAAGGTAATCAATTTTTGCTGTTACACCGCATTGGAGCTGCTAAAGTCAAAGGAAGGCTTTGAAAGGCTGGCCGGCATTATCCGGATGGCGGCGGATATGAAGATGGAGACCTGGGGGATATTAAACGGGATCAGCGGCTTATACCGTCTAAAGAAGGCGGGGCTTTTGGAGCAGATCGTGGATGCACAGACTCTGGAAAAGCTGAAAAAGTCAATGGATTGGAGAACCTTTGTGGATGTGGAGGAGCACTACGCCCTGATTCATAAGCCGACGAGTCTATAGTATGAGACTCTTAGAGCATATGATAGATTTCTGGTATGATAGGGATATGGAGTCCGTCAACATGTGGGAAAACGGACGCAGCACAGATCTTTACAGAAATAAAAACCGTATTTTGGGCGAGAATATGAGCCTGTGCATGCAGATGGTAAACTCAGTGGAGCACTGGGAAGCGGCTGGCTATGGCCGAAAGGGACAGTATGCGGCCTTTTCGGGGAATTATCCCCAAAAGCTGAAAAAGCTCCGGCATTTTACGTATGTTACCTTTGCAAGGGGAGAATACCAGCGGGGATTGGCGATGATCCGGGACGGAGCCCATGTGTGGTCGCTTCCTCTGATCAGCGGAGGGCAAAAGTATTACGACAAGGATCCCTATATGCCGGTGCCCTTTGAAAATCTGGCACTGCAGGGGGTTCCGGATTATAACCACGGACAGTTGGTTCCCCAGCTCATCTTAGAGAGTGAATCAGATCAGCCGGGAGGACATTTTAGAATTAGATGAGGATTATGCGGTTAAGAAAATAAGGCTTGTATTTTTAACCTATTCTGAAAAGCCGGATATGGATAACAGAACCGTAAATTTTGAAGAGGGCGTAATTCGCTCTATCCGTGCAGACGGATACGATACTTGTCTGACCAGTGAAGCGTCAAAGAACGGAAGCTGCGACACGCCTCATGGCAGATTGGGCACTAAGGTAGTCTGGGAACGGGAGACGGAGACGAAGGAGCATAAATTCCATGTCAAGTGGAGGATTGTCTATCAATAAAAGCAGTCCTGCGGTACATGCTGTGTGAAAACGTCAGGCAGCCGAAAGAGCAGCCTGACGTTTTCGGACAGTAAGGAACTTTTAGTTTTCAATCAGTTTCTGCTTGAATCCTCTCACTTATCATGCTATAATTTTTGTCATGGGGATATAGCTCAGTTGGGAGAGCGATACGTTCGCAACGTATAGGTCAGGGGTTCGAGTCCCCCTATCTCCATTCTTTGTGACAAGGAGGGACCCGCGTCAGTGGGAGGATCCCTTGTCACTCCACCCCTTGATAAGGAGGGATCCGCGTCAGTAGAAGGATCCTTCATCACTCCGTCTCTTTTTCAGGCATACTCTAAAAATTAGCCAGTCTCAGACCGTAATAATCCACCTGAATAACCGTCCCGTCAGGATAGCTTTCCGTTGCCGACTTGATATATTCGCTAAAACCAAAATGCGCATAGATTTTTTTGTTTGTTTCCTCACAGGGCTCTACACCGAGAGTGGCTTTGGCAAAGCCCTTCTGCTTCAAATCTCCAAGCATAAAGTGCATTAACTTTGAAAAATAGCCTTTGCTCCGGTACGCCTCAATTGTCCGGAAGGCGGACAGATAGACGACGTTTCCTCCCACGAGTCCTTCGCTGTTTTGGACAATTTCAGGGCTAAGCATAGCGGTTGCTTCACAGATAATAGTTCCGTCAAGGATTCCGTAGTAGGGGATGATTATGTCCTTTTGAAAATTTTTCAGAAATTTTTCCTTCCAAATAATCCAATTTTCTTTGTGGGCGATATTCTGCTCGATCTCATAATCCCATTTTTTATTCATTTCTTCAAGACAAGCAATTTTGCAAATATACATAGTTTTCCTCGTTTCTGGTTTGGGTATTTCCATATGTCCGAATTTAAAAGGCAGATAGTGAATCAGAATTTACCTGCCTTAGTTGCCTTCCTCGATGGACACAAAAATCCTTAATTTTACGGCACTTTCAAGCCATTTGAGTGCTACGTGAGGGGTATCAACTCGAATTATCTTTCATAACGAACTTGAATTTTCCTGACTGTCATGTTATATTATAAACATAAAAGGAAGCAGCCGCCCACAAAGTGGTTGACCTCCGTATCAGCTTATAAGCCTACCCGACGACCAAGTACAAGGTAGGCTTATTTATTTTCGCTTGTTGTTCCTATCTATGTAGGCAAGCAGTGTAATTAAAAACGTCGCAAATAGAATCAAGTCCTGAAACGAAAACATTTCCATCCGCACCACCTCCCTTCTTCTTCAAGTTAGGGAGGCTACCACCTTGCAACACGACTGTTCCTTTCCCACAGTATAACACGGACATTTCTATACGACAAGATATTTTAAATTTCTTGTTTTATCATAACCTTTCCCGTTCTTTTAAATTGTGTCATTACTTTAGAAATCGGTTACTACGGTCGCCGCTGATATTGTATTTAAAAACGCCACGATTTGTATGAATCATGGCGTTTTATCTGTATTTATATACTGTTTTTTGGGTTTTTAATTCAACTCAATTAAAATTTACCAGCCTTCGCTGCTTCTTCAACGGAAACGGCAACGGCAACAGTAGCGCCAACCATAGGGTTGTTGCCCATTCCGATCAGACCCATCATTTCAACGTGAGCCGGTACGGAAGAAGAGCCTGCGAACTGTGCATCGGAATGCATACGTCCCAAGGTATCTGTGAATCCGTAGGAAGCAGGGCCAGCAGCCATGTTGTCCGGGTGGAGGGTACGTCCGGTACCGCCGCCGGAAGCAACTGAGAAGTATTTCTTATCGGCTTCTGTTCTTTCTTTCTTATAGGTACCTGCTACCGGATGCTGGAATCTGGTAGGGTTGGTGGAGTTACCTGTAATGGAAACGTCAACGTTTTCCTTCCACATAATGGCAACGCCTTCAGGAACGGAGTTTGCGCCGTAGCAGTTAACCTTTGCACGAAGTCCCTCAGAATAAGACTTGCGCTCAATTTCCTTAACGGTGTTGGTGTAAGGATCGTACTCGGTTTCAACAAAGGTAAAACCGTTAATTCTGGAAATAATCTTGGCGGCATCCTTGCCCAGGCCGTTTAAGATTACGCGAAGAGGTTTCTGGCGAACCTTGTTTGCCTTCTCGGCAATACCGATTGCACCTTCGGCAGCGGCAAAGGATTCGTGGCCGGCAAGGAAAGCAAAGCATTCCGTTTCCTCTTCCAGAAGCATCTTGCCGAGATTACCATGACCAAGGCCAACCTTACGGGTATCGGCTACGGAACCGGGGATACAGAAAGCCTGAAGGCCTTCACCGATGGCGGCGGCAGCGTCTGCAGCTTTGCGGCAGTCCTTTTTGATGGCAATTGCAGCGCCTACCGTGTAAGCCCAGCAAGCATTCTCAAAACAAATAGGCTGGATCTTTTTAACCTGCTCATAAACGTCAAGTCCGGCGTCTTTGGTGATTTTTTCGGCTTCTTCAATAGAAGAAATGCCGTAAGAATTTAAAACGGAATTGATTGTATCAATTCTTCTTTCATATGATTCAAATAATGCCATTTTTACATTCCTCCTATTTTATTATTCTTTTCTGGGATCAATGATCTTAACAGCATCATCTACGCGGCCATACTGTCCACAGGATTTCTCATAAGCGGTAGCAGGATCGTCGCCTTTTTTCATGAAGTCTGTCATTTTACCAAAGTTAACAAATTTGTAACCGATGATCTCGTTGTCAGCGTCAAGAGCGATGCCGGTAACATAGCCTTCTGCCATCTCCAGATAACGGGGGCCTTTCTTCAAGGTTCCATACATGGTTCCAACCTGGCTTCTTAAGCCCTTACCTAAATCCTCAAGACCTGCACCGATAGGAAGTCCGTCTTCTGAGAAAGCGCTCTGAGAACGTCCGTAAACGATCTGAAGGAACAGTTCTCTCATAGCGGTATTGATGGCGTCACACACAAGATCCGTGTTTAATGCTTCCATTACAGTTAATCCGGGAAGAATTTCGGATGCCATAGCGGCAGAATGGGTCATTCCGGAACAGCCGATGGTCTCAACTAACGCCTCCTGGATGATGCCTTCCTTTACATTCAGAGTCAACTTGCAGGCGCCCTGCTGGGGAGCACACCAGCCAACACCATGGGTTAATCCTGAAATGTCTTCTACCTTTTTGGCCTGAACCCACTTTGCTTCTTCAGGGATAGGAGCACAGCCATGATGAACACCCTGTGCAACAGTACACATTTCTTCAACTTCCTTTGAATAAATCATGTGAAAACTCCTTTCAATTATGTAGATAATACTTACTGGCAAAACATTCTTTGCAATTGTGAATATTTTGTCATAATCATAGTTTCTATTGTCGCATATCTTTTGCAAAAAATCCAGACCTTTTGGGAATTTTTAAAGGGATTTTTATTGAGGAGCAAGAGAGATTCCACGAAAATCCGGCCGGCGGCCGCACCTGAGAGACTGCCGGGGAGGACAATAAGGGTGAACAGGAAAAGTAAAAAAAGGAATTACTGTACATATTTGGATTTCTTATAAAAATCTGGATAAAACCCTGAAAATGCAGATGCAGAAAAATACAATTTGCATATAATAACAGGATGGACGGACAAAGAAAACAGCCAATTATGACAAAACAAAGTTTAAAATGCATGGGCCGCAAAACAAATAATTTGCTCCATATAAGGATAAAAGACTTGAATTTATTTCAAGATATAGTAAAATAAATCATATATGCATAGAAGGAGAAGAGATCCATGACAGCAGATGACCTTACGGTTGCAGGAATACGTTTCCGCACCCGTGCGGATTATGAGGCTGCGTTACGTGATCAGAAGAAGATCAATGCGATCAGGGCGCGGATTAATTTGGAGGATCCAAAGGAGCTGTTCAAATTATTCAGTGTATTACAGAGCGGAAGCTACCGCTTTGAGACGCAGTTGGGAAGAAATTTTGATGACGAAATATATGAAAAAGTAGAAAACCTGAAAAAACAGGGAATCACCCTGGCCAACGTCACCCAAATCCACAAGGAGCCCGATCAAAGGGCTCGTAATTTTGGAAAGGCGAAAAAGCAGGGAATTTTTGTTCATAAAGAGAAGGAAGAACTCTCTGAAAGCAAAAAAGCAAAAGCCGGCAAGGTAAAAACCGAAAGTCAGAAGAAGACGAAGCCTGTGCGGTTAGAAGACTACGACAAGGAGATGCAGCAGCAGATTCTTGCCGAGATTAAAAAAAGAGAACGGCACAGGAAAATAGTGGTAGGTTTGGCTTCCTTAGTGGCCGCAGGCAGTTTTGCTTATTTTGGCGTTTATTACTATTACAGCGCCAGAACCAGTGCGGATTATGAGAATCTTGCCTCTCTCAAAAACAGCACGGTTCTCGCTGAAAACAAGACAAAAAATGAACTTTCTTTACATAAAACAGGAAAGCTTCAACTGCCGGATGTGTTGGAAGAGTATCAAACTTTGTACCAGAAGAACAAAAAACTAATCGGATGGCTTAAAATTGACGATACAATAATAGATTACCCTGTCATGCAGACCTCCAATAATGAATATTACCTTGACCACAATTATAATCAGGAATATGATAAAAACGGCAGTATCTTTCTGGATAAGGACTGCAGTATTTATCCCCGTTCCACGAATTTAATTGTCTACGGGCACCACATGAAGTCAGGGAAAATGTTCGGCCAGCTTCAGCAATATGCCAAGGAATCCTACGGGAAAAAGCACGGAGTAATTCAGTTTGACAGCATTTACGAGAAGGGAACCTATCAGGTCATGTATGTGTTCCGTTCACAGGTTTACAATGAAGACGATTTTGTTTTCAAATATTATCAGTTTATAGATGCAAATTCAAAAGAAGAATTTGATTCGTATATGAAAGAAATGGCGGCCGTCAGTTTGTATGACACGGAAGTCACCGCAAGCTACGGAGACAGCCTGCTCACCTTATCGACCTGTGATCATTCACAGGAAGATGGAAGGTTTGTGGTAGTTGCAAAGAAAATAGGGTAACTCAGGAGGAGTGTTACGATGGTCAAGAAAGTAACTAAAAAGAAAAACAGAAGATTGAGGAGGCAGATCCGCAAAACAGTGGGTTGTCTTTTGATGGCTTCGTCAATTTTTGTGGCCGCACTGCCCGTGCCGGAGATCAGCGCCGGGAACGATCAGAAGGTAGAGAGAGTGGCAGTGGTGAACCATACCGACAGTACGGATCTCACAAAGTTTGAACAGATTGACGGAAGAGACGCCCCCCTTGAGTGGAGAAGCAATGTGCCGCTTGTGGGTGAAAAGGAGTATATCTATACAACGGCAGACAGCTCCCTGCAGTTTGCCTATATCAACTACAATGGCGAATGGATTGCGGTTATTTTAGGGCGTAAGATCAACAGCCTGCCCGGAGGAAGCTTTACGATCCCTGCCCAGGTGGACGGATACAGAACCTATGATGTGAATATGACAAACGGCGGCCTGTGCGCAGTGGGACAGGACGGCAATTTCCTGTATTACAGGATACCGGCGCAGTATCGGTATACGGATAAAGCAGGGGATCATATTGTTTTGGATACGGATATTAATCTGGTCCTGACCGGAGCCTCTCCAATATACCGGGTCTTTGATACCGAGACGCAGCAAGAGGTGGAGTATCCTGCCATTAAGGTCGGCGAAGAGACATTTTCTCCCTGCTATCAGAGAGATCTGGATCAATGGGGGGATATAGCGGATGAGGATCTGTACTTTCAGAGCGGAACCACCAAGGCAGCCGCGTTTTCACTGCCGGTAAGTACCGCAACGCCCTCCCCTACGGAATCGCCATCTGCGACTCCCACCGAAACACCGACGCCTACGGCTGAGGGAATGCCCACAGAGACACCGACGGTGACGCCTACGGCCGAGGAAATGCCTACAGAGAGTCCGGACGCGATGCAGACGCTGTCGCCGACACCGGCAGAAACACCCACACAGACGCCTGAGGCCACTCCTTCGGATATGCCGACAGCCACGCCGGCGCAGACATCTACGCCGACACCGGCTGATACGCCCACGCCTGTACCTACAGAAACGCCATCATCGGATCAGGGGGATGATGATCTGACCTCAAACGGCTTTACATCTCTGATACCAACGCCTGCAATATCCGCTGCAGAAACGCCGACGCCTACGGCATCGCCCAAAGCGGATGATACCGGCGATTTTACGACCGGCAAAGGAGAAGCTACATATTATAATGCAGAAAAAGTGGTGGTTGCCAATGACAAGCTGATTATGGCCTCCAACAACAAAGCCCGCAGCCTGACAGGCGGGATTATCCAGAGATCAGGCGGCGGGACAATGCCTGTTTATACCCAGGTAAAGGATGCAGGCGACCAAAAAAATCAGCATATGCGAATCCATAACGCCGCGGTAAGATATATCGGAAGGCAGTATCTGGTGGAGCATTCAGATACAGGGACTTGGGAGATTGCTGGAGTGGTAGACAGAACAAATCCTGAACGGGGCGTATTTGCCGGATTAGGACAGCTTGTACATCTGGTCACGGAAGCGGATCCTTCCACTAAGTTAAGCGCTCTTGTGGGAATCGGAGATTATGCCTTCTACGGTTGTACCTCCCTGCAGAGTGTGGATTTGGCCAACGGTATCAATACCATAGGAAACGGCGCATTCGAACAGTGCCTGAATATGACCAGCTTTAACATTCCCAGAGCGTCAAACCTGATGGCTCTTGGAAAGGATGCGTTCAGCGGTTGCCGGAAACTGAAGAGTATAGTGATTCCCACCAATGTGCGCGCCATCGGCGATCACTGCTTCCAGGACTGTGTCGCTTTGGAGACCATTGAGATGGGAGGAGACGGCACGGAGGTTGCCCTGAATGTAATCGGCTGGGAAGCCTTTAAAAACTGCAGCAGTTTATCCTCCATTACCTTCCCGGGAACATTTACACAGACTTATCCGACGACCACGGGATGGGATGATATACGTTCCAAGCAAAATAATAAAATACCTATCACCTGGTTCTATGGATGCAACAGCCTGCAGTATATTAAGATACAGAATTCGGAGCTGGACATTGTCGATGTTGAGGAGCTGGATATGGATGGTTCTGATGACTCGGAAGACAGTCATGTGAAAAAACTTTTAGACGATCCGAATGCAAAGGACGATATTCTTGATTTCCTCGACAAGGTACCGGAGATGTTCTATTTTGAGGGCCCAGGGGCGGATGCCAAAATATGCAATACTGCGAGGGTACACTCGGCGGCTTTCAAATACATGAGCCAGGATAAATACGAAAAGGTAATGTGGTGTGAGGCACATGATGGCAAGCATAAAGCAATCTTTGCGGTGGACTCCAACAACCAGTTGGTGGAGATGACTCTGGAAAAGGAGTGCGGTATCGTGGATATTCCGGCGCAGATTGGAGCCAGACATATTGATACTATTGGAGAATTCAGCTTTGACAGAAGTAAATGCTTCTTAAAGAAAATTACCATACCTTCCACGGTTCAGGTGATTGAGCAGAATGCCTTTAAGGGATGCCATAATCTGGAGGATGTGATTTTTGCTCAGGGAGAGAGCAGTGGGCCGCAGATCGGGGCCAATGCTTTCGATACTCAGGACGCACAGCTTCACAGTTCGGATTGTGCGGATAAGGGCAGCACTTTCCATGCGCTGACCTTTACAGGAACCATTTCCCCTGCGTCCACGCCGTTTTTGTATGCGATGGATGCAAATAACAATTATAATAACGGATCCCAGCAGGAGAGCTTTATCACATTTTACAGCGGATGGCCTTCAAACCTGACTGTGCTCTATAACAAGGAAACAGACAAAAACGAGCTGATCAACTATCCGAAAGTTGACGATCTGTTAAGATATGCAGTGAAGAGTTATGACGGAAGCACGGCGTCGATTTCGGCGCAGACATTGGCCGATGCGGACAGTGGTGATCCGGATGCCGTTGCCAGTCCCACACCTACGCCCGTGACGCCGGTAGGCAGCAAGCTTTACTATCCTTATCTTACTGCGGATAACGTGAAAGCGGCAAATGATGGCGCACAGAACTTCCTTACCGGCGGTGCAATGACAGGGGAAGAAACCGTGGCAGTGAACGGAGCGCTGAATGTGAACCTTCCGGCGGGGATCGAGTCGATTAAGCCGGGACTGTTCTCAGGAGTAGACAGTGAGAACGAGTCGGTTGTGGAAGGAGAGGATCCGAAGCCCGATACCTATATCCAATCCATTACTATGAATACGGTGGAGGAGGTAGAGCCTTATACCTTCTCGGGATGTAAGAATCTGGCAGGCTTTTATATGGCCGGGGGCAATAAATTAGGAGATTATGCCTTAAAGAACTGTGAGAAGCTTGCTGTAGCCGAAATCGGAGCAAGTATAGCTGAGCTGGGCATAAGGCCTTTTGCTGGATGTACGGGGCTGACGAATGTTAATTTTGTAGAAAACCCTAATTTCACCTGTGATAACCGGATTATCTACGGGACGAAGGACGGAGCCAAAAAGACGCTGATCGAATGTCTTGAAACCAGAGATGAGAGAGTAAAGGCGGATGAGCTGACCGGTGTGGAAAGCATGTACCCTGAGGCGTTCATGAACTGTAAGGACGTGGACAGTGTAGACTTTTCCGAGAGCAGTGTTGCGATCATACCGGAACGCGCTTTTGCAAACAGCAGAGTACATGATGTGATACTCTCAAGTGCAACTACAAATGTGCTGGAAGGCGCTTTCTGGAACTGCGATGATCTGAAGTATTTAACGATCAATAACCCGATTACGATTCTGGATAATAATATTTTTGACAAGGCGGAACTGGACGGCAATGACATTAAGCTCGATGCCGACGGAAAGCCCATCCTGACTGTAAGGGATAAGAAATTAACGCTGGTAGTTCCGGAAGGGTCAGTAGCGGAAAATTACGCCAACGGCAAGCCCTTTATCGGCCTGGAGGTAAGCATTCCGGTTGAATACTGGATTACGCCTCCCGACGGAAGCGGCAGACCCTTTAAGGCCTACGACAGAACCACCACAAGGACCAAGTTTGAGGATCCCGAGGCGTGGGAGGAAGAGAGAGAGAACATAGAGCCTGATAAGGTAGATAAGGATCATCCTTATCCGGGATGGCAGTTCGAAAAGTGGGGCGAATATACGGAGAGCGGCGGGTCAGGTATTAAGACTCTGCAGACCTATGCCGAGTATACCCAGCTTGCAGGGGAGAAGTTCAGAGTAACCTTTGTGGATGAGAGACAGCCGGATGTTACAAAGAGAATGTGGTTTGTAGATAAGAATCCGGGCGAGTCCCTGACCTTCAGCGACATCAGAGACCCTTACGATACAGTGAATTTCCTGAGATGGGAATCTGACAACGGGACGGCATTTTCCGATCCGATCAATGCAAATGTAACATTTTATGCGGTATACAGGAACTCGGGAGGTACGGATCCCACACCCAGCGGCAGCCCTAATCCCAGCGGGAGTCCCGGCGGCAGCCCGAACCCCAGCGGGAGTCCCGGGGCAAGCACGACTCCCAGTACATCGCCAAACGGAAATAACGATAAGGATGACAAAGACGATAAGCCTACCGCAACACCCACTGCCACACCAACGCCCTCTAACGGAAGCGATGTGGTGAAATACACGGTATCCGTATCAGGCGGAAGCGGCAGCGGACAATACGCGGCAGGAACGGTGGTGGCAATCAATGCTTACTACAGAGGAGAGGGCCAGTTATTTGACAGATGGACTACTTCCACAGCAGGGGTAGGCTTTGCCAATCCGGAATCGCCCTCCACCACCTTTACCATGCCGGCAGCCAATGTGGCAATTACTGCAACCTACAAGACAGGAGGGGCAGGCACGGCGGCGACAACCACAAGCGGCGCAGGAGGCGGCGGAAATACCGTTACCGGTTCAACCTCCAACGGCGGCACCACGGTAGACATAACCAGGCCGGGGATTTCAAACCGGAACCTTGCCGGAGCTACGGTAAGCGGCGCAACCGACAACTTCGTGGTGAAGGTGACAGAAGATCAGGCGGCTACTGATGCGGCTACGTCAGCGCTTCAGGCCAGATTCGGAGACCTTAGCAGAATTAAATATTTCCCTATGGACATCAGCCTGTATGATTCCACCGGGCGTACCAAGATCGCAGATACTTCGGGTATTTCCGTAAACCTGACTCTTCCTTTGCCGGATGAGCTGGTGCAGTATGCGGGAAATAATAAGATCGCGGCGATTTCAGGGGGAGCTCTGGAAGACTTAAATGCCAGGTTTACCACCATAGACGGCGTACCGTGTATTAACTTTACGGCAACTCACTTCTCGCCGTATGTGATCTATGTGGATACTGCAAACCTGACAGAGGCGGCCATTGACGCCACACCCAAGACAGGCGATCCGATCCATCCCAAGTGGTTCCTTGCCCTTGGCATGGCATGTATCTCTCTGATCCTATTCTTTAAGCGTGACAAGGTGGTCATTAATACAAAGACTGCATAGTAATTGTTCAGATTCTCTGAGCCGTTACATAGGAGTTCGTATGAACAGAAAAATTGCAAAATCATTGGGAGCGCTGCTGCTGGTTACAGCAGTGGCGGTTACCCAGGTACCAGTATCAGATGTGGAAGCAGTAGCGACTGCATCTGATTTTGAAATGGACGGAACTAAATTACTGAGATATTCCGGCACAGAAGAAATGGTGTCTATTCCTGAGGGAGTAAAGAGTATCGGGGAGGAAGCCTTTGCCGGAAACGACAACCTGGTTCGGGTAGATATTGGCAATGAGGTGGAATCGGTGGGATACCGCGCCTTTGCGGAGTGTGATAATCTGCGCACCATTACGGTCGGAGACGGGGTAGAGGAAATCGCCACTGCCGCTTTTAGCAATAACAGAGAGCTGGTAAATGTAACTTTCGGGGCAGAGGTAAAGAAGCTTGGAAGCGGCGTGTTCGCCGGCGATAACCGTCTGGAAACCCTTACCCTTTCAGAGGATAACAGCCATCTCCATTATTCTAACGGTATCCTCTACGACGCGGAGGAGACGAAGGTGTTTGCTCTGATGCCCGCCTATGAAAAGAGGGCATACACTCTGCCAAGTACCGTAGAAGAAATCAAAGGTTATGCTTTCTGGGGAAATCCTTATCTTGAAAAGGTGACCCTTGGAAGCGGTCTTAGTGAGGTGCCTGCTTATTCCTTTTCCAACTGTCTGAATTTAAGGGAAGTAGAGATTCCCATGGCGGTTCGGGGAATAGGGGCAAAGGCCTTTGAGGATTGTGTAAACCTGGCCGCGGTTTCCTTGCCGGAGACAATGCTGCAGATCAGCGAGACTGCCTTTGACGGCTGTCCGAATGTAGAGTTTAGCGCTGCCCCCGGAACCTATGGGGCAGAGTATGCGGCTGCACGCAAGACCTCCGAAGTGGAAGAGGTGGAATATGAGGATGTGCAGGATGCCCAGGTGATTGATGCGGATGCAATTACAGAGGACGCAGCACAGACCAAAGAAGAGACAGAAGAGGGCGGCGGGAAAGAGAATACGGCGGTTTCAGAACCCTCATCCTCAGAGCCTGACGCTTCAGAAACAACTGTGCCCAAAGCAGACGCAGAAAAGGATGGGGCGGCGGGGAGCGCGTCTCCCACACCGGAGCTTAAGTCCGTCACAGAGATAATAAACAACAAAACCCTGCTTGGGGAATCCAGTATTGTTTCAGGCAAGGCGCTTATATTTATAGATAACAGACAGCAGTCTGTGATCAGTGGAGGCGGCGCTGAGGGCAGTGCAAGGCGGATCGACCTATCGGGCATAGAAAATGCAGTCAGTCAGGTAGGGGCCGCATTAAACAATGCCGCGCAGGAGGAGACCAAAGCCGTAGAAAATCTGATGGCAGATAACGCTCAGAAGGGGAAGGATTTTCCCAAATATACCGTAGTAGGGGAAAACAGGATCGCTTCCCAGGCTTTTTACCAGGACAGTGCTCTTACCGCCTACGAGATAGAAGATGGAATTACACAAATCGGCGACTTTTCTTTTGCAAGATCCGCTCTTACCTCTGTAAGTATTCCGGAGGGAGTAACGGGGATCGGCTATGGGGCCTTTTATCATTGTGATGATCTGAGCGATGTGACCATTCCGGATTCCGTGACAGAGATCGGGCCCTATGCATTTGATAAGACCCCCTGGATTGCAGGGCTGCAGGCAGAGGAATTCGGCATTGTGGGAGATGGGATTTTGCTCACTTACTCCGGAAGCGACAGTGTGGTGAATATACCGGAAGGAGTAAAGCAGATTGGAGCCGGCGTTTTTAAAGAGCATATGGGAATCACTGCGGTGAACCTTCCCGATACGGTCAAGGTGATTGGCGAGGAAGCCTTTATGAACTGCCGGAATTTGAAGACGGTGAACGGCGCAGAGAATCTGGAAAAGGTAAAGGACAGGGCTTTCATGAATTGTCCCCTGTCAAAAGTGACCATTCCCGAAACCATGCAGGAGGTGGGCCTTGGAGCCTATGCGCTTTCGGGCGGCACAGACACCGTGGTGTTTATGGGCGCGGATTTACCTGCGCTTACCATGGGAGGCACGTCGGGACGGCTTGCCAACAAGGAATACCGTACCTATGCCTTTGACAATATCAAAAATGCCATTATTCTGGACGGAGTCGGCGATTTAGAGGGAACCGTGCTGGAAACCGGTACTTACGGATTCAAAGGGATTGTCTCTACGGAAACAGGAAGCCGGTCTGTGGACAATCAGGCAGGTGTATCCCTGGCAGAAGGCTCCGGAGTGAGGCTACAGCTTAACCATCCAGCCATTGAGGAGGGAGAGAATACCCTGGCACAGATTGCGGGAAATGAGGATGCCTTCCTTTTGGAGATCAGCGATTCGCAGGAGGCGACAGAGCGGATTACGGCGGCCTACGGAGAGCTTTATGGAGGGCGGGAACCCTCCAATCTCACAGCGTTTGATATGACCTTGTATGATGCATCGGGAAGTGTACCGATCACAAAGCTTGGCAAGCAGTATATTACTGTGCAGGTGAAAATGCCAAAGGGAATCTCTGCGGAAAATCTGCATGTGGTTACTTTGGATCAGGATGGGCAGCTCGAGGCCGTGACGCACCGTGTGGAGGAGTTGGAGGACGGAAGCTACATCCAGCTCACCACAAACCATTTTTCTCCTTACGGCATTTATCAGTATACGCCTATGAACGCCCAGGCGGCGGTAACAGACGGAAAAGCTGTGATTACCAGTCCAACCGGAAATAAGGATGATACGCCGGATACCGGCGATCTTATTCATCCCAAGTGGTTTTTGGCTTTGGGGCTTTTGGCAGGGGCGGTCGCCTTGTTCTTCTACAAAGGAAAACCAAAGAAAGCAATGTATAAATAGAACTGTTTTTAACTCCTGGCATAAGATAATTAAAAAGCCGGGAGTTTTTTATGCTTCGGGTAAGACATCAGGTTGGATGCAGCGACGAGCTGATTCATTCCTGCGGGAACAACGGCGTAACAATAGCAATGCTGGATACAGGGGTGTCGTATCACCCTGATTTTGACCATAGAATTATTGCCTTTAAGGATTTCGTGAACGGAAAGAGAAATGCCTATGACGACAGCGGGCATGGAACACATGTGGCAGGCTGTCTTTGCGGAAGCGGAGTGCTTTCAGAGGGAAGATACAAGGGAATAGCGCCTGAAAGCAGGCTTGTGGTGGGGAAGGTGCTGGATTATAAGGGAGACGGAAATATAGATAATATGGCGGATGGGATGGAATGGATACTTAAGCAGATCCGGGAGTATGACATCCGTATTCTGAATATCTCCATCGGGATGGATGAAAGCATTGAGAGGGCCCGGATGGAACAGCTTGTAGAATTGATAGACAAAGCGTGGGAGGAAGGCCTGATCGTGGTGTGCGCCGCCGGAAATATGGGGCCCAACCCTATGACGATTTCTCCTCTTGGAGCCAGGAAGGAAGTGATTACCGTAGGCTGCCATGAGGGCGGGTATTTCAGAAATCACCCTCATCTGTGTGAGGATTATTCCAGCCGGGGCCCGACGCCCTATGCCATGAAGAAACCGGATGTGGTTGCCCCGGGCACGGATATAGTTTCATGTAATGCACAGATTTCCAGAAGAGGGCGCTATTACAAAAATGCGTATATCAGCAAAAGCGGTACATCCATGGCGGCGCCGGTTGTGTCGGGAGGCCTGGCGCTTCTTCTCCAAAAGTATCCTTTTTACACCAATGTCCAGGCAAAGCAAAAGCTAATGTATACCGCCAGGGATTTGAATGAGCCCTGGCATAAACAGGGATGGGGAATGATTCAGATTGACAGGCTGCTGAAGTGAAGGTATTTTGGAGGAAGGTCAAATAATCTAAAATGAGAGCGGATCCCGGAAAAGAAAGGATTGACAGAAAATCTTCTATTGTATACAATTATACATGGCTTTTGGCTAAAGAAAATTTCAGGTATCTCTAAAGCCATGGAGGAGGAGATTACAGTGGAGGAGAAAAACAGATATTTTACAAACAGACCGGTATCGTTGAATACCAAAAACAACCTGTTGGAAATTGAGGAGCACATGTACATATTGGATGACGTAAAAAAACCCAATGTGTTCAGAAATATGTTCCCTTACTCAGAGGTGCCCAAGATTCCGTTCAATGACAGGATTGTGCCTCACAATATGCCCAGGGAAATCTGGATCACGGATACCACCTTCCGGGACGGACAGCAGTCCAGAGCGCCTTACACAACGGAGCAGATTGTGAAGATTTATGATTATCTTCACCGTCTGGGCGGCCCGGCCGGAATGATCCGTGCCAGCGAGTTTTTCCTTTACAGCAAGAAGGACAGGGATGCGGTCTGCAAGTGTATGGAGAGAGGCTATCGGTTCCCGGAGGTGACAAGCTGGATCCGGGCAAGCAAGGAGGATTTTAAACTCGTAAAAGAGCTTGGCATGAAGGAAACCGGTATTTTGGTGAGTTGTTCCGATTATCATATTTTCCTGAAGCTGAAAATGACCAGACGTCAGGCAATGGAGCATTATTTAGGTGTGGTAAAGCAGTGCCTGGACGAAGGGATCAGCGTCAGGTGTCATCTGGAGGATATTACCAGGGCGGATATTTACGGCTATGTAGTGCCCTTTTGCCTGGAGCTGATGAAGCTCATGGAGGAATATCAAATTCCTGTGAAGGTGCGCGCTTGCGATACCATGGGCTATGGTGTAAACTATCCTGGGGCGGTAATTCCCAGGAGTGTGCAGGGGATTATCTATGCGCTGCATACTCATGCGGGAGTGCCTCATGAGCTGCTGGAATGGCATGGTCATAATGATTTTTACAAGGCAGTGGTCAATTCCACCACCGCATGGCTGTATGGCTGTTCGGGAATCAATACGTCCCTCTTTGGCATCGGGGAGCGGACAGGCAATACCCCCTTAGAGGCTATGGTCTTTGAATATGCCCAGCTAAAGGGAGACTTGAACGGTATGGATACCACGGTGATCACAGAGCTTGCGGAATTCTATGAGAAGGAAATCGGGTATCATATTCCGGAGAGAACCCCCTTTGCAGGGAAAAATTTCAATGTCACAAGAGCCGGAATCCATGCGGACGGGCTTCTTAAAAATGAGGAGATATACAATATCTTTGATACGGAAAAGTTTTTAAACAGGCCGGTGCTCTGCGCCGTATCCAACACCTCCGGGCTGGCGGGGATCGCCCACTGGATTAACACCTATTTCAAGCTGAGTGAGGATGAGCAGCTCGATAAGACCAGCCCCCTTGTGTCGGAGCTGAAGAAATGGGTGGACGAGCAGTACGAGGACGGCCGGGTGACGGTGATGACAGACCAGGAGCTTGTGGACAAAATTTCAGAGCTCAGAGAGAAGGAAGGAAAATGAAAGAAAAGGAAGCAGTCAGGTTATGAGCAGTTATGATGTAAAGCGGGAAGTGTCGGACCGATACTCTCTGCGGGGCAGAGTGTTTCACCGGTTAAGAGAGGACATTTTAAACGGAAAGTACAAGGAGCATGAAGAGCTGAAGGAGGTGGCAATCGGCGAGGAGCTTGGGGTCAGCCGCACGCCTGTAAGGGAAGCCTTCCGGCAGTTGGAATTAGAGGGCCTGATTCAGATTGTTCCCAATAAGGGCGCTTATGTGACAGGGATTACCGCGAAAGACGTAAAGGACATTTATATGATACGTTCCTCTCTGGAGGGGATGTGCGCCCGGCTTGCCACGGAGCAGATCACTGCGGAGCAGCTTGAGGAGCTGGAGGAGAATGTGTACCTTGCAAGCTTCCATGCGTCCAAGGGGCATATGGAGCAGATGGCGGAGCTGGACAACCGGTTTCATCATATTCTTTATGAGGCCTGTAATTCCAAGATGCTGCAGAATCTTTTGCAGGATTTCCACCAGTACGTGATTCGGATCAGGAAGCGCACCCTTTCCACGAAGGAGAGAGGTATCGCCTCCAACGAGGAGCATAAGGCCATCATGGAGGCGATCAAGGCAGGGGAGCCCAAGGAGGCGGAGCATTTCGCCACGATCCATATGGAGAATGCCTATGATAATATTGTAAAAAGCGGAATCTATGATCTGTTTGAAGCAGAAGACAAGCAATGAATGGAGGTAAAAAATGGAAAAAATCAAAATGACTACGCCCCTGGTAGAGATGGACGGGGATGAGATGACCAGAATTCTCTGGCAGATGATCAAGGAGGAGCTTTTGATTCCTTATATTGATTTAAAGACAGAGTATTATGATTTGGGACTGGCTCACAGGAATGAGACAAATGATCAGGTAACGGTGGACAGCGCCAATGCCGCAAAGAAATACGGCGTGGCGGTGAAGTGCGCCACCATAACGCCCAATGCCGCCAGAATGACGGAATACAATTTGAAGGAAATGTGGAAAAGCCCCAACGGTACGATCCGCGCGATCCTGGACGGAACCGTATTCCGCGCGCCGATTCTGATCAAGGGGATTGTTCCCTATGTACAGAACTGGACCAGGCCTATTACCATTGCCCGTCACGCCTATGGGGATGTTTACAAAAATGTGGAGATCAAGGTTCCCGGAAAGGGAAAGGCCGAGCTTGTGTTCACCGCAGAGGACGGGAGCGAGATCAGAGAGACAATCCATCATTTTGAGGGCCCGGGTATCCTTCAGGGAATCCATAACACGGAAAAATCCATAGCCAGCTTTGCAAGGGCCTGCTTCGGCTATGCAATCGACACCAGACAGGATTTATGGTTTGCCACCAAGGATACCATTTCCAAGAAATATGACCATACCTTTAAGGATATTTTCCAGGAAATCTACGATGGGGAGTACAAGGAACAGTTCGAGCAGCTCGGAATTGAGTATTTTTATACCCTGATTGATGACGCGGTTGCCCGTGTGATCCGCTCCGAGGGCGGCTTTATATGGGCCTGCAAAAACTATGACGGGGATGTGATGTCGGATATGGTGGCCACTGCCTACGGCGATCTTTCCATGATGACCTCTGTGCTGGTTTCACCCGACGGGGTTTATGAGTATGAGGCGGCTCACGGAACCGTGCAGCGTCATTATTATAAGCATCTGAAGGGGGAGGAAACCTCCACCAACTCCATTGCAACTATTTTTGCCTGGACGGGGGCGCTGCGCAGGCGCGGAGAGCTGGATCAGATTCCCGGGCTCATGGCCTTTGCGGACAGGCTGGAGAGAGCCTGTATCAAGACTGTGGAGGAGGGGAAGATGACAAAGAGCCTGTCTTTGATTTCCACCTGCGAAAACCCTGTGATTTTGAACAGCCTGGATTTTATTAAAGCGATTCGGGAAACATTTGATGCGCTGTGAGATTTTTGGTTATAAGTATAGAAGGGCTGCCTGAAGCAAAACAGGCAGCCCTTGCAATTGCATTCCTATTTGTCCTGTTCAGAACTGCTGGTTAAACCTTTATCGATACGTTTTATTCCATTTTGTATGACTTCCTTTGCTTTCTCTATATTGTCAGTTTCCAGCAATGCTAAAATAGAATCTAACAAGATGCATAATTCTTGATTATTCATAGCCTCACCCACTTTCTATTGATACCGTTTAAAGGATATTTTTATTATATCAGCCGTAAATTGCGGTGTAAAGACTTTTGGGCGAATCCTTGTTCTCTCAGTTGGCTTAACGGCATATATGTTGTATAATTTAATTAACTTGCCGGAACCGATTTTTTGAACGGAATTATGCAGAAGGAGGAAAAGGGGATGGAACCAAAAACAGACATCAGGCCGCCGGTGGAGGTGCGCTATCGCCGGGAGCTTGAGGCGCTTAAGGCCCTGGACAGAGACAGAAAGCCTTCCAACTGGCAGCTCTCCCCCAAGGCGGTGCGGACATTTATCCTGGGAAGCCGGGAGCCTCTTATTTGGGAAGGGGAGGAAATTCCCATCCGCAAAAAATATCTGGGAAACGACGCTTTAGTGGAGCGGTGTATCATTACCCTGGCAGGCAATCGGGGACTGATGCTGGTGGGGGAGCCGGGAACGGCCAAAACCATGCTTTCGGAGCTTTTGTCGGCAGCCATCAGCGGGGTCAGCACCAATACCATTCAGGGGACAGCAGGAACCACAGAGGATATGATCAAATATAGCTGGAACTATGCCCTACTTCTGGCCAAGGGGCCTGTCAGGGAGGCGTTGGTTCCCTCGCCTTTGTATACGGGGATGGAGAAGGGAATTCTTACCCGGTTTGAGGAGATCACCCGGACTCCCGCAGAAATCCAGGACAGCCTGATCAGCGTGCTCAGCGACAAGGTGATGAATGTGCCGGAGCTTGGGGAGGAAGGGCTTCTCTTTGCAAAGGAGGGCTTTAATGTAATCGGCACGGCCAATACCAGGGACAAGGGGGTCAATGAGATGAGCAGCGCCTTAAAGCGCCGGTTCAATTTCGAGACGGTGATGCCGGTAAAGGATGTGGCTCTTGAGAAGCAGATTATCATAAGCGAGGTGGAGGCTCTTGCGAAGGAGGCCCGGATTTCCATGCCGGTGGACGAGGATGTGGCGGAGCTTTTGGCATCCACCTATCATGAGCTTCGGGAGGGGGTATCCTCTATGGGGCACCGGATTGACCGTCCCTTTGCGGTGATGAGTACGGCGGAGGCGGTGTCGGTCTATTATCAGACCATGATGAGCGCTTATTATTACGGGGATTTATGCATGGATCTGGGCAATCTTGTGCAAAACCTGGTAGGTGCGGTGTCGAAGGAGAGCGGCGAGGACATGGAGAAGCTGCGCAGCTATTTCCAAACCGTAGTGCGGGATAAAGGAGGGAAAGAGGGCGGATTATGGAACAGCTATTACGAAGCCAGGAAGTACCTGCGGTAGATTTTTTCCCGGTCCGCCATCACAGCCCGGTCTGTGCCTTTCATCTGAAGAAGGCCATAGAGGCCTATGAACCGGACTGCATTCTGATCGAAGGCCCCGAAAACGCCCAGGAGATGATCCCGGTGCTTTCCCACGAGGAGACCGGGGCTCCTGTTGCGCTGTATTATTTTTTCAAGGACAAAAAAGGGCTTTTGAGCGGGGAGAAGGAGGATTACCGCTGTTATTATCCCTTTCTGGACTGCTCCCCGGAGTTGGTGGCCTTAAGGGAGGCTAAAAAGAGAGAAATCCCCGCCCGCTTTATTGACCTTCCCTATGGCGAAATCCTTTTGGGGACAAAGCGCGCAGAGGGGATCCGCAGGGAGAGCTGCGGGAGAAATACTTTGAGATTGACGGCCTGTTTATGGAAACCAAGGCTTTTGTGGAGCGGATGACGCTGTACTGTAATCTTTCCAGGGAGCATACGCCCCGGGAGGAGCTTATGGCAGACGGATGTCTTTTGCGGGAAAGATACATGGCCAGCCGGATTGGGGAGGCCTCCGCTTCCTTTCAGAAAATTTTGGTGGTGACCGGCGGATTTCACACAGCGGGGCTTAAGGAATTGCTGGAATGGCAAAAGGACCGGTATGTCTATACAGGAGAGGCGGTCAGGCTTCATGCCTTCGGGGAAGGGGAGCAGGGAGTTTATCCCCTGGCCTATTCCATGGAAGCGGCAGATGCCTTAAACGGCTATGCCAGCGGGATGCAGTGTCCGGGCTTTTACCAGCAGGTGTGGGAGCAGCTTGCCGAGGGAGAGAGGAAAGAGGGCGTCTATGAGAGGGCGGTTTTAAACCAGCTTGTGCAGACAGGGCGGGAGGCCAGAAGGAAAAAGGAGGCGATTTCCTCCTATGACGTGATCTGCGCCCTTTCCATGGCAAAGGGGCTGGCCTCTCTGCGGGGGAAGCAGGAGCCCGGCCTGTATGAGCTTTTTGACGGGGCTCTTTCCGCCTTTGTAAAAGGAGAAAACAACCCTTCCACGGATCTGCCCTTAAGGATTCTGGGGCAGCTAAATACGGGAAGAGAGAGGGGGCGTCTGTGTAAGGATGCCTTAAGGCCGCCTATTCTTTCGGATTTTGAGCAGCAGTGCAAAAGGTTCGGGCTTAAGATACTCTCTTCCGCCAGACAGGAGGTGACATTAGAGCTTTTTACCAAGAAAAAGCATTTGGCCATGAGCCGTTTCTTTTATCAGACGGAGTTTTTGGAGACGGGCTTTGCCTGGCGCAGAAAGGGCTCCGATCTGGTAAAGCGCAGGGACAAAAGCCGGATCCGGGAGGTCTGGGAATACCGGTTTTCGGCCCGGGTGCTCTCTGCGCTGGTGGATGTGTCCATGGCGGGAGGAACCATTGAGGAGGCGGCCAGAAGCCTTTTAGTCCGCAGATTTGCCAAAAGCCTATGTAGCAGGGAGGCGGCAGAGCTTTTGACCAGAGGCTTCCTTATGGGATTTCTGGAGGAGCAGGCGGGAATGGGGGAGCATATAAAGGAGGTACTGCTGGCCGACGGGGACTTCTTTTCCCTGACGGAGGGATTCTCCCACCTTCGGATGCTTTATGAGCTTCAGACTCTTTATCAGGTGGAGGATGGAGTTGAGCTTGAAGAGCTCCTTGCCGTCTCCTTCCGGAAAATCCTGCAGCTTCTGCCTGCCATGGCGCAGGTAAAGCAGGAGCAGGAGAAGGCCTGTATGGAGAGCTGCCTGGCTCTTTATCAGATGACCGGGAAAGAGGGCTTTACCCATTTCAGGCCGGATTTGCTCAGGGCCCTGGAGCTTCTTTTGGACAAAAAGGAGCTCCAGCCGGGGCTGGAAGGGGCAGTGCTTGGTATTCTTTATGGATATGAGAGCGGATATGGGGAGCGGATCGGGGAGACTGCCGCAGGGTATCTGAAGGGGACAAAAAGCAGGCAGCTTAAAAGCGCGTTATTTCTCCGGGGGCTGTTTTTTACGGCAAGGGATCTGGTATTTGTGAGAGAGGAATTTCTGACCATGATTCATGAGCTGCTGGGGGCGCTTTCGGTGGAGGCCTTTCTGCAGCTTCTGCCGGAGCTGAGGCAGGCCTTTGGTTACTTTACGCCCATGGAAATCGACCGCATTGCCAAAAAGGCGGCGGCCCTGTGCGGGGACGGTGAAATGAGCGGGCGGGCGTTTTTGAAGGGCAGGATGGTATCGGCCCAGGAGTATGCCTACGGAGAGCTTTTGGATACATATGGGGGATCACAGAAATGGGGATGAATACCAGTCAAATGAACAGATGGCGGCTGATTTTGGGAGGCTATGCCGGAGAGAGGCTTGGGTTTGGTCCGGGGCAGACCCTTGAAAACGGCATAGCCTGTATGGAGCTGGAGGAGGTGCTCGACTTCCTTTATAACAGAGAGCAGGGAGAGGACGTGCGCAGGCAGGGGGGGAACGCAGGAAAGCCGTCTGACTGCGGCCTCCTGGATTACCCGCATCCGAAAGCTGTTTCCCAAAGAAACGGTGGAAATTCTGGAGCGCCATGCGCTTGAAAATTACGGGATGACAGAGCTGATTACGGATAAGGAGGTTCTGGAAAAGCTTGAACCCAACCAGGAGCTTCTGAAAACGATTTTACAGCTAAAGCACCTGATGAAGGGAGAGGTTTTGGATCAGGCCAGGCGGATTGTGAAGCAGGTGGCAAAGGAGATTGCCCAAAAGCTGAGCCAGGATATTCGCCGCTCTCTTCTTGGAAGAATAGACCGAAATGCCAGCAGCCCTGTAGCCTCCATAAGGAACCTGGATGTGAAAAGAACCATCCGAAAGAACCTAAAGCACTATGACCCGGAAAGGGAGGAGCTTGTGCTTGAAAAGGTGTATTTCAACAGCCGGGTCAGGCGTTTTAGCAAGTGGCGGGTGGTGATTGCCGTGGATGAGAGCGGTTCCATGCTGGAGAGTGTGATTCACAGTGCGGTGATGGCGGGAATTTTTGCAAAGCTGCCCATGCTGGATACCAGGCTGGTGATTTTTGATACCCAGGTGGTGGATTTGAGCGGTTATTTGGAGGATCCCGTGGCCACGCTGATGAGTATTCAGTTAGGGGGCGGCACTTATATTGCAGGGGCTTTGCAGTATTGTGAGTCTTTGATCGAAAATCCCCGCAACACCATGGTGGTTCTGGTCTCCGACCTGTGCGAGGGAGGCAGTGTCCAGGGGCTTTTGGGAGTGAGCAGGGGAATCATTGAAAGCGGAGCAAGGCTGATCTGCTTGACGGCTCTGGACATGGAGGCGAATCCTGTTTATGACCGCCGCACGGCACAGCTTCTGGCGGATTTGGGGGCCCATGTGGGAGCCATGACGCCGAAGGCCCTGGGGGATTTTATGGGAAAAATTATGAATGGCTGAGGCGGGGAAAAGGTTTGGCATATGGACAATTTAAAGGCTTTTATCCAACAGGTGGATGATGATTATCTGACAGGGCTCGGCAACAAAGGGATTTTGAAAAGAGCCTACAAGGATTTGGAGCAGGAAACCCCCTCTCTGCTTTTAGAGGGGGAGGAGGCGAAGGTGACTCTTAGGGAGGAGAGCTGCGTGCTGCGGCTGCCCTTGGCGGAGAGTAGCTGCAGTTGTCCCTCACGCAGCATTTGCAGGCATGTTATAACGGCGGTACTGTGGATGAAGAGAGAGCTGGCGGCGCAGACAGAGGCGGCCGGTCATACCGGGGAAAATAAAAAGGAGCAGGGCGGGGAGCGGCCCAAAGAGCCGGTTTTGCTCTCTCAATTGCTGGAAATGCCTCCGCAGCAGTTGAAACGTTCTTTGGGAAACAAGCGCTATGCCCTGTTCCTGTCCCATATGCAGGCGGGGCACAGGCCTGCTATGGAGGAGACCTCCGTTGTGACGGTGGTTCTTCCCTGGGAAAAGGAGACGGTAAAGCTTTTAGAGCCTGTAAGCTATTGTGCCTGCACCTGTCACAGCAAGGAGCTGTGCGCCCATAAGGCCCAGGCAATATTGGCATATCAGCTCTGTAAGAACAGATATAGCCTTAAGGAGCTGGAGGGGCTTAAGGAGCCGGAGTTTGTCTGGGATAAGGAGCAGGCGGATCTGGCCTGTGAAGGGATCTGCAGGGAGATTTGCAGGCAGCTTTGCATCGGGCTTTCCAGGGCTTCAAAGGAAAATGCCGAGAGCCTTCTGCGCCTGTCGGTGATTGCCCACAGAGCCGCCCTTCCCGATCTGGAGAGCGCCCTGCGGGAGGCGGGCGCCTGTTATGAACAGTATTTTTCCCGTTCCGCCGCCTTTCGCTCAGGCGCTCTGATGGAGAAGCTTTTGGCTATTTACCGGAGGGCGGCGCTGCTTTTACGGGCAAAGGAGCAGGAGGAGATCCGGGAGCTTGCCGGCGTCTTCCGGGATACCTATGCTCCTGTGGGAACCCTTCATCTGATGGGAATGGGGGCAAGGGCCTTTTCGGGAAAGACAGGGTATGAGGGAGAAATTTACTATTTCCTGGAAACGGAACAGAAGGCCTGGTATACCTGGACAGACGCAAGGCCCACTTTTTATGAGGGAAAAAAGACGCCCAAAAGAGGGATGGAAAATGCCCAGGCTCCCTGGGGGTTAAACTGCAGCAGGCAGCAGCTTCAAAGCCTTGTGTTTGACCTGAAAAATGCCAGGGCGGCCCAGGGAAGGCGGCTTTCGGCGAGCATGGAGAGCCAGGGGGAGGCAAGAGGGGTAAGGAGTCCCGGGCTGGAGGAAATCAGGGAAGCGATTTGCTGGGATTATGAGAAAATGATTCTGGATCTGCAGGAAAAGAGCCATACGAGGGAAAGGATCGTGCTTGCAGGAGCCCCTGGCTGGGAGGAGGCCTGCTTTGACAAAGTAAAGCAGAGATTTCGCTGGGATATTTATGATGAAAGGGACAGACGGCTTTCGATCGCCCTGAATTATACAAAGGAGGAGGGGCTGATCATCAACCTTCTGGAGAGACTGGAGAGGCGGCTTCGAAAAAAGCGGCCGAAGGCCATTGTATTTTTGGGCTCCTTTTATCTGGACGAGGAGGGAAGGCCCTGCCTGTATCCCATCGAATTTTTCATGATAGAGGATTCCCTGCCGGGGAATTTATGGTCGGAAGGGGAACAAAACGCCTGCCGGGAGGAGGAGAGCTCCCTTCCATCCCGGGAGGTGATCGGCAGCATGGAGCAGTATTTTGGGGAGGCCAAGGGGCTTTTGGAGGATTTGTTTGTCAGCGGTCTTTCTTCTGTCCGGGAAGAAACCCTGCGCCAGTGCAGGCGGCTTTCAGAGGAAGGAGAGCAGATGGGGCTGCACAGGGCCGGCAGTGATTTGCAGGCGGTTTATCAGTATTTTGAAGGGCGGCGCCACCGGATGGAATTTTCCCCGGAGCCTGTGCCGGAAATCCTGGCAGGGCTGGAGGTCTATATCAGCGCCTGCAGAAGGAGGCTTTTGAGAGATAAAGCTCTTCGGTGTCTGGGGGATGGAGGGAGCAAAAACAAAGGGTGACAATTTTGGCGCACTGCCGCAAAGTCCGTGGGGGCATAGGCTTTGCCAACTAAAAAAGGAGGGAAGGTATTATGAATTTAGGTCAGGAGCGGAACCTGCAAAAAAGAATGGAAACCTTAGAGGCTATGGAGCTTTCAGAGGAGAATCAGAAGCTGGCGGAGCAGTATCTGGATCTGACTCTGCCGCAGAGGCGGGAGCTGCTAAAGGAGGCGGAGCACCAGGATTTTTCCCGGCTGGATCCTCAAAAGCAGCAAAAGGCAAAGGCCTATGGGGAGCATCTGCAAAGACGGGGAAGAATGGAGGAGCTGGAACGCTTCGTGCGTTTTGCGGCGGCGGTGGGCGGCTCTACCGCCTGTTATGTGCTGATTTCCTACGGATGGAATCTGGATAAATATAAGGACTGGCTCAGCGACGCGCAGAAGGCGGCTATTAAGGCCGAGGCCCTTGTCTGGACCACCTGGCAGCTTCGGGAGGCGGCCAAAAATATAGATCAGAAAAATCCCGAAATCCTCAGACAGGCCGCGAAGCTGTGCTATCACAAAAGCGGCAACGCCCAGGTTCTGCTTCTTGGCTTAAGCCTGCGGTATGAGAAAAGCGACAAAGGGACAGGGGGATTTTTAAAAGGGCTTTTTGCAAAAGAAAAACCGGGCAGGGAGATTGCAGAGGGAGTGAAGGAATTAGAAAAGAGCCTGGTGAGCAGCATTGAAAATCTGTTTGCCGGCGCTGCGCCCACCGGGGAGGAAATCAGGACCCTTAAGTCCTTTGTGCAGAATGCGTCCTCCCAGAGGGAGCTGCCCGGAGAGGTTTTCGGCATTCTCCATGGAAAGCAGACTTCCGAATATCTGGTATCTCTTCTTGCGGGGGCGGCCTTTCTGGGGATAGAGCGCTCGCAGGTGCTGGTGAATTTCTTCCGCCTGATGATGGCTATGGACGGGGAGGCGGGGCGCACCGCGGTGCTGGATACCTGTGTGAGGATCGGAGGAAGGCAGTGGTTTGAGGAGCATATGAAGGCTTTTGAGGAGCATCTTCCCCTGGAGAGAGGGGCTTTTATGCTCTGGTGCCTGGCGCATAAGGCGGAGGGCTCTCTGGAGAGGCTCATCCAAAACCACCCCGAGACGGTCCGTCAGGTGATGCCCCAGGTGCCCACCGAGTATTATGATGATCTTATGGCAAGGATCGGTAAGGGAAATCCTGCGCTCTTTAAGGAACTGAGCGTTTCGGGCAAGGACGACTTTTGCCGCAGGATGGCCCAGGAGATCACAGGCTCTTTCGCCAGGGGGAATACAAACGGCGCAGGGCAGCAGGAGGCGGTCCGCTATCTGCTGGGAGAGGCAGAGCTTGACATCCTTTATCCCTTTGTAAATGAGTGGAGAAAGGGCTGGCATTATGATAACGGACGTAACCAAAAGCTTTTCAGGCTGAAAGAAAGTGGCAGGCAGCCCCAGCTTTACCGCAGGGCAGTGGTGCTTGAAGGGCTTTGCATGAGAGCGCCCTTTTTCACCTCCTATTGGTATGGGAAATATCATAAGATTGACAAAGAAGAAATCAAGGGAATCCTCTCTGTTTTTGAGCAGGAGCGGCTGCCCTTTGTCTATCAGTTGGAGGCTCTTGACGGGATTTACAGCGGATTTTATCAGGAGAAGGATAAAACGGCCTTTGCAAATGAGTGCGTCATGGTGCTTGCCGGGAAAAAGCAGCAGTGGGAGGAGGAGTTTGTGAAAGCGGCCAGGGAGGGGACCGTCTTTACGCGCTTTGTGTGCATCCGGGTGCTGGATATTTACTGGAAGGAATATCGGGATGTGCTGCTTTCCTGCTCCATGGACAGCGCCAGGCAGATCCGGGAGCTTCTGGAGGCGGTTTATGAAAGCCACAGGGAATGGGAGCCTCAGATCAAGACTATGCTCTCCTCCAAAAAGTCCCAGGAGAGGGAGCTGGCGGTTCTGGTTCTGAACAGGTGGGGAGCCTCTTCTTATCGCGAGCTGCTGGAAGGTGCCCTTGCCGTGGAAAAGAGCAGGAAGATTAAGGAGCTTTTACAGGCCAGTCTCGGCATGGAGGCTTCGGCCCAGGCTCCGGTTCAGGCGGCAGGGCAGGCGAAAGAGGAGCTGGCAAAGGAGATTTTAAAGGGCGGCAAGAAGCGCAAGGTTTCCTGGGCTCTCGAGGCGCCCCTGCCCCAGGTGCATAGGATGGACGGAAGCGTTGCCGGGGAGGAAGAGACGGCGGCCCTTTTAGTGTGCTATGCGGATATGGGAACGCCCGGTGTGAGCAGGGATGCCGGGAAGCTGGCAGAAGCCTTAGAGCCCGGGGAGCTGGCGGATTATGTAAATGCGGTCTTTCAAAGATGGATGGATACAGGGGCGGAGGCAAAGAAGAAGTGGGTGCTCTATGCAGCCTCTATTCACGGCGGGGAGGGGATTGTCCCGGCTCTCCATGCCCAGATTCAGGAGTGGCCTAAGGCTTCAAGGGGAGCTATGGCGGCGGAAGCCGTAAAGGCCCTTGCCTTAAACGCAAGCCCTACGGCCCTGCTCCTGGTAGATCAGATTTCCCGGAAATTCAAGTTCCGTCAGGTAAAGAGCGCGGCCGGGGAGGCCCTTTCCTACGCGGCAGAGCAGCTTGGCATCAGCAGGCAGGAGCTGGAGGATCGTATTGTACCCGATCTGGGGTTTGACGCAGGGATGGAGCGCAGCTTTGACTATGGGAGCCGCAGCTTTAAGGTTTCTTTGACACCGGCATTGGAGCTTTTGGTCTTTGACGGGGAGGGAAAGAAGCTCAAAAGCCTGCCGGCGCCGGGAAAAAAGGATGATCCCGAAAAGGCCCGGGCCGCCAGCGAGGCCTTCAAGCTGTTAAAAAAGCAGCTTAAAACCGTAGCGGCCAACCAGAAGCTGCGTCTGGAGCAGGCCTTAAGTGCAGAACGCCTGTGGACGGCGCAAAAGTGGCGGGCCCTGTTTGTGGAAAATCCGGTGATGCACCAGTTTGCCATAGGCCTGATCTGGGGCGTATATGAGAACGGTTCCCTGAAGGATACCTTCCGTTATATGGAGGACGGCAGCTTCAATACCGTGGAGGAAGAGGAATATGAACTGGCTGAGGACAGTGCAATCGGCCTGGTGCATCCCATAGAGCTGGATCAGGAGAGCTTATCGGCGTGGAAAGAGCAGCTCTCAGACTATGAAATCGTACAGCCCATCGAACAGCTCTTACGGCCTGTCTACGTCATGGAGGAGCAGGAGAGGGAAAATGAGGAGCTTACCCGCTTTGGGGGCAAGCTGTTAAACGGCTTATCCCTTTCCGGCAAGCTCCAGGGACAGGGCTGGTATCGGGGCAGTGTCCAGGATGCCGGCGGCTACTACAGCTTTTACAGAGAGGATGGGGAAGTAGGGGTAGAGCTGGAATTTTCAGGGCTGTTTGTGGGAGATGAAAACGAGGAAGTGACGGTCTACGGCGCGAAATTTTATCGTGCAGGCACGGTGAAGAGAGGCAGCTATGTTTATGATACAGTAAAAAAGGAGAATCGCTATCGGCTAGGAGAGGTGAGCGGGCGCTATTTCAGCGAGATCGTCCTGCAGCTTGCCAGGGCCACAGCTTCCAGTACGGAGCAGGTGGCTTATCCGGAGTGTAAGGGATAAGGAGGAGTTTGGTTATCATGGAGCAGATAACAAAGGAAGCTAAGAAATCAGGGTACAAGAAAGAAAACATACAAAGTGCGGTTGCCATGGCCTGGCCGGCCATTGTGGAATCCTTTTTTACAGCCTTTGCAGGGCTGGTGGATTCCCTTATGGTGAGCTCTATGGGGGCTTATGCAGTGGCGGCGGTGGGGCTGACCACCCAGCCGAAGTTTATAGGGCTTTCTTTGTTTTTTGCCCTGAACGTGTCAATCTCTGCCCTGGTGGCAAGGCGGCGGGGAGAAAACAAAAAGGAGGACGCCAATCGGATTCTGCATACGGCCCTGATTTTCCTTTTGATTGCGGCGGTGATTCTGAGTGTTCTTCTTGTAGCTCTGGCAGGCCCGATTATCAGCCTGTGCGGCTCCACGCCGCAGACCCACGAGAGCGCGGTGATTTATTTCCGCATTATCATGGGAGGAATGATTTTTAACTGTATTCAGATGGGGATTAATTCGGCCCAGAGAGGAGCCGGAAACACCAAGATCACCATGCGCACCAATATCACCTCCAGCACCATCAATGTCATTGCCAATTATCTTTTGATCAACGGACATTTTGGGTTTCCTGCATTGGGAATCCACGGGGCGGCCCTGGCTACCGTTCTGGGAACGGTGGTGGCCTGTGTGATGAGTATCCTTTCCATCATGAAAGCGGACGGGTTTATCAGTATTCCCTATATGGTCAAAAACAGGGTGAAGCCGGCCTGGAGGGCCTTTGTGAACCTGGTGCGGGTAGGCTACAGTATTTTCTTTGAGCAGATTCTTATGAGAATCGGGTTTATGCTCACCGCAGTGATGGCCGCCCATCAGGGCACGGAGGCCATGGCGGCGCATCAGGTGGGAATGAATATTATGGGACTGTCCTTTTCCTTCGGAGACGGGCTTCAGGCGGCGGCAGTGGCTTTGATCGGGCGCAGTCTTGGAGCCGGGGACAAGGAGCTGGCCAAGGAATACGGCCGTATCTGCCGTATGCTGGGGGGAACCATCGCGGTCTGTCTGGCAGCGGTGTATTTCCTGGGGGCAAGGCCCCTCTACAGCCTCTTTTTTGAGGAGGCCCATATTGTGGATATTGGCGTCAGCATTATGCGGGTCATTATCTTAGTGGTTGTTTTCCAGATCAGCCAGGTAATTTATATGGGATGTCTGCGGGGCGCGGGGGACACCCTCTACACGGCTGCGGCCTCCACCATCAGCGTTACCCTTATCCGTACCGCCGTATCCTATCTGGGCGGTTATGTGCTGGGCTGGGGAATCGTGGGAATCTGGCTGGGAGTTTTGGGCGATCAGATTTCCCGGTTTATTTTTGCCTCCCTGCGTTTCAAGGCCGGAAAGTGGACGGAAATCAAAATTTAAGAATATTTTACCAATCTTGTCCATATATTATTATATGTCATAAGGAGATACCTTATGATGGGCGCACGTTGGCGCGCATTCAAATTAATTGTGTGGCGAGGTGAAATATGGCAAGGGGACAAAGAAAAACAATCGAGGAAAAAATCGCGGAGAAGGAGAAGCTGATACAGGCCCTGAAAACCCGGTTAAAATCGGAGCAGGGAGAGCTGGATGTCCTTTACAGAGACAAGAGAGACAGAGATCTGGAGGGGCTTAATCAGATTTTAGCGGATGCGGGGCTGGATATTGGCGAAGCCTCCGATATTCTCCAAAGCTACATTCAAAACAAAGAGCAAGAAGAACAAAGCGCCTGATTTTTGGGCGCTTTATTTGTGTGTAAATTGTATGTAAATTTCTTTCTGATGTTGTATATAATAGATAAATGGTGTAAAATTGAAGTGAAATAAATAACGTGACAGTGCGTTTTTTCAGCGCGATATTTGCGGCGTATGATAGAAAGGAGAACATGATGCTTGCGACGTTGATTCCTTTGTTTGATGAAGAAATGAGTGTTCGGGCGTACTCGCTCTTTACCCAGAAGAAGAACTTTTTGCTCAATCCCAGCTTTCAGGGAACCGGTTCGAACGACGGTGCGTCCAATGTTACAGGGCTTGAGGTGATTGAAAATATGGGCCTTGAGAGTGTATCCGCACAAAAAGAGGTCTTTGTGGCGGTGAATAATATTTCCATATTTTCGGACACTCTGCAGAAGAGCACCCTGCCCCATGAGAGGTTGATTTTGCTGACGGACAATTCTATTGTGCCGCAGGATATTTATATCAACCGGCTCCGCAGCTTAAAGGAGACAGGATATAAGCTTGCGATCCGTAAGCTTCCTGTGCAGAGCTTTGAGGAGTATCGGGAAATCCTTCTTCTTATGGATTATATTTTTCTTGATCACAAGAAAATAGATATTCAGATGGCGCAGATTTATTTTCAGAAGATTTATCCCCAGATTAAGCTGTGCGCCGGAAATATCCAGACACAGGAGATTTTTGAGGAATTAAAGAAAAAGGGCGGTTATGAGCTTTTTGAAGGGGAGTTTTATCGGATGCCGGTGACGAGGGGACAGACGAAGGTAGCCCCTTTGAAGGTGAATTATATTGAACTGCTTAACATAGTGAATGCAGACGACTTTGAGCTGACAAAGGCAGCGGATATTATAGGAAGGGATACGGCTCTTGTCATATCTTTGCTTGCCATGGTAAACAAAATGGCCGTAAATTCTGAGATTACATCCATCCGTCATGCGGCCGCCATGCTGGGCCAGAAGGAGCTGCAAAAATGGATTAACACGGCGGTAGCCGGTAAGCTGTACGCGGATAAACCCAACGAAGTCACAAGGCTGTCTCTGCTCCGGGCAAAATTTGTTGAAAATCTGGCGCCTCTTTTTGAATTAGGGCAGCAGAGCGAGCAGTTATTTTTGATGGGCCTGTTCTCCGTGCTGGACGTGATCTTTGAACAGCCCATGGAGGAGGCTTTGAAGCTGGTAAAGGTATCCAAAGAAATAAACGACGCCTTAATCAGCCATACAGGCATTTTTGCACCGATTCTGGAGTTTGTCCTTTCTTATGAGCGCGCCGACTGGCAGGAGGCGTCCAGGCTGATGATCCTGAAAAATATCAATATGGACGCAGTATATGAGGCTTATGTCCAGACTCTTGGCTGGTATCGGGATTTGTTTGCGTGAGCAGGGACAGAGTTATAATGAGAAATAAAAAGATACTTAAAAAGATTTTGTATGAAATCCTCGACTGGTCAAAGGTAATCCTGACCGCGCTGGTCATTGTTTTTGTGGTCAGTCATACATTAATCGCCAATGCGCGGGTGCCTACGGGTTCCATGGAAACTACCATCATGAAGGGAAGCCGCATTATCATAAACCGCCTGGCTTATTTAAGCGCCGAGCCTGAGAGGGGCGATATTATTGCCTTTTACTTTCCGGACGACGGAGAATCCCTGTATCTGAAACGGATTGTCGGGCTGCCGGGAGAAAGGATAGAGGGCGCCGGGGGCGTGATCTATGTGAACGGCAAACCGCTGAGGGAGGAGTATATCCGGGAGGAGATCAGAGAGGATTTCGGCCCCTATGTGGTACCGGAGGAATCCTGGTTTGTCATGGGAGATAACAGGAACAATTCCCTTGATTCCAGGTATTGGGAGGACAAATTCGTAGAGAGGGATGAGATTGTAGGCAAAGCAGAAGTGGAATATTTCCCTGAGCTTAAGATACTTTAAGGGATTATTCTTTACGAACGGATTTCTTAATGTTACAATACGTAAGGACGAGAATGAAAGCGTCAAAGGAAAGGGAAGCATGATGAAAGAAAAATGGGAAGAATTCAGAGCGTCGCTGACAGACATTGTTATGATTAGTAAAAAGGAGTTTTGGCTTACCATGACAGTCTGTGCTCTGGGCGGGATTGTGTTGGGAATGCTGATTTCTCCGAGAAAATACACCACGATCGGCAGTAACAACGGAAACAACAGCGGCAATGGCAGTCTGGGCGGTAAGAAGGCCGGGGATAAGGCTCAGGAGAAGATCGCTGACTGGCAGGAAGTAGAAGAAAAGGAACTGGGAGTTGAAGCATAAAGATGCAAAGCTTTGAAAGGAGCTTAGGTACAAGATTGAAAATTGAAAATTTTCAATCGCAAGTTTGTGTCTGCGCGGCATCCACAAACTTGACATGCGTAAAAGGCCGCGCAGAAATGGGGTCAAAGATGAAAATAACGTTAAGGGATGGGGCTGTGAAGGAGTATGACAGCCCTAAAAGTGTTTGGGAAATTGCAGCGGATTTAAGCGAGGGACTGGCCAGGGCGGCCTGTGCCGGCGAGATTGATGGACAGGTAGTGGATCTGCGCACGGTTGTGGAGGAGGATTGTAGCTTAAATATCCTAACGGCCAACGATCCGGAAGGGCTTCGGGTGGTAAGGCATACCTGTTCTCATGTGCTTGCCGAGGCGGTAAAACGAATCTTCCCCCAGGCAAAACTGGCTATCGGGCCGGCCATTGACAATGGGTATTATTATGATTTTGAGCATGAACCCTTTTCCAGAGAGGATTTGGACAAGCTGGAGGCAGAGATGAAAAAGATCATCAAGGAGGGGAAAAAGCTGGAGCGCTTTACCCTGCCGAGAGAGGAAGCCATCAAGCTTATGGAAGAAAAGGGCGAGCCATATAAGGCGGAGCTGATCCGGGATCTGCCGGAGGACGCAGAGATTTCCTTCTATGACCAGGGGGGCTTTGTGGATTTGTGTGCAGGCCCTCATTTGATGAGCACGAAGGGGATCAAGGCCTTTAAGCTGACCTCCTCCTCCGGCGCTTATTGGAGAGGAAAGTCCGAAAATACTATGCTTCAGAGAATTTACGGGACTGCCTTTAACAAAAAGGAGGAGTTAAACGAATATCTGGTCTACCTGGAAAATATCAAGCTTCGCGACCACAACCGCTTAGGACGGGAAATGGAGCTGTTCACCACCGTGGACGTGATCGGCCAGGGGCTGCCACTTTTGATGCCCAGAGGAGCAAAGATGGTGCAGACCATGCAGCGCTGGATCGAGGATCTGGAGGATAACGAGTGGGGGTATGTGCGCACCAAGACCCCTTTTATGGCAAAGAGCGATCTGTACAGGATTTCCGGCCACTGGGATCATTATAAGGAAGGCATGTTTGTGCTGGGAGAGGAGGAAAAGGACAAAGAGGTGTTTGCCCTGCGTCCCATGACCTGCCCTTTCCAGTATTATGTGTACAAGGCCACCCAGCATTCTTACCGGGATCTGCCTCTGCGCTACGGGGAGACCTCCACGCTTTTCAGAAATGAAGATTCAGGAGAAATGCACGGGCTCACCAGAGTGCGCCAGTTTACCATTTCCGAGGGCCATTTGATTATCCGTCCCGACCAGGCCGGAGAGGAGCTTAAGAGATGTCTTGATCTGGCGGTATACTGTCTGACTACTCTGGGGCTCCAGGATGAGGTGACTTACCGTCTTTCCAAGTGGGATCCCGATAACCGGGAGAAATATCTGGGGGATGAGGAGTATTGGGAGTCCACCCAGAGCAAGATAAGGGAAATCCTTGTGAACTACGGCGTTCCCTTTACGGAGGCAGACGGCGAAGCGGCTTTTTACGGCCCTAAGATCGATATTCAGGCAAAGAATGTGTACGGCAAGGAAGATACCATGATTACCATTCAGCTTGACTGCGCCATTGCCGAAAATTTTGACATGTATTATATTGACCAGAACGGGGATAAGGTGCGTCCTTATATTATCCACAGAACCTCCATGGGATGCTACGAGAGAACCCTGGCCTGGCTGATCGAGAAATATGAGGGGAAATTCCCTACCTGGCTCTGTCCCGAGCAGGTGCGTGTGCTGCCGATTTCCGATAAGTATGAGAACTATGCTGAGAAAGTAAAAGCAGAGCTTAGGAAAAACGGCGTACTGGCAGAGGTGGATAACCGCTCGGAGAAGATCGGCTTTAAGATCCGGGAGGCAAGGCTTGCGAGACTTCCTTATATGCTGGTAGTGGGACAGCAGGAGGAGGCGGATGCTGCCGTGTCCGTGCGGAGCCGTTTCGCAGGGGACGAGGGCGTGAAGCCCTTGGGAGAATTTATAGATCAGATTTGTAAGGAGATCAGAACCAAAGAAATCCGCAGGGAAGAAGTAAAGGAAGAAACAAAATAAGCAGATGAAAGTGAAAATGAAGGATAAACCTACATGGGATGAAATCCTGGGCGTGTGGCTCTGGCTGTTGGCCGCAGGCTTTCTGGCGGTATCTGTGTTTCTGTGCTTTGGCGCAGACATCTGGTATGACGAGCTGTTCACCATGGGACTGGCAAACCAGTCCTTTGGTGAACTTATTTCTATCACCGCAAGGGATGTCCATCCTCCCCTGTATTATATCATTGTCAAGCTGTTTCTTATGCTGTTTCGGGCGGTGGGAGGAAAAGGCACTGTCTCGTCCGCCGCAGGCCTGAACCCGGTGGTAGTGGTTAAGCTTGCTTCCACGGTGCCCTTTGTTTTATGCCTGTGCTACGGGGCAGGGAAGGTGCGCAGACATTTCGGGCTTCTTGCCGCAGGGCTTTTTTGCTTTTTGCTTCTTTCCATGCCCGCTCTGGGAGGCTATACCGTGGAAATGCGGATGTACGGCTATGCCCTGTTTTTCGTCACCGCCGGAATGCTCCACGCCTATGAATTGGTTCGGGATGCAAACGATCCTCTGTCCTGCCTGCAGGATGGATCAAAGGAGGCGTCCAGGCAAAAAAGGAAAAATGTCCTGAACTGGGCGGTGCTTACCCTCTATGCTCTGGGAGCCTGCTACACCCATTATTTTGCCTGTGTGGCAATGGTGATGGTTTATGGGTATCTGTTTGCGGCCTTGCGGAGAAAGAGGGGGCTGATAGAACGGTGGAGGGCCTGCCTGATTAGCGGCGGTCTCTGCGCCTTGGGATATTTGCCCTGGATTTTAGGCCCGGTAAGGCAGCAGGTAGGACAGGTGAAGGAAAATTACTGGATCCAGCCCGTTACCTGGCGTACTTTGGGAGGGTGCGTAAAATTTCTGTTTCAGCCCGCCTTTTCCGGAGAAAAGATCAATGCCCTGCTTGCGGTGGTTTTGTTTGCCATATGCGCTGTACTGATGGGACGGGCGGTTTTAGGAATCAGGAGGGACGGAAAGAATCAGTTTGCGGTCGGCTGTGCGGCAGTCCTGGGAGGAATCCTGTTTTTCGGATTCGGGGCTTCTCTGATTTTGCGTCCTATCTTTGTATATCGGTATATGCTGCCTGCCATGGGTGCTTTTTGGCTGGCCTTTGCCGTGCTGCTTTCCGGGCTGAAGGAGAAAAGAACCCTCTTCTTTGCGTTTTTTCTATTGCTGCTTTTGGTGGGGCTCAGGAACTACCGGGCCTTTTACGGCGAGGAGATGTGGAAAAGGGTACAGATGAGGCAGGTGTGGGAGGCGCTCTCCCGGATCGGGGACGAAGATGCGGTGGTGTTTAATTTTGACCAGACACAGGCAGTGGTTTCCTTTTATCTGCCCAATGAAACCTATCTCTGGTACGGAGAGCCGGAGAAACTGATTGCAGAAATGTATCCGGGCAACCATCCCCTGGTGGAGGGAGCGTTTTCGGACGAAGCGGGTTTTGAGGCTTTGAAGGCGCTTTTGGATGAGCATGAGAGCGTGTGGTTTTTCGGCAGCGGCAACGCCAGGGACGAGATTATTGAAAAATGGGAAGATGTGGGGATAGAGGCACAGGAGAAAGCCAGTGCTATGCTGGAGAGATATTGGTTTAATCTTTATCAATTGAAAAAGTGTGAATAAAAAAGCAAAGAAAATCTGAATAAACCCTTTGAAAGCAAGCCATACTGATAGAGAAAAGCAGATTATAAAGGAGGTATGGCGATGGCTGAATTAAAATGTGCGGTGGACAATTGTGCTTATAACAGAAGCGAATGCTGCTGCAAGGGCGATATTATGGTGGGCGGAAAGCGCGCCTGCTGTGAGGATGAGACCTGCTGCGAAAGCTTTGCACAGGCAGGAGGGGACCGCTTTACCAGCGCGATCGAGCATCCCAGCAAGATTATCAGTATCGACTGTGAGGCGGCGAACTGCATGTACAACAGCAATTACAAATGTACGGCAGAGCATGTAGACATCAAGGGCTGCGGCGCCTGCGACTGCAGGCAGACTTCCTGCTCAACCTTTGTTGAGAGATAAATTTCCGAAATGAAGAGACAGGCTGTGGGGCTCTCAGACCGTGACTGTTTGATCACTGGTGTGACGGCCCCTAGTCTTGTGTCCTGTTGCTTTTTGCAGGCACGATAGAAGCACAGCTCCCTGATCCGGGGGTTTTCTGGCGCGGGCGCGGAAAGAAACAATGAAAAACCCCTCTTGAACTCTGTCCTTATTTGTGTTTAAATAGAAAGCGGCGGGTTTCCCGTACTAAAAATAAGGATATGATATGATGAAAAAGAAGCTGTTACTTTTGGCCTCTCTTGGACTGTTTTTGACAGGCTGCCAGGAAAGAGTGATTACAGTGGCCGGAATCCAGTCGGAGGACGGACAGGAGAGCGGATACATAGAAATGAAAGAATTCCAGATAAAGGAACCGAAGAGAGAGAGCGGCAGGGAAGAGGTAAGCTGCTGTGCAGTGCTCATTCCTGTGGGGTATCACGAATCAGAGGAAATTCCGGGGATGTATATCCATGAGAGGAGCCCTCTGGATTCTTCTAACATATATTATACCGTATCAGAGGGCAGCGGTGAGGGCAGGGTATCCGAGGAACTGACGAAAGAAAGCTATCAGGAGCTGGTGGAGGCGGCCTACAAAGAGAGCGGGCAGGAGATTTCTCTTGAGATCGAATCCTTTGAGCGGATTGATATGGAGGGCGTTTCAGGGTACAAGGTGCGCAGCAGCAGTGAAAGGGACGATGAAAAGATGCAGCAGCTTACCTACCTGATTCTCGGAGAGGATACTTACACAATCACATACAGCCAGATGAACGATGACGAGCTGATGGCGGACTTTGAAATTTCTGACGGGGAGATTCGTCTGGTCAGAGAGGAAGAAGTGAGTTTGGCACAGACAAAAAGGTGAGACGTTTTCCTGCATAGGAATGAAAAGCAGCCTGAACCGTTGCGTAAAACTATTCAGCTAGGTCTGCGCAATTACTGCGCAGAGCGTGAGAAAGCGTATATTGCGCCAAGAGTGAATCCGGCCCTTCGCCGTAGGCGGACTATTAATGGCCGGATTCAGTAACTATGAAGCCGAAGGCTGAATAGTTCACCGTTGCAGAAAAAATACAAAATAGGTATTGACAATTACCCCTTACAGCTATATGATAAATGAGTATGCGGTTAATGCCGACAAAACAAGCAGAGTATCCACTCTCACCCTGTGGCGATAGGGCTTACAGGTGTTCATATTCCAAAAAGCAGATCACAGCAGCGCCGTGAAAGGCAAAAGCGATATGCCCGCGCGGGTTGTGAAGGAATTTTAAGTCTTTCTGTCCGGGGATGCCGGTGGCAGGAGGAGCTTGGAGGAGATCAGAGTGGATAGCGCAGGCTGTCCATTTTTTTATGTAAGGAGGCCGGGCGAAGCTTGGTATCTGTTGCTGCAGTGAGCCGGCTTACGAAGGGTAAGAGACTTTGTTTGCGGATAGAAGCAAAACAGATATGTTTGCAGGCATTGATGATATTATGTAGGGAGGTTACAGCCATTAGCGATTTATTCATTAACGAACAGATTAGGGACAGAGAAGTACGTGTGATAGGAGAGAACGGGGAGCAGCTCGGGATCATGTCGTCCCGGGAAGCCATGCAGAAAGCAGAGGAAGCAGGGGTTGACCTTGTTAAGATTGCGCCCACAGCCAAGCCGCCTGTGTGCAAGCTGGTGGATTACGGCAAGTTCAAGTATGAGCAGACACGTAAGGAGAAGGAAGCAAAGAAAAAGCAGAGGGTAATCGAAATCAAAGAAATCCGCCTTTCTCCCAACATCGACACCAACGATCTCAATACAAAGGTAAATGCGGCGAGGAAATTCCTTTCCAAGGGGGACAGGGTGAAAATAACCCTCAGATTCCGCGGACGCGAGATGACCCATATGGCCAACAGCAAGCATATTCTGGATGATTTCGCCCAGGCCTTGTCTGATATATGTGTGGTTGAGAAGCCGCCCAAGGTGGAAGGAAGAAGTATGACCATGTTTTTAACTGAAAAGCGTTAGCCTGCCAGTTAAAATAGAGAGACGGGGAGGGTTTGCCCGTCGGCAGAAAATTATTAATATACAGGAGGAAATAGTTATGCCTAAAATGAAAACCAAAAGTTCTGCTGCAAAGCGTTTTAAAGCTACAGGTACAGGTAAATTAAAGAGAAGCAAAGCTTACAAGAGCCATATCTTAACCAAAAAGTCTCCCAAGAGAAAGAGAAACTTAAGGCAGTCTGCGATCACGGACAAGACCAATGTGAAGAACATGAAAAAGGTATTGCCTTATTTATAGGATATAGTTTGGTAAAGAATCAGGAATCGATAAGGAGGACGTAAGACATGGCAAGAATTAAAGGCGGTATGAACGCCAGAAGAAAACATAACAGAGTATTAAAGCTTGCAAAGGGTTACAGAGGAGCCAGAAGCAAACAGTATAGAGTGGCGAAGCAGTCAGTGATGAGAGCTCTTGCAACATCCTATGCAGGACGCAAGGAGAGAAAACGTCAGTTCAGAAGGCTCTGGATTGCGCGTATCAATGCGGCGGCAAGGCTTAACGGCTTATCCTACAGCAAGTTTATGCATGGACTGAAGCTGGCAGAGATTGAGATTAACAGAAAAATGCTGGCAGAGATGGCAGTGAATGATGCGGAAGGCTTTAAGGCACTGGCCGAGATTGCCAAGAGCAAGGTTGCATAGGAAGCGGCATTTGAGACAAATGAGACGGTATAGCCCCGGAAGGAGCTGTACCGTTTTTTGGCATTGCACAAGCTTTAAGGATATGTTAAAGTTGTTAAATGATGGAAATTAGGAGGTTTGAGTATGCTTAGGGAATTAGAACCGGCAAATGTATTTACTTTTTTTGAGGAAATCTGCGAGATTCCCCATGGCTCTGGGAATGTACAGCAGATCAGCAATTACCTGGTCGATTTCGCCAGAGAAAGAAATCTGGAGCACTATCAGGATGTGCTTGGAAATGTGATTATTATCAAAGAGGCGGCCCCCGGCTATGAGGAGCATGAGCCGGTAATACTTCAGGGGCATATGGATATGGTGGCGGTGAAAGAGCCGGATTGTGCTCTGGATATGCTAAAGGACGGACTGAAGCTGGCCTGCGAGGGGGATTGGCTTTTTGCAGAAGGAACCAGCCTGGGAGGAGACGACGGGATTGCGTTGGCCTACGGACTTGCGCTTCTGGACGGAGAGTATAGACATCCCAGGATGGAACTGGTATTTACGGTGGACGAGGAAGTGGGGATGGACGGAGCCAGAGCCCTTGTGGTTTCCCCTCTTAAGGGCAAGCGTCTGATTAACCTTGACTCTGAGGAGGAAGGGATTTTTCTTTCCGGCTGCGCCGGGGGAGCCAGGGTGAATATGACCCTTTCATTTGAGCGCAAGCCCAAACAGGGCGTACTTTGCCGAATCAGTGTGGGGGGCTTAAAGGGCGGACACTCCGGGGGAGAGATACACAAGGAGCGGGGAAATGCAATCTGCATCCTGGGCAGGGTTCTTGCCCGATTGGAAGAAAAGCTGGATCTGTGCCTTAGCGGTCTGGAAGGCGGAGTCGCCGATAATGCCATACCGGTTTTTGCGGCCGCGGATCTGTTGGTTACGGGCCGGACAGGCAGGGAAGAGGAGAAGGAGCCCCTGGATTGCGGTCAGTGCCGGGAGATCGTTTCTCAAATCTGTGCGGAGACCAATGCCATGCTAAGAGGAGAACTGGCAGATAAGGATGAGGGAATACGGATTGAAGCCGTGTTCCAGGATACAGGGAAAGGAGAGGCAATGGGCGAGGCGCTGAGCAAAAGAGTCATCGATCTGCTCAATACCCTTCCCTATGGCGTACAGGCTATGAGCAGCGCTATGCCCGGGCTTGTGGAAACCTCTTTGAATCCGGGACTGCTTCGTATGAGCGATGAAAAGATTAAAATGGGTATTTCCGTGCGAAGCTCGGTTGACAGCGCAAAAGACGCCCTCGTGGGAAGGCTTAAGAGCCTGGCCAATCTGGCAGGGGCAGGGACTGAGGTGAGCGGGGATTACCCCGGCTGGACATACCGGAAAGAATCGCCTCTCAGAGATAAGATGGTGGAAGTGTACAGGGACATGTATCACAAGGAGCCTGTGGTGGAGGCGATTCATGCCGGCGTGGAGTGCGGGCTTCTGGCCCACAAGATACCGGGGCTTGACTGTGTGTCCATCGGGCCGGACATGAAAGATATTCATACCACCGGGGAGGCGCTGAGCATTTCTTCTGTGGGAAGAATGTGGGAATATCTCTTAAAGGTTCTGGAAGCGCTCTAAGGCAGAGGAGAAAGAGAGGTATCATGAATTTAAACAGAAAAAACATAAGAAAAATCAAAGGCCTGATTCTCTTCACGGCCCTGATGATATTAGGGCTCATGAAATTCGATCTGCTCTGCAGTATGATCGCGTTTTTGGTGAGGATCCTGCGGCCCTTTATCGTGGGCGGAATGATTGCCTTTGTAATTAATATCCCCATGAGCTTTTTTGAAAAAACCCTTTTCGGCAGAGAAAAGGAGAAGGCAAAGCCCAATAAAATTCTTTTAAAGGGAAGCCGGGGAATAAGCCTGATCATGGCCTATCTGGCAGTGGTTTTGGCGATTACCCTGGTGATTGTCACCGTGATACCCCAACTGGCAGGGACCATCCGGGTGCTTACGAACAAAATCCCGGCCTTTTGGGACCAGATGATCAGACAGCTCGAGGTGATTTTTGCGGAAAGTCCTGCGCTGATAGAGCTGCTGGGCAACTATGAAGAGATGGAGATTGACTGGAGATCACTGATCAATACGGTGGTGAAATTTTTGCAAAACGGTGTGGGGAGCGTGCTGGGCTCCACCTTTTCCGTGGCAAGCAGCATTATCAGCAATATGGTCAACTTCTTCATCTCGCTGATCTTTTCCATTTATATCCTGGTTCAGAAGGAAAAGCTGGGAAATCAGTTTGAAAGGGTGCTAAGGGCCTATACCAGCCATAAGGTATATAAGAGCACACGTAAGGTACTTTCTCTTCTGCATCGCAATTTCAGCAATTTTATCACCGGACAGTGCATGGAAGCAGTGATACTGGGACTGATGTTTGTGGTGTCCATGACCTTGCTGCGGTTTGACTATGCGGTGATGATCGGCGTTTTGATTGCCTTTACCGCGCTGATTCCCATAGTGGGAGCCTTTATCGGCTGTTTCGTGGGAGCTTTTTTGATGCTGGTGGACGATCCCCTGAGAGCCTTCTGGTTCGTGGTTCTGTTCATTGTGCTCCAGCAGGTGGAAGGAAATCTGATTTATCCCCATGTAGTGGGAAATTCCGTGGGGCTTCCCTCCATATGGGTGCTGGCGGCGGTTACGATAGGCGGCAGTCTGATGGGCGTGCTTGGGATGCTGATTTTTATCCCCCTGCTCTCAACGGTTTATGTACTGCTTCGGGAGGATGTGAATAAAAAGAATCATGAGGGGATCGGGGAGAAGGCGCCGAATCCGCCGTCTCCCGTCCCCTGCGAGAAACTCTAAGAGCCCAAAAGGATTGATAACTCCGGGAATTTATGGTAGGATGATAGGGGAGGGCGCATTTGGCCACATAGTAAAAATAAGGTATAAGATTGAAAATTGAAAATTTTCAATCCCAGGTTTGTGTCTGCGCGGCACCCACAAACTTGACATGCGCAAAAGGCCGCGCAGAAATGGGGTTAAAAATGGAAAGCTATAAGCAGGAATTTATAGAATTTATGGTGGAGAGCCAGGTGCTGAAATTCGGCGAATTCACCCTAAAAAGCGGCAGAAAATCTCCCTTTTTTATGAATGCGGGAGGATATGTAACCGGAACCCAGCTCCGCAGGCTGGGAGAGTATTATGCGAAGGCCATTCACAATGCCTACGGCCTTGACTTTGATGTGCTCTTCGGCCCTGCCTACAAGGGGATTCCCCTTGCGGTAGCCACAACCATGGCCATCAGCGAGCTTTACGGCAGAGAGATACGCTACTGCTCCAACCGCAAAGAGGTGAAGGATCACGGAGATGCCGGCATCCTTCTCGGCAGTAAGCTAAAAGACGGAGACAGGGTGGTGATCATTGAGGATGTGACCACCTCGGGCAAATCAATAGAAGAAACCTTTCCCATTATCAGGGCTGCGGCGGATGTGGAGATTAAGGGCCTTATGGTATCCCTAAACCGGATGGAGCGGGGGCAGACGGATAAGAGCGCACTGGAGGAAATCAAAGAAAAGTATGGCTTTGAGACGGGCGCCATCGTTAATATGAAGGAAGTTGTGGAATACTTGTATAATAAACCATATCAGGGACAGATTTATATTGATGATAAGATCAAGGAAGCGCTGGATGCTTATTACGGGCAGTACGGGGTAAGCTGACAGGGCAGAAAGGATAGAGGTGGTTATGGAAGAGAGAGTATACAAGATCATGAGCGGTGCAGGCGCCATGAATATTGCGGTAGGTGTTGTGACCTTAGTGACAGGAATTGTGTGCGGAACCTTGCTTTTAATTGGCGGGGCCAAGCTGCTGGCGGGTAAGTCAAAAATTTTGTTTTAGAAGGATTGGGATGAGAGGGCATTTCTGAAAAGGGATGCCTTTTGTCTCGTGGGGAAAAGGCGTCTTACGAATAGAAAGGTTTTGTAAATGCTGAAAAGTAAAGGATTTATATTTACTAACAAGAAGCATACCGAAAAGGGCATTATGTCAACCATCCTGGGAGTACTGGCAAATACCACAATGGGAACGGCAGTCTATTTTTCTTACCTGGGCGGGGGCGTATCCTCCCCCCGGTATGCAGCAGCCGCCCTGCTTGCGGTGGTGTTTATGAGTGTAGGGATGGGGCTTGGAATCTGGTCTTCCACAGAGACGGAAAAGTTCCGTTTATTTACGGTGATTGGCATTTTTGTGAATGCTCTGGCTTTTGGAATGCTGAGTCTTATTTTATTCGCAGGAGCCTATATAGACTGAGAGGACAGAGGGGTAAGAAATGATAGAGGAGAGATTTTATCTTGCAAAAGAAAGAATCGGCGCGGTAGAAACGGAAACCGTGCTGGAGCCGGAGTTTCAGGCTTATTTTGGAAAGACGGCGGCCTTTCTTGGGATGATCTGTGAGGAATATGAATGGATTGCGGCAGGAGGGCTGAGGGAGAGTACCTTGGAGGAATTGCAGAGCAGGAACCACAGGCTTTATGAGGATATTCTTTCGGAGAATTATGAAAACAGCTACGCAAATCCCGGGGTATGCGCCGCAAGGCTGGGAGAGGAATACGGCAAAATCCTCTGCGTGCTGTACGGGGAAATGCGCAGCCTGATCCCCCTGGCTTATGAGAAGCGGTTGGAGGAAATGGTGATCCGCCTGGAATTGTTTTTGGAGATCTACGGCAGCTTTTGCTGTGGCCGGGAGGAGGAATCCCGGCTGCCGGAGCCCGGGGCGCTTCAGGAAAGTATTTATTGGTATGTGAATGATTATGCAAGGGATGCGGCCCGAAAGCGTCTGGAAGATATGCTCCTGCCGCAGGAGGACTTTGCCGGACGGATTGTGGAGGGGGATTTGAGTGATTGCAGGTATCTGTATTATTTCGGAGAGTATGTCACCGAAAACGAAATCAGGACCTGGCAGCATTTAACTTCTCTGCCGGAGGAAACCATAAAGAAAATGGCGGATACCTATACGGAAGGGTATCGGATTGGCTTTGAGGCAGGAGGCAAGGATCTTTCCAAAAAGAAAACCGTGGATATCCGGTATCGCCTGGGGTTTGAGCCGATGATTCAAAAGGCAATTGAAAATTTCCGGGAAATGGGGCTTGAGCCTGTGATTTACCGGCTTGCGTCCAGCCTTCTCTATATCAAGGGAGTGAACCCGGCCGGATATTTCGGGGCGGTTGCCAATAAGCAGTATGACTTCGACCATAAGGATGATCTGGCCCTGGTGCTGGACAAAAAGCTGGTTCAGGTCCGCCTGGAGGCGCTGAAGGAAGGGTTTGAACAGTATAAAGAGCAGGCCGGCGTTTACGGCGGACCGGCAGTGGTGGAAACCTTCGGAGAAAGTCCCGCAGAGCTCAAGGAAAAGCCGCAGGCCCTGCACTTATCTAAGGAACAGCAAAGGCTCTCGGTGGAGTACCGCTCCTCCTTCGGGGAAATCCAGAACCGGTATATCAGGGGAGAGGAGAGGAGCTTTACGATTATTGCCTTTCCGACGCCGGAAATCGGAGAGGATTTTCCGGAGATTTTTGATGAAGTAATCCGGATTAATACCCTTGACTATCAGCTTTATCAGCAGATCCAGCAAAAGCTCATAGACACCCTTGACCTGGGGAAATATGTGATTGTCAAGGGAATGAAGGGAAACAAAACCAATCTGAGGGTGATGCTCCATCCCCTGGCGGATGAAGAGAAGGAAACCAATTTCGAAAACTGTGTGGCGGACGTGAATATTCCCGTGGGAGAGGTGTTCACTTCCCCGGTGCTCTCAGGCACGGAAGGCGTGCTGCATGTGAGCCGGGTCTACTTAAATGAGCTGGAATATTTAAACCTTTCGGTCACCATAAAGGACGGCATGGTTATGGATTATAGCTGCAGTAATTTTGAAAGCCTTAAGGAGAACCGCAAATACATTAAGGACAACGTGCTTTTCCATCACGAGAGCCTGCCTTTGGGAGAGTTTGCCATCGGCACCAACACCACTGCCTTTGTGGCGGCAAGGAAATATAAGATTGAGGATAAGCTGCCCATCCTGATTGCGGAAAAAACCGGCCCCCACTTTGCCCTGGGGGATACCTGCTATTCCCACGCAGAGGATGTGCGGGTGTTTAACCCTGACGGGAAGGAAATCATAGCCCGGGATAATGAGTGCTCCCTGAAACGGAAAGAGAAGGACGCGGGGGCCTACTTCAACTGCCATACGGACATCACGATTCCCTACAACGAGCTGGGGGAGGTCAGTGTGGTTACCCGTGAGGAGCAGGTGATTCCCATTATAGAGGAAGGCAGGTTTGTGCTGCCGGGCTGCGAGGAGCTTAACCGTCCCCTGGAGGAGCTGTAAAAAATAACGGGCCCCATCGTTTTTGACATAGAATTTTTGGAAAGAAGTACAGAATGTAGTTGCACGGGCACCCGGTTTTATAGTAAGATAATAGGAAGAATGTTATAGAATAACAGGCACAAGAAAGGTAGAGGTATTTTTATGGCACAGGTTGGAATCGTAATGGGCAGTGATTCGGATATGCCGGTTATGGCGAAAGCCGCGGATGTCCTGACAGAGCTTGGGATTTCCTTCGATATGAGAATCATCTCCGCCCACAGGCAGCCGGATGTTTTTTTTGAATATGCAAGGACAGCGGAAGAAAAGGGATTGAAAGTGATTATTGCAGGGGCGGGCATGGCGGCCCATCTGCCGGGCATGTGCGCGGCAATTTTTCCCATGCCTGTGATCGGAATCCCCATGCATACCACTTCGCTGGGAGGGAGAGATTCTCTCTATTCCATCGTACAGATGCCTCAGGGTATTCCGGTGGCCACAGTGGCAATTAACGGAGGCGCTAACGCAGGTCTTTTGGCGGCTAAAATATTGGCCACCTCGGATCAGGAGCTTTTAGACAGGCTCAAGGATTATTCCGCAAGGCTCAGAGAGAGCGTTCAGAAAAAGGATAAGAGATTAGGGGAAGTAGGATACCAGAATTATTGAGAATTTCCCCAAAGAAAAGTCGGCAGATCAGGGCCCTTTAAGCGGCAGAAATGAGAGGGAAAATGGACTACAAAAAAGCTGGAGTGGATATTGAAGCGGGATACCGCAGTGTGGAACTGATGAAGGAATATGTGAAGAAAACCATGCGAAAGGAGGTGCTGGGAGGGCTGGGAGGCTTTTCGGGGGCTTTTTCCCTGGCGGCCGTCAAGGACATGGAAAAGCCGGCCCTGGTATCCGGGACGGACGGAGTCGGAACGAAGCTGAAGCTGGCATTTCTCATGGATAAGCATGACACTGTGGGAATCGACTGTGTGGCCATGTGTGTCAACGATATTGCCTGCGCAGGGGGAGAACCCCTGTTTTTCCTGGATTATATTGCCTGCGGCAAAAATTATCCGGAAAAGATTGCCGCAATCGTAAAAGGCGTGGCAGAGGGCTGTGAACAGGCCGGCGCCGCGCTGATCGGCGGGGAAACGGCGGAGCATCCGGGGCTTATGCCGGAGGAGGAATATGATCTGGCAGGCTTTGCGGTGGGAGTGGTAGATGAAAAGAACCTGATTACAGGCGCCCATATTAAGCCCGGCGATGTGCTTGTGGGGCTGGCCTCCTCAGGTGTTCACAGCAACGGGTTTTCTCTGGTAAGAAAGGTGTTTGACATTACCCGGGAGGGGCTTTCTACATATTATGAGGAGCTTGGAGGAACCTTGGGCGAGGTGCTTCTTACCCCTACAAGGATTTATGTCAGGGCATTAAAAGGCATAAAGGAGGCAGGGATTACCCTAAAGGGCTGCAGCCATATTACAGGGGGAGGCTTTTATGAGAATATTCCCCGTATGCTGCCGGAGGGCGTATGCGCCGTAGTGGAAAAGGACAGCTATCCGGTGCCTGCGGTCTTTAAGCTCCTTCAGGAAAAAGGAAATCTGGAAGAAAAGATGATGTACAATACCTACAATATGGGCCTTGGAATGGTGCTTGCAGCAGCGCCCCAGGATGCCGGGGACGTCGTGAAGGCAGCCGAGGCAGCGGGAGAGAAGGCATATATTGTGGGAAGAATAGAAGCGGGAGAAAAGGGAGTGACGCTATGCTGAATATTGTAGTGTGTGTCTCCGCAGGAGGAACCAATCTGCAGGCCATCATTGACGGGATAAAGAGCGGTTCTATCCAAAACACCAGGATATGCGGTGTGATCAGCAATAACCCGGGGGCCTATGCGCTGAAAAGGGCAGAAGCGGCAGATGTCCCTGCTTTTTGTGTTTCTCCCAAAAGCTTTGCCGACAGGGAAGAATTTAACCGGGCGTTTATGCAAAGGCTTAAGGAGCTTAAGCCTGATTTGATCGTGCTTGCAGGATTTTTGGTGATCCTGCCCCCTGAGATGATTCAGGTCTACCGGGACAGGATTATTAATATCCATCCTTCTCTCATCCCGTCCTTCTGCGGAAAGGGATATTACGGGCTCAGGGTTCATGAGGAGGCTTTAAAGAGAGGGGTAAAGATTACCGGTGCCACTGTCCACTATGTGGACGAGGGGACAGACACGGGAAAGATCATTCTGCAGAAGGCGGTGGAGGTTAGAGAAGGAGATACTCCCGAAATCCTTCAGCGCCGGGTGATGGAGGAGGCGGAGTGGGTGATTCTGCCGGCGGCCATCAGCCAAATCGCATGCAGCGGTTGAAAGGAGGGGGATTTTTGATATGAAAGTGTTAATCGTAGGAAGCGGAGGTAGGGAACATGCCATTGCCCATAGTGTTGCAAAGAGCAAAAAAGTAGACAAAATCTACTGCGCCCCGGGGAATGCGGGGATCGGGCTTTTGGCGGAATGTGTCCCCATTGGAGCCATGGAATTTGATAAGCTGACAGCTTTTGCCAGGGAAAAGGAAATCGATTTAACCATTGTGGGAATGGATGACCCTTTGGTGGGCGGCCTGGTGGATGAGCTGGAGGCGGCGGGTCTGCGGGTTTTCGGCCCCAGGAAGAATGCCGCGATTCTGGAGGGAAGCAAGGCTTTTTCCAAGGATTTAATGAAAAAATACCATATCCCTACGGCGGCCTATGAGACCTTTGACTCGGCCCGGGATGCCCTCGATTATTTGGAGAGCGCTTCCTTTCCCATTGTGCTCAAGGCAGACGGCCTTGCCCTGGGAAAAGGGGTTTTAATCTGCCGGGATCTTTCAGAGGCGAAGGAAGGCGTGCGGGCGATTATGGAGGATAAGCAGTTCGGCAGCGCCGGAAACCGTCTGGTTGTGGAGGAGTTTTTGACCGGAAGAGAGGTTTCCGTTCTTTCCTATGTGGACGGAAAGACGATTAAGACCATGACCTCCGCCCAGGACCACAAGCGGGCAGGGGACGGAGATACGGGACTTAATACGGGCGGGATGGGGACCTTTTCTCCCAGCCCTTTTTATACCCGGGAGGTGGACCGCTTCTGCAGGGAGCATATTTATCAGGCCACGGTGGATGCAATGGCGGCGGAGGGAAGGCCTTTTAAGGGGATTATTTTCTTTGGGCTGATGCTGACCGAAAAGGGCCCTAAGGTGCTTGAGTACAATGCCAGGTTCGGTGACCCGGAGGCGCAGGTGGTGCTGCCCAGAATGAAAAACGACATCATAGAGGTGATGGAAGCCTGTATTGACGGGAAATTAGACGGCATAGAGCTCTCCTTTGAGGACAATGCGGCGGTCTGTGTAGTGCTTGCCTCCCAGGGGTATCCGGTGAAATACGAAAAGGGCTTTGTGATCAAAGGGTTAGAGCGCTTTGAGGGTGAGGATTCCTGTTTTTGTTTTCATGCCGGAACAAAGCGAGCAGGAGAGGAGATAGTCACCAATGGCGGAAGAGTTCTGGGAGTTACGGCAAAGGGCAGAAATTTAAAAGAAGCAAGAGAAAATGCTTATAAAGCTGCGCAGTGGGTTTCTTTTGACAATAAATATATGCGCCATGATATTGGAAAGTCGATAGACGAGGCGGATTGAGAGGGGAAAAAGATGGCTGAAAAAATGCGGGTATTTATGTTAAACGGGGAAATAAAAAGACCTATTATCTGTGAGAAATGTGGCGGTATTCTGGTCTATTCAGGCCTTGGCGAGTATCGGTGTGAGGAATGCCACACCTCGGAATTTGACGATTACGGCAAGGTGAGAAGCTATCTGGAAAAACACAGGGGTGCAAATGTGACCGAAATATCGGATGAGACAGGGGTTACCCACAAATCCATCCGGGATATGGTGAAGGAAAACCGTTTCGAGGTGATTGAGAGCAGGAACGGTTATCTGAAATGCGAGGCTTGCGGCACGGCCATTAAGAGCGGCCGGCTCTGCCATAATTGCGAGCAGAACTATCACAGGGAGGTGGAGCAGGCAGCCCGCAATGAAAGACAGAGAAATATGTCTGGATATGGGGAGGGCCCCCATGAGGATAAGGGGAGCAAGCGTTTTACCAGAGACAGATAAGAGAAAAGTTTGGAAAGGATATGGATACGAATATGAGGAAGTTAGAAACGCTGATTCACAAAATCAGTGGAATGCGAAGGAGCAACATGAGAAAAGGTGCGGCGGGGTTTGCCGTGGCATTGTCAGTGTTTTGTCTCTCTGCTCTTTCCTGTTATGCAGCGGAAGGCAAGGTAACTGCAGAGACGGCCAAGATCCGCGCTCAGACAAGTACCGACAGCGAGGTGGTGGGCAGTACTCAGAGAGGGAAGACCATAGACATTCTGGAGGCTGTCAAAGACAGCTCCGGCGCCGTATGGTATAAGGTTTCCGTCTCGGGAGGCGGGTATGGCTATATCAGAAGCGACCTGGTAGAAACCAGCGCCACCATTGAGCCTACCAGCCAGAGCAGTTCGTCCCAGAGCAATTCAGCCTCCGCACCGGCAGATACGACGCCTACGTCCATCGGAGAGCAGCCGGCTACCATCACTTCCAATAAGAACGCCAATATCCGTTCCGGCGCCTCCACACAGCACAGCACGGTTGCCACGCTGCCAAACGGTACGGCGGTTACCTTGATCGGAGAGGCAAACGACAGTTCGGGAAATAAGTGGTATCAGATTAGCTGCACCTACAACGACAAAACCGTGGAGGGCTATGTGCGCTCCGACCTGATTGCCTTAGGAGGCGGCGGAGCCGAGGCGGGAGGCGATCAGACAGAGGGAGAAAATCCGGAAGGCGCCGAAGGGGAAAATCCGGAGATGCAGGAGAATCCCGAAGGGGAAAACCCGGAGGGGACAGAGGGCGGCGAACCCGAGCAGCCTGCAGAGTCCGCACCGGAAGAACACAATGATTATGAAGTGGTTTATGCCCAAAATGAGACCGGCGAATATGAATATTATCTTTACAATAATATAGATCAGACCAGACTGAAGCTGAATGAGCTTTTATCAAACATCGGTCTTGCCAATGAGAATAACCAAAAGCTTCAGGATCAGATAGACAAAAGTAAAATTATTATCATCATTCTGGCCGTGGTTATCGTGATCCTGTTTATTGTGGTGACGGTTCTTCTGTTCAAAATCAGGGGGCTTTATTATGACGACGAATATGACGAGGAGGAAGAAGAGGAGGACGAGGAGGAAGAGCCTGAACCGGAACCTCTGAAAAGAAAAAGGAGAAGGCGCATCCAGGACGAGGAAGAAGAGGAGGAGGAAGAAGAACAGCCTCCGGTAAGGAAAAAAAGGCCCAGGCCTCAGGAAGCCGAGGAAAGGCCCGCAAGATCCCAGGAGAGAAGCCCTCAGCCCAGAGCAAAGGCAGGAGAGAGAGAGCTTCGAGCCCTTGAAAACAGGGAGCCTGCCAAGAAACAGCCGGCAAAAAAGCCCCAGAATTTCCTGGTGGACGACGATGAATTCGAATTCGAATTTTTGAACATGGACGATAAGGATCTGTAGAAAGGGATCCGCATACTGTTTCGCTGAATACGGAATAAAGAATACGCAGGAGGAAAATTGCAATCGCAATAAGCAATTGCGGTTTTCTTCCTTTCTATTATTATGAATAGGCAGCGGCGGGGCTGTCCATGCTGCTTATAGGAATTGCATGACAGAAAGGGTGTCATATGGTTATTGAGATTGACTTTAACTCTCAGGAGGCGCTTTATCTGCAACTGAGAAACCAGATCATTTTGGGAATCGCCACGGCAAGGTTCCGGGAGGGAGACGCCCTCCCCTCAGTGCGTCAACTGGCGGATGATATTGGAATTAATATGCATACGGTAAATAAGGCCTACACGGTACTTAAGCAGGAAGGCTTTGTGAAAATGGATCGGAGAAAGGGCGCCGTGATTGCGCTGGACATGGACAGGCTGCGGTCGGCAGAGGAGATGGATGAAGATTTAAGATGGATCCTTGCCAAAGGAATCTGCAAGGGGATCGGCAGAGAAGAAGTGCATCGCATGGTCGATGAAATCTATGACGAATACGGAAAGGCATGGTAAAAATATGCAATCAGCAGGATTTACGGATAAAGCAAGAACGGCTCTTTTACTGGCAGAGAAAACAGCGTCCAGAATGGGCACAGGCTATGTGGGCACAGAGCATATCCTTGTGGGACTTCTGAAAGAAAATACGGGAGTCGCTTCTAAGGTTTTGAAGGAAAACGGGGCGGAGGAGTCAAAGGTAGTTGAGATGATTCAGGAGCTGATTGTGCCGGATGTGACGGTTGCTCTTAAGGAGAGGGAGAATTACTCCCCCCGGGCCCGCAAGGTGGTGGAGGAAGCCCACAGACAGGCAGACCGCTTCGGAGCGGAGCGCACGGGGACGGAGCATCTTCTTTTGGCCCTGCTCAAAGAAGGGGAAAATGTGGCGATCAGGCTTTTGAACACCCTTGGAATATCCATACAGAAGCTTTATGCGGACACCTTAATCGCTATGGGAGAGGACGGAAATCTGTATAAGGAGGATCTGGGCAGGAAGCAGAGCCGCAAAAGCCGGCACAGCTCTGCCTTAGAGCAGTACAGCCGGGATCTGACGGCCCTTGCGGCAGCCGGAGAGCTTGACCCGGTAGTGGGAAGAGAAAGTGAGATCAGACGGGTCATTGAAATTTTAAGCCGCAGAATGAAAAACAATCCCTGCCTGATCGGCGAACCGGGAGTGGGGAAAACGGCGGTGGTGGAAGGGCTTGCCCTTAAGATCGTGGCAGGTGAGGTGCCCCTTACGGTGCAGAATAAGAGACTTCTCACCCTGGATCTTTCCGGGATGGTGGCAGGCTCCAAGTACCGGGGAGAATTTGAAGAGCGGATCAAGCGGGTGATCTGGGAGGTTCAGGAGGACGGAAATATTATCCTGTTTCTGGATGAGATGCACACGATTATCGGCGCAGGCGGGGCAGAGGGGGCAATTGACGCCTCCAATATTTTAAAGCCCTCTCTGGCAAGAGGGGAGCTGCAGCTTATCGGAGCCACCACGGTGGCGGAATATCATAAGTATGTGGAGAAGGATGCCGCTTTGGAACGCCGGTTCCAGTCCGTTTATGTGGAGGAGCCTTCCATAGAGAAGGCTGTGGAGATCCTGAAGGGGGTAGCGCCTAAATATGAGGAGCATCACCGGGTTACGATTACGGATGAGGCCATCCGGGCGGCGGTACAGCTTTCGGAGCGTTATATCAATGACAGAAACCTGCCCGATAAGGCAATCGATCTGATTGACGAGGCGGCTTCTGCCCTGCGTCTGAAAAATATGCAGTCTCCGGAGAATTTAAAGGAGCAGCTTGTGCGTATCCAAGAAATGGACAGGGAGGTGGAGGCCCATCTGAAGGCCGGAGAGCTCACCCAGGCCGCCCAGATCCGCGGGGAGCAGGAAAAGCTGATCAAAAAGTACGAGCGGACAAAGGAGAAAAACCGCAGACAGCAGGAGGATAGCAGGCTCAAGGTAGGGGAAAACGAGATCGCGGAGATTGTCTCTTCCTGGACTAAGGTGCCCGTTAATAAATTAACCGAAAAAGAAAGCGAGAGACTGCTTAAGCTGGAGAAGATACTTCACAAGCGGGTGATCGGACAGGAGGCGGCGGTAAGCGCGGTTTCCCGCGCCATCAGAAGAGGAAGGGTAGGACTGCAGGATCCCGGAAGGCCTATCGGTTCTTTTCTGTTTCTGGGGCCTACCGGTGTGGGAAAGACAGAGCTGAGCAAGGCCCTTGCGCAGGCTATGTTCGGCAGTGAGAATGCGCTGATCAGAGTGGATATGTCAGAGTATATGGAAGGACATTCCGTTTCCAAGATGATCGGCTCCCCTCCCGGATACGTGGGCTTTGAGGAGGGCGGACAGCTCAGCGAAAAAATCCGCAAAAATCCTTATTCCGTGGTGCTTTTTGATGAAATCGAAAAAGCCCATCCGGATGTGTTCAATGTGCTGCTCCAGGTATTGGATGACGGCCATATCACGGATTCGAAGGGACGGAAGGTGAGCTTTAAAAATACCATACTGATTATGACCTCCAATGCCGGGGCCCAGAGAATTATTTCGCCTAAGAACCTGGGATTTTTTACGGAAACCACCAAAGAGCAGGATTATGAAAAGATGAAGTCCGGGGTCATGGAGGAGGTCAAAAAGCTTTTTAAGCCGGAATTTATCAACCGGATTGACGAAATCATGGTATTCCAGCCTTTGGGCAAACCCCAGATGCAGGAGATCATGAACCTTCTTTGCGCCAATCTTTCCAAAAGGTGTAAAGAGCAGATGCAGATTAAGCTTCTTGTGAGCAATGCCTTAAAGGAACACATCCTGGCTAAATTTTCCGATGAAAAAATGGGAGCCCGTCCGTTGAGGAGGGCAATTCAGAATGTGGTGGAGGACAGACTGGCGGAGGAAATTTTGGAAGGAAGGGTGAAAGAAGGGGACAGCGTTACGGCAGGCTTTCGAAAAGGGCAGGTTGTCTTTGATATAAAGAAAATTTAAGAGATTATTTGTGGAAATTTATGTGAAAATATATTATACTGACATTAAGTTATAGTGAAAGTGTAAGGACTTAGCAGGAGGACATAAGACAATGGCAGTGGTAGAGGAATTACTACGTTCAGAAAAGGACGGCACAATCAGTTTCGGCAATTATTCCTTGGCAAGCAAGGCGAAGCTGGAGGATTTCGAGCATTGCGGGGACTTATACAAGGTGAAAACCTTTAAGACCATGACCAGGCTGGAGAAAAACGGGATGTTTGTCTATGAGTCGGTGCCGGGGACCAGTGTGTTTCATTTTGCGGAAACCGCAGAGGAGATCGGCTTTAAGGTGGAGGGCGCAGAGGATGCGCAGATTACCATAGGTCTGAGTGAGGATACGGAGTATGAAGTCTTTGTGGACGGGGAAAGTATTGAAAAAATGAAGACCAACTTAAGCGGTAAGTTAGTCTTGAGCGTTGAACTGGCCCAGGCCAGAGAGGTAAAGATCACAGTTGCCAAATGATAAGGATGAGCCGTTGAGTGTTTATCAAAGCTGCTGCAAAAAGGAAGCTGTTTTGCGGCAGCTTTTATCATGGGCGGGAACAGCGAAAGAAAATTGGTTTGGAGAATATTTATCATGGCAAAAGGAAAAAATTCTACTATGTTTTTCTGTCAGAGCTGCGGATTTGAATCCAGTAAATGGATGGGACAGTGCCCCGGCTGCAGGCAATGGAATACCTTTGCGGAGGAGCAGGTGGTCACAGGCCCTGCGTCCAGAGGCATCAAAAAATCAGAGAGGGAAGAAAACAGGCCCTGGCCTTTGGCGGAAATCTCCCTGGAGGAGGAGGACCGCCTCGGCACCGGTATGGAAGAGCTTGACAGAGTCCTCGGAGGCGGCCTTGTGAGAGGGTCTCTGACCCTGGTGGGAGGGGATCCGGGCATCGGAAAGTCAACCCTGTTGCTGCAGGTTTGCAGAAACCTTGCCATGAATGAAAAGGAGGTTCTCTATGTATCGGGAGAGGAATCCCTAAAGCAGATTAAAATCCGCGCCAACCGGATCGGGGAATTTAACAGCCATTTAAAGCTTTTGTGCGAAAACTCTCTCGGGGTGATCGAGGAAATTATGCGCAGGGCAAAGCCTGACGTGGTGGTGATCGATTCAATCCAGACCATGTTTCATGAGAATGTCTCTTCCGCGCCGGGAAGCGTCTCTCAGGTCAGGGAGGCTACAGGGGTTCTTCTGCAGCTTGCCAAGGGATTAAACATCTCCGTTTTTATCGTGGGCCATGTGACCAAGGAGGGAACGGTAGCGGGGCCGAGAGTACTTGAGCATATGGTGGATACGGTCCTTTATTTTGAGGGGGACCGCCATGCCAGCTACCGGATTTTGAGAGGCGTAAAGAACCGTTTCGGCTCCACCAACGAAATCGGGGTTTTTGAGATGGCCCAGGAAGGGCTTAAGGAAGTGTTAAACCCCTCGGAATTTATGCTCAGCGGTAAGCCGGAGGGGGCAAGCGGCTCCATCGTTGTCTGCTCTATGGAAGGGACACGCCCCATGCTTTTGGAGATTCAGGCCCTTGTGTGCCATTCCAGCTTCGGGATCCCAAGACGGCAGACGATCGGGACGGATTTTAACAGGGTAAATTTGCTGATTGCGGTTTTGGAAAAAAGGCTTGGACTTTCTTTGGGCAATTGCGACGCGTATGTAAATATTGCGGGGGGCATCAGGATCCAGGAGCCGGCAGTGGATCTTGGGATTGCCATGGCGCTGGCCTCCAGCTTCAAAAATAAGGCCATAGACGACAAGACAATTGCCATAGGCGAGGTGGGACTGAGCGGCGAGGTGAGAGGGGTCAGCATGATACAGGCCAGAGTGCAGGAAGCCAAAAAGCTGGGCTTTACCACCTGTATTGTCCCCTTCGTAAATAAGGACGGGATAAAGGAAACAGACGGCATTAAAATCATAGGCGTAAGAGGCGTGGGAGAGGCAATCGGTCTTTTATGAATCCAATTTTTACATTCTGTGACAAAATTTTGTAACAATTTATTAAAATCCGGTGTTCAAAAAGAGAAGGATATGATAAAATAGAGTCGGTTTTTGTTAGAAAAATGAATTAGGCTGTTGCCCAAAGCAGGAGTGATGGCCGTTTTAAGGAGTTCTCAAATGGATAAAAAGAAATGGATTAAGCACATTCCATTGTTGATCTTAGAGCTGGTGGTGCTGGTGGCGGCAATTTGCATTCTGTATGTCACTCTAAAGGCCACAGACAGCAAAACGGGAGCGGAAAAGGTAAATCTCAAAGAGGAAAACATTGCCGTGAATCCCGAGGTCAGGGAAAAGGTTGAGAAGCCGCAGGAGAAAGGAGTCCAGGAAGAAAACAAATATACGGGAATCTTTAATATTGCATTCTTCGGTGTGGATGCGCGGGACGGCAGCTTGGGCCGGGGCAACAGAAGCGATACGATTATGCTCTGCTCCATTGACATGGATCAGCATGAGGTGCGGCTTATCTCCATATTCCGGGATACCTATCTGAATTTGGGAAACGATACCTATAATAAATGTAATACAGCCTACGCCCAGGGAGGGCCTGAGCAGGCAATCAGCATGATCAATATGAATACGGATATGTATGTGACCGAATACATTACCGTGGGCTTTAAGGGCCTTAAGGAGGCAATCGATGCCTTAGGCGGCATCGAGATGGAAATTACCGAGACAGAACTTTCCCATTTGAACAATTATCAGAGTACCATGGCTGCGGAGATGGGAGTAGAGTATACTCCGGTGAAGGAGGCCGGCAGGCAGACCTTAAACGGCCTTCAGGCAACGGCATACTGCAGGATCCGTTACGGCGGCGGCGATGATTTCAGACGCGCCCAGAGACAGAGAGACGTGCTGATTGCCATGATGGACAAGGCTAAGGGAGCCTCCATCGCGTCTCTTACGGAAGTGATGAACGTGGTTCTGCCCAACGTGCAGACCTCTTTGGATGTGCAGGATATTCTTCCCGTACTGGGCATGATCGGCGACTATAAGGTGACGGTGAGCGACGGCTTCCCGTTTGAGGGAATGAGAAACGGAGGCACCATCGGAACCAAGGGAGACTGCGTTGTACCCATTAATCTGGAAGAAAATGTGATAAAGCTCCATGAGCTGCTTTATGCGGAGGAGGATTATGTGCCCTCCAAGGAGCTTTTGGAGTTCAGTAAAATCGTGGAGGCAGACACCCAGGGGCGGCTGCGGTATTAGGGGCTTAAGGATTTTTGTTGCTTTTCATACCCACGCAGGAGAACGCCCGGATAAGGGATCAATTCTACGTCGTCTCGCTCTCGCTCTACGAAAACGTAACGGTGCTAAACAGCAGCCTTTAGGTTACTTTTCAAAATCTGTAAAAAGTTGTTGACAGATAACATGAAGATAAGTTATACTTGATAAGCGGTCTTGGAAAAGAGGTTCCAGGACTGCAGACAAAGGGGCATAGTTCAAAGGTAGAACAGCGGTCTCCAAAACCGTCGATGTGGGTTCGATTCCTACTGCCCCTGTTAAATAAGAAAGAGTGTTGCAGAGTACCGGAAACCTGGTTTTAAGAGATTTCTTGGTGCTTTATTTTTTTGCTCATATGTGATACAATAAAAAGGTACAACGAAATCTGACATTGAAAGCGCTGCCCTGGGTTTCGGGCATGGATGTCGCTGGCATGGACAGAATCAGGGAATAAGCGGATAGTAAGCAGATCAGGGCGTAAGTCTGTACTATAGCAAACGACAAAATGATTTGCCGTTTGCTGTATATAGCTTACGTCCTTTCCAGACAGGCCCTGGCAAATGAGAAAAGGGATAATCGGCAACAGATATGAGTGATAAATCGGCGCAAAAGAAAAAGTACATTGTAGAGGTGGCCAGGAGGGTATTTATGGAAAAAGGCTACAAGCAGGTTACCATGAAGGATATTGTGGATGCCTGCGGCATCAGCCGGGGAGGGCTTTATCTCTATTTTCAGAGCACCGGGGAAGTATTCGAGGAGGTTCTTAAGCTGGAGCAAGAGGAGGCGGACGATGTGTTCGAGCAGAATATCCGGGAGGAAGCTATGCCCTCGGATATTCTGGCCCTTTTTTTGAAGGAGCAGAAAAAGGAGCTTTTGTCCAGAGAGCACTCCTTAAACAAGGCGACATATGAGTATTTTTTTGAAAATCAGCTTTCTCCAAAAGAAAATCTGCTGAAAAGGCAATTCGACGGAGCGGTTCATGTGATCGAAAGACTGATTCAGGCCGGAATCCAGGAGGGTGAATTTTACTGTGAGGATCCAAGGGGAGCGGCCAGGAATATTATGTACGTCCTTGAAGGGCTTAAGATCGCGTCTCAGACCAGAGAAATCCCCGAGGCGGCGGTAGACCGGGAAATTCTTTATGTAATGCAGGGGCTTTTCCTGGACGAATAGGAGAAGAAGAAAAAGTAGCTGTTTAACCGGCCGGCCTGATGCACAACAGTAACCGGCCGCAGAATAATGAAACTGTAAATATAGCAAACGGAGGACAGGAATTTCACTATGGGAAAGGTAAGACGTGTCTATGTAGAAAAGAAAACCCCTTATGCGGTAAAGGCGAGGGAGCTGAAGGAGGAGATCGGCAGTTATCTGGGGATCACAAAGGTGAAACAGGTGCGTGTGCTCAATCGCTATGATGTGGAGAATCTATCGGAGGAAACCTTTGAGAGAGCGGTGCGCATGGTCTTTGCAGAGCCGCCGGTAGACATTCTTTACAGGGAGAAGCTGGAGATCGCGGATGGAACGAGGGCATTTAATGCGGAGTTTTTGCCGGGGCAGTTTGACCAGCGGGCGGATTCGGCCATACAGTGTCTTCAGTTTCTGAACGAGGAGGAAAAGCCGGTAATCAGGACAGCCACCACCTATCTGATCGAAGGGGACATTACCTTAGAAGAATTTGAGCGGATCAAGGCCTATTGTATCAACCCTGTGGACTCCAGGGAAACCGGCATGGACAAGCCGGATACCCTGATTATGGAATATGAGGAGCCGGCAGACGTGGCGGTGCTTACGGGTTTTCGGGACATGGAGGATGGGGAGCTGTTAAGGCTGTATGAAAGCCTGTCGCTTGCCATGACCTTTAAGGATTTTCTCCATATCAGGAATTACTTCGGACAGGAGGAGCACAGGGATCCGACGATGACGGAAATCCGTGTGCTGGATACCTATTGGTCGGACCACTGCCGCCATACTACCTTTTCCACAGAGCTTAAGAATATAGAATTTGAAGACGGCTATTACAAAACCCCTCTGGAAACGACCTATCAGAGCTACCTGGATACCAGAAGCGAGGTCTTTGAGGGCAGGGATGATAAGTTTGTCTGCCTGATGGATTTGGCGCTGATGGCCATGCGCAAGCTGAAAAAGGACGGCAGGCTGACGGATATGGAGGAATCCGATGAGATTAATGCATGTTCCGTTGTGGTTCCGGCTGTGGTGGATTACGGAAACGGCCCGGTCACAGAGGAGTGGCTGGTGTTTTTCAAAAATGAGACGCACAATCATCCTACGGAGATCGAGCCCTTCGGCGGCGCGGCCACCTGCCTTGGAGGCGCGATCAGAGATCCCCTTTCGGGGCGCGGCTATGTTTATCAGGCAATGCGTGTGACCGGTGCGGCAGACCCCACAGGGCCCGTCTCCAATACCCTGAAAGGAAAGCTTTCCCAAAAGAAGCTGGTGCGGGGAGCAGCCGGGGGATATTCCTCTTACGGAAACCAGATCGGACTTGCCACCGGTTATGTAAAGGAGATTTACCATCCCGGCTATGTGGCCAAGCGTATGGAAATCGGCGCGGTGATGGGGGCGGCTCCCCGAAGGAATGTGATCCGTGAGAATTCCGATCCCGACGACGTGATCATCCTTCTCGGGGGAAGGACCGGACGGGACGGCTGTGGAGGGGCTACGGGCTCTTCCAAGATACATACGGAAAGCTCTATTGAAACATGCGGCGCGGAGGTACAGAAGGGCAATGCGCCAACGGAACGGAAAATCCAGAGGCTTTTTTGCAGGAGCGAGGTTTCCAGACTTATCAAAAAGTGTAATGATTTCGGTGCAGGCGGTGTGTCGGTTGCCATCGGGGAATTGGCCGACGGCCTTTTGGTGGATCTGGATAAGGTTCCGAAGAAGTATGCCGGCTTAGACGGCACGGAGCTGGCCATCTCAGAATCCCAGGAGAGAATGGCGGTGGTAATCTCCCCCGAAAACGTAGACACGTTCCTTAACTATGCCAGGGAGGAGAATCTGGAGGCGGTCCCTGTTGCGGTGGTCAGGAAGGAGCCCAGACTGATACTGAGGTGGAGAGGTAAGGAGATCGTCAATATTTCCAGAGCCTTTTTGGATACCAACGGAGCCCATCAGGAGACGGATGTTGTGGTTGAGGCGCCAAGAGAGGAAGAAAATTATCTGAAAAAGGTTGCCCTTCCCGGCGCAGAGAGGGCGCTTAAGGAAAACGACGTCAAGGGAGCATGGCTGGCGGGGCTGGGGGACTTAAACGTATGCTCTCAAAAGGGCCTTGTTGAGATGTTTGACTCCTCCATCGGAGCAGGCAGTGTGTTCATGCCCTACGGCGGAAAATACCAGCTTACGGAGGTTCAGACCATGGTCGCAAAGCTTCCGGTAATGCAGGGTAATACAGACACAGTGACCATGATGAGCTATGGCTTTGACCCTTATTTATCATCCTGGAGTCCTTATCATGGCGCGATCTACGCAGTGACCCAGTCCATGGCAAGAATTGTGGCGAGCGGCGGTGATTTTCGCAATATCCATTTCACTTTCCAGGAATATTTCCGGCGCATGAGCGGCGATCCAAGGAGATGGAGTCAGCCTTTTGCGGCTCTTTTAGGCGCTTATGACGCCCAGATCGGTTACTCTCTGGCCTCCATCGGCGGAAAGGACAGCATGTCCGGTACTTTTAACGATATAGATGTACCGCCTACCCTGGTATCCTTCGCGGTGGATGTGGCGCAGGTAAGCGAGGTAATAACACCGGAGCTTAAACAAGAGGGAGATATGCTGCTTCAGTTCTGGTTTGATAAGGATGAATATGACATTCCGGTTTATGAGCATGTCATGCGCACCTACAGCTTTATCACATCCCTGATGCGCCGGAAAATGGTAAAGGCCGCTTATGCCTTAGACTGCGCCGGACTTATGGCAGGCATCAGCAAGATGGCTTTCGGCAATCAGCTTGGCGTGGCGTTTGAGGACGGACTCAGCTCTGGGGATTTGTTTGAGAACGGCCTGGGGGATATTGTTATCGAGGTAAGCAGCCGGGACGGAGAAATGCTCCTTAAGAAAAATGAAAGCGGGATGGAAGGCCTGAATTTCAGAAAGGCGGCTGTGGTCAGAGGGGATGCCCTGTTTACCTGGCAGGATGTGACGGTATCCATGGAAGAGGCGCTGCAGGCATGGAAGAAAAGCCTGGAGAAGGTATTTCCCACGAAGGCGGACAAAGGCACAGAGCCTGTGGAGACGAAGCTTTACCGGGCGGATCAGATTTATGTCTGCAAAAATAAGACGGCAAAACCCCAGGTGTTCATTCCGGTATTCCCGGGAACAAACTGCGAGTATGACACGGAGAGGGCATTCGTAAGAGCCGGGGCGAATGTGACTACCAGCGTATTCAGGAACCAGACCCCAGAGGACATCAGGGACTGCGTAAAAATGTTTGCAAAGCAGATCGACAGGGCTCAGATCATCATGTTCCCCGGCGGGTTTTCCGCAGGAGACGAGCCGGACGGCAGCGCCAAGTTCTTTGCAACGGCCTTCCAGAACAATGTGATCAGGGAGGCTGTAAGCAGGCTTCTTGAAGAAAGAGACGGCCTGATCCTGGGAATTTGCAATGGCTTCCAGGCTTTAATTAAGCTGGGGCTTGTGCCTCATGGCAGGATTGTGGGACAGGAGGAGAGCTCAGCGACGCTTACCTTCAACACAATTAACCGCCATATCTCCAAAATGGTTTACACAAAGGTGGTTTCCAATAAGTCGCCCTGGCTGCAGAAGGCGGCGTTGGGCGAAACCTATGCGGTTCCCGCCTCTCACGGAGAGGGAAGATTTGTGGCCCCTAAGGAGCTAATCGAAGAGCTCTTTGCAAACGGCCAGGTGGCCACCCAGTACGGGGACATAAACGGAAAGCTTTCCATGGACGAGGAGTGGAACATCAACGGTTCCTATCAGGCCATTGAGGGAATTACCTCTCCTGACGGCAGGGTATTTGGCAAAATGGCTCATGCGGAGCGCCGGGGAGACGGCGTTGCCATAAATATATACGGCGAACAGGATTTGAAGATTTTTGAGTCCGGCGTGGCATATTTCAGATAAGCATACGGCCTTGAAATGGGGGAAAAGCCCATTTTGAGGCCGCTTTTCTCAGCTTGAAATCAGGGGGATTTTGCCTGCAATAAGCCGCGAAAGCGTTGATTTGAACACGCTCTGGGGAAAGGGATAGATATGGAAGACTATATATTGATAGCAGAGGATGATAACGACATTAACCAGATGCTCTCAGAGCTTTTGTCCCTGCATGGTTACCGCAATATTCAGGCTTTTTCGGGGACGGAGGCTATGCTGCATGTGAAGGAGAGCCCTCCTGCGGCAGTGATACTGGATTTGATGCTGCCCGGCATGGCCGGGGAGGAAGTGCTTGCAAGGATGAAAGAGATAAGCCCTGAGACGGCGGTGATTGTGGCCTCCGCCAAGGAAAGTATAAAGACCCGTATCACGCTCTTGGAGGCAGGAGCCGATGATTATCTGGTCAAGCCCTTTGACACGGAAGAGTTGATTGCCCGGCTGGGGGCCGTGCTGCGGCGCAGCGGAAAAGGGCCCGGAAAGAGGGCAAAAGCAGATACGAGAGGGGACGAAGAGGCAGGCGAAAAGGTCCGGGGCGGCGGAGGCAGAAAAAGGATTTGCTATAAGGATATTGTCATGTATCCCGAGGATTTTTCCGCTTTTGTGGGGGAGCAGGAGCTTACCCTTACGAAACGGGAATACCTGATCCTGGCGCTTCTGATGGAGAATCCGGGGAAGGTTTTCACCAAAAGCAATATCTATGAATCGGTCTGGAACGAGGAGTTTTTGGGAGAGGACAATGCGGTGAATGTCCATATCAGCAATATCCGCCAGAAGCTGGCAAGGCTTGGAAACGGGGAAACCTATATCCAGACGGTGTGGGGGATCGGATTTAAGATGAAATAATTTAAAAACTTTATACTTTCTTTAAGCTTTACCTAAAATTTCTAAAGATCAATCCACTATACTCTATTTATAGGGAAAACACGAGGAGCTTGTGTTTCCAAAATAAAGATAAGGAGAGGTAGCTTCCTATGGAATATGTGTTGCAGACAGAGGATCTTACTAAGAGATACGGTCAGGTCAATGTGGTGGATAAGGTGGATATGCATGTGAAAAAGGGCAGCATTTACGGCTTTATCGGAAAAAACGGAGCCGGGAAGACCACTTTCATGCGCATGATTGCCGGTCTTGCCGTCCCGACCTCAGGTAAGATAACGCTCTTTGGGGCGGGAGAGCCTGAACGGACCAGGAGACGGATCGGGACGTTGATCGAGGAGCCGGGAGTCTATGGAGGGATGACGGCCCGGGAAAATCTTGAAGTCTTAAGAAGAAGCTTTGGCATTACGGAGAAAAACCGGGTGGAGGAAATGCTGGCACTTACCGGTCTTTTGGACAATGACAAAAAGAAAGTAAAAAATTTCTCTATGGGAATGAAGCAGAGGCTGGGAATTGCCATTTCCCTGATGAGAAATCCTGATTTCCTGATTTTGGATGAGCCTATGAACGGGCTGGATCCTGCGGGGATCCGTGAGATGCGGGAGCTTTTATTAAAGCTGAACAGGGAAAAACAGATCACGGTTTTGATTTCAAGCCATATATTGGATGAGCTTTCCAGGATAGCGACTCATTATGGGATTATCCGTGACGGACGGCTGATTGAGGAATTCAGCGAGGGGGATTTGGAGAAGCGCTGCCGCAGATGCTTAAAGCTTGTGGTGGATCATCCCCAGAAGGCCGCAGCAGCATTGGAGGAGCTCTCCATTCAGAATTACGACGTACCCGAGCCGGGAATTTTGCGGGTGTTTGAGGGATTGGATGACACTGCAGGAATCAACGGGGCTTTGGTGAGGAAGGGGATCCTTCTGAAGGAAAGCTATCTTGCGGGCCAGGATCTGGAAGGATATTTCATGGAGCTTGTAGGATATAACAACGGATAACGTATGACAGGATTGGAGATGGATAGAAATGATGAATTTACTGAGTGCAGAGTGGTATAAGCTTATAAGGAGTAAAAGCTATTATATTTGTATTGCCGTAGTGGCCAGTGTGGTGGCCTTGATGTATGGGGTGCTCAGCCTTGCAGGGGATATTAAGGACGTCAGTTTGATGGAGCTGGTCTGCCAGATCTTTTCCGGGGATTTAGTTCCCTGTGTACTGGCCATATTTGTCAGCATTTTCGTGATCGGGGAATATGAAAGCGGTATGATGAAAAATGTAGCCGGGAAGGGGAGAGCGCGTTGGAAAATTTTTCTCGCCAAGCTGATGATAACGGAACTGGCAATGTTTCCGATTATTCTGGTCGGAATCGGAGCGGGGCTTTTGGGCGGCTTGTGGTTTAAGGGAAGCGATTCCTTTACAGGGGCTTTCTGGCAGAACCTGGCGGTTCATACAGGGCTTCAGCTCCTGCTGGAAATGGCCCTTGTGGGAGTATTTGTGCTTTCCAGCGATCTTTGCAGGAGCTATGCTGCGGGAATCTCCCTGGGGATCGGAATCTCGGCCTTTCCAATGCTGATTATGGAGGGAGCGGATATGTGGCTTAATAAGAGCAACGTTTCGATCGCCGGTTTCTGGCTGGTGAACCGAAGCGTGAGATGCCCTTACGAGGGATTTACTGCCGATTATGTCCTGGAGACAGTTCTGGTCGCCCTTTTCTGGCTCGTGTTTGCCGCAGGGCTGGGGATCCGGCATTTTTCCCGGGCGGACATTAAATAAGAAAACACTCTGCCGGCAGCGGCAGTGCGGACATGAGGTCTGCGGAAAGGATAAGGCGTTGGTATGGAAGGGTTACTTGGGGGCAGTGTTATATTACTGATGATTGGGGCGGGCATTTTGTCCGCCCGTCTGTGCTGTTACCGGAAGCAGGTCAGTCATATGCTCCGGGAGCTTCAGATTTTAGAGCAGGAGGAGACAAATCTTCTCCTGACTTCGGCGGTGAAAATCGGAAAAACCCAGGAGCTTATTTCTTCCATAAACCGGATTTTAGAGAAGAACACGCGCTTCCGGGAGGAGGCCGCAAGGGAAAACAGGAGCTACCGGGAGAGCATTACAAGCATCTCCCATGATATTCGGACCCCTCTTACCTCGGCTAAGGGATATATGCAGATGCTGCAGAATGAAAATGTAACGGCAAAAAAGAGGCTTTCCTATGCCCGGATTGTGGAGAGGCGTCTGGACGATCTCGCGGGGCTGCTGGATCAGCTCTTTCTATATGCGCGCATGGAGGCCGGGGAGGAGAGTCTTGTGATGGAGGAGGTGAATGCAGGGAATCTGTTTGCGGAAACCCTGTCCTTATTCTATGAAGATTTTTCCGAAAGGGCCTGTGAACCGGAGATTTTTATAGAGCAGATACCCTGCTATATCCGGGCGGACAGAGGGGCTCTCAGGAGAATATTTGAAAATCTCATCAAAAATGCCCTGGTTCATGGAACCGGGGCGTATCAGATGTCTCTGAAAATCCAAAAGAGGAACCTTCAGGAGAAGGTGGTCATCCGTGTCGCCAATGCCACGGACAGCATTGAGCAGGCAGATATTCCCCGGATTTTTGACCGTTTTTATACCAGCGATACCTCAAGAATCCGTAAGAGAACCGGCCTTGGCCTTGCCATTGTGAAAGGGCTGGCGCAGGCGATGGGCGGTGAGGTAAGGGCGGGGCTTGAAGGCGCGCTCTTTTTTGTGGAGGCAGAATTTCCAAACACGCTTTAGTACGAGGGCAGGGATACGCTGAAGGTAGTCATCTCATTTTCGCTGGAGGCGCTGATGGTTCCTCCGTGAAGCGTTACGATTTCCTTTGCAATAGCAAGCCCTAACCCCGCGCCTCCGGTGTTCGTGCTTCTTGCCTCGTCTAACCGGAAGAATTTTTCAAATATGGCGTCCAGCTTTTCGGCAGGAACGGTTTTTCCCTGATTGATAAAGCAGATAAAAATATCCTGCTCCCGCTTTCCGGCACAGACCTTAATGGGCGTGCCCAGATAGCTGTAGGAGATGGCATTTTTCAGGATATTGTTAAACACTCTGGCAAGCTTCATGGAGTCCCCGTAGACGGTCAGGTTTTCTTCCGCCTGAAGCTCCACCGTATTGCCGTGGGCGGAGAGCAGGGGATAAAATTCATCGGTAAGCTGCATCAGCAGAAAGGAGAGGTCGATGGTTTCCTTCTCCAGGATGATTTGCTGCAGATTGTATTTGGTAATCTCAAAAAACTCATTGATCAGCTTTTCCAGACGAAGGGACTTTTCCAGGGTAACATGAATATATTTTTTGCGCTGCTCGGTGGGCATGTCCGAAGCCTCCTCCAGCAGATCGAGATAACCGATCACGGAGGTGAGAGGGGTTTTCAGGTCGTGGGCCAAGTATGTGATCAGATCGTTTTTGCGGTCTGTCTCCGTCCGCATGGCCTGCTCGTGGCGCTGCATGGTGGACTTGATCTGCACAACCTGGGTGGCCACCTCCGCGTAAGGGGTGGGAAAGACTTCGTCAGGCTCCACGTCATGATGCATATAGGTGTGAATCATACGGCCGGTGGCGGAGATGGATTTGCGCACCCTTGCCCTTGCATGGAAGTGGGCTACAAGATAGACAGTGAGCACGTAAACGGTCAGTGCGGCAAAAAAGAGTACAAGAAATAGTCCCTTCAGCTTCGACCAGTCGGGACGGTAGGCATAGCCTGAATGCCTGGTGGAAGGGTCATACTGAGGTTCAGAATAAAAATAGTTGCGGGCAAGCCATTCCAGTACAGAGCCGTTAAAGACCACATCGGCCAGGTAATAAATACCGATTCCGATTCCCAGGGCCACACAAAGGAAGACGATCAGAAGTATGATAAATTTAACTCTGTCCTTAAGCTTCAATTTTGTATCCACACCCCCAGACGGTTTTGATATATTTGGGATCCTCAAAGGAATCGTTCATTTTTTCTCTCAAATGCCTGATATGTACGGTGATGGTGTTGTTGCTTTTGCTGAAATACTCTTCTCCCCAGACGGCATGGAAAAGCTCCTCCGCGTTGATGACGCGGCCCTTTTGCTGGCAGAGTACATAGAGGATGGTAAATTCCGTGGGAGTCAGGGACAGGGGCTTTTCATCCAGGGTACATTCGTGGGTGAGGCTGTTGAGCATGAGCCCGCCGTGGGTGATGATGTGGGAATCCTCTCCCGGAGCGGCGGCGTTGTATTTCTTATAACGGCGTAGCTGCGCCTTTACCCTTGCGATCAGCTCCAGGGGGCGGAAGGGTTTGGTCATATAATCGTCGGCTCCCAGGGTCAGTCCGGTGATCTTGTCCACCTCTTCCTCCTTGGCCGTCAGCATAATAATCGGATAGTTGTGGTTTTCACGGATTTTTTGGCACAGGGCAAAGCCGTCCATTTTGGGCATCATCACGTCAAGGATGGCAAGGTCAAGCTCCTGGGTTTCAATAAGCTCGCTTGCCTTCAGGGAATCATAAAAGGGATAGACCGTATAATTTTCGTTTTGCAGATAGAGGGTAATCAGATCGGTGATTTCTTTTTCATCGTCCACTACCAGTATTTTCTCACTCATAAAAGTATCCATACCTTTCTCATTCATTGGCGGTAATATGTCATGCAAAAGCAGAAACATATCCCTAAAAATTTATTATAGCAGAAAAATCCGGTTTGTGTCTGAAAACAGACAAATAATTTATTACAATTTTTATACGATTTGCGTTATAATATTTTATGGGAAATATGAAAGCAGACAGCATTTTTTTGAGGCTGTCCTTAATACTGAGAAAATCGGAGGGGCAAAGATTGGAAGAAAATCAGGTTATTTATTTCATAAAGGAGCTCTGCAGGTACGCGGGCGTGGAGGAGGGGTTCGCCGGAGCTTTCTGGGAAAAGCTTTCGGCGGACGAGGAAATCTACAGGGAGTTTACCTATTACATGGCCAATGGTAATTTCGCCTGTCAGGCAAAGGTAGAGGGATATACCGTAGTGGATGTGATGGTATGGCAGATGGATCACTTTAAGGCCTGGCTTGACAGGGACAACAGCGCTTCAAGACAAAACGGGGACAGGATGCTTCTGCTTGCCTTTGACACGCTGCTTGACATGCGCCGCAGCCCCCGGAAATATATTGCGAAAATGCAGGGAGAAACGGGTACGGATTATCCCGACAAATACTGAAGATACGCGCCCTTTTGTCAAATCCCTCTGCTGCATGCCGGTTAATTTCTTAAAAGTGCAGCCTTCTTCTCACCGCATCCCGCAGCCTTCTGCGGGAGAGCACGGTAAGCAGCAGCACCACAATCACCGTGCAGACCGTGAGCACGATGGCGGACCATACAAGCCGGATGGGCTCCTGGTAGTAGTGCCGGATCAGCAGTTCGATTCCCACACACAAAAGAGCGGTTTCTGTAAAGAAGTACACGGCCATCGTAATATGGGAAAAGGAAAAGGAGCGGAGTAGCAGGGTAAATATCTCTACCAGAATGGTGGCCAGGGCCACGATGGGGAGGGCCAGGCCCAGAAACCAGTCGCTGCCGGCAGTGTTAAAGGTGATCATATACAGATAAAAGCCCACTGCCACTGCGTCAAACAAAAGAGAAATATAAATAGGCAGCTTGGTGTAGATCACCACGGGAAGGGCAAGCACAAACAGAATCAGACAGGCCCCTACGATGAATAAGGACCAGGGACTTGCCGAAAAGACCAGCAGATTCAAGGCTGCGCAGCTTAGGGAGGTGGCCCCTAAGACGATGCAGATCAGGATAGAAAGATCGGTTTTTTTGACCACATCCACCTGCCCCCGTTTTTTAGGGTAAGGGGACGTCTTTTTTTGGTCGTAGAGCTCTTTCGGATTAATAACAGGTGTATTGCACAGAGGGCATTCCGTTAAGGAAGACTCCAGCTCCACGCCGCAGTTGACACAGTAGGACATATTGAAACTCCTTTCTATACAATCTCATCAAGGCTTTGCCGGTTGCTTTCAATCTTTACATGGATATTGTCCTTTACCAGCTTTCTGAAGAAGTAGCGTTCCACATCGGTTTCCATGATACTGCTGGCAAAATTGACGGTAAGCGTATCCTCAAAGCTTACGATGGCACAGTTTGTGCGGGAGGAAAAGGGCTGGCCCATATAGATGTCAAAGCGCTCGATAAAGGGCGCCATCCCCTCGGGGACTTTGAGCGCCCCCATATTGGTCAGTCCCGCAGAAGAGTTTTTATCCTGCACACGGGTGTAAAACTGCCTTACCACAAAGTCCTTGATAAAAAGAGGAACCACCCGGATCAGGGGATTGCGCTGGGTGTTGGCGTTGGTGGTAATATCTCCCCTCAGAAATTTTTCGTTGATAAAATAACGCATGTAATTGCGGACCTGGATTACAATCTCCTCAAAGGTGTAATCTCCTAACCTGGGATCCACCACGGGGAAGACCATGGTGATGAAATTGCGCAGGGTTTTGGAGGGAAAAAAGCGCCGGAGATTGACGGGCATTGCAATTTTAACAGGGCGCTGCTTCAGGTGCCATTCCGACTGCTGTTTTTGTAAAAGCGCGTATAAAAGCACCGCATTTAAATATTCGGTGAGGGTGGCGTTGTATTTTTTGGCCACGGCCATCACCTCTTTCACGGACAGAATGCCGTCGATCACGTTAAAGGTAAAAAAGGGCTCCCTGGTGCCTCTGACCCGGAAGGTCTTTTCGCCGGGGCGGGCGGGAGAGACCTTGGCGTTGGCATAGCGCATATAGGCGTCCTCGAGCTCTTCGGGATGGGGAGCCTCATTGATGTCCATGACAAAGCCGCCGTTTGAAACCTCATGGCCCAAAAGACGCAGATAGACGGCGGTGATGGTCTGAAGCACACACATGCCCCCGGTGCCGTCCCCGAGACAATGGTGGGCCTCTAAGGAAATCCGGCGGTCATAATAATAGATCCGCAGAAGGTAACGGTTTCCCGCCTTAAAGGGCATGGGCATACAGAAGTTCCGAATATCCTCCTGCACAAAGGGGCCGGGCCGGTTGTTGGGCTCTAAGTACCTCCAGAACAACCCTTTGCGGATCGCGGTTTTGTAGGTGGGAAACCGGGGAAGGGCAAGATCTAAGGCTTTTTGCAGAAGAAGGGGATCCACCGGCTCCTTTAAAAGTACCGACAGACGGTACACAGAGGAAAAATCCCTGCGCTGCAGGGTGGGATAAACAATGGCGGATAAATCCAGCTTATACCAGACCTTTGGCGTGTGGCCTGACTTATGGAAATCCTCCTGGGATCGCTGATTTTGGTTTGGGGAAGGACGGTGTCTTGTGTTCAAAATAGATTCTGCGCTCCTGAATGAAAATCGTAAATAATAATTTAGTATACCACAAAAATGCTGCGATGTGTTAAAATGAAGCCAAAAGTTTTCAGAAAGATGGGAAAGAGCAATGAGTACAAAGAAATTTCTGGTAAAAAAGCCTTCTGCGGAGACCGTGAATCAAAATATGATGGTATTGATCCGGAAGGTACACGGCATGATCGATAAGCCGGATATTGAAAAGCACCGCCAGTCCCAGGACCATGTGGGAGAGCTGCTTGGAAAAACAAAGGACATGCTGATACGCAGCGTGGATATTCAGGGGATGACCGGAGAGTGGATTTCGGTGAACCGGGCCCACATGAAAAAATATATTATCCTGTACTGTCACGGCGGCGGCTATTCCACAGGGAGCAGCCTTTACGCCAGGACGCTGACCACCAAGCTGGCCTCAAGCACCTCCATGGACGTGCTCTGCTTCGATTACCGCTTAGCCCCTGAGAACCCTTATCCGGCCTCCATAGACGATGCCATGGATGCATGGAATTACCTGATGCTTCTGGGCTATGGTGCGAGAGACGTGATCCTTGCCGGGGACTCTGCAGGAGGAAACATGGCTCTCTCCCTGGTGCTGAAGCTGAAGGAACAAAAACGGCTCCTTCCCAGGGGGCTTGTGCTCATGTCTCCCTGGACGGATCTCACCTCCTCGGGCAAGACCCACAAGACAAAGGCGGAGGTGGATCCCGTGCTGGACGCGGAATATCTGGAGAGAATGATCGGTAATTATATTCCTGAGTATCAGCATAGGGAGGAGGCTAAGGATCCCATGATTTCCCCGCTTTTCGGCGATTTCGCAGGATTCCCGCCTACGTATATCCAGGTCGGGGAGAACGAGATTCTGCTTTCGGACTCTGTGATGCTGCACAAAAAGCTGGTACAGGAGAATGTTTCCGTGAAATTGGATATTTTTAAGGGAATGTGGCATGTATTTCAGATGTCTCCCCTGAAAACGGCCTATGAGGCTATGGATAAAAATGCGGAATTTATATATGAAATCTGCCGGTAAGAAGCCGCGAGGCCCTGAATTTTGGTGTCTTTGCCAGGGCAGATAAGTTTTCTTTAAAAATAAAAGGAATTTAAAGCCGGGCGCCGAATACTAATAGTAGAAAATCTTTTTTGATCAATGCGTACACACAAGCATCTGTCAGTCTGTGCGCACATTCACTCAGGGAGTATGAATGAACATACGTGAAAATCTGGAACAGCTTGAGGTAGAGTGCTTAAGTCCCTATGCGGCCCACAGCAGAGATTCCAAGGGCAGGCTAAGGCAGGAGGAGCCCTGCGATATTCGTCCGGTTTACCAGCGGGACAGGGACAGGATTCTCCACTCCAAATCATTCAGGCGAATGAAGGACAAAACACAGGTATTTTTAGCGCCCAATGGAGATCATTACAGGACGAGGCTGACGCATACCCTGGAGGTATCCCAGAATGCCAGAACCATTGCTAAGGCGCTGCGGATGAATGAGGATTTGGTGGAGGCCATTGCTCTGGGACATGACCTGGGCCATACGCCCTTTGGCCATGCCGGAGAGAGGGCTTTGAATATGGTGTGCCCTTACGGCTACTGCCACAGTCAGCAGAGTGTCCGCATTGTGGAGCTGCTTGAAAAAAACGGCACAGGACTGAATCTCACCGCGGAGGTACGGGACGGCATCTTAAATCACCAGACCAGGGGAATGCCCTCCACCTTAGAGGGGAGAATCGTGCGGTTTTCGGATAAGGTCGCCTACATCCATCACGACATGGATGATGCCATCCGGGCAGGGATTTTGAGAGAGTCGGACATTTCCAGGGAAATTTCCCAGGTAATCGGGGATACCACAGGAGAGCGGCTTGACCACTTTATCCATGATCTGGTATCTAACAGCTACGGCAAAAATGAGATCTGTATGTCGGAGCCTGTGGCGCAGGCTATGGGAAAGCTGCGCCAGTTTATGTTTGAGAGGGTCTATCAGAATAAGGAAGCCAAGAGCGAAGAGGAAAAGGCGGAAATATTGGTGCAGACCCTCTACAACTATTACAGGCGGCATTTAGAGCTTTTGCCCCAGGATTATATCAATCTGATCAGGCGGGGGGAGCCGGAAGAAAAAGTGGTATGCGACTATATCGGGGCAATGACGGATCGTTTTGCCATCGCCCGCTATGAGGAAATTTATATCCCGAAATCCTGGCACGGCTGAAGGCTGAAATAGGGGGTATACATATGTATTATCCGGATGAGGTAGTGGAGGAAGTAAGGAACAGGAACGACATTGTGGAGGTCGTTTCGGGCTATGTGAAAATACAGAAAAAGGGCAGCAACTACTTTGGCTTATGTCCCTTCCACAATGAAAAATCCCCGTCTTTTTCTGTTTCCGCCAACAAACAAATGTATTATTGCTTCGGCTGCGGGGCAGGGGGGAATGTCTTTACCTTTTTGATGGAATATGAGAACTATTCCTTTCAGGAAGCGATTCAGACTCTGGCCCAGAGGGCGGGGGTAAAGCTCCCGGAAGGGGAGTATGATGAAAAGGACAGAGAAAGAGACAACAAAAAAGCGCAGCTTTTAAAGGTCAGCAAGGAGGCAGCCAGATATTTTTATTATCAGCTCAGAGCCAAAGCGGGAGCCATAGGGTATCAGTATCTGCGCGGGCGGGAGCTTTCGGATGAGACGATCCATAAATTCGGTCTGGGATTTGCCAACATGACAAGCGACGACCTTACCCGGTATCTGAAAAGCAAAGGGTATGAGGACAAGCTGATTCAGGAGGCGGGACTGGCCGCCTTCGATGAAAAGTACGGGATGCATGATAAATTCTGGAACCGGGTCATGTTTCCCATTCAGGACAGTAATAACCGGGTCATCGGTTTCGGCGGGCGGGTGATGGGAGAGGGCAAGCCCAAATACTTAAACTCCCCGGAAACCATGATTTTTGATAAGAGCAGGAATCTTTACGGCCTTAACTTTGCACGTTCCTCCCGGGCGGGTAACTTTATTTTGTGCGAGGGCTATATGGATGTGATCGCCATGCATCAGGCAGGCTTTGGCCAGGCGGTGGCATCTCTGGGAACCTCGTTTACGGCAGGGCAGGCCAATTTACTCAGACGATTTACCAAGGAGGTGATTCTTGCCTACGACAGCGACGGCGCAGGCGTAAACGCGGCCCTGCGGGCCATCGGGATACTGGGGGAGAGCGGCCTTACCGGAAAGGTGCTGAACCTGGATCCTTATAAGGACCCGGATGAATTTATGAAAAATAAAGGGGCGGAGGCCTTCAGGGAGAGACTTGCACAGGCGGAAAACAGCTTTTTCTTTGAGCTGCGGATGCTGCAGAGGGATTATGACCTGGGGGATCCCGAGTCCAAAACCAGATTTCACCGGGAGATTGCCCGAAAGCTCTGCGGGTTTTCGGAAGAGGTGGAGCGGGAAAATTATATCGAGGCAGTGGCAGACAAATACCACATAGGATTCGAAAATCTGCGCAGACTGGTCCGCTCCTATGCTTCCCAGATGGGCGGGGCTGCGCCGGCCATACGGCCCAAATCCGGCATCCAAAAGAAAAACAATCCGGCGGAAAACCGCAAAAAGCCTCAAAAGCTGCTCCTTACCTGGCTGGTGGAGGCGCCTTCCCTTTACCGGAAAATCAAAAAATATATCTCCCCCGATGATTTTACCGAGGAATTATACCAAAGGGCGGCCCAAAGGCTGTTTGAGGATTTAGAGAAGGAGATCATTAATCCGGCGGGAATTATCAGTCTCTTTACACAGGAGGAGGAGCAGAGACAGGCGGCGGCGCTGTTTAACACGAAGCTTTTGGAGCTTTCTTCCAGAGCAGAGCAGGAGAGGGCCTTTCACGATATTCTCATGGCGGTAAAGCGAAACAGTCTGGAGGCCTTGAGGGAGAGGGCGGGGACGGATGTCTCGGCGTTCAATAAAATGATTGTAAGCAAAAAAGAACTGGAAGAACTTAGCAAAACGCATATTTCATTGGATTAAAGCCAATAATGATGTTGACAGGTAAGAATTGGAAAGTTAGGAAGGACGGAAAACCGAAAATGGATGAAAACACACAGGCAAGGTTCGACGAGAAGTTAACAGGACTCCTGGCCGTTGCCAGAAAGAAAAAAAACGTCTTGGAATATCAGGAGGTAGTGGATTACTTTGCTGATATTCCATTGGGTGAGGAACAATTTGATAAGATTTTGGAAACCCTGGAGCAGAATAACGTGGATATTCTGCGTATCACAGAGGGCGACGATGTTGACGACGAAGAAATTATCCTGACGGAAGAGGATGAGGTGGATGTGGAGAACATTGACCTTTCCGTTCCTGACGGAATCAGTATCGAAGATCCGGTGAGAATGTATTTGAAAGAGATCGGCAAGGTGCCTCTTTTGAATGCGGAGGAGGAGATCGACCTTGCCCGTAAAATGGAGGCAGGGGCGGTAGCCAAAGAAAAGATTGCCCTGTTGGAGAGGCGTCTTGACAATGCAGACGAACAGGAGGCGGCAGAGCTTAAGGAGGAGATCGGCTCCCTCCAGAAGGAGCTGGACGCGGGGGATGTGGCAAAGAAGCGGCTGGCAGAGGCAAACCTGCGTCTGGTGGTAAGTATTGCCAAGCGCTATGTGGGCAGGGGAATGCTGTTTCTGGATCTGATCCAGGAGGGAAACCTGGGACTGATCAAGGCTGTGGAGAAGTTTGATTACCGCAAGGGCTATAAATTTTCAACCTACGCCACCTGGTGGATCCGTCAGGCCATCACTAGGGCCATTGCAGACCAGGCCAGGACCATCCGGATTCCGGTGCATATGGTGGAGACCATCAATAAGCTGATCCGTGTGAGCAGACAGCTTTTGCAGGAGCTTGGAAGAGAACCTACGCCGGAGGAGATTGCGGAGGAGATGAATCTGCCTGTGGAGCGGGTGCGGGAGATATTAAAGATTTCTCAGGAACCGGTTTCTCTGGAAACCCCCATCGGCGAGGAGGAGGATTCCCATCTGGGAGATTTTATCCAGGATGACAATGTGCCGGTGCCTGCGGATGCCGCTGCCTTTACCTTATTGAAGGAGCAGTTGGTGGAGGTTCTGAGCACCCTCACGGACCGGGAGCAAAAGGTGCTCAGGCTGCGCTTTGGTTTAGACGACGGCCGCGCCAGAACCCTGGAGGAGGTGGGCAAGGAATTCAATGTAACCAGAGAGAGAATCAGGCAGATTGAGGCCAAGGCGCTGAGAAAGCTCCGTCATCCCAGCAGAAGCCGGAAGCTGAAGGATTATCTGGACTGATGGCGGGAGAAATTCGCTTATCTGCAAGACTGAAGGCAGTGGCGGATCTGGTGAGCGTGGGAAACAGGGCCTGCGACGTAGGCTGTGATCACGGTTATCTGTCCATTTATCTGCTTGAAAAGAAAATTTCGCCCGGGGTGCTTGCCATGGATGTCAGGAAGGGCCCTCTTGGGCATGCAAAAGAGAATGTATCAAAGGCAGGGCTTGAGGATTACATAACCTTGCGTCTTTCCGACGGACTTGACAAATTTGAGATTGGGGAAGCCCAGACCTTAGTCTGCGCCGGTATGGGGGGCAGGCTGATGCAGCGTATCCTGGAGAGGGAGCCTCTTAAGACAAGGGCATTCAGGGAATTAATTCTGCAGCCCCAGTCAGAGCTTGCCGGCTTCAGGAGATTTCTGCGCACGGCGGGATACGCTGTCCGGGCGGAGGATATGGTATGGGAGGACGGAAAGTTTTATCCTGTGATCAGGGCTGTGCCAAAGCCTTTTAAGGAGGAGGCGGCACAACCGAAAGAGGAGGAAGCCGGCCGGGAGCTGGAGGATCGATACGGCCCCTGTCTGCTAAAACAAAAGCACCCGGTACTGCTCTCTTACCTGAAAGAGGAGAGGGAAAATTTAAGGCGTTTGATACAGACACTGGAGGAAGCTTGCGAAAGTAAAAAGGCGGCAGAGCGGCTTACCGAGCTTTTAAGGGAAATGGGGTATACGCAGGAGGCCATAGAGCTTTGCAGCACAGAGACAAAAAGGAGGGTAGGTAACAATGGCAAAAATAACCATTGACGGCATAACAAAGGAGTATCCTCAGGGGACTGCATACGAGGAGATCGCAAGGCAGTACCAGCCCGGGTTTAAGGATATGATTGCTCTGGTGATAGAGAACCGCAAGATCAGAGAGCTGCACAAAAAGGTGGAAAAGGACTGTACGCTTTCCTTTTTGACTATCCGGGATAATATCGGTCACAAAACCTATGTCAGGACAGGGCTCATGATCCTTGTAAAGGCCATAAATGACGTGCTCGGAGGGGAAAAGGTGGGCCGTGTAAAGATAGAATTTGCCATCGGCCAGGGCTATTACTGTAAGGTGATGATGGATGAAAAGCTCACCAGGGAGCATGTCAGCGCCATCGGAAAGCGGATGACGGAGCTGGTGGAGAGGGATCTGCCTATTACCAAAAAGTCGTATCCCAAGGATCAGGCTATAGAACTTTTCCGCAGTCACAAATTGTTCAATAAGGAGAAGCTTTTCCGCTACCGCAGAAGCTCTACGGTAAATGTCTATTGCTTAGAGGGCTATTATGATTATTATTACGGGTATATGCTTCCCAGTACAGGATATTTAAAATACTTCGATGTGCTGCACTATGAGGACGGAATCATGCTTCTTTTGCCGGGAAGCGAGGATCCCACCAAGCTGAACTACTTTGCCCCCATGGAAAAGCTCTTTCACACCCTTACAACCTCCGCGAGATGGGGAGAGATGATGGGGATTGAGTCGGTGGGGGATTTGAACAATTCCATCCGGGACGGTTTGCTCGGGGATATGATCCTTGTGCAGGAGGCCTTGCAGGAGAGAAGGATCGGAGAGATTGCCAGGGAGATTGTAGATAAGGGGAATGTAAAGTTTGTGTTGATTGCAGGCCCTTCCTCTTCAGGAAAGACAACATTTTCCCACAGACTTTCCATCCAGCTCCGCACCTACGGGCTGATTCCCCATCCTATCGCCCTGGACGATTATTTCATCAACCGGGTGGACACCCCCAGAGACGCAGACGGGAATTACGACTTTGAGTGCCTCGAGGCCATTGACATCAAGCAGTTCAACGAGGATATGAACCGGCTTTTGGCCGGGGAGGCGGTAGAGCTTCCCCAGTACAATTTCAAGCTGGGAAAACGGGAATATCACGGCAACATAAAGAAGCTGGGGCCGGAGGATGTGCTGGTTATTGAGGGGATTCACGGCCTGAATCCGCTTACCACCGCTTCCATGCCAAACGAAAGCAAGTTTAAGATTTATATCAGCGCCCTGACCAGCTTAAATGTGGACGATCATAACCGGATTCCCACCACGGACGGCCGTCTTCTGCGCAGGATTGTGCGGGACGCCAGAACCAGAGGCAACAGCGCAAAGCGCACCATCGCCATGTGGCCCTCGGTGAGGAGAGGAGAAGAAAGATATATTTTCCCCTTCCAGGAGAGTGCGGATGAAATGTTTAATTCCGCGCTGATTTACGAGCTGGCGGTGCTTAAGCAGTATGTGGAGCCTCTCCTGTTCGGAATCGAGGAGGAGGAGCCGGAGTATTATGAGGCCAAGCGGCTTTTAAAGTTTCTGGAATACTTCCAGGGGATCGACAGCCAGAATGTTCCGGCAAACTCCATTTGCCGGGAATTTATCGGCGGGAGCTATTTCCGCGTTTAGTATTTTGAGGCGGGAGAGCTCAGGGCAGAATTTGTTTCTGCATAAACAGACTAAAGTCAGAAAAACTTAAAGACAGGAAATCAGGTAGGACAAATGATCGCGGCTGCCCGGGGAGGCTGCCACAGGCAGTTTCCTCTCTCACCGGCCTGCCCGCAGGGCGGGGCGGTGAGCAGCGGCAGGTGAGGAAAGTCCGGGCTTCACAGGGCAGGATGCCGGATAACGTCCGGTGGAGGCAACTCCAAGGCCAGTGCAACAGAAATAAACCGCCCCTGGCGCTCTTGGCGCCAGGTGGAAATTTGCATAGCAAATTTCCAAAGCATGCATCTTGCATGCTTTTGGTAAGGGTGGAAAGGCAGCGTAAGAGACTACCGCCTGCACGGTAACGGGCAGGGCACATGTAAACCCCATCCGAAGCAAGACCAAACAGAAAGCGCTTAGTCGGCCCGGTCAGCTTTCAGGTAGGTCGCTTGAGGCTGCTGGCAACAGCAGTCCTAGATAGATGATCATTCACGACATAACCCGGCTTATCGTCCTGCCTGATTTTTTATAGTAAACGCCGGCTTATTCTGCGGCTTTATAGAAAGGAAAATGAAAAGGATAAGGAACTTTAAGAAAACAGGACTTTACCGGATGATTCCGGTTCTTTTTCTGTCCGGCCTTTTTTGGGCGGTACTGGATACACAGCAGGCATACGGAAATGAAAAAGAGCGTAAGCCGAAGCTTCCGCCGCTGATCCAGGCTACTACCCTGGAGGAGGATTATCGGGCCATGGCCGGCCTGGGGCTTGCCTTTACCCCTCTTTTGCCCGAAAAGGATCCGGAGCAGGTATTTGAAAATATCCTTTGCAGTTGTGTGCGCATTCAGGTGCAGGGGCATTACGGAAGCGGGAGCATCTTTCTTATGAAGGAGGATGAAATCATTATTGTGACGAACCGGCATCTTCTGGAATACTGGAATGAGGACAGCTTTGTAACCTTTTTTAACGGCCGGACCGCATCGGGAACGGTGCTTAAGATTTGCGGGGAGGCGGATCTGGGGTTTTTGAGCGTGCAGACTCATTCTTTTTCCTGGCAGGAGCTTTTGGAGCTTCGCAATGTCCGTCCTTTGAAGGAGGAGGCGCAGCAGGGGGAGGAGCTTTTGCTTATCGATATGGCGGCAGATCCCTATGCCCCGGAGAAAAAACAGGGGGAGCTGATTTCTCCGGCCATGTATCTGGAGGATTTTGGGATGGAAATGCTCTATGGGACAGGGCAGGGACGGCCGGGAATGTCCGGCAGCGGGATTTTTGACGGATACGGAAATTATCTGGGAATGCTCACAGGGGCTACATGGCAGGGCGAGATCGCGGCGGTGCCGGCCAGTGTAATTTGCGCCCAGGCGCCATAAAAAAACGGCCCACATTTTCTGTGAGCCGTTTTGTCATCTATATTTTCCAAAAAACTAAGCCATCTTATTAACAGCCTGAGCCAAACGAGCTACTTTTCTGGAAGCAGTGTTTTTATGATAAACACCCTTGCTGGCCGCCTTGTCGATTGCAGACGTAGCAGCAACTAAAGCTTTTGCAGCAGCATCTTTATCGTTTGTGTCGATAGCAGCAGTCACTTTCTTGATTGCTGTCTTAACACCAGACTTAATCGATTTATTTCTTTCAGCTTTGGTCCTGTTTACTAAAATCCTCTTCTTAGCAGACTTAATGTTAGCCACGATGTACACCTCCTCTTACAATCATCAGTTACATGAGATGTTTCATTAAAGCCGGAGACACGGAACGTCTTAATGTAAACACACGCATATTATTTTATCCGCAAAAAGAATTTCTGTCAATACATAAATGGAGAATATTTGGAAAATACTTTAGTTTAAACTTACAATGCGCGCAAGTGCAGTGCAGAAACGAGGGAGAATTATGAGCAGCTTTAGAGTAAGGACAGATTTGGCCCTTGAGGTGCGGGAGAATATGGAGGAAAACGCCAGAGAGTGCAGAGGCGTGTCGGTGGAGGAGCAGTACCGGGAGGAGAGCGAGATTCGGATTACAAAGGTGGTGATTCAGACGATGAACGGCGCTAAAGCCATGGGCAAGCCGATCGGCACCTATATCACAGTGGAGGCTCCGGCCATGGTACTGCCGGACGAGAATTATCATGAGGAAATATCTGCCGAGCTTGCAAGGCAGCTAAAGGAGATTATTCCCGGCATGGATCAGGAATTGTCGGTGATGGTGGTGGGGCTTGGAAACCGGGACGTGACTGCGGATGCCCTAGGGCCTAATGTGGTGGATAACCTGGTAATTACCCGTCATATGATGAAGGAGTATGGAAAGGCCGCCTTTGACAGGAAGAAGGTGCATATGGTCAGCGGCCTGATTCCCGGCGTTATGGCCAAAACCGGGATGGAGTCCCAGGAGATCATTAAGGGAGTGGTGGAAAAGACAAAACCCAATGTGGTGATCGTGGTGGACGCCCTGGCCGCCCGCTCAACGAGACGGCTGAACCGGACCATTCAGGTTACCAATACGGGAATTCATCCGGGCTCCGGGGTGGGAAACCACAGAAACGCCATCACAGAAGAAGCCCTGGGGGTTCCTGTCATTGCCATTGGAGTGCCCACCGTGGTGGATGCGGCGACCATTGTCAGCGATGCCTTTGAAAAGCTGATGCGTCAGGCAGGAGAGGAACCTCTTGATATACAGGACGAGCTTTCGGCCGGTTTGGGAGAGCTTTACAATATGTATGTGACGGGCAAGGATGTGGACTATGAAATCAAGCAGATCAGCCACATTATCTGTAATGCGCTCAATGACACCTTTGAAGGGAAATAATCCGCGGCTTCTTTGCCTGTGAGAGTAAGGAATTGTCCTGAAACAGCCTGTGATAGTGCATGTCCTTTTCTGGGGCTATGCCGTTTACGGGTTGTTTCAGGACAGTTCCTTACGTATTTCCGGACTTGGATAAGCATATACTGTCCCATAGGGCTTTGGGGAGGCGGAAGGTGACAGGAAAAACCGGAAAAAGAAAAATAAAAAAAGGTATGGTTCTTGCACTGCTGCTGGCCTGCATTCTGAGCTGTCTGTACAGCTTTACCAAAAACAGGAGCCAGGCGGAGGATGACTCTTTGGGGTGGCGGCATCAGGTCGGTCTCTTTTTCAGTCATGCCATGGAACAGAAATTCTTCCAGATTCCCAGGTATCTGGAAAACCGAAAGGAGAAGGCGGATAGCGGGAAGCTTGCGGAGCGGCTGATCCGCAGGAATTTTCCCTTATTGGAATATACAACCCTTTACCCGGAAAGTGACAGGCAAAGGGAAGATGCCGTGATGGCCCGCCTTATCGGGCAAAAAGAAGGGGCGGATGAGGATTTTAAGGATATTGACGAGACGAAGCTGGATTACGGAGAGGATGCGCTTCATATCGATAACAGCCTTTTCGAGGAGATGGAGAGAGAAAACAGTGTACATAATAATGAAGAATCCGCCCAGGAGAACCTGGAGAGCGCCGAAAGCCTTCCTGCGCCGGAGGAAGAGGGCAGCCCGATTTTAGAGGCGGCTTTCACCCCCTCAGCTTATCCTTCCTATACCTATGACTGGTCGGAAAAATGGGACTATGAGGCTCTTTTGACGAATTTTTATGCGGTGGACAATTCCACCCGGTTAAAGGAGGAATACGCGGACTTAAACCGGCTTTTGTATCAGGATTTATCCGTAGACAAACAGGCCCAGGGGCCTCAGATATTGATCTACCACACCCACGCAAGTGAGGCCTTCATTGATTCCGTGCCGGGGGATGAATCCACCACCATTGTGGGGGCGGGGGATAAGCTGGCTAGGCTGCTGGAGGATACCTATGGATTCCGTGTTCTGCATTACACCCAGAGATTCGACGATGTGAGGGATGAGGCCTACAATGAATCTCTGCCGGTGATCAGCCAGGTGCTGGATGAGAATCCCAGCATAGAGGTGGTGATTGACCTTCACAGGGACGCGGTTGCGGGAGACCGGAAGCTGGTGATGGATCTGCAGGGACGGCCTACGGCCAGGTTTATGTTTTTTAACGGGCTCAGCTTCGGACGCAAAAGCGGCGACATTTCCTATCTGGAAAATCCCTACATACAGGAAAATCTGGCCTTTTCCTTTCAGGTTCAGGTGGCCGCCAATGAATATTACCCCGGAATCGCAAGAAAGATTTACCTCAAAGCCTACCGCTACAACATGCATCTGAAGCCAAGGAGCCTTTTGATTGAAATGGGGGCTCAGAATAATACCGTAGAAGAAATTATGAACGCCTGCGACCCTTTGGCTCATATCCTTGCCATTGTGCTTGGCTGAATATTATGTTAAAATACGAAAGACTATTGTGTCTGCGCGGTATCGGCGCGCAGGCTGCGGAAAGGTACGGTAAATATATGGCAGGCATAGATCAAAGTAAGATCAGGAATTTTTGTATTGTAGCGCATATCGACCATGGAAAGTCTACCCTGGCGGACAGAATCATCGAAAAAACAGGGCTTTTAACCAGCAGAGAGATGCAGGATCAGGTGCTTGATAATATGGAACTGGAAAGGGAGCGGGGAATTACCATCAAGGCCCAGACGGTCCGCACCATATACCGGGCAAAGGACGGAGAGGAATACGTCTTTAATTTGATTGACACGCCGGGACATGTGGACTTTAATTATGAGGTCAGCAGAAGCCTGGCGGCCTGCGACGGTGCGATTCTGGTGGTGGATGCGGCCCAGGGGATTGAGGCCCAGACTCTGGCCAATGTGTATCTGGCTCTTGACCATGACCTGGAGGTTTTCCCGGTGATCAATAAGATTGATCTGCCCAGTGCGGAGCCGGAGCGGGTAAAGAATGAGATTGAGGATGTGATCGGCATCGAGGCCCAGGATGCGCCGCTGATTTCCGCCAAAAACGGGATTGGCATTGAGGAGGTTTTGGAGGCCATTGTGACAAAAATCCCTGCCCCCAAGGGCAGCAGAGATGAGCCCCTTAAGGCCCTTATTTTTGATTCCCTCTACGATTCCTACAAAGGAGTGATTGTCTTTTGCCGGATTATGGAAGGAAGCGTGAGGAAGGGGACAAGTATTCAGATGATGGCCACGAAAGCAAAGGCGGATGTGGTGGAAGTCGGGTATTTCGGGGCGGGGCAGTTTATTCCCTGCGAGGAGCTTACGGCCGGTATGGTGGGGTATATCACCGCTTCCATTAAAAATGTGAAGGATACCGCGGTGGGGGATACGGTGACGGACGCGGACCGTCCCTGCGACGCGCCCCTTCCCGGCTACAAAAAGGTGAATTCCATGGTGTACTGCGGCGTATATCCGGCGGACGGGGCGAAGTATCCTGATTTAAGGGATGCCCTTGAAAAGCTCCAGCTAAATGACGCTTCCCTGCGCTACGAGCCGGAAACCTCCATTGCCCTGGGATTTGGCTTCCGCTGCGGTTTTCTGGGCCTGCTCCACCTGGAGATTATCCAGGAGCGTCTGGAGAGAGAGTATAATCTTGATCTGGTGACCACCGCTCCCGGGGTTATTTATAAGGTTCACCGCACCGACGGGGAGGTGATTGAGCTGACGAACCCTTCCAATCTGCCGGATCCTTCCCAGATCGAATACATGGAGGAGCCGGTGGTATCCGCGGAGATTATGGTGACCACGGAATTTATCGGGCCGATTATGGAGCTGTGTCAGACCAGGCGGGGCAAATATCTGGGAATGGAATATATTGAAGGCACCAGGGCGCTGCTCAAATACGAGCTTCCCTTAAATGAGATTATTTATGATTTCTTTGACGCCCTGAAGTCCCGTTCCAGGGGATATGCCTCTTTTGACTATGAGCTGAAGGGGTACGAGCTCTCCGAGCTGGTGAAGCTGGATATTCTGATCAATAAAGAGGAGGTAGACGCCCTTTCCTTTATTGTCCATAAGGACAGCGCCTATGAGAGAGGCCGCAGGATGTGCGAGAAGCTTAAGGAGGAGATTCCAAGGCATTTGTTTGAAATCCCCATTCAGGCGGCGGTGGGAGGCAAGATTATAGCCAGGGAAACCGTAAAAGCCATGCGCAAGGACGTGCTTGCAAAGTGCTACGGCGGAGATATTACCCGAAAGAAGAAGCTTCTCGAGAAACAGAAGGAAGGCAAAAAGCGGATGCGCCAGATCGGCAGTGTGGAAATTCCCCAAAAGGCCTTTATGTCGGTGCTGAAGCTGGACGACGATTGATGGACAAAGGAAGGTTCATGGAAAAAGAGTCAAAAAAGAAGCTGGGTATTTATATTCACATCCCCTTTTGTATCAGGAAGTGTCTCTACTGCGATTTTTTGTCCGCGCCTGCCGCCGGGCAGGAACAGGCGCGCTATCTGGAGGCGCTCTGTAAGGAGATCGAAACGGAAAGCAGGGGCTATTGCGGCTATGAGGTGCAGAGCGTTTATCTGGGAGGAGGGACGCCCTCTGTTTTTGCGGGAGAGTGGATTGAACAGATTTTGGATACCCTATACCGGCGGTATCAGATCGGGGCAAAATGTGAAATTTCCATGGAGGTGAACCCGGGCACCTTAACCCGGGACAAGCTGGCGGCTTATAAGAGGGGAGGGGTGAACAGGCTCAGCATCGGCCTGCAGTCCACGGACAACGGGGAGCTTGCGGCCCTTGGAAGGATTCATAGCTGGGAGGATTTTTGCCGCTCCTATGAGTTGATTGCCCGGGCAGGATTTGAGAATTTGAGTATTGATTTGATGAGCGGGATTCCCGGTCAGAGTTGCGTATCCTGGCAAAGGAGCCTGGAAAGAGTAAAGGCCTTATCTCCCGCGCCAAAGCATATTTCCGCCTATAGCCTGATTATCGAGGAGGGGACGCCCTTTTTTGAGACGCCTCCTGAATTGCCGGATGAGGATACCGACAGGGAAATGTATAAAATAACAAATGATATTTTAAAGGCCGGCGGGTACGGACGCTATGAAATATCCAATTATGCGCTGCCGGGGTATGAGTGCAGACATAACCTTTCTTACTGGCGGCGGGAAAACTATGCGGGATTCGGAATCGGGGCGGCTTCTCTGATCGGAAATACAAGATTCCGCAATACCGCGGACAGGCAGGCCTACGAGCGTTTTTATCTGGAGGATTCGGGGGCGGGCTTTGCGGGCGGAGAGATTAAAGAAGAAAAACAGGTGTTACGCATCGAGGAGCAGATGGAGGAATTCATGTTTTTGGGCCTGCGTATGAGCAAAGGAGTCAGTAAACAGGAATTTTTTCGTTGTTTTGGCAAAGAGATTGAGGAGGTCTACCCGGGTGTGGTGGAGGACTTTTGCAAAAAGGGGCTGTTACAGCGCCAAAAGGATTGTGAAACCGCGGAAGAGCGGATTTTTCTGACGGATTACGGGGTGGACATCAGCAATTACGTAATGGCAGAATTTTTAATATCTTTTTGGGAAAGGCACTAGAGGGCGGGATGGGTCATAGAATAATAAAAATGACTTTGGGGGCGCCTTTTGAAAACTTTTCAGAAACCTTTATCGGCAGCGGAGGAAGCCCATTATATACAGGTACTGCAGGAAGGAGACGATAAAGAGGCTGCTAAGGCAAGAGAGATTTTGATCGAGCGGAATTTGCGTCTGGTAGCCCACATTGCCAAAAAATATCAGAATGTAGACGAGGAGATGGAGGATTTGATCTCCATCGGAACCATTGGCCTGATTAAAGCCATCTCTTCTTTTGACGCGGGAAAAGGAAAGCTCAGTACCTATGCTTCAAGGTGCATCGACAATGAATTATTGATGCTTCTGCGCTCCAAAAAGAAAACCTCCAGGGAGGTTTCTTTATTTGAGCCTATCGGCACGGATAAGGAGGGCAACGAGATTAACTTTCTGGACATCATCGAGCATGAGGAGGAGGATGTGACAGAGCAGATGGAGCTGTGCGAAAATGTCAGGAAGCTGGAAAAGCTTTTAGACAAGGTACTTACGCTGAGAGAGCGGGAGATCATTTTTCTTCGCTACGGCCTGGCCACAGGCAGGGAGGTCACACAGAGGGAGATCGGAGAGAGGCTTCATATTTCCAGAAGCTATGTGTCAAGGATCGAGAAGAAGGCGCTTTCGAAGCTGCGGCGGGGGATGGAGTGTGCTGAGTAAGAGGGGAGATTTGATGTTATCCAATTAGAATAGGCAGGGATAAAGTAAGCAGTCAATGATCAGGAACTTGCTTTGTCCTTGCTTTTTTGTTGTAAAGGGGTGAAAAATCAATTATAATTATGTCAAGGCGTGATATATAGGAGTTTAGCTGGTAAAGTTTGTTTGAACATATTAAATGCCAATTGCCATCTGTGTGAAATAGAAAATACATAACTGTTATTCCGGGTAATCTGTAATAAATGATAAATGCCAAACAAGAAAAGGTATATATATGGAGGTGGTATCATGGCAAGGACAGTAGGGATAGGAATCCAGAGTTTTGAAAAATTAATAGAGAATCAATATTTTTATATTGATAAAACCAATTTTATCAAGGAATGGTGGGAAAATGGAGATGATGTAACCTTGATTACCCGTCCAAGAAGGTTTGGAAAAACTCTGAATATGAGTATGCTGGAACGTTTTTTATCTATTGAGTATTCAGGGCAGGGGGAAATATTTGAGGGATTGGCTATATGGAGCGATGAAAAATATCGAAAACTCCAGGGAACTTGTCCGGTGATTTTTTTAAGCTTTGCTGATATTAAGGCAAATAATTTTTCTCTGGCAAGGGAAAAAATCTGCATGATTATACAAAAATTATATAGCAGATTTGATTTTTTGATGGATAGCCATATATTAAGAAAAGATGAGGAAAAATTTTTCAACAAGATATTTATGGAAATGTCAGATTCAGTGGCTGCTTGCGCTTTGCGGGAACTTTCCTGCTATCTTTTGAGATATTACGGAAAAAAAGTAATTATTTTAATGGATGAGTATGATACTCCGCTTCAAGAAGCATGGGTGCATGGCTACTGGCAGGAAATGACAGACTTTATCAGAGGGATGCTTAATTCAACCTTTAAGACGAATCCCTATTTAGAGCGGGCAGTTATGACTGGAATTACCAGAGTCAGTAAGGAGTCCATTTTTTCTGACTTAAATAATCTGGAAGTGGTGACTACCACTTCAGAGAAATATGAGAATTGTTTTGGATTTATGGAAGAGGAAGTGTGGGAAGCTTTAAAAGAGTATGGATTGTATGACAAGAGACAAATGGCAAAAGATTGGTATGATGGTTTTACTTTTGGAAGAAGGCAGGATATTTATAACCCATGGTCTATCTTGAATTTTTTGGATAAGAAACGATTTTCCATGTACTGGGCAAATACCAGCAGTAACGGTCTGGTGAATAGGCTGATCAGAAGGGGGAGTCGGGATGTAAAGATGGAAATGGAGAAGCTTCTGAAAGGAGGAGTTATTCAAACCAGGATTGATGAGCAGATTATATTCAGTCAATTAGATAACAGAACGGACGCTGTCTGGAGCCTTTTGCTGGCAAGCGGTTATCTGAAGGTGAAAAATTCCTTTATAGATGAAGAATGGGGACGGGATATTTATGATCTGACTTTAACGAACCGGGAAGTTCGGTTTATGTTTGGTCAGATGATAGATGGATGGTTTAGAGATTTTATTCCGGAATATAATGATTTCGTGAAAGCCATGTTAACAGGGGATATAAAAGCCATGAATGCTTATATGAATAAAATAGCTTTGAATACGATCAGCTATTTCGATAGCGGGACAAAACCATCAGAGGAATCTGAACCTGAACGGTTTTACCACGGCTTTGTATTAGGCTTAACAGTGGAGTTGTCAGAGAGGTATGTAATTACGTCTAATCGGGAAAGCGGCTTTGGAAGATATGATGTGATGTTGGAGCCGAAAAATGAAACAGACAATGCCATAATCATGGAATTTAAGGTTAGGGATTCCGGGGAAGAGAAGTCCCTGGAGGATACCGCGAATGCCGCGTTGAGACAGATTGAAGAACAGCAATATGCGTCAGCTATAGAAGCCAGAGGGATCGCATCAGAACGGATTCGTAAATATGGATTTGCGTTTGAGGGAAAAACCGTGCTGATACAATAAATTTTTTAGCCCTAACTTGACAGGAGAGTAGGTGTCAAGGATCGAGAAGAAGGCGCTTTCGAAGCTGCGGGAGAAGTTTATACGGGAAGCATGTATAATAAGGGACAACATTGCGGTTGATATAGAATAGGGTGATGACATGGATGTTTGGAATAGGGAGGATAGGTTGCCATGGCAAGAACGGTAGGGATAGGGATCCAAAGTTTTGAAAAGCTGGTAGCGGAGGACAGCTTTTATATCGATAAAACAGATTTTATCAGGCAGTGGTGGGAAAACAGAGATGATGTAACCCTGATTACCCGTCCCCGCAGGTTTGGAAAGACCCTGAATATGAATATGCTGGAGCGTTTTTTTTCTGTAGCATATGCGGGGCAGGGAGAAATTTTTGAAGGGCTGTCCATATGGAAAGACCAGAAATATCGCGCGCTTCAGGGAACCATGCCGGTCCTTTTCTTAAGCTTTGCGGATGTGAAGGCGAATTCCTTTGAACTGGCAAGGGAAAAGATTTGTATGCTTATCGGGGAAGTGTACCGCAGACACGATTTCCTGCTGACGGGAGGGAGTCTGAAAGAAGGGGAGGCAGAGATTTTTCGTAAGCTCCAGACAGAAATGACGGATTCCGAGGCGGCATATTCTTTAAAAAATCTCTCAGGCTATCTGTCCCGCTATTATGGGAAAAAGGTGATTATCCTGCTGGACGAATATGATACGCCGCTTCAGGAGGCCTGGATATACGGTTACTG
>ERZ808037.56-NODE-56-length-120923-cov-14.320970_pt1 | contig 120923 bp, 107 predicted proteins | sample MGYA00380190_ERZ808037 | MGnify/ENA primary metagenome ERZ808037 (study PRJEB31490, sample SAMN06133399) | mouse gut metagenome | isolation source: J9 | host: mice | place: China: Chengdu | collected 2015-05 ...
AGAACTCTCATCCAAGCTCCGCTTCCGCGAACTCCGCTATTCTATCACGCTCATCCAGCTTTGTCAAGACCTTTTTTCGACTCCCTCGAAAGTTTCTTGACTGTACCCGCTCTCGCGGGCCCCGCTTGCTTGGCGCTCGATTATATTAGCAAATCTCTCCTCCAATGTCAACCCCCTTTTTCAACTTTTTTCGTTTTTTTCCGCTGGCCCTCTTTCCCCCTCCTCTGTCCGCACATTTGTCTTGCGAAAGCGCCGCCTCTGTGATACCCTGTTTCTATAATTGTTTTTATTCAAAGGAGGCCCTGCCATGCCCATCCGAGTTCCCGACTCTCTCCCCGCCGCCGGCGTGCTGGAGGGGGAGAATATCTTTGTGATGACGGAGCGCCGTGCCCTTCACCAGGACATCCGGCCCCTGAACCTGCTCATTCTCAACCTGATGCCCACCAAAATCGTCACCGAGACCCAGCTTCTCCGCAAGCTGTCCAACACCCCTCTTCAAATCAATGTCCAGCTCCTCCAGACGAAAAGCCACATCCCTCAAAACACCGACCTGGCCCATTTGAGATCCTTCTATACCACCTTCGACCAGGTAAAGGAGCGGCAGTATGACGGCATGATCATCACCGGCGCCCCGGTGGAGAACCTGGAGTTTGAGGAGGTGGACTACTGGGAGGAGCTTTGCCAGATCATGGACTGGACCCGCACCCACGTCCACTCCACCTTCCATATCTGCTGGGGCGCCCAGGCCGGGCTGTATCACCACTACGGCATCAACAAGCAGACCCTTCCCAAAAAGCTGTCCGGGGTCTATGAGCACACCATTATCCGCAAGCGCTCCCCGCTGTTCCGCGGCTTTGACGATCGTTTCCACGCCCCACACTCCCGGTACACCGAGGTCACCATGGAGCAGCTGCTCACCAAGCCCGAGCTGGAGCTTCTGGCCCTGTCCGATGAAGCGGGGGTATTTGGCGCCAAGAGCACCGACAACCGCCGTTTCTTCATTTTCGCCCACCCGGAGTACGATGACGACACCCTGGCCCAGGAATATTTCCGGGACGTCAAGCGGGGACTGAACCCCCCCGTGCCCGCCCACTATTTTCCGGGAAATAATCCCAGCCTGAGCCCCATTGTCCGGTGGCGCAGCGCCGGCCAGCTGCTGTATACCAACTGGCTGAACTACTACGTCTATCAGACCACACCCTACGACCCCAACCAGATCTCCCTGGAGTCTCAGAGCTGAGCCATGCTGCAAATATCCAACCTAACCCTCCCCGTGAACGGGGACCGGGCCCTGCTCTGCCGGAGGGCGGCCCAGGCGCTGGGGGTCCGCCCCGCCGACATTTTAGAGCTGTCCCTCCACCGCCAGTCCATCGACGCCCGAAAAAAGGATAGCGTGCATCTGGTGTGCGCCGTCCGCGCCACATTAGATAGAGAAATGGAGAATGCCGTCCTCCGCCGCGCCCCCAGGGGGGTGACGGCGGTGTCGGACGCGCCCTACGCCCTGCCCGCCCTGGGCCGGACCTCCTCCCTGCCCCCGGTGGTGGTGGGGATGGGCCCGGCGGGGCTGTTCGCCGCCCTCACCCTGGCCCGGGCGGGCCTGCGGCCCATCGTGCTGGAGCGGGGCCGGGACGTGGACGAGCGCACCGGGGACGTGGAGCACTTCTGGCGGACGGGCATCCTGTCCACCACCTCCAACGTCCAGTTTGGCGAGGGGGGCGCAGGCACCTTCTCTGACGGCAAGCTGACCACCGGGGTGAACGACCCCCGCATCTCCCACGTATTCGATATCTTCGTGTCCCATGGGGCCCCGGCGGACATCAAATGGTCCCACAAGCCCCATATCGGCACCGACGTGCTGCGTAACGTGGTCAAATCCATCCGTCAGGAGCTGCTTTCCCTGGGGGCGGACATCCGCTTCGAGCACCAGCTCTGGGCCCTGGGCCGGGAGCGTGGGCGGCTGTCCGGCGTCACCGTCATGACCGAGACCGGTCCCTACGATCTCCCCTGCGACGCGCTGGTGCTGGCCCCCGGCCACTCCGCCCGGGACACCTTCCAAATGCTATATGAGTCCGGCCTGCCCATGGAACCCAAGAGCTTTGCCGTCGGCGTGCGCATCGAGCACCTACAGGAGGCCGTCAGCCGGGCCCAGTTCGGCGCGTTCTGGGACAGGCTCCCCGCCGCCGACTACAAACTGGCCTGCCACCTGCCCTCGGGCCGGTCGGCGTTCACCTTCTGCGTGTGTCCCGGCGGGCAGGTGGTGGCCGCCGCCAGCGCATACGGCCAGGTGGTCACCAACGGCATGAGCCTCCGGGCCCGGGACGGGGCCAACATCAACGGCGGTTTTCTAGTGGGCGTCAACCCGGCCGACTTCGGCGGGGAGGACCCCCTGGCCGGTGTCCGCTTCCAGGAAAAGTGGGAGCGGGCCGCCTGGGACCGGGGGCGCATGTTCGCCCCGCCGGACTTCGACCCCATCCACCCGCCCTTCTTCGCCCCCGCCCAGCTGGTAGGGGACTTCCTGGCAGGCCGCATCTCCACAGGCCCCCGGTCCGTCCTGCCCACCTACCGCCCCGGCGTCACCTGGGACACCATGGACGGCCTGCTGCCCGGCTATGTGCTGGATACGCTGAAAGAGGCCCTGCCCATTTTCGACCGCAGGCTCCACGGCTTCGCCCACCCGGACGCGGTGCTCACCGGGGTGGAGACCCGCTCGTCCTCCCCGGTGCGCCTCCTCCGGGACGGGTCGCTCCAGTCCCCCGCCCTTCCCGGCCTCTACCCCTGCGGCGAGGGGGCAGGCTACGCCGGGGGCATTACCTCCGCCGCGGTGGACGGCATCAAAGTGGCGGAGGCCATCATTTCCGGGTGAAACAGTCCATCCGCGCGGCTCACGACGGCTCAGCTGCCTGTAGTCGTGCTGCGCCTGTTCGCGACGCGCGGCTTCCCTCCGACTCGGGCAAAACCCGCCTCCACCCTGTGGCGGCTGGGCTTTTCCCCTCGCTTCGGTCCATCCGCGCTGCTCACGACGGCTCAGCAACCTAAAATTTACACCCCGCAACCCAAACGCAACACCAAATTGGTGGCCTGAGCGGGTGTTCTCCCGTACACTGGGGGCACCTTGAAAGGAGGTCATCACCATGACATTCGGTGAAAATCTGCAATTCCTGCGCAAGCGGGCCAACATGACCCAGGAGGACCTGGCGGAGAAGATGGAGGTCTCCCGCCAGTCGGTGAGCAAGTGGGAGTCCAATTCCTCCTACCCGGAGACGGACGCCATCCTGCGCCTGTGCTCCCTGTTCCACTGCGATATGGACACCCTTCTGCGGGGCGACGTGTCCCGCCGCTTCGGCGAGGACACCTCCCTCTGGGACAGCCACATGAACGGCTTTGCCGCCGCCATGACGGCGGGGGTAGTTCTGGTGCTGCTGGGCGTCACCCTCATGCTGTTTGTGGGTGAGTTTTTCGCCCTTGAAATGTGGGCAGGCGTGATCTTTTTCCTGTTTCTCGCCGTGGCCGTCACCATTTTCATCCTCTCCGGCATGGGCCACGACACCTTCCTCCGCCAGCACCCCGGCATCGGCCCCTGCTACACAAAGGAGGAGATGGACCGCTTCGAGCGCCGCTTCCCCGCCCTCATCGCCATCCCGGTCGCCCTCCTGCTGCTGGGGCTGACAGCCATGATCCCCCTGGAGCCCCTGGCCCCCGCCCAGTTCAGTAAGGACCAATGGGATGCCCTGTGCGGGACCTTGTATCTGTTGTGCATCACCATCACCGCCGCCGCCCTCACCTGGGCGGGCATCCAGCACTCCAAGTACGGCTTCCCCGAGGAGAAGATGACCCCCGCCCAGCGCCGGGTGGGCCGGATCTGGGGCGTGGGCATGGTGGCCGCCACGGCGCTGTACGTGGGCCTGGGCTACGGGCTGGACCTGTGGAAGCAGGCCGCCCCCATCATCTACACCGTGGCCGCCCTGCTGTGCGCGGCCCTCACCATCCTGGTGAAAAAAGACGACGAATGACAAAGGAGGCCCCGCCATGGTGGAGCGCCGCCCGGACTACTACACACACTTTCACTGCCTGGGCGGGTCCTGCCCAGACACCTGCTGCCGGGACTGGTCGGTGGTCCCCGATGAGGCCGCCTTGGCGGACTACGCCGCCGCCCCCGCCCCCCTGGGGGAGCGCATCGCCCAAAATCTCGTCACCGATGAGGACGGCGACACCTGCTTCCGCCTGGATGAACAGGGGCTGTGCGCCCTTTTGACCCCCGGCGGCCTGTGCGCCATCCAAAGGGACTGGGGGAAGGAGCATCTCTGCGCCCACTGCGCCGCCTACCCCCGGTTCACCGAGGAGTTCGGCTGTCTCACCGAGACCGCCCTGGCCATCTCCTGTCCCGAGGCAGCGCGGCTCCTTTTCGAGGCCCCCCGCTTCGCCCTTGTTGAGACGAACGATGGCGTGGACGACCTGCCCTTTGACGGCGTAGACCCGGACCTGCTGGCGGGGCTGGAGCGCAGCCGCGCCCAAGTTCTAGCCCTGCTGGACGGGGACCAGGGGACCATCTGGGAGAAGCTGCGGACCGTGCTGGGCCGGGCCAAGGCCCTGGAATCCTCCCTGTTCGCCGAGGACTTCCGCCGGGACTTCCCCTTCCCGCCCCCGCCTATCCCCGGCCTCTTCCGGGCCTCCGCCGCCTGGCTTTTAGAAGTGCTGGCTGAGCTGGACCCCCTGCGCCCGGACTGGCCGGAATTGCTGAAGGCGCGGGCCAAACAGCTCTCCGCCCTGTCCCCGGCGGACTATATCGCCCTCCAGGCAGGATATGAGCGGGCCAACCCCCGCTGGGAGCGCCAGCTGGCCAACCTGGCCTGTTATTTCGTGTTCCGCCACTGGCACAAGGCGGTGAACGATGACGTGCTCTATGGCCGCGCCGCCTTCGTGTGCGCCGCCTGCTCTGTTGTGTACCACCTGTCCCTGTTCCAGCCGGGGGAAGAAGTCACATTATGGACCCGGTTCAGCCGGGAGGTGGAGCACGATGAAAACAACCTGGCCGAGCTGATCTGGGCCCTGTCCGAGCCGGACGCCCTGCCCCCGCCGCTCACATTTTGAGGAGAGGAGACGGTCCCATGTCACAATATCTCAGCGGCCACGTCCATCTCGGGGACGACCTCACCAGCGTGGTCATCCTGGACCAGACCCTTCTGCCCAATGAGGTCAAATACCTCACCCTGCGCACCCCGGAGGAGATGTTCGAGGCCATCCGGTCCCTCCGGGTGCGGGGAGCCCCCGCCATCGGCATCTGCGCCGGGTACTGTCTGGCCGCCATCGCCCAGCAGCGCAGCCGGGACCTGGACCACCCCCGGTATCTCAGCGAGCTGTTCCGCCAGGTCCAATACCTGGGCTCCTCCCGCCCCACGGCGGTGAATCTGAGCTGGGCGCTGGACCGCCTTCTCCGCAAGGCCATCGACCTGTCGGATGTCACGGCGCCCCCCGCGAAAATTGCCGCCGTTCTGCGGGAGGAGGCCCTGTCCATCCACCGGGAGGACATCGCCATGTGCCGGGCCATCTCGGAGCACGGCCTCACCCTCCTCAAGGACGGAGACGGCGTTTTGACCCACTGCAACGCCGGGCCGCTGGCCACCTCGCAATACGGCACCGCCCTGGGCCCCATCCTGCTGGGGACGGAGCGGGGAATGCGCCTCCGGGTCTTTGCCGACGAGACCCGCCCCCTGCTCCAGGGGGCCCGGCTCACCGCCTACGAGCTGGACCGGGCGGGGGCAGACGTCACCCTGATCTGCGACAATATGGCCTCCATGGTGATGAAAAACGGCTGGGTGAACGCCTGCTTTGTGGGCTGCGACCGGGTGGCCGCCAATGGCGACGCCGCCAACAAGATCGGCACCAGCGGCGCGGCCATTTTAGCCAAGCACTACGGGATTCCCTTCTATGTCCTGGGCCCCACCTCCACCGTCGATCTGGACTGCCCCACCGGGGCGGATATTGAGATCGAGCTGCGGGACCCGGAGGAGATCCGCTCCAAATTCTACGCCCAGCCCATGGCCCCAGCGGGGGTGAAATGCTACAACCCCGCCTTCGACGTGACCGACCACACCCTGATTTCCGGCATCATCACGGAAAAGGGAATCTGCCGTCCGCCCTATACGGAATCCCTCTCCGCCCTGTTTTCATGAAAAAGCCGCCCTGTTCTCACAGAAACAGGGCGGCTTCTTTGCAATTAGGGGCGGTCCGCCGGCGTCCAGTACCGCCAGGTCCGCCAGCCCGCCCTGGAAAAATAGGCACAGCAGGCGCTCTCCAGCTCCCGGACATCCTGAAGCGCCCCGCATCCCGGAAACTGCGGCAGGGTCTCGCCCCCGGAGGCGAAGCACAGCCGCTCCCCCGTCAGGGTAAAAAGCAGCGGCTTTACCCCCATCCGGTCCCGGGCCAGGAACAGCCGCCGCCCCTCCTCCTCCCACACGGCGAGGGCAAATATGCCGTCGAAGCGCTTCACACAGTCCGCCCCCCACTCGGCGTAGGCGTGGGCCGCCGTCTCAACGCCGGAGCACCCTTCGAAGCGGTGGCCCAGGGCGGCCAGCTCCCCGCGCAGCTCCCGCGCATTGTGCAGCTCCCCGTCATAGACCACCGCCATTCCGCCCCGGGCCGGCAGCAAAATGGGCTGACCCGTGCCCTCTGGGTCCGCCGCCTCCAGCCGGGCGGGCCCCCGGCGGTAGGTCCCCCCCTGGGCCATGGCGTCCGGCAGCCCCTCCTCATCCGGCTCCCATCCGTCCCACCGGATCATCCCCGCGATTGCGCACACAGGCATCCCCCATCCCTTCGGCGGTCCCCGCAGGCGCCGCCAATATGGGTTATTCTATGCGGCAGAGCCCGCCCTGGTGCGCGGCGCTCGCACCTGGACTTCCGCAAAATGCAGAACCTATACTCACAGCCCCAAGCCCCCCTTACCCGGGGCCTCTCGGCTGTGAATACAGGTTCTTTTTGCGCGCGGCTATTGGCTTTAGCTTCTCAGAGCATCCCGCTCAGGCACTGCCCCGCCAGGAACAGCATCAGCGCGGTGCCCGCGGGGGCCAGAGGGGCCTTGGGCCCGGTGGCGATGCGCTCCAGCGCCGCGGTGTACAGCAGGGCGGAAGCGCCAAACACCGCCGCCCCCGCCAGCCCCAGCACCCACACCGGGGTTCCCCCAGTCACCCCGGCGCACCAGGGCAGCAGGGCAAAGACCGCGCCGCCCAGCGCCGAATTTGCCAGCAGGGCGGTCCGGGACAGCTTGGGCGCGGGCCCCCAGTAGGCGTCCAGGGTCAGGGCAAGGAGGCTCAGGCCCAGCAGCATGGGCAGGTCAAGCTTGGGCAGGATGGCCATGGGGGCCAGCGTTCCGGCCAGCGCCAGCGTCAGGCAGGCCAGCCCCGCCACAGCGGCCAGCAGGACGCTGCGCTTCAACGGATTCTCTCTCATATCAGCCCTCCCATTCCGTGGCACCGGAGGAGACGTCCGCGCCGGTGACAAAGGCGGCGGCGGAGTTCACCGCCCGGGTCACCGCCTTGCTGGTGACGGTGGCCCCGGTGAGGGCGTCGATCCCCTCCCCCACGGCGGCCTCCCCGCTGGTGCCCAAAAATTGCAGCAGGAAGGAGGCGTCTGTCTGGGCCCCCCGGCCCAGGCCAAAGGTCTCCCCATGGTCCCGCACCGTGACGCCGGACACCGCGCCGTCGTTGGTGACCCCCACCCAGAGGGTCATGGGGGCCGCGTACCCAGCGGTCTCCACCTCTAACACATATCCGTCCTCCGCCTTGAACACCCGGCGGATGCTCTCGTCCTCCCCGTCGTAGACCTCCTCCGTGAAGGCGCTGGGGCGGCTGGGAAGCATGTAGGACATGATCTCATTCCGGGCGGCCTCCTCATTGCGCAGGGCGGTCTCCCCCAGGGCGGCGGAGAGGCCAAACAGCACCGCGGCCGCCGTCAGAAGGGCGGCAACGGGCGCGATCAGGTCCCTTGTCCTCATTGTGCCGCCTCCTTCCTCTCGCCGTACCGCCTGGGGATCAGATACCGGTCCAGCAGCCAGACGGCGGCGTTCATCAGCAGAATCGCGTAGGTGACCCCCTCCGGGAACAGCCCGGTATAGCGGAACAGCACAGTGAGCGCTCCGCAGCCCACCCCGTACACCACCTGGGCCGCCGGACCCACGGGCGAGGTGGCGTAGTCGGTGGCCATAAAGATGGCCCCCAGCAGCACGCCGCCGCTGAGCAGGCTGTACGCCATCCACAAAACGGGGCTGTCCCCCTTGGCAAACACCAGGGAGAGGACGGCCACCGTCCCCAGATACGCGGCGGGAATGCGCAGGCTGATCACCCGCCGGAACACCAGCCAGCCCCCGCCGATGAGCAGGGCCAGGGCGGAGACCTCTCCGACGCAGCCCGCCGCGCGGCCCAGAAACAGGTCCAGGAGGGACGCGTCGGGCAGGGCGGGCATCTGCATGTGGTGGAGGGGGGTGGCCCCGGTGACCACGTCCGCCGGACTCAGCTCCCCAAGAGGCAGGGCAGTCCCCAGGGCGGGGAAACGGGTGAGGCAGGCGGGGAAGAGCAGCATCAGGAACGCCCGGGCCCCCAGGGCCGGGTTAAAGGCGTTCTGCCCCAGGCCGCCGCACAGGCCCTTCACCACCACCACGGCGAACAGCCCGCCGGCGGCGGCCACGTAATAGGGCACGGAGGCGGGCAGGGTCAGGGCCAGCAGCAGGCCGGTGACCAGGGCGGAGCCGTCGGACAGGGTGCTGTGCTGCCGCAGGATCAGCCGCAGCAGCCCCTCCCCCGCCAGCGCGGACAGCACGCACACCGCCGCCACCAGCCCCGCCCGGGGACCCTGGAATAGCAGCCCCGCCGCCAGCGCCGGCAGCAGGGCGATCACCACATCCAGCATGATCCGGGAGATGGTATCCCTCCCCCGGATATGGGGGGAGGCGCTTACCGTCAGATTCATTTTGCACCCTCCTTCAGTGCCCGCTTGCCCGCTCGAAAGCCCTCCACCAGGGGGAGCTTGCCCGGGCAGGCGTAGGCGCAGCAGCCGCACTCAATGCAGTCCATCAGGTGGAGCCGTTTCAGGGCGTCCACATCCCCGGCGCCGGAGTAGCGATAGAGATACAGCGGCTCCAGCCCCATGGGACACACCTCCAGGCACTTGCCGCAGCGGATACACGCGGGGTGGGGGCTCTCCCCGTTCTGGGCGCTGGACAGGCACAGCACCGCGTTGGTGGACTTGGTCACCGGGACAGAGAGATCCTCCTGGGCCACGCCCATCATGGGCCCGCCGGACAGCACCTTCCACACGTCATCCTCCAGCCCGCCGGCGGCGGCAATGACCTCCAGGAAGGAGGTTCCCACCCGCACCAACAGATTGCGGGGCTGCTTTACCCCCTCTCCGGTGACGGTGATCACGCGCTCAATCACGGGCATTCCCTCATAGACCGCCCGGTACACCCCGGCGGCGGTGGCGGCGTTGAACACCGCGCAGCCCACATCCCGGGGCAGGCCGCCGGAGGGCACCTGCCGCCCGGTGACCGCCTGGATGAGCTGCTTTTCCGCCCCCTGGGGATAGCGGGTGGGCAGCACCCTCAGCTCCACGCCGGGGAAGTCCCCCAGCCGCTCCCGCAGGAGGGCGGCGGCCTCCGCCTTGTTGTCCTCCACGGCAATCACCGTCCGGCTGGGGCTCAGGACCCGGACTAGGACCTCCAGCCCCTGGAGCACTTCCCCGGGCCGGGTGCGCAGAAGCACGTCATCCGCCGTGATGTAGGGCTCGCACTCGCAGGCGTTGAGGATCAGCGTGTCCGTCTGGCTCATCCCCGTCTTGGACTTCACATCGGTGGGGAAGGCGGCGCCCCCCATGCCCACGATGCCCGCCTCCCGGATGAGGGACACCAGCTCCGCCGGTGTAAACAGCTCGGGGTGGCTGTAGGGCTTCATGGTGGGGGCGGGGGTGTCCAGGAAATCATTTTTGATGATGATGGCGGGGCAGACGCCGCCGCCGGGATGGGGGCGGTCCTCAATGCCCACCACCGTGCCGGACACCGGCGCGTGGACAGGCACGCACAGCCCATCCCCATCGCCGATTTTTTGGCCGACGCACACCGTATCCCCCACCGCCACCAGCGGTTTGCAGGGCGCGCCGATGTGCTGGCGCAGAAGCACCGCCGCCTGGGCGGGCAGGGCCATGGCGGCCAGGGGCACGGAGGCGCTCATCTCCTTGTGCCCGCTGGGGTGGACGCCGCCGAAAAACAGGGATTTCATACACATCACCTCTTGAGGTTGAAAATAAGAAGCCGCACCAATAGCCGAAGTGTTCCAAGGATTTTTCACGCGGCTCATGGACAGTTTTGGCCGCGAAGATGTATGCTGCGTCTATCCGGCGGGGACCATTCAGGTGCGGACCGCCTCCAGAAAGCCGTCGGTATAGGACAGGGTCCCGTCTGGGGCCACCCACATGGCCTGGGCCCCGCAGCGCCGGGCCAGGGCCGCCCCCTCCTCCTCGGGCAGGAGGAACAGGGCGGTGGACAACCCATCGGCCAGGCCGGAGTCGGCGCACACCACGGTGACCGCCCGCCACAGGCTGCCGGGATAGAGCGTTTCGGGATCAATGATGTGGTGGTAGCGCACGCCGTCCACGGTGTAGTACCGCTGATAGTCTCCGCTGCTCACCACAGACTGGCGGTTAATGTACAGCGTGTGCAGGTAGTCCTGCTTCCCGCCGTCCGGCTCCTGGACGCCCACCACCCAGGGGGCGTCCCCCGCCGGCTTGGGCCCGGTGGCCCGGACATTGCCGCCCACGCTCACCAGCAGCCCGGCGGGGGAGGCGCGGCACACCTGCTCCACCGCGTAGCCCTTGGCCACCGCCCCCACGTCCAGCCGGGCCTGGGGGTCAGTGAGGCGGACGGTGGACGCCTCCTCGTCGATCTCCAGCAGGTGAAAGCCGGTATGCGCCGCCGCCGCCTCCAGCGCCGCCCCGCTGGGGAGCGCGGCGCAGTCCGGGTCGTCCACCCCCTGGGCTCTGGCCTCGTGCCACAGGGCCAGGACACTCCCCATGGTCACATCCACCCTTCCGCCGGTGAGTTCTTCCAGCTCCCGGCAGAACAGGAGCAGGTCAATGATCCGCCGGTCCACCTCCACCGGGCCGCCGCCGGCGCTGTCGTTGACGGTTTTCAGGTTGTTCACGCCGTCGTACTCGTGGTAGATGTCGAACAGCTGGTGGTACTCCATCAGCCCATCGTGAAAGGTCTGGGCGGTGCGCTGGAAATCCTCCTCCGACGACCCGTACCCCACAATGGTGGTCACCGTGTCGAACAGGGTCAAAAAGCTGGCCTCATAGCGGCGGAGGCCCTGCTCAGAGGACGCCTGGGCGGCGCAGCCGCTGAGCAGCAGCGCCGCCAGGGCCAGCGCGAAAACGCGCCGTCTCATGCTGTTTTACCCCGCGGCCTTCTCGATGAGGGCCTGGAACTCGCCGATGCCCACGGTGACCGAGGCGGCCAGGTCGGCGTCTGCGGCCTTGCCGGACTCGTCCACCGCCAGGCCCTTGACCTCAGCGGCGGTCTTGCCGGTGACGTAGGCGCAGAAGCTGGCCGCCTGCTCGTTCCACTCCCTGCCGATGGAGCTGGCCTTTTTCATGCCGTAGCCGTCGCCCAGCTGGTTCTTGGTCTGGGGGGCGGCGGTGAGGTCGGAGGTGATCTTACCGGCGGTGTCAAAGTTCACATTGGCCTGCACCGCGTCGATATAGCAGCTGCTGATGGTGTCGCCGCTGAAGGTGACGGCGGCAGCGGTGGCGTAGGCCTGGGCCACCCCCTCCTTGTCGGCGGCGGCGTCCTTGCTCTTGCTCATGCTGGTTTCGCTGGTCAGGCTCAGCCGGTCGCCCTGGGAGGCGCCCAGATGGCTGGCGCTGTTGACAGCGGCCTCAATGCCATCCACAAAGCTGCCGATGTACAGGGTAACGGAGGCGGCCAGGTCGGCGTCCGCGGCCTTGCCGTCCTCGCCAACCGCCATTCCCTTCAGCTCGGCCACCGTCTTGCCCACGGCGTAGTCCGCCAGGGCGGCAGCCTGCTCGTTCCACTCCTTGCCGATGGAGCTGGCCTTTTTCATGCCGTAATCGTCGCCCAGCTCATTTTTGCTGGGGAAGGTGGTGGCGGGATCGGTGGTCAGCGCGCCGGAGGCGTTGAATCCAATCTTGGCCTGCACCATGTCGATGACGCAGCGGTCAATGACGCCGTCGTCGCCCACCGTCACCGCCACCAGCAGCAGCTCGCTCTTGGCGGAGCCGTCCTCCTCGCCAGCGTCCTTGCTGCCGCTGAGATCGGTCAGGATGGCCAGGCCGGTCTTGACAGGGGCGGAGACGCCGCCCTGGGCGGGCTGGGTCTCGGGGGCGGCGGTCTTGTCGGGGGCGGTGGAGGCGGGCGTCCCCCCCTGGGGGGCCACCACCACGGTGGTGCCGCAGCCCGTCAGGGCGGAGAGCAGCAGCAGCGCGCACAGCACAAGGACAGAGATTCGGTTGCGTTTCATTTTTCAATTCCTCCTAAAGTCTCTTGGTGGGATATATCATGCTGCTTCATTTCAAAGTGGATCAAAAATGAGAGCAGAGCACGCAGAATGATGACGGCCCCCAGCACCATCAGCTCGGTCATGTCCCGGACCAGGACGGTCTTCAAAATCTCGGCGGCCATTTTGAACTCCAGGCTCAGCGCCAGCCCGGAGGCCAGCTGGGACTTCACATCGCCGGGCGTGCGGGTGAGCAGCCCCCGGAAATACCGCCCGAAAGCGGACAGGGTGGACACGGCGATCACCAGAATCCCCATCATCTCACACAGGGGGATCAGAACCTCCAGCACCGCCTCCACCACATACTCCAGCATGGCAAACCGCCTCCCTTTTTCCGTCAGTTTACGCCATCCCCCTTAATGGCACATATACGCTGCCTTAACAAACGGCGCCCAGCCGTGCGGCTGTGCAAGCCGATTAGCGCAACCTCTCAGAGACCGGCAAAGCGCCCGCCGGGTGTTCCGGCGGGCGCTTTGTCTACTCAGCGGGCTCCTCCTCTGCGCCGGGAAGCGCGGCGGGGAAGGAGAGGGTGAACGCGGTTCCCTGGCCTGCGGCGCTCTCCAGGGTGATGGAGCCTCCGTGGGCCTCCACAATCTGCTGCACGATGGCCAGACCCAGGCCAATGCCCTTGCCCGAGCCCTTGGTGGTGAAAAAGGGGTCAAAGATTTTCTCCCTGACCTGGTCGGGAATGCCTGGGCCGTTGTCCGCCACCCGCAGGGAGACGCGCTCCCCGTCCGAGGCGGTGGACACCCGCACGGCCCCCTCCCGGCCGGACAGCGCCTCGAAGGAGTTGAGCACCAGGTTGAGGGTCAGCTGGAACAGCTGGGTCTCATCCCCCAGCAGGGCGCGGCCCTGATCCGCCAGCCCGGTCTCCACCCGCACGGTTTTGGGCCGGGCCGGGGCGGCCACCTCCAGCACCTGCTCCACCAGGGGGTCCAGCCGGACGGGGCGGAGCTCGCCGGGCGTCCCCTTTCGGGACAGGTTGGACAGCCGGGCGATGATCTTTTTGGCCTTTTGGGAGGCATTGTAGATCTCCAGCGCATTGTCGTAGGACTCGGCATCCTCCGGGGGGAGCTTTTCCAGGATGAGAATGCTGTACCCCATGATGGGGGTGAGCAGGTTGTTAAACTCGTGGGCAATGCCTGAGGTGAGGGTGCCGATGGACTCCAGCCGCTGCCGGTGGGCCAGGGCCTGGGTCTGGGTATTGAGCAGCTCCATGGCCTCCGCCTTGTCCCGGAGAAGGGCCAGCTCCTGCTGCGCCTGCCGGTGGCTCCGCCGCGAGCGCAGCAGAAACAGCAGCAACAGCGCCGCCCCCGCCATGATGGTCACGCCGCACAGCACCATCTGCACCGACTCGGACTGGTAGGGCCGGATGATCTCGTCGTAATTCCTGGCCACCCCCACGGTAAAGCAGCCGTTTTCATTGCCGGGGGCGGGCAGGACGGCCATCCGGGCGGTGTAGCTGTCCCCGCCGGACTGGTTCCCCGCCACGAAAAAGCTGGCCAGCGGCTCCCCCGCCCGCTGGGCGGAGAGCATGAGATAGAGGCTGGGGTGTACGGAGGGGTCCAGGCTGTCCACCGCCTCCACCCGGATGCCCGCCGGAGTCCGGTGAAAAAAGTAGCGCTCCGCAGTGTCCAGCACCAGGATGCGGTCGGTGTCCTCCGCGGCGGTCTGCCGCTCCGCGATGGCGAAAAAGACCTCCCCGTCGATCAGGGCCGCGTAGCCCACCTCCCCCTTGTCCAGAGTCAGCGCCACATAGGGCCGGGCCGCTCCGTCCCGCCAGAGGGAAATATCCACCTGGCCGATCCGGCCCAGAACAGCCAGCGGCGCATAATCCGTCTCTCCGCCGGTGGACAGCTCCACCACGCCTTGACGCAGCACCAGCATCGATTCCACCATGACAGTCTTGGGCAGGGGGCTCTCCCGCAGATGGTAGAGCAGGCTGTCCGCCTCTCCTCCGCTGAGATAGACCTCCTCCGCAGTTAGAAAGGCGGTCCGGCTGGCGATGTACTCCAGGTCGGAACAGTACCAGGCAAAATGTCCCATGATGTTGTTGTCCACCGACTGGGCAGTCTTGGTCAGCTGGCCGTCCTGCCCGCTCAGCAGGAACTGCTGGCTCTGGGCAAACACATTGGACATGGCCAGCAGGCCCAGCAGGATGATGGCCAGCGCCAGGATGGGAATGGCCGGAAACTGCCGGGGGCCGGACGTCTTTTTTTCCATAGCGGTCCTCTCCTGCCTTTCCTGTGGGGTCGGCCCGCCGCTTTTCCCGCGGGTCTTGCGCCGGCAGCCGGGGGTATGCTATAATCTACCACATGAAATCTCTGCTGTAAAGGGGGGCGGGAACCATGGCGGACACGGTGTTGATTGTGGACGACGACGAGGCGGTGCTGACCATGCTCCGCAAGGTGATGAAAAGCAGCGGCATCGAGTCCGACGCGGCCCGCAGCGGCGGGGAGGCCATCGAGCTGGCCTGCCAGGGCCACTACGACCTGATGCTGCTGGACGTGAACATGCCGGGGATGGACGGCTTCGAGGTGGTTCAAACCCTTCGCAGCCGGGGAATCCGGCTGCCCATTATCATTGTCAGCGGGCGCAAGGAGGACTATGACGCCCTCTATGGCCTGGACATCGGCGCGGACGACTATTTGACCAAGCCCTTTAACCCGGTCACCCTGGGCGCCAAAGTCAAGGCCCTCATCCGCCGCAGCCGGGGCGGCCTGGGCGGAGCCGGGAGCATCATCTCCGCCGGGCCCTTCCGCTACGACACCAGCACTCTGCGGTTTTATAAGAACGGGGCGGAGATCGTGCTGTCCTCCAAGGAAAACGCCATGATGAAGCTGTTCCTGGACAACGTAAACCGCATTTTTACCAAGGACATGCTCTATGATATGATCTGGGGGTCGGCCATTGTGGACGAAAACGCCATCATGGTATACGTCAACCGGCTGCGTCAAAAAATTGAGGAGGACCCCGCCCGCCCCGCCTATCTCCAGACGGTCCGGGGGCTGGGGTACCGGTTCGTGGTGTAGCGGGAGCGGCCAGGGGCGCCGTGCAGAACAGATCCTGTCTGATCCGGAGGCTGAACAATCATGGAAGAGCTTTTAGCGCAGCTGCTGGCGGAGTGCCGCCCCGCCGCCCGGCAGGGGCGGGTGGCGGACTATATCCCGGAGCTGGCCAAGGGAAACCCGGACGCCCTGGGCATCTATATCATCGGCAGCGAGGGACGGCGGACCTGGGCGGGGGACTGCCGCCAGGCCTTCACCATTCAAAGCATCGTCAAGCCCATCCTGCTGCTCCAGGCGCTGCTGGACAACGGCCCTCAGTTCGTCATGGACCGGGTGGGGGTGGAGGCCACGGGCAAGCCCTTTGACGCCATCAACGCCGGCGACCAGTCCCTGGACAGCACAAACATCAACCCCATGGTCAACATGGGGGCCATCGTCATGTGCAGCCTGATCCATGGCCGCGGCTATGACCAGCGCTTCCAGCGCCTCCTGGAGCTGACCCGGCGGATGGCCGGGGATGGGGAGATCGGGGTGGACGAGGCGGTGTACCTCTCCGAGAAGAGCCACGGCAGCAAAAACCGGGCGCTGGCCTATCTGCTCAAATCCAACGGCCTGCTGGAGGACGATGTGGAGCAGGTGCTGGACTGCTATTTCCGGGCCTGTTCCATCCAGGTGGACTGCCGGGCCCTGGCCCACATCGGGGCAGTGCTGTCCAACCGGGGGCGGCTGCCGGTGTCCAACAAGCAGATTTTTCCCGCCGCCCTGTCCCGGTACGTCAACGCCATCCTGATGACCTGCGGGATGTACGACGGTTCCGGGGAATTCGCCCTGCGGGTGGGCGTCCCGGCAAAGAGCGGCGTGGGCGGCGGCATCATGGCCGTGGTGCCCACCCGCATGGGAATCGGCATATTCGGCCCCGCCCTGGACCGCAAGGGGAACAGCGTGGCGGGGATTCAGCTCCTGGAGCGGCTGAGCGGAGCCCTTCACTTGAGCATCTTTTGACCATAGCGCGGCGGCGGGCGGCATCCTCTGAGGCATCGGAAATACCGCCGCGCAGGCCCGTTCTTCCGCTGTGAAGAAGCATATGTAAAGCCCAGCTGCGGCCGCAGCTGGGCTTTCTCATCTCTCATTTTATGCAGACCATTTTACGAACCGCCGCTCTTGCCACTGGGTGCACCCACTGCATTATTTCCAGTAAATTTTAGGGCCAGATATTTGGATAACCGCACTTTTAGGCAGCTTAAGCAAATGTATGATGTTCAAATAATCCACATAGCCACCGCCCAGATGCAGCAGGCTGAACGCACAAAGCACCGTACTCGCAAAAGCATATGTACAGGGAACCGCCAAAAATAGGATCAATGAAACACCCCCCAAAATCATCGATGGAAACAGATTTACAAAAATAAATCTATTTCTCGTCATCGGGGTGGTGCAGGTTATTCCAAATCCCTGCGCTGTGTAAAACAAAAACACCTGGCTCCCCGCCGGAAAGCAGATTGCATGGAGAAATTCATGAACAGGAAAAAACACCAGCGCAATCAGAACGCCTATCATCCAGGCGACACGGGAAAACGCAATTCCTCCCAGATATGCATGTTTGCAATAGGCGCACAAAGCGAACATCAGGAAAATTGGTATCAGCATAAAAGCAGATCTCGATGTGACCTCCGGCAGAGATTTTGCTCCAGGTTCTATCTCTGCAACTGGAAGGTTGCTTCCGGTATATTTTCCGATCCATTTTATTTTCACTTCACTCACCGTCCCACAGCGCAGAAAATACGCTCTCAGTCATTACTTCTGACTCTTGACCACTCGATGTTTCATATGACGCGATCATCAATATTCTCCAGCTTGTCGTGCCTCTTTTGATAAATAAAACGTAAGACCTCTAAAATCGCAAGGGATATCGCATATACGGCAAGCATGATCACAAAAATTTGCATGATAAGATCACCGTGTATTTCCTTCTTTAAGATGAACCGCGCGCGGATCAAATTGAGAGCTCCACTAGCCAGGGATGGTATCACACTTGTTACTGCATTGCTTTTTAGTGTAGGCACATCATTTCGCGTCCACAGACCTCTCTTAACCGTCGAAAATGCTATATAAATACTTGCAGAAAATAAAATTATAATCTCACCTGCAATTTCTTTCAATCCAGCCCCAGCCAATGCCTGTATTGCAATCACAGCAAATGACACCCAGAAAGAGAGCCAAAATCCCAGTTCTTCGATTTTTAACAATTTTTGATCCTGCATTTCATCCAGAGTGCGCCCTGATTTCTTATCGCTCATCCCCGTCCTCCTCTCCAAACAGTTCATCCAGTGTTTTTCCCAGCACCCTACAAATTGCACGACACAGCTTGATTGTGGGATTGTAGTCCCCCTGCTCTATCGCGTTCATGGTTTGCCTGGAAATTCCAACGGCTTCTGCAAGCGCTTTTTGGGTCAGGTCCAGTTCAGCCCTTGCAACTTTTATTCTGATATTGCGAGCAATGCAAACCACCTCCTCCAGTATATTATCATATACTTTAATAAAAGTCAACTATATATGACTTTTTGGTGTTGTGACCATGTATGCCGCACAACAGGGGTTTGCGGCGTGTCAGAAAGTATCCAGCAAAACCGAATACGTGTAAAGCAACGGAGGTCAAGGCTTTTACACCTTGACCTCCGCTGTTCGTTTTGACATCAGAGCCACACTATTACGGCAAAGCCGTCTTTGAAATAATAGGTGTTCGTCCAATGTCCATCTGGTGGACTCGAAGGGGATCGAACCCTCGACCTCCGCGTTGCGAACGCGGCGCTCTCCCAGCTGAGCTACGAGCCCATGTTCGATTTTCGGAACATCCGTTTCTGCTTCCTGTTTACCCGAAACTCACTGATTTTTGCGTTGCTTTATGGGCCCACTCCCCTCCCAGCTGAGCTACGAGCCCATTTATTTGATTCTCTCTTCTCCGTTGTTTCTCCCTGACCGAATCGCACCCGGCGGCTCAGCCCACACATGTGCCTCCACTGGCACCATCTGCCGCAGGCCGGAAACAGCTATATTATACCAGAAAAATCAGATTTGTAAAGAGGCAATTACCGCTTTTCTTCAATATTTTTGCGCACGCCCGCAAATCGGCATTGACCGCCCATTTGCCCTCATAAAGCCTCCATCCCACCTTGGATGTGCCCCTTCCCCATCACCACACCACGTCCGCCTTCCTTATCAAGCAGGCCGGAGGGACCGCCATAGGCGGCCCCTCCGCAAGCTCTCCTCAATAAACGGCCGGCTTTCCTATCCCGTCCGCCTCATTCCCTGGCCAGGGTAAACTGATCCACCAGCTGCTTCAGCCCGGCGGCCTCCGCGGAAAGCTCCTGGCTGGCGGCGGCGCTCTCCTGAGCAGTAGCGCTGTTGGTCTGCACCACGCTGGAGATCTGCTCAATGCCCTCGGTAACCTGGATCAGAGCGGCGGTCTGGTTCTCCACTGCCTTCACCACAATATCCACCTGGGTGGTCACGTTGCCCGCAATGGAGCTGGTCCGCTCCAGGGACTCGGTGACCTTCTCCACCGCCTCGCCGCCCTCGGCCACCGCGGCGAGGGAGCTCTCAATGAGCTCCTTGGTGGCCTTGGCGGCCTCATCAGACTTGGAGGCCAGATTGCGCACCTCATCGGCCACCACCGCGAAGCCCTTTCCGGCGGAGCCGGCCCGGGCGGCCTCCACAGCGGCGTTCAGGGCCAGAATGTTGGTTTGGAACGCGATGTTCTCGATGGCGGCGATGATCTTGGAAATCTCCTCGGAGGAGGTGGATATCTTGTCCATGGCCGCGTTCAGCCCCTTGACGTAGTCCACGCTGATGCCCAGCTGAGCCCCGGCCTTGCCCACGTACTGCCCAGCCTCCTCGGCAGCGGCGGCAGTTTTCTTGGCGCTGGCGGAGATATCGTTGACGGTGGCGGCCAGCTCCTCCACCGCGCTGGCCTGCTCCATAGAGCCCTGGCTCAGGGTCTGGGCCCCCACCGAGACCTGCCCGCTGACGGAGGAGACCTGGCCCGCCGCCGCGTCAATCTGGCGCATGGTGCCGCTGAGCTCCAGCTTCAGGTTGCGCATGGACAGCAAAATGTTTTGGAAGCCGCCCACATAGGCCTCCTGGTGGGAGGATTGAATGTCAAAATTCTGATTGGCCATCTCGTTGAGCAGGTAGCTGATGTCGTTGATGATGGTGTTCAGTCCAGTCACCATCTCCGCTGTGGACTGGGTCAGCTCCGCCGTCTCATCCCGCCCGCTGACCTGGGGAACCGGCGAGCTGAGGTCCCCCTGGACCAGCAGCTTCATCCGCTCACAGCAGGCCCGCATGGGCACGCTGATGTTGCTGGACAGCTTCAGCGCCACCACAATGGAGGCCAGACCGGAGACCACCACCACCAATATGTTAATCAGGATCCCCACATATGTATCGGTGAGATAGTCCTTCTTCATGGCCGTGACAGCCACGCTCCAGCCGTCGGTGCCCCCCACCGGGGCATAGGCCACATACCGGGGCCCGTCGGAGTCCTGGAAGCTGCCAAAGCCCACCTTGCCCTGGCGCATCTCCCCGTGGACGGCGGCCAGCTCCTTCAGGGAGCGGTCATTCTGGGCCTCCCGCTCCACGTTTTGGGTGGTGATCGTCTCCAGGGTGACGTCGGCAATGGTGTCGCCGTTCTTATTGATCATGTAGGCCCGGCTGTTGTCGCTGACCTGAATGGAGGACACGATATCGTTGAGGAAGGTCTCCGGCGGCACAAAATAGACCACGCCCACGATCTCGGAGTCCCGGCTCCCGCCGGCATAGAGGGGGGCGGCCACCATGATGGACAGCTCTCCCGTGATTTTGCTCACCAGCGGCTCAGACACATAGACCGTGCCCTGCATGGCCTGCCGCACATACTCCCGGTCGGAGTAGTCCTTGCCGTCAAAAATGCTGTAGCCGTCGGCACCGATGATGTTGCCCCGCTGGAAGCCATGCATCCCCACGCGCTCGTCAATGATGGCCCGCTTTTCCTCCAGGGATACGCCGCTGTCGGAGAGCTGGGGGATGCAGCCGGTGTCCATGGCCACATTCCGATAGGCGATCAGCTCTTGCTCCACCCGCTCTGCCGCCAGCACAGCCGTCTCACTCATCATCTGGTCCACTGTGGCGACGGTGCTTCTGTAGCTCAGGACAATGCTGGCCCCGCCCACCAGAATCAGGGCAATCAGGACCGTGGACATCAGGCACACTGTGATTTTTTTGCGGATACTTGTCATAACTTCCCACCTCAAATTGCTGGGCTGAACCAACAGCGTCCAGCCCAATTTCTCCTCTCCATTATAGGATTCTAGCAGTGGAATTGTCAATGCCTTCCGCTGATTTCCGCCCAAAATCCTCTCCATTTCCCACAAAATGTCATCTGCTTGAAACGCGCCTCCTCCCGGCAGCGGCTGGGGACGCCCCACCGTCCGCCGGGACAAAAAAAGACCGGCCGATTCCTCGGCCGGTCTCTTTTGTTTGGCGCTTTGCCCCAATTCGCTGATTACTTCATGCCCAGGAAGTTCTGGCAGTAGCGGGTCAGCATGGTCGCACCCTGATAGCGGGTGGCGGTGCCGTAGGGGCTGAGGGTGGTGGGGGTATCACCGCTGATGATGCCGTTGCCCACGCACCACTGCATGGCGGTCTTGGCCCAGCTCTCCACGTAGCCGTTGTCCGTGTAGCCGTTCAGATTCTTCTGGTTGGCGGTGGACTTGCCCAGGTAGTTGTTGAAGTTATACAGAATGGTGGCGAACTCCTGGCGGTTGATGGCGCGGTCGGGCTCGAAGGTGGTGGCGCTGGTGCCGTTGACGATCTTGTTGTTCTTCGCCCAGGTGATGGCGGAGGCGTAGTACTCGCTGGCGGGCACATCCACGAAGCCGGCGTAGGTGGCGGCGGCGGGAGAGCCCTGCTGACGCCACAGGATGGCCACCAGCTGGCCGCGGGTAATCGCCTGCTCACCGCTGAAGACGGTGGGCTCAGTGCCGTTCATCATGCCGTTCTTGTAGACGAACTGGACGTAGGGCAGGTAGAACTCAGTGCTCAGCACGTCCACGAAGGGCATACCGGTGTCCAGGTCAAAGCTCGGGGTGATGGTGACGCTGGTGGCGCCGGCGGGCACGGTGAAGTAGTACAGGTTGTTGCCGCTGCGGGTCACGGCCACACTGGCGCCCGTGTTGGTGCGGGCGGAGATGCCCAGGGTGCGGTAGTTCGCGTTGGGCGTGGTGGTGACGGTGACGGTGCTGTTGGTCTGGGCCACGTTGCCGCTGGCGTTGGTCACGGCGCTGCCGTTGGCCACGGGGGCGACAATGATGCTGGCCTGGCCGGCCACGGCAAACTCAGGCGTCACGGTGACGCTGGTGGCGCCGGCGGGCACGGTAAAGGTGTACTTGTTGTTGGTGCCGGTGGAGGACACGGGCACGTTGGCGCCGGTGTTGGTCTTGGCGGTGATGCGGGTGACAGAGTAGCCGCTGGCCGGGTTGGCGGTGATGGTCACGGTGCTGTTGGCCGCGGCGCGGGTGGTGGACAGGGTCACGTTGCCGTTGGCCACGGTGGCGGCGCTGATGACCACGTTGCCGGTGACGGCGGTGTCCTTGGTCAGCTGAACGGTGTACTCATGGGTGTTGGCGGTGTGGTTAACCACCACACCGGTGGCGTTGGTGACGGTCACCGCCCCCGCGCCCTTGGTGTCCACCACGAACTTGCGGGCCTTGCCGCTGAGGGTGATGGGCTCCAGCTTATAGGTGGTATCCAGCACTGTGATCACGCCGCCGTCCTCGGCCTGGTCCACGGCGGCCTGGAGGGTGTCAAAGTAGACGGCAGGCAAAGCCTGGCCACCCGCGTCCTTGTTCACCAGCTGCACCTTGGAGGCGATGCCGTTGATCACATAGCTGCCGAAGCCGTTGAGGGTGGTGAAGGAGAGCGCAGTGCCGTTGAGGGTGACGGGGTACACATAGGTGCCGTTCTGGTGGGCATAGCTGTTGTCCCCGGAGAAACCGTTCTCCACGTTGAACTTGACAGAGGTGCTGCCCCAGTCCTCGCCCATGCCGGTCAGAGCGGCCCCGGCCTTGACCACCACAGGATCAACACCAGCATCGCCCCGGACCTCCACGCGGTAGTAGGGGGTCAGGGTCATGGTCATGGTGCCGGGGGTGGTGTCCTTGTTATAGACGGTCAGCTCCATGTTCAGATAGGCCACCACATACACGTCGTCCAGGCCCTTGTAGGGCTTGGTCTGATCGGCGAAATTGCCGGTAACGGTGCCGTCCTTCTTGTCGGCGTTGAACTGGGTGTTCTGGGCGGAGTTGATCCAGCTGGTGACCTGGCTGTCGGTCATGGCCGCGATGGCGGCGTTCAGGCCCTCCAGCACGGCGGGAGACAGGCTGAAGTTCACTTCAGTAGAATTGTTCTGGTTGTTGCCGGTGCCCTGGATAGCGTCGATGAGAATCTTCCGGGCGGCGTCGGTGGTATAGCCGGGGACGTTCACGCGGCCCACCACCACATGGCCGTTGTTCACGCCGTCGATATTCACGCTCACCATCTTGCGCAGGGCGGAGCCGTTGATGCCGTACTTGGCGCCGTTCTGGAGGGTGAGCTGGTTAGTATAGCCGTCGATGTCCACGGTCTTCGTGCTGCCGGAACCGCCGCTCTGATAGCTGGCAGAGGTGAACTGGGTCTGCTTGGTGTCGTGGAGGTAGCTCACCAGGACGGTGTTCTTGGTACCGTCGTTGGTCTCCACGGTGAGGGTGATGGTGGTGGCGTTGCCGCTGCCGCCGGGCAGCTCCAGCGCGCCGGACAGCACGATGTTGCCGCCGGTGACGGTGGCCTTGATGCCGGAGGGGCTGGCGGTGACCTTGGTAATGGAGGTCACGTCCAGGTTCTGCCCCAGGGAGGACAGGCTGGCCGCACCGGTGACCACATAGCTGTAGCCGCTGGGACGGTGGGTGCCGTTGCCGTCCACCCAGTCGGTGGTGTCATAGGTGGACACCTTGGCGGGCAGCTTAATCACCGCGTTCTTCCTGGCGCTGATCACCAGAAGCTCTTTCCCATCCACAGTAAAGGTAACTTTATTATAGGCTTCACCTGCGACGCCACCCATATGGGCAATATTGGTGTTGTCCGGGGTATTGTTGTATTTATCCACCAGAACCTGGAAATCATCGGCCCCGGCATAGGTGAAAACAGTACCCGTAGTGTTGATCTGGTAGGTAACCTTACTGTAGAGCCAGCCCCGATCAGCCGCCGCAATCTCACCATTGACGCTTCCGCTCACCAGGCCGCGGTTTCCGGCGGTCTCGGTGGACTTATAGCTGCCAAGGCTCAGGGTGCCGTAGTGGTTGGTCGCGCCCTCCAGGTCCACCTTGGACACGCCCTTGGTGCCCGCGGTGATGCTGGTGAAGGTGATGTTGCCGCCGGAAACCTTCAGGTCCACGGCCTCATCCGCGCCCAGGGTGACCGCGCCCAGGGTGGAGCCGTCGTTCACCTTGTCGCCCACGGTGAGGGAGCCCTTCTTCAGGGTCAGATCGCTCATGTGAGAGCTGGTCATCTTCACCGCCGCGTTATCCAGGGTGGTCGTGCCCAAAATCCGCCCGTTGTTGGACAGAGTGACGTCGCTGGCCCGGGTCTGCGTACCCTTGTCAATGGTCAGGGTGCCGGTGATGGTGCTGTTGTCCAGCACCAGCTTGGGGGCGTTGGCGCTCTTGTCCGCGTCAGCACTGCTGGCGGTGAGGGTCACATTGCCAGTCAGCTCACTGCGGTTGCTGGCGTTTACCTCGGTCTGCGCGCCTTCGACGGTCAGGGTGCCGGCGATGGTGCCGGTGCTCAGGGTGACCTTGCTGCCCTTGCCCTTGACGCTCACATTACCGCCGATGGTGCTGGTGTTGTTGACGGCCAGAGTCTGGGCCGCGTTGGTCGCAACCGCAGTGTTGGAGCTGTTGGTGTAGCCAGCCTGACCGTTCAGGGTGACACCACCAGTCGTAGCGGCGTTGTTCAGGGTAACCCTGCCAGTACCGCCGGTCGCAATGCTAACGCTGGTGACGCTTACGTTGGTCAGCGTCACGGTGCCGCTCAGGGCCGTGGTGCCGGCGCTGAAGCTGATCGCACCCGCGCCCTGCTTCCGAGTGCCCTTATACTGGGAATCCGTGATATTCAGCGTGCCGCCCTTGCTCATGGTAATGTTACCGTTGAAAGCATGGTCGTTCACGTCGATGGTAATGCTGGTCTTGTCGGTAGTGATGGTGGAACTGTCGTCACCCACCAGCTTAAAGCTGCTGCCCCACGAAATGGCTTCGCTCATGCTGTTGTACATCTTGCTGCCGATGAGGACAGTACCAGTCGCGGCTACATAGGGGTCCGTCTGGGTGCCCCTGCCGGAAAAATAGCCAGCAGTGCTAAAGCCGCCTTGATAGACCGCGTTCGCCTTTTCAGTGGCATGATAAGTAACACTGACGCCGGGGTCGGTGGGCCTCGGCGAAGCGAACACGCTCAAAGGCAGCATTGTCAGCGCCATGGCCAGGGCCAGCACGGCTGACAAAAGTCGTTTCTTCATGTTTGTTCCTCCTGTTCTGGTTTAAAGTCGCTTGAGTATGCTGGGTCTGCCAGGATTGGCTTGTTTTTTCCCCTCTACAGGGTGTGACCGGGCGGCCCTCCTTCCATCGGAATGATTGGCTGACGCCTCCGACGTCACAGTTATACAGCTACAATTATACTCATGCGTCAAAATTTTGCAAGGCCTATCCGAAACTTTTCAGAAATTTTAATGGGAGCTCACCCATATTTTTCCAATTTTCGCCTGTGGCCTCCTTTCGTCTTGCTTTTTACCACCCGCCATGCTATAATATTGCCGGCGCTGCCATAACGGTAGGCGGATTCGGCTCTTCCCTCCGAAAGGAGGTGAGACAATGCGGATTACGTTACACATTGGGGCCTATACGGTCACGATCATTGTAAAACGCAGAAACCGCCACCCTGGCCGGTGACGGTTTCTCTGAAAAGATAAACTTACCACGTCAGGGCTGAACCGCTTATCGGCAGCGCCCTTATATATGTATGATACACCATCCCCCACTTTTTGTCAAGAGGAGGCCCCGCCATGGACTATGACGCCCTGCTGTCCGGCTGCTGCGAGGTGGGCCGGCAGCTGCTGCGCTGCGGCGCGGAGATCCAGCGGGCGGAGGACACCGTCTGCCGCCTGCTGCGGGCCTACGGCCTGGAGGGCGAGGTGTTCGCCATCCCCAACTGCATCTGGGTCAGCGTCCAGGCGCCCGGCGGGCGGCTCCACGCGGTGATGCGCCGGGTGCCCCTCTCCGCCGTGGACATTGAGGGCATCGAGCGCTTCAACGACCTGTCCCGCCAGCTGTGCGCCCATCCCCCCCAGGACCCCGGGGAGATTCTGGACCGCTGCCGCCAGACCCGGGAGCGCCTCGCCTGCTACTCCATCCCTCTGCGCCTGCTGGGCTATTTCCTGGGGGCGTTTTTCTTCGCCCTGTTCTTCTCCGGCGGCTGGACCGAGGCCGCCGCCGCGGGGCTGGCCGGGCTGGCCTGCGGAGCCTGCCTCACCGCCCTGGACCGGGCCGGGGTCAACCCCTTCATCGCCACCGTGGCCTCCGCCTTCGTGCTGGGGGGAGCCGCCTGCGGCCTGGCCGCCCTGGGCGCCCCCATCAGCACGGAGATCACCGTGGCCGGGGGCATCATGGTGCTGGTCCCCGGGCTGGTGTTCACCAATTTCATGACCGACCTGCTGGCTGGGGACACCGTGGCCGGGCTGGCCACCCTGGCCCGGGCGGTGCTATCCGCGGGGGCCATCGCCCTGGGGGCGGGGACCGCCATGTCCCTCTTCCAGGGGGCCGCCCCCCCGGACCCCGGCGGTGCGGTGCGCTACACCCCCCTGCTGTACTGCCTGTTCGCCTTTCTGGGCTGCCTGGGCTTCTGCGCCCCTTTTAATGTACAGGGGGTGGGGGCGCTGCTGTGCTGCCTGGGCGGCGCGCTGGGCTGGGGGGTCTACCAGCTCACCGCCGCCCTGGGCGGGAGCAGCTTCCTGGCCAGCCTCACCGCCGCCGTGGCCGTGGCCGCCTACTCCGAGGCCATGGCCCGGGCCCGGCGCTGCCCCGCCACCTCCTACCTGGTCATCGCCATGTTCCCCCTGGTCCCGGGGCTCACCATCTATCAGGCCATGAACCACGGCCTCCAGGGGAACACCGAGCTGTTTTTGGAGACCTTTTTCCGCACTGTGGGCATTGCCGGATGTCTGGCCCTGGGGCTGCTGCTGGTGTCGGCGGCCATGGGGCTGCGCCGGCCCCGGCTCTGTAACGATTCTGACACCAAACCGTAACCCTTTCCGCCTTGACGTTCCCGCCCCGCTGTGCTACCATGTTGGAAACGTCGAATTAAAGGAGATCTTGCTGTCATGCGCCTCAAAAAGTCCCTGCTCCTGTGCGTCCTGGCCCTGTCCGTGCTGGCGGGCTGCGGACACGCCCAGGGGCATGCCCAGCCCTCTTCCGACCCCGCCGGCGCCCCCGCGTCCCCCGCGCCCACGGCCACCCCCTCCCCCACTCCGGCTCCCACACCCACTCCCACCCCAGCCCCCACGCCGACCCCTACGCCGGAGCCCACCCCCACTCCGCTGCCCTGGGACCTCTACGAGTTTGGCGTCCCCCTGGAGGAGAGCGAGCCGGTGGAGGACGACGCCTTTTTCGACACGGCGGTGTACCTGGGCGACTCCCGCACCGAGGGGCTTCAGCTGTTCAGCGGCTTGAAGCACGGCGACTTCTACTGGGCCCGGGGAATGACAGTGTTCAAGGCGGACAGCGAGGACTACCGGGTGTTCGAGATAGAGGGGCAGTCGTACAATATGCTGGAGGTCCTGGCCCTGAAGCAGTATGACAACGTGTACATCATGCTGGGGGTAAACGAGCTGGGCTACCCCGCCGAGAGCTACGAGGAGGGCCTGGGAAAGCTGCTGGACAATGTTTTGGAGCTCCAGCCCAACGCGGTGGTCTACCTCCAGCTCATGCCCCCGCTGAACGACGGCCTGTGCCGGGCCAACCGGCTGGCGGACTACATCAACAACGCCAAGCTGTCCAGCTTCAATGAGGCCATTGTCCGTCTGGCGGCGGAGAAGCGGGTGGTCCTGCTGGACACCGCCCAGGCCTATGCCGGGGCGGACGGCCAGCTCCCGGCGGAGCTGGCCAGCGACGGCTGCCACTTCGCCTACAGCGCCTACGCCCGCTGGGCGGACTACCTGCGCTGTCATGTGATCGACCGGGAGCGGTACTTTCACAGCCGGGCACAGGCGGAACAGAACTGATGTTTCACATGAAACATCAGTGTGACTTTACAGCGGCCGGCCGGGCAATCCGGCCGGCCGCTTTTCACAGAAAATTTTCGGGGGCCCGTGATAACCGGGCCCCCTCAATCGTTTTATGAGCGTAGCTACAAAGAAGCGCGAAGAGGCGGACAGCGAAGGGCACTGTGTGCCAGTGGCACACGTCCAGCGCCGACCGAGCCGAAGGCGAGACCTTGGAGCGGAGCGAGGGCAAAACCCCAGGGCCCACGCAGTGGGGCCGGATTTTGCCCGAGCCGCAGCGAAAGCGACCGAGCGCCCTGGCCGCCTCGCAGCGTGACGACAGCGCGCTGACCATTACAACAAGCGGCGACGAAAGGAAGTGACCTGCAATGGACTCCGAGCAACTGGCGGACCTGTTCCGCCGGTACGGCGACGACGTGTTCCGGCTGGCCTACAGCTACCTGGGCAGCCGCGCCGATGGGGAGGACGTGTGCCAAAGTGTGTTCCTCAAGCTGGCCCAGGGCAAGACCACCCTGCTGCCCGGGCGGGAGAAAAGCTGGCTGCTCACCTGCGCCGCCAACCTGTGCAAAAGCCAGCTGAGGTCCTTCTGGCGGCGGAACGTGGGAGAGCTGGACGAATCCGTCCCCTTCCGGGACCAGAGCGACCAGGAGGTATGGGACGCGGTGATGACCCTCCCTCCCAAATACCGGGCGGTGATCCACCTGTACTACTGGGAGGGCTACGACCAGGGGGAGATCGGGGAGATCCTGAACATCTCCCGCACGGCGGTCCAGACGCGCATGGCCCGGGCCCGGGCTATGCTGAGAAAGGAGCTGAGCGACGATGAACAACTATTGGCACATGATGGAACAGGTCACACTCAGTGACCGGAAAAAGGAGGAAATCATGGATATGCTGGAAAACAAGGGTACTCAGAAGGGGCGCAGGCCCTCTGTGAAGGTGATGGTGCTGGCGGCGGCGCTGGCGGTGGGGTGCGTGCTGTCCATCGCGGCGGGCCTGCCCGCCCAGGTGTATAACTTCATGAGCGGCGGTACGGTAAGTGTCAATGAAAACGGCGGCAGCAATGATTGGTCGATGGACGAGGTAAATCCCCCCATCGTCCAAGAGGACGGGAAGCTATGGTTCGTCAACGGCGGGGAGCGCACCGACCTGACCGGACTCATCGATGAGGACACCCCTTATATCTACGAGAACACTGACCCTGCCACTGGCAACAAGGGCTATGTGATTGTAGGCGGCACCGTGGACCACTTCGGCTGGGCTGAGATATTCGAAACGGAGAGCGGCGCGGCTTCCCTGATCGGACTGGACTATGACGACACCTACCTGACCATCGACGGCGTGCGCCAGCCCTCCTACGAGCTCTCTGAGGAGCTGGTGGAGAAGCTGAACCACGACCCCAGCTACAAGCTGGACACTGTGAACCGCCCCTGGTTCCAGGCCGCGCTGGACCAGCTGGGGCTGGATTGGTAAAGCAAGCCCTGGTTCGTAAACAAAAGCCCCGCCCGGAGCGCTGCTCCGGGCGGGGTTTTCGTCTACTCTTTCGGTTCCTCCGGCCCTTCATCCGGGCCCTTTTCCCCGTCCCCCTCCAGCGGCATGGGGATGGGCTCGTCGATGATGTGGACGTGCCGGGCGGGGGGCTCGATGTCCCCCGGCAGCTGCTTGGCACGGGTGGAGGTGTAGGCCCCCTCCACCAGCGCGGGGTCCCGGCCCTCCAGAATCGCCACCATCTCGCCGCCGGTGATGGTCTCCTTCTCCAGCAGGTAGGCCACCACCTTGTCCATGTCCTCCCGGTTGGCCTTGATGACCTCCACCGCGTCGGCGTAGCACACATCCAGCACCGCCTTCACCGCCTTGTCCATCACGGCGGCGGTGTCCTGGGCGCAGTCCAGGCCGTAGCCTCCGTCCAGGTACTGGTTGCGGACGCTGCCCAGGGCCATCATGCCGAACTCCTCGCTCATGCCGTACATGGCCACCATGTTCCGGGCGATGTTGGTGGCCTCCTGGATGTCCTGGGAGGCGCCGTTGGTCATGGTCTCCATCACCACCTCCTCGGCGGCCCGGCCGCCCATGGAAACGGTGATCTTGGCCATCAGCTCTTCCCGGGTGCGCAGGTTGGTCTTGTCCTCCTCGGGCATCAGCAGGGTGTAGCCCAGGGAACCCTCGGTGTGGGGGACGATGGTGATCTTCTGCACCGGCTCGGCGTTCTTCTGCTTGTAGGCCACCATGGCGTGGCCCACCTCGTGATAGGCCACCAGCTTCTTCTCATACTCGGTGAGTACGGAGTTCTTCTTCTCGCTGCCGGCGATGACGAACTCGAAGGAGGCCAGCAGGTCCTCCTGGGTGACCAGGCGGCGGCCCTTGCGCACCGCCCGCAGGGCGGCCTCGTTTACCAGATTGGCCAGGTCCGCCCCCACGCAGCCCGCGGTGGCCAGGGCGATCTTGTTCAGGTCCACGTCCTCCGCCAGCTTGATCTTCCGGGTGTGGACCTGGAGGGTGGCCAGCCGCCCCGCCAGATTGGGCCGGTCGATGGTGATGCGCCGGTCAAAGCGGCCGGGCCGCAGCAGGGCCTTGTCCAGCACCTCGGGCCGGTTGGTGGCCCCCAGCACGATGACGCCCTTGCCCGGGTCGAAGCCGTCCAGCTCGGCCAGCAGCTGGTTCAGGGTCTGCTCCCGCTCGTCGTTGCCCCCCATGCGGTTGTCCCGGGACTTGCCGATGGTGTCGATCTCGTCGATGAAGATGATGCAGGGGGCCATCTTGCTGGCCTCCTTGAACAGGTCCCGGACCCGGGACGCGCCCACGCCCACAAACATCTCCACGAAGTCGGAGCCGGAGATGGAGAAGAAGGGAACGTTGGCCTCGCCGGCCACGGCCTTGGCCAGCAGGGTCTTGCCGGTGCCCGGCGGGCCCACCAGCAGCGCACCCTTGGGCAGCTTGGCACCGATCTCGGTGTACTTGCCCGGGTTGTGGAGGAAGTCGATGATCTCCTCCAGGCTCTCCTTGGCCTCGTCCTGGCCCGCCACGTCCTTGAAGGTGACGCCGGTCTTTTTCTCCACGTACACCTTGGCGTTGGCCTTGCCCACGCCCCCGATGCCGCCGAAGCCGCCGCCGGATCCCATCTTCTTGAACATATAGCGGTAGAGCAGCAGCAGCCCGCCCACCATCAGCACGATGGGCAGCACATAGCTGACGATGGCGGAGACCATATACTGCTCCTCCGTCACCGGGTCCCGGTGGAACTCCACATCGTGCTCATCCAGCCACTGCACAAAATTCTCCTGATTCACCGGGCCCACCCGGAATTTGATGGCGCTGCTGGCGGCGCTCTCCAGGTCCTTGCGGTCGAACTGGCTGAACAGCCCTTGGAGCGCCCCGCTGCCGTAGGCGTCCTCCATCTGGTCCACCAGCTCCTTGAGCGGCGGGGCGTCCTCCTTCAGGACAAAGGTATAGACATTGGCGTCCAGCTTCACCTCCGCCACGTAGCCCTCCTCCACCCAGTTATAAAAGTCGGAGTAATTCACCGTCTGCACAGAGGCGCTCTCCACCGTGCTGCGGCAGGTGTTCAGCAGAAACACCAGCATGATCGCCCACAGGACGATGCTGAAAAAGCCCAGCGGAGTGCGTTTTTTGTCGTCGCTTCCATTTGAATCCCCCCGCCGGTTGGGGTCGTTTGGCTTCAACGGGCCGGCCATAGGCGCAGCCTCCTTTCTGTAACCGGGGCACTGCCCCGGGCCGATTTTGAGACACTGTTATGGCAGTATACCACACATTCCCAACAAAAACAAGAAATGTTCTTAGCTGCGGTGTAAACTTTCTATGACGAAATTTGTCGCCCGCCCCGCCGGAGCGGATTTCCCTCTCCGCCGGGCGCATTTCCTCTTTCCCCACGGACACTTTTATGATATACTGTAATGTGGCTATCTAAACATTCCACAGGCAGAAGGAGTTTTTTCCATGCGCAGTGATAAAAACCAGCGCCCGGCCCAGGAGGCGGAGGCCGACGGCCTCATTGAGGGGCGCAACGCGGTGATCGAGGCCCTTCGAGCCGGAACCGCCATCGACAAAATTTACATCGCCCGGGGGGAGACCGACGCCGCCCTGGGCCATATCGCCTCCGCCGCCCGGGAAAAGGGCGTCGTGGTGGTGGAGGCCGACCGGCGCAAGCTGGACGGCATGAGCCGCACCAAGAGCCACCAGGGGGTGGTGGCCATCGCCGCCATCCGGGAATACGCGGACGTGGACGACATTCTGGCCGCCGCCCGGGAACGGGGGGAGGCTCCCCTCATCGTGGTGTGCGACGAGCTCAGCGACCCCCACAACCTGGGGGCGGTCATCCGCACGGCGGAGTGCGCCGGGGCCCACGGGGTCATCATCCCCAAGCGGCGCTCCGCCGGCCTCACCGCCATCGTGGCCAAGACCAGCGCCGGGGCGGTGAGCTACCTGCCGGTGGCCCGGGTGCCCAACCTCACCGCCGCTTTGAAGGATTTAAAGGAGCAGGGACTCTGGGTGTTCGGCGCCGACGCCGGCGGGGGGACAAGCCTGTATGAGGCCGACCTGAAGGGCCCCGCCGCCATCGTCATCGGCAGCGAGGGGGACGGCATGGGCCGCCTGGTCCGGGAGCAGTGCGACTTTCTGGTGTCCATCCCCATGAAGGGCCGGCTCAACTCGCTGAACGCCTCCGCTGCGGCGGCGGTGGTGCTGTATGAGGCCGTAAGGCAGAGGGGCTGAGCCATGTCCGAGGATAAGGAAAAGAACAGCGGGCGGGAGTACACCGTGGACGAGATCCTGGCGGAGTACGGCTCCCAGGGCAGACAGGCCGCAAAGACCCAGCGGCCCCAGAAGGTGGTGGAGTTCCCCACCGGCGAGCTCCCCGACCTGTCCGCCGGGAAGGAGGACCCGCCCCAGCCCCCTGCCCGGGGGGACAAGCGCCCCCGCTCCAAGCCGGGGGAGCCCATTCCCGAAATTGTGCCGGAGGGGGTGGGGCGGGCCATCGGCGCCCGCCTCCACACCCTGCTGCGCCGGGCGGACCACTACGCCGACCACATGTACGACCAGGCCGAGCCCGACCCGGAGACCCGCCGGGCGGAAAAATACATCCCCGGCACGGACCGGGAGGAGCCCGCCAAGGCCCCTCCCCCCCGCCGCCCCAGGCTCCAGATCCTGCGCCCCCGCCAGCTCCCCCCGGACACCCCTCCCGCCCAGCTGGCCGCCCAGTACCAGAAGGGGCTGAAGGGCCAGGGCGCCCGAATGCGCTTCGCCCTGTTCGCCGCCCTGGCCGCCGCCCTGTGCTCTTTGGACCTGCCCTTCCTGCCCTGGGCCGCCCTGGCCGGGGAGCTGGAGGAGCTGGGGCTGGGGGTGTTCCAGCTGCGCTGCTGGGCGCTCACCGCCCTGCTGCTGCTCACCGGCCTGCTGTGCTATGACATCCTGGCCGCGGGGGCCCGGCAGCTGTTCACCCTCCGCCCCCGGGGGGAGAGCGTGCTGCTGGCCTCCTTCGCCCTCACCCTGGCCGACGGCCTCGCCGCCCCGGGGATGGAGGGCCGGGGGGACTGCCTGCCCTACGCGGCGGTGGCCGCCCTGGGGCTGGCCTTCGCCCTGCGGGGGGAGCACCAGCGCCGCCGGGGGGACCGCCTTTCCGCCAAGGCCGCCTCCCAGGCCCGCGCGCCCTATGTGGTCTCCCGGGCGGATGGCCTGTGGTCCAACCGGCCCACCTACACTAAGTACTCCGGCTCCCCCGTGGGCTTCGGCAGCCAGCTCCAGGTGGAGGACGGCGGCCACGCCGCCTACCGGATCGCCGCCCCCCTGCTGCTGCTGGGGGCCCTGCTGTGCGCGGTCATGGCCTCGGCGGGCCAGAACCAGCCCGGCCGATTCCCCTGGGCTGCCTCCGCCTGCTTCACCGCCGCCGCCTCCTGGTCCGCCCTGCTGGCCTATGCCCTGCCCTACCGCAGGCTGGCCGAGCGGCTGCATAAGGTGGGCGCGGCCCTGGCAGGCTGGCCCGGCGCCGCCCAATGCAGCCGGGGCGGGGTTGTCGTCAGCGACCTGGACCTGTTCCCCACCGGCTCGGTGCAGGTCACTCAGACTAAGGTGTTCGGCGGCGCGGCCACGGAAAAGGTGGTGGGCTACACCGCCACCATGCTCCGGGTGATGGACTGCGGCCTCACCCGCCCCTTCCACGACCTGCTGCGCACCCACGGCGCCCTCTACCGGGAGGTGTCCGGCCTGGAGTGGCACGAGGGCGGGGCCTCCGGCCTGATCCGAGGGCAGGAGGTGCTGGTGGGCACCTCCGCCTACATGCACCTGATGGAGGTGCCCCTCCCCCCGGGGCACAGTATCAAAAACGCGGTGTTCTGCGCCATCAACGGTCAGCTGGCCGGCCTGTTTCTGCTGGAGTACGCCATGAGCCAGGCGGTGAACCCCAGCCTGTCCGCCCTGATGCGCTCAGGGGTGGCCCCGGTGCTGGCCACCCGGGACCCCAACCTCATCCCCGCCCTGCTGGAGCAGCGCTTCAAGCTGCCGGTGGACCAGATGGAGTTCCCCCCTGTGGAGCGGCGGCTGGAGCTCTCCCAGCCCGACCCGGACCGGGCGGACGGGCTGGTGGCCCTGCTCAGCCGGGAGGGGCTCAGCCCCTACTGCGACGCGGTGGTGGGGGGGCGCAGGCTGCGCCTGGCCACCCGGCTGGGGCTGGCCTTCGCCCTGACCGGATCGGTGATCGGGCTGTGCCTCACCTTCTACCTCACCTCCGTGGAGGCCTTCGCCTCGCTCACCGCCCCCAATTTCCTGGTCTTCATGTCCGCGTGGCTGGTCCCCCAGTGGCTCATCGCCAACTGGATGAATCAATACTAACACAACCTCAGAGGGAGCCTCATCCGCGAATACAGGTTCTAAAAAAGGTCCCCTGCCGCAGGCAGGGGACCTTTTTACACCCGTCTCAGCGGCGGGCCCTCCAGGGCAATGACGGCGTCGCAGGCGGCCAGCACCTGGGGCTGGTGGGTGGCCAGCACGATGGGCACGCCCAGCCCCCGCAGCCGGTCCAGCAGCCGCACCGTCCGCGTCCGGTCCACCCCGGCAAAGGGCTCGTCCAGCAAAAGCACCTCCCCGCCCAGCGCCGCACACCGGGCCAGGGCCAGCCGCCGGGCCATGCCCCCGGACAGGGCGGCGGGATAGACATCCCCCTCCCCCTCCAGCTCCGCGAAGGCCAGCCACCGCTCCCCCTCCCCCCGGCGGGAGCGAGGAAGCACGTCGGTGATGTGCTGCCGTACCCTGCGCCAGGGCAGCAGCCGGTCCTCCTGGAACAGCAGGGCCGCCCGGGCGGGGTCCAGGCCGGACACCTCGCCCGCCTCCGGTCTCTCCAGCCCCGCCATCACCCGCAGAAGCGTGGTCTTGCCGCAGCCCGAGGGGCCGGACAGAGCGGTGAGCCCCCCCGCCGGAAGCTCCAGGGAAAAGCGGTCCAGCACCAGCTTATCTCCATAACGCAGGGTAATATGTTCCAGCTTGATCACAGCTTTCGCCCCCTCCCCAGCCCCCGGCGCAGCAGCCCCTCCAGCGCCAGGGACAGCGCCACAATGGCCAGCGTCCAGGCCAGCAGGTCCGGAGTCTCCAGCCCCAGCTTGGCCTGCTGGATGCGGGAGCCGATGGCCCGGGCGGGGGGGCTCAGCACCTCCGCCGCCACCCCGGACTTCCAGGCCAGGCCGAAGGCGGTGAGCAGACCGGCCTCGATGTGGGGCCGCAGGGCAGGCAGATAGACCAGCCCCAGGGTCTTTCCCCGGGAGAAGCGGTAGGTCCGGGCCAGCTCCAGCAGCTTTTTGTCCAGACTGTCCAGCCCGGCGGACAGCGCCCCCCACACCACCGGCAGCACCATCAGCCCCGCGATGACCCAGGGAATGGCGCTTCGGTCCACCCACAGGTACACCAGCAGGATGAAGGACACCACCGGCGTGGCCCGCACCACCCGGACCGCCGGGTCGATGAGCCGGTCCGCCCAGGGGGAGAAGTGGGTGAGGAAGGCCAGCGCCGTCCCCGTCAGCGCCCCCCAGCCAAGGCCCAAAAGCACCCGGCCCAGGGTGGCCCCCACCGACAGCCAGAAATCCGCTGTCCCCGCCAGCGCCAGCAGCCGGGCCCCCACCGACAGCGGGCCGGGGAGCAGCAGCTCCCGCCCCACCGCCAGGGCCGCAAGCTGCCACACCCCCAGCCAAAAGGCTGGGGGCGCCGCGGCCTGTAACACTTTTTTTATCCCGCTGTTCATAACCAATACAGAATTCCTTACCTCATCTGATTTCCGGCCTGCCCCTTCCTGACAGAAACGGGGCGGGCGCGCACCCCATCACTCAATCCACCAGTAGATGCCGCCGTCAGGCAGGGAGCCGCCCACGGCGGCGGGGTCGATGGAGTACAGCACCGAGTAGTAGCTGGAGATGGACGCCGCCATGTCGGCCCGCTCCAGGAAGGCCAAATGGCACTGGGGAATGGCCGCCTTGGCGATGGCCGCGCTGGGGGCGAGGCCCAGCTCCGCCACCAGCTCCGCCGCCTCGTCCACATTGTTGTTCACATAGCTGATGGAGTCCTTGTAGGCGTCGAGGAAGGAGGCCGCCAGCGCGGGATACTCCTCCAGGTACTCGGCGCGGGCCACCACGGCGGTCATGATGAGCTGGCTGCCGTTGCGCAGGCTGTCCCACGCCTCGGTGAGGTCGATGGCCTGGCGCACGCTGCCCTCGCTCTTCATGATGGCGGCGGTGGCGGCGGGGACGGGCAGCATGGCGCACTCGATCTCCCCGGACAGCAGCTTGGCGGAGATCTCGGAAGCGTCGGCGAAAACCACCTCCACGTCCTTGCCCATCTCCAGCCCGTTCTCCTGTAATAAATAGCGCAGAATATACTCCGGGTTGGCGCCCTGGCCCGCAGCGTAAATGGTCCTGCCCTCCAGGTCGGCCAGGTCGTTGATCTCGGTTTTCCCGCCGCTCTCCAGGATGTGGAGCACCCCCAGGGTGCCCGCGGCGATGATCTTCACCCCGCCGTCCGTCTTGTTGTAGAGGTTCACCGCCACATTGGAGGCCACGGTGGCGATGTCGATCTCCCCCTTGGTCAGGTCGGCCACCAGCTCGCTGTTGTCGGTGTAGATCTTGTAGCGGAAGCTGCCGTAGCTGGTGTCGTTGTTGTCGATGTGGTTCAGCAGCTTGGCCGCCCCCACCCCTGTGGGGCCGTTGAGGACGCCCACACGGATGAGGCCGTCAAACGGATCTTCGGAGGGAGTGTCGGAGGGCTGGGCGCTGGGCTCCTCAGAGGGCGCCTGCGTGGGCTCCGCGCTGGGGGCAGCCGGGTCGGAGGGTGCGCCTGAGGGGTCCGCCGCGGCGGGCTTGCAGGCGGCGAGGGAAAACAGCAGGGTCACGGCCAGCAGCAGGGCCGGCAGCTTTACACGTCTCATGTTTTGGTTCCTTTCTTGGGCGGGCAGGGCGGGTTTTCCCCGCCTGCGATGGCTGAAAATGGTTCGGCTCCCATTTTAGTCGTGAAAGTCCCCAATGTCAAGGACCATCAGGGGGCAATTTGTTTACCATTTCTTAACCTGCCCCCCCTTGTTTTTTCCAGCAGACTCCGCTATACTAATTGGCGGTCTAAAAATTGACATTATGCGCGGGCTTTCGACGTCCCCGCTTTCGAAAGGATGCCTTTCCTCATGAGCAGCTCCACCAAAAAAAGGGCCAAGCGCGGTTCTTCCCTCCTGAAGCGTCTGGCCATGATCCTATATATGGTGCTCTTTGCCCTGTCCCTGGTGGTGGTGGTGGGTTTTGTGGCCCTGAAGGTCTTCGCCCCCGCCCCCAATGTGGAGGGCCAAGTCACCATCCGCCCCAACGACCCGGAGGGCAGCGTCCCGCCCCCCGCCCTCTCCGCCGACCCGGACAGCTCCGCCGAGCCCACCCCCACCCCCCTGGTGCTCACCCGCCGGGATGGGGTGTACACCTGCCTGCTGCTGGGCGTCGCCGACCAGGGCGGCACCGACACCATCATGCTGGGGGTGTTCGACACGGGGAAGAAAACCGCCTCCCTCATCTCCATCCCCCGGGACACGGTGGTGTACTACAACGGCAAGTACCAGAAGGTAAACGCCACCTACGCCGGCGGCGAGGAGGCGGTGGTGGAGGCGGTGAAGGACCTGCTGGGCATTCCGGTGGACTTCTGGATGTCCGTAAACCTCAGGGCCTTTGAGGACATCGTCAACTATATCGGCGGGGTGTATTTCGACGTGCCGGTGCGGATGGACTACAAGGACCCCTATCAGGATCTGGTCATCGACATCCAGCCGGGCTACCAGCTGCTGGACGGCAAAAAGGCGGTGGGGGTCATGCGCTGCCGCAACTGCTACATCAATGCCGACATTGGCCGCACCGCCACCCAGCGGGCCTTCCTCACCGCCCTGGTGAAGCAGACCATCACCCCCTCCAACGCCAACAAGGTCGCCGCCCTCATCGACACCTTCAGCAGGTACGTGAACACCAATATGTCGCTGGGGGACATGGTGCACTTCGGCACCCAGGCCATCGGCATGGATTTGGACACCGCCCTGACCACCGGATCCCTGGAGGGGGAGTGGATCTCCCCCTACTGGCAGCTGGACGACGAGGCGGTGCTGGCGCTGGTCAACAGCCTGGGCCTCTATCAGGAGGAGGTCCCCGCCCGGGCCCTGCACATTGTCCACCCGAAGTAAGCGCGCTGACGCAAATAGAATACCCAAAAAAGAGGCATGGCGCTGACGCGCCATGCCTCTTTTTGTGGATGCCTCAGCCGTGCAGGCTGCTCAGCCGCTCAATGATCCGCTCCCGGTATTCTCCGTGGTGGGGCATCCCCCCGCCCAGGCCGCCGCGCTTTGGCAGCTGGAGCTTGAGGAAGCTGCCGTCCCGCAGGGTGATGGAGCAGTTCACCGCGCCCATGATGCCCTTTTTGATCTCGCATTTCTCAATCTGCGCCAGCGGAATGCAGGTTCCAAGGTCCTCCGCCACCGCCTTTCTCAGGTCCGGCACGCGGTAGAACCCGTTCAGGTACTGGCGCTCCTCACACTCGGCCACCAGCAGGCTGCTCCCTGTGAGCCCCACGTATACATCAAATACAGAGGTCTTTTTCTGGTTGATCTGGAGCGTCACGCCGTGCACGCCCGCCGTCACCGTCTCCCCCTCCGGGACGCAGCCCTCCAAAACCTGCATCATCCTGCCCTCGTCGAAAATACCAGCCATGCAATTCAGCTCCCTTCCGTTTGAACCTTGGCACTGTACCCAGCGGTAAAAAAGACCTGCTGGGATACGCTGACCATGCTCAAACAAACCTTATTCGGCCTCCTCCGCCTCAATGGCCCGGAACCGGGGCATGATGCCGATCTTGTCCGGGGTGTGGACGGGGAGTTGATAGATATCGTGGCCCGGGAACTGGTTTCCCTCCACCAGACAGGGGCCCTGGGGGGTAAAGCACACATCCCAGCCCACGTAGCCCACCTCCGGCACCACCTGGGCGGCCTCCTTTACCAGAGCCACCGCCCGGTCCCAGTCCGGGAAGACAAAGCCCTGGATGGGGGTTCCCGTGGCGGGGTGGTTGACGTACAGGTTCTTCTGCTTGTCCAGCGCCCGGTCAATCACCGTCCCCGTCTGGGGGTCCATGGGGGCCACCATGCCGCCGCTGTTGAAATTGTCCACATACTTGCCGTTGCCGATGCGGAACATGGCGGTGACCAGATAGACCCTGCCGCTCTTCCCCCGGATGGTCACCATGCGCACGGTGTTGATGGCCCCGGGGTAGATGGCCGCCACCAACGGGTGCTGCACAATGATCTCCTCCAGCTCCAGCAGGGGCGCCCGCTCCAGCAGATGGGAATACAGCGCCTCCCGGGAGGGGTAGTCCCCCCCGTCCACCCGCTCGATCCCCCAGCCGCAGCTGCCCTGGGAGGGCTTTGCCATGAACACCGGGTGCCGCTCCAGAAAGGCCAGCACCTGCTCCCGGTTGTCCCCCGTCACCGGCACCCACTCCCGGCGGAGGAAGGGGGCAAAGCGGGTGTTGAACTTGATCTTGTCCCCCAGCTGGTCCATGTGGGCCCTGTCGTTGTAGCGGGCCACCAGCTCGTTGTTCCGCCCCCGGGTGAGGTAGGTGTCCCGCTGCTCCGGGGTGAGATTATACATCTCGAACAGGTCGTAGTCCATGTAGCCCGCGCCGTACTTCACCGCGCAGTCCTTCATGTCCCGAAAAACAGCCAGCCGGGAGCGGCCCGTCTTGGCGTGGATGGAGCTGATTTTGTCCAGCATGGCCCTGTAGTTCATCCTCAGCACCCGCTGGACCAGATAGCTTGCCTTTCCCATGGCGACCTCCTGTTGTCCCTTTTCCGGAGGGACTTCAACCCGCTGATTCGACCTCCGTGCGCAGACCCGCGAGCCGAAAGCCCGGCCCGGACGCCTGTGCGGATCGATTCAGCTTTTCATGATGATACCACATCCAGGAAAAAAACGCAATGCCCGGCGGGAGGCCTCCCCCTTGAGAAACACACTGCCGGGGAATCAAAAGCTGGAGCGCTGCGCAGGGCGCAGGAAATGCTTGACATCCGTCTCCGCATATTGTATACTAAATTTCGATTTCAGTTTACAATGGAGGGATATCTACCATGTCAGTCAAATCTCTGGTGAACACCCGCCAGCTCACCATCTGCGCCGTGATGGCGGCCGTGATGTGTGTGCTGGCCCCCGTCTCCATCCCCATCGGCCCCATCTCCATCACCGGGGGCACCCTGGCCATCTACCTGACCGCCTATCTGCTGGGCGGAAAATGGGGCGCCCTGACCACCCTGGTATACCTGATGGTGGGCTTTGTGGGCCTGCCGGTATTCAGCAACTACATGGGCGGCGCGGAACGGCTGGCCGGCCCCACGGGGGGCTATTTGGTGGGCTATCTGCCCATGGTGCTGCTGGCGGGCGGCGTGATCCAGTGGTCGGCCCACCGCTTTGACGAGAAGGGGCAGACCGGGGCGGTCATGGCCCTGGCGGTGCAGCTGCTGGGCATGGTGGCGGCCACCGCGGTCCTGTACGCCTTCGGCACCGCCTGGTACTGCGTTCAGGCCGGGGTGGACCTGCAAAAGGCCCTGGCCGCCTGCGTCATCCCCTTCATCCCCTGGGACCTCATCAAAATGGCCCTGGCCCTGACGGTGGGCGTCCCCCTCCGCCGGCGGCTGGAGCGGGCGGGCCTGCTGTAAAAGCCCTTGCATTTTTCGCCTCACCTGCTATAATGAAGATGAGAAAGCTTTTCAGAGGTGATCGTGATGTTGAGCGGCATTTCCGGCATGACCCCCTACGCCTCGTACGGCGTCTACGGCGCTGGCTATTCCAGCCGCGCCCTCCAGCCCCAGGGCTCCGACCGGGCCCAATCTGCCCAGCGCCCCACCGAGCTGTGGACCGCCCGGAAGACGGCCCAGCCCGAGCTCCCTGTCCAGCCCGTGACCCGGGCCCGCCCCGTGGGCTCCCAGGAGGACCCGGTCCGGCTGGCCCTTCTGCGTCAGGGCTCCGATCCGGTGGAGATGGCGGTGCGGATGCGCATTCAGTACCCCAACGACCCCACCCGGCAGACCGGCGCCGCCCAGGCGGCTGGCGCGGACCGGGCCCAGACCCCGGAGGCGCTGGGTCTCAAGGATGCCGCCGGCGGGCAGAAGGAGGCCGCCCCCGCCCTGGAGGATGCCAAGAGCGCCCGCGAGGTCATGGAGGAGGGCGAGTGCCAGACCTGCAAGGAGCGCAAATACCAGGACGGCTCCGACGACCCCGGGGTCTCCTTCAAAACCCCCACCAACATCGCCCCGGAGCAGGCGGCCTCCGCCGTGCGGGGCCACGAGAATGAGCACGTGGTGCGGGAGCAGGCGGAGGCCCGGCGGGAAAACCGCAAGGTGGTGAGCCAGTCCGTCACCTACCACACCAGCATCTGCCCTGAGTGCGGCAAGGCGTATGTCTCCGGCGGCACCACCCGCACCGTCACCAAGGCCGGGGAGAGCCAGCAGGCCGACCAGCAGAGCCAGCAGCAGGATCCCCGCACCCCCTTCTCCGCTGTGGCGTAACAAAAAAAGCGCTTCGGGAATTTCCCGAAGCGCTTTTTTATACCACCGGCTGGCGCCGGCTCCGGCCCGGCCACTTGAAGGCGGGGGCGGGCCGGGAGATGGTCTCCATGGAGGCGGTGGGGCTGCGGCGGCGCAGCCGGGCGATGCAGCCCAGGCAGGCGGGGATGAGAAACAGATCCGCGCAGATCCAGGCCGCCGGAGAGGCAAAGCAGGCGGCGGTATAGCCCAGGGCGGGGACGAAGAAATAGCCCACCACCGTCCGGGCGATCATCTCCAGCACGCCTGCCAGAATGGCCAGGGTGCCAAAGCCCATGCCCTGAATGGAGAAGCGCAGGATGTTCACCAGGGCCAGGGGGAAGAAGAAGGCGGTGAAAATCAGCACATACTGGCTGGAAAGGGCGATCAGCCGCTCCAGCTGGGGCTCCGCCGGGTCCAGGAAGAGCATGATCCCGTGGGTGGAGAAGAACAGCATGGCCACCAGGGCCGCCCCGGAGTAGATCAGCCCCAGCAGCGAGCAGGCGCGCACCCCCTGGGGCAGGCGGTCCAGACGGTCGGCCCCCACATTCTGCCCGCAGTAGGTGGCCATAGCGGCCCCCATGGCGTCAAAGGGGCAGGCCAGCAGGTTGAACAGCTTTCCCGAGGTGGCCACAGCGGTGACATACAGGCTGCCCAGGGTGTTTACCGCAGTCTGCATGACGATGGAGCCGATGGCGGTGATGGAGTACTGCAGCCCCATGGGCAGGCCCATGGCGCACAGGGCCCGGCAGGCGTCGGCGCTGGGCCGGCGCTCCTCCCGGGTCACCCGGAGGATGGGGAAGCGCCGCACCATATAGATCAGGCAGGCCACGCCGGACACCGCCTGGGACAGCACCGTGGCGATGGCCGCGCCGGCCACCCCCCACCGGAACAGCAGGATGAAGGTCAGGTCCAGTACGATGTTCAGCCCCGCGGACAGGGCCAGGAAATACACCGGCGTCCGGCTGTCCCCCAGGGCCCGGATGATGCAGGCCAGCAGGTTATACAGAAACACCACAGGTATGCCCATGAAAATGATGAAAATATAGGCGTTGGCGTTCTCAAACAGGTCGGCGGGGGTCTGCATAGCGGTGAGAATGCTCCGGCAGAATATGCCGGTGGTCACCGTGAGCACCAGGGCGATGAGAGCGGACAGATAGGCCGCGTTGGCCACATACCGGCGCATCTGGGGGTAGTCCTTGGCCCCCATCCGCTGGGCCACGGGGATGGCGAAGCCGCTGCACACCCCCAGGCAAAAGCCGATGACGAAAAAGTTGATGGAGCCGGTGGCGCCCACGGAGCCCAGGGCCTGGGCCCCCAGCAGCTTGCCCACGATCATGGCGTCCACCAGGTTGTAAAACTGCTGGAACAGCAGTCCGAACAATGTGGGCAGCGTGAAGCCTAAAATCAGCCGCATGGGGCTGCCCGAGGTGAGATCCTTGGTCATAATGATTGCCTCCTTCCAAGGCGGGAGAAACAGACGGAACGCTTACAGGGTGCAGGGGGTCTCCCTGACTTTCGATAATTATAGCCGCTTCCGCCAGGAAAGCAAGAGGCCATTTTCACAATATTTTCTGTTGAATGTTTTTGGATATCGGGAAAATACCAATGCCCCCGCCCCTCCCACTGGGAGAGGCGGGGGCATTGCGGCGGGGGACCGGTCACAGGTCGTCCCGCTCCTTCTGGTTTCTGATTTCCTCCCGCTGGACAATGAAGATGGCCCGCAGAAGCCGGTCCTGCTCCTTGGGGGAGATGGCCTCAAATTGGCAGCCGTAGCGGACAATCCCCATATCCCGTTCCCCGGCGCGGCGAATCTGGCAATTGAAGCTGAAGGGGTCCACCCCCCGGGCCAGACGGATGCCGGTGACGGACAGGCGGTCGCCCACCTCATAGGTCTCCGCGCTGGTGAGCAGGATGCCGCCGGCGCTGATGTCCATCACATGGCAGGGCGCGGGCTTGGTGCCCGGCCGGCCGTTCACCGCCCGCTTGGCGCAGGAGGCCGCCGTATTGGGGCTGATGCGCTGGCGGAAGAAGGCCCGCTGCTCCTTCGAGAACTTGCTCTCCAGCCGGTCCAGCTTCCAGATCAGGTTGGTGCTGCCGCAGATTTTCCCGTGAAGGACAAAGTTGTGGGGCTCCCGGAAGAAGCGCAGCTTGATCTCTTTGTTGTACAGCACCGGCGGCAGCTGATCGCCCTTGGCCTCCCGGATGGTGACCGCCCCGTTGCGCACACGCTCCACCCGGCCCACAAAGGTCAGGCGGTTTTCCATGGTCAGAACCTCCACAGTCATCCCGGGGCGGAGGCCGAAATCATTGTCTGCGTTGGCCTGCACGGCCTGTTCTTCAGTATCAGGCGTCTGGTTCATAGTTACGGCTCTCCTTTTTCCTCTTGTCTCAAATCATGGGGCTCACATCGTCATGACGAAGTGGAGGATCACCGCCGCCTCCGCGCGGGTGATGAAGTCCCAGGGGCACAGCATCCCCCGCTCGTCGCCGTTCACCGCCCCCATCTGCACCAGGGCGCCCACAGCGGTCCGGGCATAATCGGCGATGGCTCCGTTGTCCGGGAATCGGGACAGGTCCACCACGCCGCTGCCCACGTTGTGCCCGGCGGAGTTGAGGGTGTTGCGGATGATGACCATGGCGTCCTGCCGGGTGAGGGGGTCATTGGGCATGAAGTTTACCCCGTCGCCGTTGACGATGCCCAGGGTTTTAGCGGTGGCGATGGCCTGGGCGTAGTAGGAATTGGTGGGCACGTCGGCAAAGCTGTAGCCGTTCCCCGCGGAGAAGCCGAACGCCCGCATCAGCATCAGCACAAAGTCCCCCCGCAGGATGTTCTGGTCCGGCCCGAAGGCGGTGTTGGTCACGCCGTTTGTCACCTTGTTCTGGTACAGGTAGTCCACTGCGGTGGCCGCCCAGGTATGGCCGCCCATGTCATAGAAGTAGCTGGAGCCGGCGGTGGCGCTGATATTGAACACTATTTTGCCGCTGACCTGCTCCCCGCTGGTGCTCACGGCGGTGTAGCCCACGGTGACGGCCCCCTGGGAGCGGCCCCGGGGCACAAAGCTGAGCTGGTCGATGCTGGGGGTGCCCGAGCTGTAGTACCGGGTGTTGACGCTCACCGCGGTGCCGGTGCCGAAGCCGCTGTACCCGCTGTACAGCCGCCCGGAGGTGACGGGAGGCAGGCTGGTGAAGGTGATATAGGACAGCTCCTTGTTCAGCACGTCGGCGCAGGCGGCGCGCACCCGGGTGGCGGACAGCCGGAGGGGGCTGGCGTTGCTGCCCGAGTAGGTGATGTTCGCGGCGGCGGGGGGCGTCACCTCAATGATCACCGTGCCGCTGAAGGTGGTACCGCTGGTGCTGTAGCCGGTGTAATTGAGGCTCACCCTCCCGGTGTAGCCGCTGGTGGCCACAAAGGTGATGTTGCCCACCAGCTGACTGCTCCCGTTGCGGTAATAGGAGGTGCCGGTGTTCACCGAGCTGTTCCAGCCGCTGTTGCTGCTGTAGTTGTGGTACAGATTGCCCTGGGTATAGGTCGGGGTCTGCTGGAAGGTGACGTAGTTCAGGTCGTACCCCGTCAGGGCGCGGGAGGCGTTGTTGAAGTCATTGACCTGGAACTTCACGCTCTTCCCGGTAAAGACCGTGTACTGGATGGTCTGGGGGGAGGTCTCCTGGAGCTGAATATACACCATGCCGTAGAACTGCCGGTTGTTGATGCTGTAGCCGGTGTAGCTGATGGCCACCTGCGTGGAGGCGGCGGTGGAGGCTGGTGTAAAGCTGATGCTGTCAATGGTGGGGGAGGGATACTGGTAATAGTAGCTGGTGCTGGCGTTGACCGGGTTGCTGGAGTAGCTGGAATACAGCGTACCGTCCTGGGCGGAGGGCGGGGTGAAGGTCACCCGGGACAGCCCCTCGCCGGTGGCGCGGAGACAGGCGTTGTAAAAGTCAGCGCTCCTGAAGCTCACCGCCTGCCCGCGCTTGGCCTGATAGGTGATGTTGGACGTCCCGGAGCCGGTCTGGCCCCCCACCTGGATGGTCACCGTCCCGTTGTAGGTGCCGCCGGCGCTCACCGCGTAGTAGGGGATGCGGACGGTGCCGGAGAAGCCCGCCGCGGGCACAAAGGTCACCCGGTCCAGGCTGGGGCTCCCCGTGCGGGAATAGCGGGTGGAGGGGGACACCTGCTCGGCATAGGTGGTCTGGCCGGTGTAATTGTAGTAGAGCGTGCCGGCGCTGGCCTGGGGCAGGGTGAAGGTGACGTAATTCAGGGTCCGGTTGGTCTTGTTCCGGCAGATGAGGTCGAAGTCATCCCCCTGGAAGGTGACCGCGTCCCCGCCGCTGGTGCTGTAGGACACGTCGGTGGCGGCTTTGGTGGTCACCCGGATGATGCCGGAGAAGGACTGGCCATCCAGGGTCCAGCAGGAGTACTTGATGTCGGCAGTGCCGCTGAAGGTGGTGCGCGGGACAAAATACAGCTGGCTCAGGCTGGCCTGACCGATGGGCGCATTGGAGAGGTAGTACTGCTCGGTGATGGCCATGCCGTCCCCGGTGTCCGCCTGAGAACGGTGGTCGTCATAGAGAATCCCCTGGTCCGTGGGGACGGACAGGCTGGTGATATAGTGCGGGGTGGAGTAGGTGACCGTCCCGTCCTCCGCCACCACCTTGGTTTTCTCCATGGCGATGGCCCGCAGCCGGGAGATGATGGTGGAGTTGTTGAAATTCAGCGGGGAGGTGGGGGTGTAGCTGCCGGGCACCACGATGAGGGCGGTGGTGTCCTCCACCACCCGGACGGTGCACTTGGCCGTATACCCGCCGCGGTCGGCGGTGACCTCCGTGGTGCCCAGGGAGAGGGTGGTCAGGATGCTCTCCACCGGCGCGACGATGGAGGGGTTCTTGGAGCGCCAGGTGGTGTAGGTGGCGGCAGTTCTGGCGTTGCCGTAGGCATTGACCACCAGGGTCACATTCTGGCCCAGAGGGACCTCCACGCTGGTCTGGTCCAGGGTGATGCCGGAGACGGTGATGGTGCGCTCGGCCTTCAGGCTCTTGTACTGGACCACCAGCTTGGCCTCGCCGGGGAGCAGGGGGGTGATGGTGGCGTGGGTGCCATCCTCGTTTACCTCCACCTTGGCCACCTTGGAGGGCTCGCCCTTATCGTCCACGCAGCTCCAGACAATGTCCTCCGGGTTATACTGGGCGTCGTCGGGGTTCAGCGAGAGCTTCACTCCCGTGGGATCGCTGGTCACCCGATTGAACAAAATCTCACTGTTGGAGATAAAGCTGATGCTCTTGATATCCTTGGAGGGATCAGGGGGCGTGGTGGGCGGCGTGGTGGAACCGGCCTTGACGGTGACTTTACAGGTGGCCGTTTTCCCACCCTCGCCGGTGACGGTGACCACAGCCTCGCCCTCCTTGAGGGCTTTGACCTTGCCAGCCTGGTCCACGCTCACCACACCACTGGCGTCAGCGGACCAGGTCACGTTTTTATCGCTGGCGTTGGCCGGGGTAAAGCTGACCGTCAGGGTGTCCTCCCCGCCCACGGTGAGCTCCAGGGTATTGGGCACTATGGCGAGGCTTTGCAGCGGGACGTTCACCGGCGCGTCTTCCGTCACGGTGAGCGCGCAGGTATTTGTTGCCAGCGGCGCATTGGGATTATCTGTATACACCTTGACGGTAATGGTAGCGTTGCCCGCCTTCTTGGGGGTCACGGCGGCGCCGGTCTTTGTCGTGCTTGTCACATCCGCCGTATCCGTGGGGTTGCAGCTCCACGCATAGTTGAGATTCGCTTCCGGCACGTCCGCCGGCAGGTTTTCGACCGCCGCCTCCAGGTTACCGGTCTCCCCCATTTTCACCGTCAGCGGGCTTGGCGTGATGGTCACGCTGGGAGCTGGGGTCGTCCCCGTCGCCAGCGCGGGGGTGACGGCCAGGGACACCGCGACGGCCAGCGCCAGTGCCGCGGCGGTCAGGCGGCGCAAAAAATGATGCTTCATGTTTTGTTACTCCTTTGCGCGGTTGATTTTGGGATGGGGAGCGGGCGGAAGTGCCCGCTCCCTCGGATTGCCCTTATCTTCCCCTGGCATCAAGGGCCCAGGTGTGGTTGTTGTTCTTTTCGTCATAGGTGATCTTCACTGTGGCGCCCGCAGGGAAGATGTAGCCCCAGCGGTTGCACAAGCCATTGGGCATGGTCAGCGTCCAGTTGTTGCCCGTCGCCGCTTTAAACTCAAAGACCAGGGAGCTTATTTCGCGGATTACCTGCTGGTCTTCGAAGCCTACGCCGGTGGGAAGGCCCATAATCTTACCCACCAGGGTGGTATAGGTCTGGCCATCGGCTCCCGTAACCGTAAAGTCGGTGCCCGATGCTTTATGACCCAGAGGATAGCGGGTACCGCCGTTGGGCAGGTAGAGCACCTTGTCAAAGTTGACGGTCACCTTGCCCGTGGTGGTCAGCTTCCCGGTAGTGGCGTCCTTTTCGGTCGTCAGGTTGACGGCCACGCTGGTGATCTGGGGTGGGTTCTTGTCGATCTTCTGCACCGGCTGGGCGGCACGGAAGGCATCCCCAGAGCCCATGCTGCTGCGGGCCACGGCCACGCAGACATACATGGCGTCCTCGTCCATCTTATTCTCGTCGAAGCCCAGCAGCTGGCTGCCGCTGAGGGCGCCGCTGGGCTGCTGCCGGGCGGTGATGGTGATGGGGCCCTTGGTCTCCAGGATGGTGTCGCCCACGTTGCCGTCCCGGATGAGCTGGGCAATCTGGCCCTTCAGGGTGTCGTTGGCGTAGTGGTCAAAGACGGATTCCCCGTTGCTGTTGGGCCCCTGGTAGTCCTGAATCATGGCCTGGAGCACGGTGATGGGGCTGCCGCTGGGCTTGGTGTTGGTGTCGCTGCCGGAACCAGGAACACCGTCGGTGTAGGTGAACCAGGAGGTGAAGGGCGCGCCCATGTTGTTCTGCACCAGCAGCTTGGCGTACACCTCGGAGGTGCGGTCCACGGTGGCCCGGACATCGGAGTTGTTCTCCACCTGGAGCTTGATCACCGGCTTGATGGACTGCTCGGTGACAAAGCGGAAGCACACAGCCTGGTCCGCATAGGAGTCCACCGAGGTGCCCCGGGTGACCATGCAGATGAAGTAGATAGTGTTGGGCGTCAGGCTGCTCAGGTTGATCACCGAGGCGGTGTTGCCCGCCACATTGGCGGTGCTGCCCTTGATGACGTCGGAGGTAAAGGTGCCGCCGGTGACCAGATCCCGGGACGGGGTGGCAATGGGGGTGCCCTTATTGACGCCGTTAATATTCTGAATCAGGGTAAGGGCTGGCTGGGTGGTGTCGGTTTCAGTGAGGCGTACGCCCACGGCGGGGGTATACTCAGTGATAGGTTTGCCGCCGGAGGTGGGACCCGTCGTGCCGTCGTCCTTGATGGGCAGCTTGGCGTCAACGGCTCCGTCCGCCGTCTTCAGGTCGGACAGGGGGAAGGCAATGTAGTAGATGCGTCCGGGGTTGTTCATAATGGTGCGGATCTGGGCGGTGGTGTCGCTCACCGAGATGGTGGGGAAGCCGTTCACGATCTCGGGGGCAGAGCTGTCACTGAAGGACATCTCCGCTGTGAAGGGATCCCGCACGCCGATGGAGGACACGCCGTTGATGGAGTCCTTCAGGGCGTTGTCGTAGCTATCCTGGAAGTTGTCCGCCACGCTGCTCAGCAGCTCCAGGGGGTACTGCTCCCCCGCCACAATCGAGATGCGTATGTTCACCTTGCCGTTCCAGCTTTTATAGTCGGGGCTGAGGTTGCCCATCTGGTCCAGCTGGTCGATATGGATGGCGTACTCCTTGTCCGTCAGGTCCTTGAGCAAGGGGAACTGGGGATTGGGGTTGCCCTTCACAGAGCGGTGCAGGCTGCGGAAGGCGTAGCCTCCCTTCTCGTCGCCCACGCCCCGGATAAAGGCAGTGCCCTCGGCGGCCCACGTGCCCCAGGTCCCGTCAGCGTTCTTGGTCCGGGAATAGAGGGTGAACTCTATGTTGGTATCCGACCAGATCAGCATATCCCAGCGCATGGCGGGGTCCACTGTGTCCACCGACACGGGATGGGCCACAAAGGAGCGGTCGATGCGGTCCGGATCATTGTCGTTGGGGTGGGTGGTGCCGCCGTTCAGCCCCAGGTCAGTGGAGTTGCTGATGGTCAGCTCCACCCGGGCAAACACGGTGCGGAAGTCGGGCAGGCGGTAGTAGTTATTGGTGGTCAGAGGGTTGGGAATCAGAGCGTCGTCGTAGATGCGGGACAGCTCAAAGTGGTAGGTGGCGCCGCTGCTCAGGTGCAGAGCGCTCTTGGCGGGATCCTCCTCGTTGGTGGGGAAGGTGACAATCATTTTCCCGTTCTCACTGGTGACCTGGGCGTAGTGGTAGTTAATCACCTGGGCCTTACCCGCGATGGGCTTCATGTCGGAGCACACCTCGTCCCGGCCATCGATTGAGCCATTGTAGAGCTTGATGTGGTCATACAGCACCTGGGCCATGGTGTCCCGGGCCTTGGCCTCGGCGGCCTCATCCTCCTTCTCGATGGCGTCCAGCACATCGTTGTACAGCTCCAGGAAGGTCTTATCCTCCTCGCTGGTGCCGCCCTTGACCGTCTCGGAGAACACCAGGCGAATGTCCGTGTTGGCCATGGGCTCATCGGGTTTGCCGGGGTTGAAGGAGGTGAACTCCTGCTTCACGGTGGGGGCAATGGTGTCCAGAGTGCGGATGTGGATGTATTTCACCTCATCGGAGTAGTTCCCCGCCTGGTCCTTGGCCACATAATACAGCACATAGGAGCTGGTGTGGGTGGTGTTGGAGTTCAGCCCGGTGACCCGGAAGGAGCCCCGGTTGGAGTTGCCCTTCACCAGCGCGCCGGTGCCCTTCTCCACCTTGACCTTGGCGGCCAGGCTGTCCAGCTCGTGGTTCATGAAGATGCTCTCGTTGAAGTTGGCCTCGGTGACCACCGCCCAGTAGAGGGTGGCGGGGGATTCATTGATCACGTAGGATATGTCGGCGGTGGTGGCTCCGGCGTCGGTCTGGGTGATCTCGGTGACCACCGGGGGCGTCTCGTCCTGGGTGGTGAAGGTGAGCTTGCGCACCGTGGAGCTCTTGGCGCCGTTGTAGTCGGTGAGCCACAGGTAGAGGTCATACTGGGTGCTCTCCCGCAGGAGCTGGCGGTTCACATTGATGGACAGCGCCACGTTCTTGATGGCGTTGACGGTACCGTAGCCCAGGTTGCCGCTGATGGAGGCGGATTTGAAGTCCTGGGGGGTGGGGGCGGTGCTGCCAGCGGGCAGCAGGGCGTAGTACAGCTGGCAGCTCTTGTTGGTCATCACGGTGACCTGGCTGGTCTCGGTGGTGGTCATGGTCATCCGGGGATAGCCGCTGGTGAAGCCCGGGGTGGTGCCGTCCGGCGTGGTGAAGGCGGTGACCTTCAGCGGGCTGCGGTTGTCCCGGCTGTCCACCAGGATGGCGCTGACGTAGTAGGAGCCGTCGGTGGTCAGGCCGGTGACCTGGGCGGTGTACTCCGTGTTGGAGGCGGCGGCCCGGATGCTGCCCGAGCGCAGGATTTTTCCGCCGTAGGAGGGCGGCGTGATGAGATCCTCCTCCTTCACCGACCCGTCGGCCAGCGCGGAGATGGCCCAATAGATGGTGCCCGCCTTATTGCCGCTGAACACCAGGGTGGCGGAGTTGGGGGCCACGTTCTTCACCGCCGGATAGCCCGCCAGCAGCTTGGGGTCCAGAGAGGACTCGGCGGCCTGGCTGCTGTTCATGGTGCTGCCGTTGATATTGGTGGTGATGCCCGGACGGATGGTGATGTTGTCCGGCAGCACGGCCACGGAGGAGCCGGAGGAGCCCACATTCAGGTTCTTGATGTCGCCGGTGCCGGTGACGTTGGTGCCCACGTCCAGGTCCAGCTCACCCACCCGGGTGCCGCCGTCCACCAGAACGGAGGAATCGGTGGCGTACTCGTCCATGGTGATTTTCTCCACAGAGCCCTGGACCACCTGGAGATCGGACTTGGGCGTGAGGTTGACAACCTCCTTCACGCTGCCGGCCAGCTGGAGCAGGGTGCCTTCCTCGCCGTCCAGCTCGATGTAGCTCAGGCCGTACCCGGGGAGGGAGGAATCATCCAAAAAGGCGTTGGTGCGCACGCTGGTGCTGTCGATCTTGGTGTTGCCCTCGGCGCGGATGGTGACAAACTGATTGCTGATGCTGTCCACAATCATCCCCTCGGCGGTGACGTTGCGCAGGATGACGCTGCTCTTGCTGGAGTTGCTCTCGCCCGCGCCGCTGACTATGATCTCGCCCAGCACGGTGACGTTCTCCAGCAGCACCTCGCCCAGGTCGATGCCGCCGGTGAGGTAGAGGTTGCCCACGATGACGCCGTCCCGCAGGGTGACGCCGGGGGTGTTCACAGTGACATTGCCGTACACGCTGCCCAGGGTGTGCTCCCCGGCGGTGTTGATGGGCGTGCCGATGGCCCGCACCAGCATGGCGGCCACCTCGCCCCGGGTGATGTTGGCCAGGGGCCGGAAGGATCCGTCGTCATAGCCGTTGATGACTCCCTCGGCGGCGGCGGCGCCCACCAGATTTCGGCTCCACTCACTGAGCTGCCGGGTGTCGGAAAAGCCCAGGGTCTCGCCGGTGGTGCCCTGAAGCATCATGTTCCGGGACAGCAGAACGGCGGCCTGCTCCCGGGTCAGCGGGTCCTCCGGGGCGGCCGTGGTGGGGGAGGTCCCCTTAAAATAGCCCATGTTGTAGGCGATATCCACATCCTCGGCGTACCACTGCCAGGAGGGCACGTCGGTGAAGGGGGTACCCTTCAGCGTGGTGTAGCCATAGGCGCGGTTCATCAGGGTGACGAACTCCGCCCGGGTGATGTTGCGGTCGGGGGCCAGGTTGCCGCCGATGTCGCCGCGCATGATGCCCCACTCCACCAGCTGGTTCATGTAGGGCATGGCCCAGCTGCTGCTGGCGTGGGCGGTGAGGGCCGTGCTGGGGAGCAGACCGAGGAGCAGCGCCAGGGACAGTATGCCTGCCAGTCCCCGGCGCAGCCGATTCCAGATGGTTTCTTTGGTTTGACGCTTGCTCATGAGTTATGACCGTTCCTTTCCGGCGCGGCGGGCGGGGAGGCTGGCCTCCCGGGTCCGGCGCGTCTGTCCATGTCTTGTTGATGCCGGCAGGTTATCACGCTTACGCGCTGTATTCGCTGGGCTTGGGGCGGCCCCGCAGCTGGAGGTTGAACACCGACTCCCGCAGCATGCTCTCCTCGTCGTCGCACAGCTCCAGGAATTTCGCCGCGTACAGCAGGGTATCGGAGCGCTCCGTGGGCCGCATACGCAGCAGCTGGCACGACAGCACCAGCGGCTGCGTGGTGACGGGAACCACCAGCTCCAGCTGCTCGCCCACCTCCAGGCTGTGATCGGTGAAAAACGCGATTCCCCCGGCGCTCAGGTCGTGGGACTCCACCTCCCGCCGGCCCCTCCAGCGGCCGGTGACGGGGTAGATAAAGCTTTTGAACCGCACCAATACCCGCAAATTCTTGCGCATATCGGCGGCGTCGGCGTTCAGCTTCTCCACCTCCAGCTGGATCATGTCGTTCCGGCTGCGCACGATGCTTCCCTGATAGGAGGGCCCGCTGTCCGTAATGGACAGCAGCTTCAGCTTCTTGTGGGCCAGAATCTCATCAATCTTGCCGTCCAGCACGGTGATCTGCCAGTATTGGCCGGTGACCGGTCCGCTCAGCCTGCCCCGGGCGATGGGGGTCCCCCGGCTGTCCAGCATCAGGTATAGGCTCTGCTCCATCCTCATTCCTCCTGTTCTGCCTGCGCTTCAAGGTTTTCACTCTGCCCCGCCGGCTTGGAGGGCTGGGCGCCCTCCTTGACCCGGTTCGGATCAAAGTGCAGGAAATACACATAGATCTCCACGATGGCCTTATACAGCTCCTCAGGCACCTCCTGCCCCAGCTTCAGCTGGGTGAGGATGGTGGCCAGAGAGTTGTCCTCGTAGATGGGCACCCCGCTGTCCGCGGCCACCTCCACAATTTTCTCCGCCATATAGCCCATGCCGGAGGCCACGATCACCGGCGCGCCGTCCCCCGCCTCGTATTGAAGGGCCACCGCCTTCTTGGAGGGGTTGCGCCTGCCGTCATACTTTGACATTGACACTGTTCTTCCCTTCAAAAATTTTGGGGAACACCTCGGTGAGCGTCACCGGGCGCTCCATTTTCCGCACGCTGACACCGCTGGGGGTCAGCTCGTTGCGGGTGAGGATCTGGGAGAGGGTCTGTTCAATTTCCCTGGAAAAGGGGGCCACGCCCTCAGGGCAGGCCACCGCGATGCCCACCTCCCGCTCCCGGCTGGCCAGCACCACGTCAAACAGGCCCAGCCCCTGCACGTCGATCTTGAAGAGGAACTTCATGCACTTGTCCCCCTGGCCCTTGCCCCCCTTCTTCTCCTCCGCGTCCGCGTCCACCCACAGCTCGGAAAAGAGCATCTTCCCATCCATCTCCATGGGAACCAGATAGTGGTTCAAGGGCATATACACGCTCTCGTTGATCAGCATGGCGGACACCAGGCTGCGGAAGGTCTGCTGAATCTCCGCGCTGCCCTCTCCCCGCAGGGCCCGGGCGGCGGCGGCGGCCAGATGGTCGGCAAACTGGGCGGCGGAGGTGCCCCTGGCCGCCTGGCTGCTCTGGAGCAGCTTCAGCAGGGCCTGCCCGTCGATGCCGCCCAGCATTCCCTTCAGCGTCCCGTAGCCGGACAGCTGGTGGAACGCCTCCAGCAGCTTTTCCTCCGAGCCATTTTCATACCGGGCCACATCCAGGGCCAGCAGGCTGAGCAGCTCCCGCGGAGTGCCCAGGTCGTGGGTCTGGCTGACATAGGCGGACATGAGGGGGAACACCTTTTGCTGGAGCAGCTCAATGTTTCCCTGCCGGTCTCCGGCGGCTATGCCGTTCTCCAGCTGGGCCAGCAGCTCCCGCAGCTGGTCCCCCCAGCTGGCGGGCATGGAGTTGGCCATACCGGCCAGCCCCCGCAGCAGGTTCCCCTCAATGTGGGCGGTGGAGGAGTAGTCACTGTAGCTTTTGAGAAAATTGAGGATGTCCAGCCGCACCCCCTCCGAGTCCGCCCGGGCATAGGCGTTGCGCAGCATGGCGAACAGCGCCCCGCCAAAGCGGGTGCCCGCCTTCATCTGCGCGGAGAGAAACTGGAGCAGCTGCGCCTGGTCCATCTTGAGCAGCTCCATCGCCTTGGCCATCTCCTCGGCGATGCCCTCGCTCATCCCCGAGCTCACCGAGGTGCCCTCCCTCAGGATCAGGCGGGCAATGGTCTGGGTCACGTCCCGGTTCTGGCGCAGCTGCTGGAGGAAGGTCTGGAAATTGGAGTCGTATCGGACCTGCCCCCCCGCCTGGCTGCTGTCCTTCTGCTCCGTGCGGTTGTCCGCCCCCGTCACCCGGCTGGGGTCGGGGATGTTCTGGACCTGGCTATTTCCGGGGGATATTGGTATATTGCGGTTAACTGCCGTATTGTCATAGCCCGGTACCGGGTTGGTCGCGCCCAAAAGATCGGCCATTTTTCACACCCCTGAGATAAAACTTAGAAAACCTACTTAATTTTCTGCCGTGCCCTGCCGATAATAGTAAAGATAAAAGATATTTACTGAGGTGGTGCTTTTTATGGGCAGCGGAAACGAAATCCTGGATATGTACATCTACGAGACCGGCACTCTGCTGGAGCAGCTGGAGACCATCGTCCTGGAGGCGGAAAAGGCGGATACGTTCTCTCAGGAGAATGTAAACGAAATCTTCCGCATCATGCATACCATCAAGGGCTCCTCGGCGATGATGGAATTTGACAGCCTGGCCACGGTGGCCCATCGGATTGAGGACATGTTCTTCATCATCCGGGAGGGCACCATGTCGGTGGTCTCAGAGGAAAACCGCCCGGCGCTGTTCGACGTGGTGTTCCAGTCCATCGACTTCTTCCGGGGCGAAGTAGATAAGGTGGAGGCCGGCGAACCTCTTAATCAGGATATCGACAACTTCCTTTCAAATATTAATACCCTGATTGCAAAAATCAAGGGGGAGGAGCCGCCGGAGCCCGCCCCCGCTTCTCCGGCCGCCGGACAGCCCGCCAGCTCCTCCAAGGCCGCCCCGCCCGCGGGAAACGGCACCTTCTCCCACGCCCTGCGGGTCAACTTTGAGGACGGCTGCGGCATGGAGAGCCTGCGGGCCTTTATGGTGGTCACCGCCGTGCGGGACGTGTGCAGCGAGGCGGACTTCTGCTTTGAGCCCGCCAATGTGGAGACCGACCCCTCCACCTCGGAGGCCATCATCGACCAGGGCTTCCTGCTGATGTTCAAAAACACCCAGGACCGGGAGAGCGCCATCTCCGTGGTGAAGAGCGCCGGCTCCGTGCGGGACTACCAGACCTTCGACTGCCCGCCCCCGGAGGAGAAGCCCGCCGCCGCGGCCGCCCCCTCCCCCGCTCCCGCGGCTCAGGCCTCCCCCGCTCCCGCCGCGCAGGCCGCTCCCGCCCCCGCGGCTCAGCAGCAGCACGCCAAGGAGACCCTCATCAGCGTCAACCTGAGCAAGCTGGACCAGCTTTCCGCCGTGGTGGGCGAGATCGTGATCACCGAATCCATGGTCACCTCCTCCCCCGACCTGAAGGGGCTGAACCTGGACGCCTTCTCCAAGTCCGCCCGGCAGCTGCGCAAGCTCACCGACGAGCTCCAGGACGTGTCCATGTCCCTGCGCATGGTCCCCGTGTCCAGCGTGTTCCAGAAAATGACCCGTATCGTGCGGGATATGACCAAGAAGCTCAACCGCCCGGCCAAGCTCACCCTCATCGGCGAGAACACCGAGGTGGATAAGACCATCGTTGACTCCATCGGCGACCCCATCATGCACATGATCCGCAACTCCATGGACCACGGCATCGAGGAGACCCAGGAGGAGCGCATCTCCGCCGGCAAGGACCCTGTGGGCGAGATCACCCTCTCCGCCCGGGACACCGGCAGCGAGGTCATCATCGAGATCATCGACGACGGCCGGGGCGTCAACGACGAGGCCGTGCTCAACAAGGCCATCCGCCAGGGCATCGCGTCTCCCGACGTGGAGTACAGCCACAAGGAAATTCTCAGCTTCCTGCTGGCCCCCGGCTTTTCCACCAACACCGAGGTCACCGAGTTCTCCGGCCGTGGCGTGGGCATGGACGTGGTGAAGCGGGGCGTGGAGGAGCTGGGCGGCACCGTGTCCATCTCCAGCGAGCTGGGCCACGGCATGACCACCACCATCCGCATTCCCCTGACCATGGCCATTATGGACGGCATGGAGGTCGCTGTGGGCGATTCCATCTTCACCATTCCCATCAACAATATCCAGGCCACCATGAAGGTGGCCGCCGGCGAAGTCATCCACGACTCCAGCAGCGGCGAGATCATCAAATGCCAGGGCAATTTCGTGCCCATTGTCCGGGCCCGGGACCTCTACCAGCTCCAGGACGGCTGCTCCGATATTGAGGACGGCGTGCTCATCTGGCTGGAGGCGGGGGACCACTCCTACTGTCTGTTTGTGGATGAGCTCTTGGGCCAGCAGCAGGTGGTGGTCAAGCAGCTGCCCACCTATGTAAACAGTTTCAATGTGAAGCGGTACGGCATCAACGGCTGTACCCTGCGCAGCGACGGCAGCATCAGCATCATCCTGGACGTGGCCAGCCTGTACACCGCCGCCCGCGGCATGTGAGAAGGAGAGATGAATATGAACGACGAAATCCTGTTCGCCCGCGAGGATGAGATGGAGGCCTTGAACCTGGACGACGCGGTGGACTCCCAAAAGTACCTGATTTTCATGGCCGGCCACCTGAAGCTGGGCGTCATCGCCGAGGACGTGGTGGAGATTCTGAACAATCAGGTCATCACCTATCTGCCCATGGTACCCGATTTCATCCGGGGCATCATCAATATGCGCGGCCAGATGATCCCCATTCTGGACATCCGCGCCCGGCTGGGCCTGGCCTCTCAGGACGGAGACAACCTGGTGGTGGTCATCAACCTGGGCGACGTGCAGCTGGGCATTCTGGTGGACGGCGTGGACCAGATGCTGGACATACCCAAGGTCAACATCCACCCCCTCCCCTCCAACAGCACCCAGATGCTGGTGAGCGGCATGTGCTCCCTGCCTGACGGCTCCGGCACCATGATGGTGCTGGACTGTGAACAGCTGATGCCCAATGATTAGCACAAGTGGAGCGGGCGGCTCCTTCTCCGCCCTGACCATCACCGACAACGACTTCAACCGTCTGGTGAAGTTCATTCAGACCAACTATGGCATTGATCTGACCCAGAAAAAGCAGCTCATCACCGGGCGGCTGTCCACCCCCCTCAAGCAGCGGGGCTACACCAGCTTCACCGATTTTGTCAATCACGTTCTCCAGACCAAGGACAACGACCTGATCACCCTGCTGCTGGATAAGCTCACCACGAATTACACCTTTTTCATGCGGGAAAAGGAGCATCTGGATCTTTTCTGCCAGAAAATTATCCCGGACATCGTCCAGCGCCACCAGCGGGATAAGACGCTGGCCATCTGGAGCGCGGGCTGCTCCACCGGAGAGGAGCCCTACAATATCACCATGTTCCTCTTCGACTACCTGGGGGCCCAGGCCAGCCAGTGGGACACCCGCCTGCTGGCCACCGACATCTCCAACCGGGCCATGACCGCCGCCAAAAAGGGTGTGTACGAGCTGCCCGACACCATCCCCCCGGACTGGAAAAAGAAGTATTTCATTCCCCAGTCCGGAGGCCAGTACCAGGTGGCCCCTAAGGTGCGGGACAACGTGATCTTCCAGCCCTTCAACCTCATGGACCCCATCAAATTCCGCCGCAAATTCGACGTGATTTTCTGTCGAAACGTGATGATCTACTTTGACCAGCCCACCAAGGACGCACTGGTCCGCCGGTTTTACGACGCCACCGCCCCCGGCGGCTACCTGCTGATCAGCAAATCGGAAAACCTCAGCGCCAACGCGCCCTACCGCCGTCTGGCCCCGTCCACATTCCAAAAGTAGAACATCACCGGGCCGATCCCCCTGCGGTGATCGGCCCGGTATTTATTCGAAAAGGGAGGAACTCTGTTTTATGGCAATTCCTGCAACTGCAACCAAAAAGATCCGCGTCATGGTGGTGGACGACTCCATGTTGGCCCGGACCATGATTATCCGGGGTCTGTCCGCTCATCCCAGGATCGAGGTGGTTGGCTATGCCATCAACACCCTGGATGCCAGGAACAAGATCCCCCAATACCGGCCCGACGTCATCACCATGGACGTGGAAATGCCGGGACAAAGCGGCATTGACTTTCTGAAGCAATATCTGCCCACCCACCCCATCCCGGTGATTCTGGTGTCCTCGCTGAACCTGAAGGTGTTCGACGCCCTGGCGGTGGGCGCGGTGGATTTCGTGCGCAAGCCGGATGAGAAGGGCTCCAGCGAAACCAGCTTTCTGGCCGCACTGGCCCAGAAGGTGGTCATGGCCGCCACGGCGCGGGTGCGCACCTCCGCCCCTATCGCGGCGGGTCCGGTAAGCTCCACCTCCCTCACCGCCGCCAAGCTGGGAACCGCCCCCGGCCTGGACCGGGTCATCATCGGCCTGGGCGCCTCCACCGGCGGAACGGAGGCCACTTTGGAGGTCATGAAGCGCCTCCCTGCCGACATCCCCCCCATGGTCATCGTTCAGCACATGCCCCCCGGCTTCACCAAGATGTACGCCGAGCGACTGGACCGCCTGTGCGCCATGGAGGTGCGGGAGGCCCAGAGCGGCGATGAGCTGCGCCGCGGCCTCGCCCTCATCGCCCCTGCCGACCTCCAGTGCCGGGTGGTCCGCATCGGCACCCGGTACACCGTGAACTGCACCTCCGGCGAAAAGGTCAGCGGCCACCGCCCCTCAGTGGACGCCATGTTCTACTCCATGGCCGAGGTGGTCACCTGCAAAATGGTGGGCATCATCATGACCGGCATGGGTCAGGACGGCGCCCACGGCCTGTTGGAAATGCGGAAAAAGGGCGCCTATACCATCGGCCAGGACAAGGAATCCTCGGTGGTTTACGGTATGCCCGGCGTGGCCCAGAACATCGGCGCGGTGTGCATACAGGCCTCCTGCGAGAACGTGGCCAACGTGCTGCTCCGGCACCTGAAAGGCCTGGGCTGACCCAGAGTACCCAGGAAATGGAATAGGAAAAGTTTTGAAAGTCAAGTCTTCCCGCCCGGAGCCGCCTCGAAAGGCCTCCGGGCGGGAACTCTTTCTCCAAAGAAATTTCCCTCTTTTTCTTATCTTCCCGCCAACCTTGCCGATATAATTATTGTAGATTAAGGAAACCTATCGGATATTAAAAGGAAGTGAGTACTGTGCTGACCTCGTCTGGTTACGGCGCAATTACCCCGATCACCCCCACTAAGGTCTACCGAACCAAGGCGGGGCGGGACAGTCGGGCTCAGGTAAGCCTGAGCAACAGCAATTATGACAGCGTCACCCTCTCCGCACCCCGGCAGGACAGCCGCTTTCTCGGTCTGGTCAGCCGGCTCTCTCAGGAGGTGCGCACCGCCACCACCACCGGCGATATCGCCACTTTGCGCCAGCAGGTGTCTGACCGGCAGTACGCGCCGGACCCCATGGCTATGGCGGCCCGGATCCTGTTTCTGGGGGAGGGCAGCAGATGAGCGCCTCCTTTCAGGATTATCTGGGGCTCCTGCGGGAGCTCAGCGGCACCCTGGGCAGGCTGGCTGAGCTGAATCAGCGCAAAGCCGCCGCGGTCCGGCAGGACGATCTCATAGCCCTGGACGAGGAGCTCAAGCAGGAGCAGGCCATGACCCTCAGCCTGCGGGGGCTGGAGCAGCGGCGGCTGAAGCTGTCCGCCCAGCTTGAGCTGGACGGGGTTCCCCTGTCTGATCTGCCCAGGCAGTGCCCTTCGGAGCTGGAGGCTGCCGCCAGCCAGACTGTGTCCGACCTGCGCCAGAGCTACCAGACCTATCGCAGCTGCGCCAACTTGGCTCGAGAAATTCTGGAGCTCAACCTCTATCAGATTGAAAAAGTGGTGGCCGCGGCCGGGGTAGACCCTGCGGCGGCGGGCGCCGGATACGCCCCTCCCGGAGTGGAGCCCCCAAAAAACATGAAAACCGATTTTCGCGCCTGACCGCGCGGCTGCATAAGGAGTATTTGCTATGGGAACCATTGGAACATTCGATTCCTTTACCACCGCCCGCCTGGGCATTTACGCCGCCCAGCACGGACTGCGGGTGACCGGCAACAACATTTCCAACATCAACACCGCCGGCTACACCCGTCAGCGGCTGGATCAGGTGAGCCTGAAAACCGGCGCCAATGATATGTACCGCTCCAACCTGGACAACCACGTGGGCAACGGCGCGCTGGTGGTGGGCATCAACCAGATTCGAGACCCCTATCTGGACATTCGCTACCGCAACATCACCTCGGATGTGGGCTATAACGAGACCATGCTCAAGGGCCTGGAGGACATCGCCAGCATTCTGGACGAGGTGGGCAAGGGCGAAAATTACGGCGACGGCCTGCTGTACGCCCAGCTGCAAAAGATCGGCGAGGCCCTGCGCAGCATGACCGCGAACCCCAGCAACGGCAATGACGGCCTGGTCCGCACCGCCGCTGAGTCCCTGGCCGCCCTGTTCAACCAATACGCCGACAAGCTGGAAGACGTCCGTTTGAACACAGAGGAGGACCTCTCCAAGCAGGTGGACGCCGTCAACGAGATTCTGACCAACATCCGCGATCTGAACAAGTCCATCCGCGAGTGTGAGCTCAGCGGCGACAACGCCCTGGAGATGCGGGACGAGCGCAACCGTCAGATTGACGCTCTGGCTGAGTATATGAATATCAATGTGACCTACAGCATGGAGGACGTCGGCGCGGGCAAGCAGGTGGAAAAGCTGACCATCTCCCTGGGCAACGCCAATCCGGACCCCGCAGTGGAGACGGACAGCTCCGTGCTCATCGACGGCATCTACGGCACCCAAATTTCCATTCCCAAGACCCTGCCCACCCTCAACCCGGACTTTGGCAAGAAGGGTGGGAACTTCCCCGACTGCCTCTATCTGAAGGCGGACGGCACCGGCACCAACGACGTGGCCGAGGCCGAGGCCCTGGACAACGGGAACTATACCGTCCGGCTGGGCAAGCTGCTGGATGAGAAAAACCGGGAGTGGACCGATTCCGTCACCACTTGGGGCCCCGCCCAGGACGGCCAGGTGGCCACCCGGGCGGAGGTCTCCTACACCCTGACCACTAACGGACAGTGGAAGGATAAGGACGAGATCATTGTAGGCAATCCCGATATTACCATCAAGATCGGCACCGATATCAGCGCGGACGACGCCAATAATAATCCTGCCGCTCTGGCCAAAATCGTGGCCGCCAAGCTGAACGAAGCCGCCAAGGCCAACAACGCGGAGTACACCGTCCTGGCCCGGGGCGCGGACATCGTCTACCGCTCCAAGAAGGCCGGCGCCGTGGGAACCAGCGGCATGGCCGACTGGCCCACGGACCCCACCTTCCAGCCGGCCGCAGGTGTGGACGGCCAGATCGGCTTTGGCCCGGCCCAGAAGGTGGACGGCCAGGAGCAGGTGGAGCCCACTCCCATCCCCTCTGTGACCGTCGGCGACGAGACTACCACCGTTACATTCACCATTACCGACGGTCAGTGGTATCAGATCACCACCGTAACCAAGCGGTCCCACGAGGTCACCCTGGACGACAACGACCTGTTCGGCAAGCTCCAGGCCACCCGGGAGCTGCTGACGGAGGAGGGCGAGTTCTCCTCCCAGGATGATGTGACCCTGGACGAAAACGCCACCACCAAGCGGGGCATCCCCTTTTACCAGAAGTCCCTGGACCTGCTGGCCCGACAGTTTGCCAAGCAGTATAACACCCTTAACCAGGGCTATATGGTCAACCAAAGCGGCAACTATATCGACCCGAACGGAAAGGAACTCACGCTGGCCGGAACGGACGGCAAGGACGCCCCCGTCAGCAAAACCAACGGGCTGACCCAGTCCCAGAAGGAAAACCTCATCAACAACGGCTATGTCCTCAAGGACGCCGCCGGAAACGATGTTTTGGACGACAAGGGCAATAAGGTGGTGGACCTGGACCGGTGGCTGGCGGAGAACAATGCCATGAAGCCGGAGGGCAGCGGGGTGCTGTTCAGCAACCGCAACGACAACGACGACCCCACCAACATCACCGCCGCCAACATCTCCGTGTCCCACAGCTGGAGCACCGGCGACGTGCACATCGTCCCCACCCACACCCAGCTCTTCGGCGAGGACGGGAAGCCCATCCCCAACACCACTCAGAGCGAAAACATTGGCCACATGCTCACCATGATCAATCAGTCTCTGGTCTATGACCCCAAGGATATTGATCCCGACGCGGTTGGCAACAAGCTGTTTACCGGCTCCTTCAACGACATGCTCAGCAAAACCTGCACCACGCTGGGCAGCGACCGGCGCATTATCAGCCTGGACCTGAACAACTCGTATATTAGGCAGGTGGAGCTGGACAGCAGCCGCGAAGGCGTCTCTGGTGTAGACCTCAACGACGAAGCCATGAATATGATGCAGTTCCAGAAGGCCTATTCCGCCGCCTGCCGCCTCATGACGGCCATCGACGAGGCGCTGGACCGCCTCATCAACAACACCGGCATCGCCGGCAGATAATCCAAAGGAGGTTTTCGCAGTATGATTCGTGCCACCACCGGCGGCGTTCTCAAGGGCTACCGCAGAAATCTGATGAGTTCCTTCATCGCCAGAAACAAGGCCCAGGATACCGTTCTCACCCAGCGCAACTTCAATTCCTACGCGGAGGACCCCGCCTCCGCCGCCAAGGCCTTCCGGCTGCGCAAATCCCGCATGGCCACCCAGAGCCAGTACGCCCTCTGCAACGACACCTATAAAAAATATCAGACCGCCTTTACCTGTCTGGATACCATTGATAAGCTCATCGACACCAAAAACGGCGAGCCCATGAGCACGCTGAAGAGCACCACCCTGGAGATGCTCAACGACCCCAAGGGGGACGCCCGCACCCAGCTGAATAAGGTTCTGGATCAGCTGTCTGAGACCATCGTGCAGAACCTGAACCAGAAATATGGCGACACCTTCATTTTTGCCGGGGCGGACGGCCACAACGTCCCCTTTGAGGTGAAGGACAACAAGCTGTACTACCGCGGCGTCTCGGTGGACGCGGCCCGGCCCAACGTGCTGATGGACAGTGCCGCCAATCCCCCCGCTATGGTTACCGATGCCAACGGCAATTACGTGCTGGCCAGCAGCGCGGAGAAGAGCCTCAACCAGACTGAGTACGATGACGCCATCGTAAACGGAGAGGCCCCCGCCGATTTCATCACCTACCACGTCACGGACAACGCCGGCGTCACCACCGCCCGCTATATCCGGGCGGCGGACGCCGAGACCATGACCACCCAGGAGTACGACGCCGCCGTGACGGAGGCGGAAAAGCTGGAGTACCTGGTGAATGAAAAGCAGTTCGTGGACATCGGCCTGGGCTTCCAGGAGAATGAGCACGGCACACTGATTGAGTCCAGCGGCTTTAACGCCGCCCTGAACGGCCTGACCTTCCTTGGCTACGGCCAGGACGAGGACGGCGACCCCAGGAACATCTATTCTCTGGTGCAGAAGATGCGGGAGGTCGCCAACAGGGTGGAGGACGGCGACGACTGGCCCAAGGACGTATACGATGAATTCTCTGGTCTTGTGAGCAAGCTGGAGCAGGCCTCCTCCGACTATAAGACGGAATTCACCAATATGGACGCCGGCACCACCAAGCTGAAAAACAACGTGGCCCTGCTGGAGGAGAATTTCTACAATCTTCAGGAGCAGTATTCCGACATTGAGGACGTGGACATGGCCGACGCCATTACCTCCTTCGTCTGGGCGCAGTACTGCTACAACGCGGCGCTGAAGGTGGGCAACAGTGTTTTGTCCGAGAGCCTGATGGATTACCTGAATTAAGGCACAACCAATTCCCAGCAATATTTTGAACTTGTTCTGAGAGAGGAGCGGAATGTAGACTATGTATCCCCTGATTGAGATTAAAACAGTCCCCATTGAAATCGAGATGAAGGTGTCCCATGCCAAGCTGGAGTACAGCCGGGGGACCGCTGACCTGGAGATCTCTCGGGGGGACGGTGGACTGAGCATCAAGAGCCGGCCCATCAAGCTGAATATTGATACTTTTGAGGCCCGCAATTCTGTGGTTCCCACCGCCATGCGCTCCATCGAGCAGTATGCGCAGCAGGGACAGCAGGCATCCTATACCGCCACCGCCACCTACGCCCAGCAGGGTCAGATGCTGCTGGAGGCAAAGATCGGCCAGGATATGATCGGCCAGTTTGCGGCCGAATCCACCATGAAAAATTACAAGCCCAACGTGGGCATTGAGTTTCTCCCCTCCGTCGGGCCTGAGATTTCCTGGGATCCCGGCGAGATGCACATCCGCTATGAGATGGATAAGCTGAACTTTGACTGGCGCATGAACGAGCCCAAGTTTGAGTTCACCCCCGGTGACATTGAGCTGTCCGTCACCCAACAGCCCGACGTGATTATCAAATACGTGGGCGGCCCGCTGTACGTACCCCCCTCCGCCGACCCCAGCTATGAACCGGTGGACGTGGAGGCTTGAGGAGCTGGAGAACCCTGACAGGAGGTATTTTCGTGAAGCTCCAGACCAAATATTTCGGCGAGATTGACTATGAGGCGGGGGAGGCTCTCTCCTTCCCCGCTGGTCTGTTTGGATTTGAGGAGGAGCAGGAATTCCTGCTCCTGCCCTTTGAGGGCAGCATTGGGACCCTGCTGTGCTTTCAAAGCACCCGGACCCCCGCCCTGGCCTTTGTGGCCATGGACCCCTTTGCCCTGATGCCCGATTACGCCCCTGTCCTCCAGCCTCAGGAGCTGAAGGAGCTGGGGGTGCAGGACAGTCAGGAGCTGGGCTTCTACGTGCTGTGCGTGGTGAAGAAGCCTGTGGACCAGAGCACCGTCAACCTGAAATGCCCTGTCGCCATCCATCCGGAGACCCGGGTGGCCCGGCAGGTTATCCTGGAGACGGATGCCTATGAGATGCGCCACCCCTTGGCCCAGTTCGGCGCAGAGGAGGGCGCGATATGCTGATCCTGCAACGCAAAACCGGCGAGTCCTTGGTCATCGGCGAGGACATTACCATCCGTGTGGTCTCGGTAGACGGAACGCGGGTGCGCCTGGCCATCTCCGCGCCGGAGGACGTGTCCATCCTGCGCAGTGAGCTGGTGGTGGCGGCCAGCGCCAACCGGGAATCCGCCATGGAGGAGTCCGCACCCGCCGAGCTGCTGGATCTGCTGGGCGGCGTGCTGGACCATAAACGGGAGGGGCGCTCCGCCTCCCCCACCACACCGCCTTCGGCCCCGCCGGAGGGAAAGGAGGACTGACCTATGATGGATTCCATTGCCAGCATGGCCATGGGAATGAGTGCCGCTTCGTTCGCCACCAATTACTCCATAGCCGTCACCAAAAAGATGATGGACTCCCAGGAGCTGGCCGGACAAGAGCTGGCAAAAATGCTGGAAGCCGTTCCCACCCCCGCCAAGGGACAGTATATCGACGTATACGCCTGAACACAAAAAAGCCGGCCTGTGGGCCGGCTTTTTTCATGGAACCAGGCTTGATTTCTCTGAAAAGTGGCTATAGTCAAAGAGGACCCTTTGCGGCCCAAACAAATCAGCGGTGACTATAATCCACACAAAAGAGGTCAGCCATGGAGTTTTCCCAATTCTGTGCCTGCGGCCCCTCGGGCTACGCCCTGCTGAAGCAGCGGGTGGACACCTGCGCGGGGCTGGGGCGGAGCTACGAGTTTGACTGCTGCCGCCTGCCGGAGGGCTGCCGCCCGCCCCAGGCGCAGCTGGGCTTTTGGCGGGACGGCAAGGACTATCTCCTCTATTTTCGCCCCGCCGTCTCCTACCGGGGCGAGGACCCTCTCCTGCGGGACTTCTTCCAGCAGGGGGCCGTCCGGCGTTTCAACGGCTTCCAGGCCATGACGGACTGCCTGAGGGCGCTGGACAGCACCGCCCTGCCCGGGGACAGCCTGCTCCGCCGGCTGATGGCGGAGTTCCGCAGCCAGGTGGTGGGACAGGACCAGGCGGTGGAGGCGGCCTCCTTCAAGCTGTGGAGCCATATCTGCAAACGCGCGCCCATCCGCCCCCTCTCTCTGATTTTCTACGGCCCCACGGGGGTGGGCAAGTCTGAGCTGGCCAAAGCGGTGGCCCCCACCCTGAACCGGTGCCTGGGCCAGCAGCGCTACCAGCTGGTGTGGACGGAGCTTAACACCTTCACTGAGCCGCATTCGGTGTACCGCCTCACCGGTGCGCCGCCTGGCTATGTGGGGTATGACGACCCTCCCGTGCTGGAGGCTGTGCGCCGCTGTCCCCACACCGTGTTCATGTTCGACGAGCTGGACAAGGCCCACCCAGAGGTGCTCAAAACCTTTATGTCCATTCTGGACGAGGGCCGGTCCACCGCCCGGCGGGAGGACGCCCAGGGCCGCCGTGAGCTGGATTTCCGCCGCTGTGTGCTGCTGTTTACCACCAACACCGATCTGTCCTCCCACGGGGTGCGGCTGGGCTTTGCCGTCCCAGCAGGGGCGGAGCCTGGAGCCCGTCTCCACCTCCCCACCCCCGCCGGCCTGGCCGGACGGCTCTACCAGGCGGACGAATCCGCCCGGCGGGCCCTGGCCCGCTCCGGGGTGCTGCGGGAGATTGCCGGTCGGTTCGGCGGCCTGATTGGGTTCCAGCCCCTGGACGAACAGGCCAGAACCGCGGTCACCATCCGGCAGATCGCCGCCCTGGGCCGGGAATACGGCCTGGACATCACCCAGGTGGCCCCTGAGCTGGCCCGGGCCCTCACCCCCCGGGAGGCCATTTCTCCCCGCTCCACCGTCCCCATGCTGGAGGGAGTGCTCACCCCGGTGTTCCTGTCCGGCGCCCCTCTGGCGGAGCGGAGAGTGCCTCTCCAGCTCACAGGCACCCTGGAACAGATCCGCCTTGTGCCCCTGTCATAGAAAACCCCCGCTGAGTACGGCGTTCTTCCGTCTCAGCGGGGGTTTCGTGTCAGGGCTGATAGTCCAGCTCGTGGATTTCATTGGTGACGGGGTCCAGCCGGTAGAGATGCTGGCCGTCAATACTCATCAGATAGCCGCCCATGAACTGGTAGCTGTTCTCCGCGTTCTTGCCGTTGTAGACATTGAGACGGATGCAGGCCGCGCCGTTCACCATCTCCGTACCGTCCATGGCCATCACCTCGTAGGCGTCCATGGACTCGCCGGGCAGCTCCAGCTGGGCCGGACTCATCCCCTCCAAACGGGTCTGCGCACCGCTCATGCTGATGGAGCCATGCGAAGTCTGCTGTGGCTTGGGCGAGGTGACCTTGCCCAGCTCCTCATCCGCCGTCACCACGCACTGCCCGGGAGACCACTGGATGCGGACTGTGAGCACCTTGGACTCGGGCTCCTCCACAGGGGCCTGGCTCTCCGGCACCTCCGGGCTCTGCTCCGCCTCAGGGCTGGAGCTGGCCTCAGGGTCGGCGCTCTCCTCACCCTCCGGGGATGCGGTGGGCTCCGGCTCAGGCTTGGGCAGGTTCCGGGCCATCAGCACCATCCCCTCGGGCGCGGTGAAATCCGGGGACTCCTTGACGCGCACAAACTCCTCATCCACCATGGAAAACTTGGGATCGGCCCCCTTGAGCTGACCCACATAAGTCTCCGCCACCTTGCCGGCGTCCACCAGGTCTGTGTAAGTATAGGTGATGGTCTTGGCCGGCACCGCCTGAGCCAGGTACTCGTCGGACCCCAGCACCATGCCGGGGACCACGTTCTCCCCCACCGGCAGCTCGCTGGGCAGAACCGGGGGCGAGGGCTCCACCGATGGGGTGGGCTCAGCGGGATCGTCCGCGTTTCTTCCCGGGAGGATAAAGACAAACAAAATCACTGCCGCAGCGACAATGACCACCGCCGGAATCAGCAAGAAGATGAGCGGGAGCTTTTTCTTCTCGGGCTGTTCGCCCTGTTCACCCTGCTCCGCCGCCTCCGGCGCGCCGCCCTTGCCCTTTTTGGGCTTCTTTTCCTTGGGCGGCTTCTGCTTCTTCTCTTTCTTGGGAGCCTTGGGCTCCTTCGGTTTTCCTATGGGCATGGAAATAACACCTCTTGCGTCTCTGCCGTCAGGCCAGAGTGATGGTGACGGAGTCCTGCTCCTTCAGCGGCTGCTGGAAGCCTCGCTCCACACCATTGACCTCCAGCCGCACAGCTCTGTCCAGATGCTCAAAATCGATACCGGAATACTCCAGCAGGTCCATCAGATAGTAGGGGGAGCCGTCCTCCTTGGCCGGAAGGTTCAAAGGGTCCCCGTTCAAAATCAGGTGTACCTCATTGCTCCGGGGCGCAGGCCGGACCGGAGCTGCCGCCCCGGGGGCAGGCTGCGCCGGGGCCTGAATCGGAGCGGTAGGGGCAGTTTGCCTGGGCGGGACCTGCCGCATGGTCAGCACCACGTCTCCCTGATCCAGCGCAGTGTCCATGGAGGCTATGGCGTTATTGACCATCGCCTTGCCATAGAAATCCTCTCCCAGAAGCTGCCCCAGCGTGCGGCGGGCATCCTCCCCGTGACAGGCCGGGATGAAATGGATCTCATCCCCCGCGTGGACGATGGTGGACAGGCTGGCCTCCTCCCCGTTCACCCGCAGCACGGCGGGAACGGCGGGTTCTCCCCGGAACACCAGCCGTTTGCCGTCCAGGGTGAGGTTCAGGCTCTTGCCCGTTTTCCCCACCATGTCGGCATAGCTGTAGCCGTTCATCAGCAGGATGTCCCGGAGGGTAAGAACCCCGTTGCGGAACAGCTTGGCGCTCTGGCCGTTGAGGGTGACCACATAGCTGTCGTTCAGCAGCCCCAGGCCCGCAGAGATCGCGATCCCCAGCGGGGTGGCATACTCCGGCTTCTCCAGCTCCAGGGAGTCGGAAAACACGCTGAGGGCAAAGTTATTGCCCGCGATAGCCACCCGCTTTTCGTCCATCTCCAGCTGAACGGCCACCTTCTCCCGCAGCCCCCGCAGCTTGCTGCCGCCCCCGGCCAAAAAGACGGCGGAGGGTGGCGTGCCGTTTACGCTGAGCACCTGCTTGGCGATGGCGTCGGCCAGCTTATCCATGGGGGCCTGGATCACCTGGGTGACCTCGTTCACCGCGATGCGCTCCTCCTGCCCCAGAATATTGCGGCAGCGGATGAGCTCATCGCTCTCCCCCATGCTCCGCTTGATCTGCTCGGCGGTGTTGAAATCCACCAAGTAGGAGCGCATGATGGCCTCGGTGATCTCGTCGCCGGCCACGGTGGCCATGGTGTAGCCCACCACGCTGCCGTCCCGGCACAGGGCAATGTCGGTGGTGCCCGCGCCGATGTCCACCATAGCCAGGTTCAGCAGCCGAAGCTCGGCGGGGATGGCGGCGTTCATGGCGGCGATGGGCTCCAGGGTCATGCTGGCCACCTGAAGCCCGGCGGCGCGCATGGCGGCGTACAGGCTCTCCACCACCTCGCCGGGAAGGAAGGTGGCCACCACGTCGGCCTCCACCCTGCGCCCGGTGTGAAACTGGAGGTTGGCCATGGGGTAGTTGTCCAGCCGGTACTGGGCCACGGTATAGCCCACCAGGAACATCTGGCGGCGGCCGTCCCCATCGGTCTGGAGCGCCTCCTCTGCGGCGGATACCGCGCCCGCCTCCAGCTGGCTGATCTGCTCGGCGTCAATGGACTGCTCCTCCGGCAGCTCCAGAGTAAAGGATCCCTTCTGCGTACGCAGGGCCCGGCCTGCGGCGGCCACGCACACCCGCTCCAGCCGCACTCCCAGCCGGCTCTCCAGCCGCTGGGTCACCGTCCTGGCCAGCGTGCCCACCTGCCTGATATCATCAATTTGGCCATCCATCATGGCCCGCTTGCCGTGTTCGGCCATCTCCACGTCTATGACCTTCAGCCGGTCATCCACGGGCCGGCCCACCACGCCCACCACACTGCGGGTTCCGATGTCCAGGGCAAAAATCAGGTCCCTCTCCTGGACTTTCAAGTCTGCCATAGCTCCGCTCCTCTCTTTCCGGATTTGTGGCACTGCAAAAAGGAGCCAGGAGGCGGCGTGACCACCGCCTCCTGGCAGCCTTCAAAAAGCTTAATACTTGCTGAATACGCTGGCGGCAGAGGTGTCGCGGCTGGGCGCGGCATCATAGTCGTCGTAGGAGGCGGCGGGAGCGGCAGCGCTATAGGCGGGCTGAGCCTTGGCCATATAGCTGTCCTGGCGCAGCTTGAAGCGGCTGAGCAGCTCCTTCATCAGCGCGGCCTGGCTGGACAGCTGCTCACTGGCGGCGGCGGACTCCTCGCTGGTGGCGGAGTTGGTCTGCACCACGGAAGAGATCTGATCGATGCCCTCGGTCACCTGAGCAATGGCCTCGGACTCCTCCTCGGCGGCCTTGGTGATCTGCTGGACGGCCTCCACCACCAAGCCAGCGCGCTGGTTGGTGGCCTGCAGGGACTCGGACACCTTCTGAACGATTTCGCTGCCCTCCTTCACGGACACGATGGACCGATCAATGAGCTCCTTGGTGGCCTTGGCGGCCTCGTCGGACTTGGCGGACAGGTTGCGCACCTCATCGGCGACAACGGCGAAGCCCTTACCAGCGCTGCCCGCGCGGGCGGCCTCAACAGCGGCGTTCAAGGCCAGAATGTTGGTCTGGAAGGCGATGTTCTCAATGGTGGCGATGATCTTGCCGATTTCGGAGGAAGACTCGGAAATCTTCTCCATGGCGCTCACCATCTGATGCATGTACTCGGAGCTCTCGTTCAGGCACTGGCTGGCGTCATTGGAATGGGCCATGGCCTGCTCACTGTTCTGGGCGTTCTTGCGGGAGTTGTTGGCAATCTCCGCGATGGTGGCGGACAGCTCCTCCACGGCGCTGGCCTGCTCGGTGGCGCCCTGGGCCAGGGACTGGGCGCCAGTGGACACCTGCTCGGCGCCGGCGGATACCTGCTCGGCACTCTGGTTGATCTGGCCCAGCGCGTCAGTCAGGCTGCGGTTGATGGCCCGCACGGAGGACAGGATGCTGCTCAGCGCGCCCACGTACATCTTCTCGTCCTTGGTGCGCACATCGAAGTTGCCGTTGCCCATGTCCTCCAGCAGGCGGCAGGTGTCGCCGATGCACTCGCTCAGGACGTTCTGGCTGGTGCGCAGGGCGTCGCACATCTCGCCCAGCTCACTGCCGCTGTGGTAGTCCACGGGGATGTCCAGCTTTCCCTCGCTGAACCCGGTGAGGGCCACATGGACCTGCTGCACCGGCACCACAATGCTCTTGATGATGATCAGCGCGATGCGCAGCACGGCAACCGTGGCAACAAACAGGGCAATCAGGATGGCGCCGATGGCGATGTTAGAGACAAAGTTTTGCTGCGCAATGATCTCATTCTGCTTCTGCTGGAGCTTGGCGGCCAGCGCGTCGCCGGCGGTAGCGGCCTCCCTCAGCTTGGGAGAGCAGGTCGAGGAAATCATTTGGGAGGCGCTGTTGCGGTCCACCCGGGCCTCCGCCACGATCTTCTCCGCCTCAACTTCCCATGCCTCCACAGTGCTGATAAAGGCGTTCAGCTCAGTCTTGTCATCCAGCGGATAGATATCCTTCAGGTCAACCAGCCGCTGCTTCAGCTCCCCCACCTTGGCAGTAGCGGTATCCAGATTGGACAGGTCGCCGCTCAGCACCGCGTCCCGCAGGCTGCGCCCGGCGATGTTGTAGTCAATGCGGCACTCAGAGACGATGTTGTTGGCCCCGACATAATTGTTCAGGATACTCGTGTACTCACTCTTCTGCATGGTCATCAAAACAATAGATGCGATGATGATGATCACCGAGACAACGATGGTGACCCCGAACCCCAGGATCAGGCTTTTCTTGATCTTCATGTTTTTGATCATGGACTCTTTCCTCCTAGTTTTCTTGACTGTAGACTTTTGGACCCCTTATTCGCAATCTCAACGGCCGTCTGACCGGGCCCTTTCCCGCCGCATAGTGTGAAACTCTCTTGAGACCATCCTGCGATCTCTCGGAAAATTTTTCTTGTCCGGCGGGAGTCCCTGGGCCATAGGCATTTGCGACCGCAAATACAGGCTTTTATATCAAATCGGTTCTGAGCTTGGGGAGGAGGAGCACCTTCTGCTCCCAACCCGGCACATCGCCGTATCTTCCTTTTTCCGCGTCCTGGAGCACCCGGCCATGTTCCATGGTGATCACCCGGCGGCGCATGAAATTGACGTACTGGCTCTCGTGGGTAGCCATGATCACGGTGGTGCCCCTTCGGTTCACGTCGTTCAGCAGGTGCAGGGTGTCCCAGATGCTGTCCTCATCCAGATTGGCAGTGATCTCGTCCAGCACCAGGATGGGCGGGCTGCCGATCATGGCCCGGGCCAGCTCCACCCGGCGGCACTGTCCAATGGACAGCTCCACAGGGTAGCGGCCCTCCACGCCCCGCATTCCCACCAGGCCCAGCACCTTCTTGATGCGCACATCCACCAGGCGGGAGCTCTCCCGGCCCAGCGCAATCTGAGAGGCCAGAGCCAGATTCTCCCCTACGGTCTTTTTACGGATGAGAGTGGGGTCCTGCCAGATTTTCCCGAACAGCACAGCCGCCCGGTTCCGGCTGAGGCGCAGCATCCCGTTGAGGTCCCGCTGGTCCAGGTACACCTTGCCCCGGCTGGGCTTGGCCTGCCCGGTGATCAGGTGCAGCAGCGTGCTCTTGCCTGCTCCGCTGCCCCCCACCACAAAGACAAACTCCCCCTGCCGGATGGTCAAATCCACATCCTCCACGCCCATCTCCTGATGGATGGGGCCGTTTCGCCTGCGTTTGGGCTTATAAAATTTTGAAACGTGTTCCAATTGAATGGTGGGCATAACTCTCTCCTGACCTCACACAGAAACTTGTCAGAACATGCAGATACTTTCCATTGCAAACAGCCCCTCATCTGTTATAATATCCCCATACGGGCTGGAATGCAAGGGATAATTTTTTCTTGCCAAACATCCCGCTCCAGTGTTACAGTATAGACGGCCCTTTTGCGGCGGAGAGGAGGTGCGCAGGTGAAGAAGAAAAGGGGACTCACCCAACGAAATCGGACCATCCTTTTTGTGGTCCTGCTGGCGCTGCTGTGCGTAGGCACGGCGGAGCTGGCCGCCTGCCGCCACTTTGCCCCAGAGACCTATGAGCGGCTGACCCAGCCCTTCCGGCAGGCCGCGGTGGCCGCGGCGGAGGCCTGCGTAACCGCGGTGGAGCAGGCCGGCCGCTTCTGCTGGCAGGCGGGCACCCGGGCGGCGGAGCTGATGGACCAGGCTGGCCGCCAGGCGGCGGTGTTCTGGGAGGAGCTCACCGCCCCGCCCCCAGAGCCCTCCCTGGTTGTGGAGGAGTCCATGGAGCCCGACCCCTCTGACCAGCCCAGCGCGGCTCCCGTCACCGATCCCCCCCACACCGAGGTGCTGGAGTCGGATGGCCGCCAGATTCTCACCGGCGGCAACGTGCGCGTCGTCTACTTCTGCCAGGCCGACGAGGCCTGGGCGGACCAGCTCTACGGCACTGATCCCATCGGCCCCTACGGCTGCGGTCCCACGGCCATGGCCATGGCCGTGGCCAGCATGACGGACACCGACACCGACCCCGCCCAAATGGCCGCCTGGGCGGCGGACCACGGCTACTGGGCCAAGCGGAGCGGCTCCTACCATTCCATTGTCAAGGGCATCGCCCGGAGCTTTGGCCTGGAGGCGGAGGCCTTTACCGGCCGCACCCCCGAAGAGCTGTGCCGGGCGCTCCGCTCCAACGACATCTTGGTAGCCCTCATGGGCCCGGGCCATTTCACCACGGGGGGCCATTTCATCCTGCTGCGGGGGGTCACCCTCAGCGGGCAGGTCCTGGTGGCCGACCCCAACAGCCTGGAGCGCAGCCTGGAGGCCTGGGATCCCCAGCTGGTGCTGGACGAGCTATCCTCCGCCCGGGACAACGGCGCGCCGCTGTGGCGGCTGTCCGTACCCAATACATAAAGCTCTTTACTCACGGAATATCGGCCCGGTGGACACCGGGCCGATATTTTATTTGTTTTTAGACCTCGCTGATCGGACAAGGCTCAGCCTATTGATACGCGGAATTTTCCCGGGCCAGCCGCTGGTTCAGCCTGCGGTCCAGCTCTATCACCTGGTTGAGGCGGCGGACGTTGGAGGCCACCTGCTCGCACAGCATCTTCTGCACCTGCTGCGCGGGGTCAGCCGGGGGACCGCCGTTGAGCATGTCGGCCAGGGGCTGGGCCACCTCCTGCGGCAGAACCTCCAGCTGCTCCCGCAGCGCCTGGTCTGCCGCCTGGAGCTTGCCCAGCGGGTCCTCCCGCATGGCCAGCAGCATTTGGATACTCACTTGGTCGCTGCGGTCAATCGACTGCCCCAGCTGCTGGGTCAAATCCCACAGCTCGTTGAGCAGGTTGCCGGTGCGCTTCATCTGCACCAGGGCGTCCATGACAGTCTTTTCTTCCATCACTCCGCCCAGCCCTCTGCTCCGGCGCTGGCTATCTCCCGTTCGCTGTTTTTCTCAGCCTCCCGAAAGCTGTCCCTCAGTTCGCCCACCATGGTCTTCACCCGGTCCAGCTCGGTCTTATTCCGCCCCGCCTTCACCCGGTTGAGCTCAAAGCCGAAGTAATCGTACAGCCGGTTCAGGCTGCGGCTGATGGGGTACTGCATATCCAACGTGTCATCCAGATAGCGGATGATCTCCAAGCTTCGATCCACGCTCGCTTCAAACAGGGGATAGTCCGCCTTATCCAGCGCCAGCCCGGCCCGGAGCAGGCGCTTGACCAGCTCGTCGTAAAGCAGCAGCAGCAGCTCTCCCTGGGACATCTCGTTGATGCCCTGCTCCTTATAGCCCTGATACCCCTGGAAGCCTTTGATATCCATTTTTGACTCCTTTTCAGTGGGTGATTTAGTAGCCGCCCGAGCCGCCCATCAGGCCGGCCATGGAGGAGGCCTGGGAGTTCATCTCGGCAATGAGCTGCTCCAGCCGGCTGAACTTGGTGGTATACCGGTCGATCTGATCCGCCATCTTGTCCGTCCAGCGGTCAATCTGGCTGTCGAGGCTGTCCATCTGGGTCTTCAGGCTGTTGTTGTTCAGCGAGGTGGGCGCCTTGATGGAGCCCGCCCGGGTGATGAGCACGCCCTTGGGCTCGCCGGTGGTCTTGACGTAGCTGTTCAGGGTGTTCTGCATGGTCTGCATCAGCCCGTCCTTGCCGGAGCCGCCCTCCTTCGTCTTGGTGAAGGCCTCGCGCACCTTGTCCGGGTTGCTGTCCAGCGCCGCGCGCAGCTTATCCTCATCCAGGCTCAGCGTGGTCATGCCGTCGCTGTAAGAGGTGCTGATTCCGATCTCCCGGAGGGTCTGGCCGTCGGCGCCGCCCGGAGCGATGGCGCCCAGCAGCTTGCTGTACATGCTGGACAGAGTGGAGTCTCCGAATAAAATCCCCTGCTTCGCCTTCTCGTTGTAGGCCTTCAGCTCGCTCTCGGAATATTTGTCCTCCTCCTCGGCGGTGAGGGGATCATACTTTGCGCCGTTGGACTTCTGGGCGGGCATGGTGGAATAGGCGTTTTTGATCTCGGTGGCCATCTCATTGTAGTCCTCCACAAAGCTGCGGATGGCCTCAATGATCTTATCGGAATCGGTGGTGCTGGAGAAGGTGATGGCCTCCTCCGCCTTGCCGTCCTTGTCCACGCCGGTGGTGAATTCGCCCTTGACCGTAATGTTCAGCCCGTCGATGTCAAAGCTGTTGCCGGCCCGGGTGAAGTCCTCAAACCGCACGCCGTTGATCTCCACGTCCATGACAGCGTCCTGGCCGGTGGTATAGGAGGCGTCAAACTCGGGGAGGTCGTAGGCGTTGTCATCAGCATCCAATATTTCGAAGTCCACCGTCTTGCCGGTCTGGTCATCTGTCAATATGATCTGGCCCGAGCGCTCATCAAAAGAAGCGGTCATGTGATGATTCGTATTGAGCGATACATTCAGCTTATCAACGACGTCCTGTACCGTGCTGTTCTCATCAAATACATTGGTATAACCGTAAATGCCCACACCAGGGATTTTGAAGTTGAGCTTGTTCCCCAGCTCAATCTCATACGTCTCAGCAAAGCTGTCGCTGGCGCTGCGGCCATGGGTCACAAACAGATCCTTGGCCAGCCCGCCGAACTCGATCTTGCTGTTGGCTCCGGTCTCGGTGGCGGTGAACTTGAACTCGTTGGTCAGCTTGGAGTAGCTCACCTTCACCCCCGCCTGGGTGTTGGAGTTGATGGAGTTCATCAGGCTCTCCAAGGTGGTGTCCTCGGTGACGCTGATGTGGGCCCCGTTGACCTCAACGTCATACAGCGCCTTGCCGTCGTTGTCCACCCGGTAGCCGTCCTTGTCCACCCGGTTTCCGGCCTTGTCCAGGTAATAGGAGGTGCCGTCGGCGCGCTTGTGCTCGGTGGCGCCGCCCGCGCCCTTCAGCCGGTTGTCCTTGCTGAAAATGGACTCGCTCTTGTCCCCCAGGATGTCGGACAGCTTCTTGCTGGGGTTGACGAAGTTGGAATCCCCCTCCTGGAACCCCAGGGCCTCCACAGCGGAGCCGCCCAGGCTCAGGGTGGAGCCCTTGGCGGTCTTGAAGGACAGCTTGCCGCCGCCGTTGTCCACCGTGACCTTACCCTTGCCGAAGGCATCATCCAGCTCCGACTGGAGGGCCTTCTTGAACTGGGTGTTTTTGTCCTCCGCGGCATCGTAGCTGAAGTCAATCTTGTTCATGACATCGGACATATTGATCTTCTTGGTAACGCCGTTGAAGGTGATTCCCAGCTCCTTGCCGCCGCTCCACTTGCCGTCCTCGCCCTTGGTTCCGCCCAGGTACTCATAGGCGGGCGTTTTCTCGGTCAATTTGCTGTCCACCGTGAGGACATTCTCCCCGGCGTATTTTTCGATCTTGCCGCTGGAGCTGCTGATCTTCACCGTATTGCCGTTGCCCAGCCCGTCGGAGAAGGTGAGCCTGCCGTCGGCGTTGGCGGTGACCTTGACGGCCTTGTCGGCGGTGGTGCTCTCCTGGACACCGTTCTTGGTGTAGTTGTAGGTGATCTCGCTCAGCTTCTTGTTGATGGCGTTGGCCAGCTTCTCCGCGTTGCTGCTCCCCTCCATCTCATTGAGGTTCTCCAGCTCGTCAAAGTTGACGGTGAAGGTGGCGCCGTTGGTGCCGCCGTACTGGAAGGTGAGGGACCCGGACATGGTGTTCACGTCCAGCTCCTTGGTCATGTCAAACTCTCCGCCGGTGACGGAGGTGGCGTCCCCGCCCAGGCCGCCCAGGCCGGACACGGTGTAGGTGGCCGCCTTGGCCATCTGCTTCACCGCGTTGAGCTTGATGTCGCTGGAGGTCTTTCCGCTGGCGGTGACCTTGTCCTTATAGGTGCCCATGGCGACCGTGTTCACCGCGCTGCTGAAAAAGCTGTTGCTGAGCAGGTTGGTCTTGGAGGAGTAGGAGGTGTACTTGTTGTTGAAGTTGACCGCCTTGTCGATGATGCTGCGGTATGCCTCCTGCTGCCACTCGATTTTGGTGCGCCGCTTCTGCAGGTTTTGGATCTTCAGCTTGATGCCGGAGACCGCGTTTTCAATCATGGACTCGGTGTCCATGCCGCTGGCCAGGCCGCTGAGGATATTCCGGTTGCCGTAAATGCTGCTGGTGCTATAGCTGCTGTTGCTCAAACTGGTAATAGATGCCATTTGGACCGCTCCTTTCTCACCGCCCAGGGCAGAGCGCACCGCCCCAGGCACATCCACAGGAGAAATTTCTAAAAAATTTTTTTGCAGTTTTTTCGCTGTACCTCTGTTTTTTTTTATCGACCTGTAGTATAGTGAACTTAAGAGTTTGCGCCAAGTTTTTGTGAATGGGAGGGAATATTACTTGACTCAGATCATCACTGTAACAAACCAAAAAGGAGGCGTGGGCAAAACCACGACGGCCGCCGCCCTGGTGTGCGGTCTTCACCAGCGTGGGGCCAGCGTGCTGGGCATCGATCTGGACCCGCAGGGGAACCTGGGCTTCAACCTGGGGCTGGATATCGGCTCAAACAGCACCGTGTACGACGTATTCAAGGGCAGCTGCTCCATGGAACAGGCCATCGTCCCCACCGAGTACGGCGACATACTCCCCTCGGACATCATGCTGTCTGCCGCCGACGTGGAATTCACCGCCCCCCGGCGGGAATTCATGCTCAGCGACTTTCTCACCGGCGTGCGCTCCCGCTATGACTTTATCGTCATCGACACGCCCCCCGCGCTGAATGTCCTCACCGTCAACGCCTACGTGGCCTCCGACGGGCTCATCGTCCCCATGGAGGCGGAGGTGCTCAGCCTGGTGGGCATTACCCAGCTCCAGGAGACCATTGAGACGGTGCGCAACACCTTCAACCCCCATCTGAAGGTGCTGGGCATTCTCATCAACAAGTTCAACGGCCGCCTCACCCTGTCCAAGGACATTCTGGAGCTGGCCCAGGAGGTGGCCGGACAGCTGGGCAGCAAGGTGTTCCAGGCCAAGATTCACCGCGGCGTGGGCGTGGCCATGGCCCCGGCCCACGGGCAGAGCGTGCTCACCTATCAGCCCGACTCCCGTCCCGCCCAGGACTTCCAGGAAATCGTGGATGCGGTGGCTGGAGAGCGCTTCCCCCGGGCCAAGCCCACCTTCCGTCAGAAGTATATCTCTAAATTTTTCAACTGAGTAAGGAGTATCGCATTATGGCAGCAAAGGACAAAACCAGCAAAACCGCGCGGGTCATGAGCCTGCTGAGCAAGAAGCCGGATCCCGCCGCCCCGGCGGAGGAGTCCGCCCCCGCCCCGGCCGCCCCGGTCCCCCCCATTGTCACCTCCATGGCCCCGGACGCCGCCGTCTCGGTTCAGATCAAAAACGCCCTGGAGGACGCGCTGGAGGGGGAGCTTCCTGTCCAGCAGCCCGCCCCGCCCCAGGCCGAACCCGTTCAGGAGGCCGCTCCCGCTCCCCAGGCTGAGCCCGAGCCCGCTTCGGAGCCCGTCCGGGACAGCGCTCCCGCCCCTCAGCCGGAGCCCGCTCCGGAGCCCCTGGCGGAGCAGCCCGCCCCGGCTTCTGAGGAAATCCAGACTCCCCACGAGTTCCTGGAGCCGGAAAATCCCGGCTACATCAACGTCATGCAGGTGCTGGTGGAGGAAAAGGCCCCCAAATATGTGGAGATGTTCGGCCTGTGCACCTGTAAGCGGTGCATGGAGGATGTGAAGGCGTTCACCCTAAACCACCTGCCCCCCAAGTACGTGGTGCTGGAGCCCAACGACCGGGTTCCCCGCCTCACGGTGTACGAGGGCAAGTTCAGCAGCGACATCACCGCTCAGCTGCTCCAGGCCTGCAAGGTGGTCATGCAGACCCCTCACCACAGCCGCGGCTGACCCCAGCAAAAAAACACCGACGGGCGCTGAGCGCCCGCCGGTGTTTTTTCTCTGATTGCGTCACATGCTGGGGCTCTCTTCTTCGCCCTCCTCCTGCCGGGGATAGGGGTTGGTGAGCTGCTCCCAAAGGGTATTCACGTTTTCCATGCAGATGAAGTAAATGCTGGTCATCATGTTGTCCGGAATGCCCAGCTCCTCCGCCAGGGCGGTAATTTTCTCCCAGTCCGCAGCCTCATAGCTGAGCACCAGCTCATACAGCTTGCCGCACCGGCCCTCATGGTGGAGCAGGGCGGCTTTGATCTCGTCCGCCACCGGCACCTCCGCCAGAATGTCCTCCAGCGGCGCGTCAATCAGATAATTCAGGGTGGAGAACATTCCCATCAGATAGCCCTCCGACTTGGAGATGGGCATATTCTTGGCGTGATTCATCAGCTCGCTGCAAAAGTTCGCCCGCATGAAGGACTGCTTCAGGAACTCCTCCGAGCCGGCGTCCACCTCGTTCTCCGCGTTGCTGGCGCTGAGCAGATAGATCCACTGCTTCAGCTGACCCAGGCCCAGAGTCATGATGGCCTGCGTGATGGTGGTGGCCCGGTACCGCAGCGCAAAGTAGGCCGAGTTGACCATCTTCAGCAGCCCGTAGGACAGGCTGGCGTCTGCGGCAATCATCTGCTCAATCTCCTCCACATTGGGCTCGTCCCGGGTGACGGCCACCATCAGCTGGAAGAAATTGCTCTGGATGTAGGCGCTGCTGTGGGCTTTGGTGGTCAGCTTGCCCGCCACATAGGGGCCCTCCAGCCCGTCGGCCCCCAGAGCCACCGCCCGCTGATACAGCTTCTCCTCATCAATGTGGGTGACAATGCATTTGATGTTCATGCTGTGGGCAATTTCCACCGTATTGCGGATGGTGACCTCGGTAGAGGTCTTGCCGTTGATCTTAATGAAGTGGATGTCGTCCAGCAGAGACAGATATCGGGGCGTAAACTGGAACTCGTTCACCGCCACACGGTAGCCCTCTCGGACATACTGCTGTACCAGGTGCATGGACAAGGGGTGGATGATCACCGCGTCGTCAATCTGGATCACCAGATCGCTCTTGTCAAAGAGCCGGGGCGTCTTTTTCATCAGCAGCATGGTGGTGAAGGTCATGAAATTCAGCGTGCCCTTCAGCACCTTGGGTGTGTTCTGGGTGAGAAAACTGTAAATCGTGTTGGCGGCGGCAAATTCTGCGCTGGAAGTAGAACTATCGCTGCTGAATGCCTGGTTCGCGCCGTGGTACAAAATCTCATTGCCCATGATGTTTCCAGCGGCGTCCTTGATGGGCTGCCGCACAATATATTTGCCGCTCATAGTTATCGCTGCCTCCTACTATATCCTACCTGGCCTGCCTCATCTGGCGCTCCAGAAGATGGTCCATCACGTCCACCAGATGGCCGATTTCCGGCTTGGTGAGCTGCTCATCCGCCCCAAGATCCCGGCCCTTCCGGCGCATCTCTTCACTGATGAGGGAGGAGAAAATGATCAGCGGGATATCCTTGAAGCGTGCGTCATCCTTGACCAGCTTGGTCAGCCGGTGGCCGTCCATCTGGGGCATCTCAATATCGGTGATAATGAGGGCCACATCCCGGGCCAGATCTCCCTCCTTGGGCAGGCCGGCCAGCGCCTCCCACAGCTCCAGGCCGTTGGAGAACATATGCAGGTTGACATAGTTGGCTTTACGCAGAGAATCCTCGATCATTTTGCTCAAAAGGACGGAGTCCTCCGCCACCCAAATGGGCTTGTCGTTGCGGTCCCGGGGACCCAGCTGCTCCACCTCGGACACCTGAATTGAGGTCTCCGGGGCGATTTCGGCCACGATCCGCTCAAAGTCCAGGATGGTGACCAGCTCGCCGTCGCACTGGGCGATGCCGGTGGCCACCCCCTCCGCGCCGCCGGACACGGTCTTATCCGGCTTCTGGATATCGGTCCAGGAGATGCGGCTGATGCGGTCCACGGTGTGCACCCGGAAAGCGATGAACATCTTGTTGAAGTTGGTGATGATGAAGATGTCCTTGGCGTCCTTGGGGCTGTCCACCCCCAGGTACTTGGGCAGGTCCACCACCGTGAGCACCGTGTCCCGGGGCTTGAAAATGCCCTCCACCGAGGGATGAGCCATGGGCATGGGCTTTACCGGGGCCGAGATCATGATTTCCCGGACCTTGGCCACGTTGATGCCGAACAGATTACCTCCGATGGTAAACTTCATGATCTCAATCTCGTTGGTGCCGGACTCCAGCAGGATGCCGTGCTTGTTTTCTTCCATCATTGCCAACACTCCCTTTCATCTTGTGCGCGGTTAAATGATGAGCTCCTGGCGGCCGTAGCTGCGCACACAGCCCAGCCCGCTGCTTACGTCAAAGAGCAGGGTACGGGCCACCGACCCTCCCACATCCTCCTTCAGCAGGCGGATCCCCTCTTTTTTCAGGTTCATGTGAACGCTTTCAATATTTCGCTGCCCAATGTTGCCCAGGGACGAGCTGCCCGTCTCAAACATCTTGGCCCCGCCGGCAATTTTGGCGGTGATGCGGCTGCGGCGGGCGCCCATGGCCTCCATCTGCTTCAGCGTCTCCTTGATTCCGGTATCCGCATATTTCATCGGGTTTTTCCGCCCCGCCTCCATATTCACCGGCAGCATGATATGCACCAGCGCGCCCAGCTTCAGCGTCGGATCATGCAGGCAGATTCCGATACACGATCCCAGCGCGTAGGTGACCAACATCCCCTCCCCTTTGGCCACCTTCATGTCTGCAATACCAATTACCAGCTTGTCACTCATCGCTTACGCCCAGCTTCCGTAACAAAGCATTCAGTGACCGCAGGTCAGGAGACATCAGCAGGCGGCAGGGAACCTGCTTGTTGTCGCACACAAAATTTCCACCGATGGTCATAATATAGTCGGACTGTCCGCCGTATTCCGCCATGGGCACGGCCAGGATGGCCCCTTGCATATCCACGGTGAAGGCGGGCACCGTCAGGTTCACGTCCATGCCGGCCAGACCGCTCAGGGCGTTGATGAAGGTGGAGATCATGATATTGCCCACCTCCACCAGGGCGGAGTTTTCCATCTCCGCCAGCTCGCTGTAGTCGGAAATTGTCTGGGAGAGCATGCTGTTCAGCACGATGTTCACAAACTCCAGCGACTGCACCGACAGCATGATCCCGCTGAGATGTCCGCTGAGCTTCACCAGCACACCGGCCGTAATCTCCTCAGGGCCGCCGATCCATTCAATGGCCTCATTATACCCCATGATGCGCACCTCAGGCAGCGTGATGCGCACCTGCCTGCCCAGCATCTGGGACAGGGCGGTGGCCGCGTTGCCGGTGCCGACGCTGCCGATCTCCCGAAGCGTGTCCAGCTCCAGGGAATTCAGCTCGTCGTAGTTCTTAATCGCCATGAAAGTACCTCCAATCTTCCAAAATCACTCGGGAGGGACCGCGCCCCCCTCAAGCGCACCGCCTAGGTCAATTGCGCAGATTGTTGATCGTGGTCTCGATCTCGTCGGAGGACTGTACCATTTTCAGCGCCATGCCGTAGGCCCGCTGGGCCTCAATCACCTTGGTGTACTCCTCGGCCAAATCGGCGTTGGAGCTCTCCAGGCACCCCTGAATCAGCTTGCCTGTCCCCATCCATAGCCCGCCGTTTTTGTCCACCGGCAGGTAGCGGGTGTCGGAGATCTGCTGCATCCCGTTGTAGTTCCTGTAGTCGAAGATGCCGATGGGCAGCGTCTCGTTGGTGTCCTCCACCTCGATGAGCCCGCCGTCCTGGCTGAGCACAAAGCGGCCCTCATTGTCGCTCAGGCAGTAGACCACCTCCAGGATGGGCTGGCCGTCCTCGTCCTCCTCGCCGGTGGGGCGCTGAAGCTCCGACTTATAAAACGCGCCGTTTCGGGTGAAGGTGACCTGCCCCGTGGACAGATCCACCAGCCCGAAGAACCCCTCTCCCTCGATCATGTAGTCGGTGGACCGGCCGGTGTCGGCCACCGAGCCCTGGGAGAAATCGGTGGAGGTCATGAGCAGCCTGGCGCCCACACCCATGGGCAGCTCCTCCTCAATGCCCCGGTGGTTCTGGTACATCAGGGCGGAGAAGGGGGTGCGGTTGGCCTTGTAGCCGTAGGTGTTCAGGTTGGCAATGTTGTCTCCGTGGACATTCAGCCGCAGCAGCTGCTGCTGCGCTCCCACCGCGCCGATATAGAAGGATTGATTCATTCCGCCTCACCTCTCCTTACATCCGGCCCAGATCGCTGGCCGCGTGATTCATCAGCTCATCGTACATCTTAGTCACCGAGGCCGCGCTCTGCAGCGCCCGCTGACAGGTGAGCATGTCGGTCATCTGCCGGATCATATTCACATTGGACCGCTCCACATACTTCCACAAAACGGAGGGACTCTCCACCACAGTGGGGTTCTCCCCCAGGAAAAAGCCCTGATCGTTGTGCTCCAGCTGCTCCAAGTCATCGAAGGCGTACACCCCCAACCGGCCCAGGTACTCCTCTCTCTCCGTAAAGATATTGCCCTGCGCGTCCACGTTCAGCTTGTCGGTGCCCAGAATAATGGGGCTCCCGTTGGGGTCCAGCACCCGGCCCATGCCCGGATAGCACAGGTATCCCTCGTCATCCAGGGAAAAATTGCCCGACCGGGTATAGGCGATATTGCCCTCATCGTCCTGAACGGCAAAGAATCCGTCCCCCATGATGGCGAAATCCAGGGCAATGCCGGTGGGCTCAGGGATGCCCTGCTCCTGATTCACGTAGATTTCGCTGTTGGCCCGAATATAGCTCTGACGGCCGATCTCGGTGTAGATCTTCTCCGTGTTGCCCACCCGGGCGTACATCACATCGTCGAAGGTGCTGGCGGTGTAGCGGCTCTCTTTGAAGCCGGCGGTGGAGATGTTCACCATGTTGTTGCCCACCACGTTCAGGTGGCGCTGCTGGGTCAGCATCCCGGAGGTGAGGTTGTAAAATCCTTTAAACATCTTGCATCATGCCTTCTTCCGCTTTTTCGAGGATTTTTTGGGCGGTGTGCTGTTCATGTATGTGCCCATGAAGTCCCGCAGCTTTTGAATGGCCCGGGAGTGGATCTGGGAGATACGGGGCTCACTCACCCCCATCACCTGGGCAATCTCCTTCATGTGAAGGTTTTTTTCATAGTAGAGGGACAGGACGATCTGCTCATTTTTTTGCAGAGACGCAATGCCGTCGGCCAGAGTCTGCTGGAGCTCCTGATCCTCCAGCACGGTCTCCGGCTGGAGCTTGGGGTCCTCGGAGGACACCTCAAACCGGTAGCCCTCCAGATCCCGGGCGTCCATCAGCGCGTCCAGGGACAGGGTGTTGGAGAGGGCCACCTTGGCGGCCTCCTTCTGGTACTTGTCCGTGGGTATGCCCAGGCGGTCGGCCACCTCCTGGTCGCTGGGGAAGCGCCCCAGCTCGTTGGCCAGGGTGGACACCGCCGCGTCAATCTCCTTGGCCCGCTGGCGGATGTTCCGGGGCAGCCAGTCCTGCTTCCGGGCCAGGTCGATGACCATCCCCCGGATACGCTTGGACACATAGGTCTCGAATTTGATCCCCTTGTCCGGGTCGAATTTGTCAATGGAGCTGAGCAGGGTGAGAATCCCCTCGCTGACAATGTCGTCCACCTGGGCAAAGCTGCTGTACACCCCCCGAATCTGGAGAGCGGCGCTTTTGATCAGCCCTTCATACCGCAGAACCAGGGGCCATTTCAGGTTCTCGTCCCCGGTCTGTTTGTAGGCGACCAGCAGCTCAGGGGTGCCCATGGCCTCGATCTCCTCCTGGGTGTACCGGTTCTGGACGGCGCCCGCGCTCATGTGGCCACCGCCCTTCTCTCCCGCATGGGGGACTCGGCGGTGATGTTGCCCAGGGCCTGAATCTGCACGCTGTTGGTGATCTCATTGAAGGAGAGCACATAGACGTTGGGATAGAACTGGGTGATCATCCGGCTGAAATAGCCCCGGATCACCTGGCTGACCAGAATCACCGGCGTCTGGGACAGGTCGCCGAATTTCTTCAGGTGCTCAGACATCTGCGAGATGATATTCTGCATCAAATCGGGACCCATGGCCAGATAGACGCCCTGTTCGTTGCGGGTGAGGGAGGAGATGATCCGCTTCTCCACCTCCGCGTCCAGGGTGATGACCCGCAGCTGCCCGTCCTCGCAGAACCTTCTTGTGATGGTGCGGGCCAGGGCACCGCGGACCTGCTCGGTGACCATATCCAGGTCCCGTCCTTGGGCAAAGCCGTCGGCGGCGGTCTCCACAATGGTGGCCAGGTCCTTGATGGGAACACCCTCCTGGAGGAGGTTGCGCAGCAGCTTCTCCAGCTTGGAGTAGGGGATGAGGGCGGGCACCGCCTCCTCCACCAGTTCGGGGGAGGCCTGCTTCAGGTTCTCCACCAGCCGGATGGTCTCCGCCCGGTTGAGCAGCTCGTAGGCGTGCTTTTTCACCGTCTCGGCCAGGTGGGTGAGCATGACGGACAGCGGATCGATGACGTTGTAGCCGTAGATCTCCGCCATCTCCTTGTTCTCCGGCAGAATCCACCGGGAGGGGATGCCGTAGGCGGGCTCGATGGTCTCGATGCCGTCGATCTCTCCCAAGGGGTTGGGAGGCTCCAGCGCCAAGTAGTAATCCACCAGAATTTCCCCCTGGGCCACCACCTCGCCCTTGATGCGGATGGCGTACTGGTTGGTGCCCAGCGTGGAGGCGTCGTGGAGGCGGATGGAGGGGATGACAAAGCCCATGTCCTGGGCATACTGCCGCCGGAAAATGACGATACGGCTGATGAGCTTGCCGCCGTGGCTCTCGTCCACCAGGGGGATGAGGCTGTAGCCAAACTCCATCTCCACCGGCTCCACCGACAGCAGGGAGTATACATTGTTGATATCCTTGTAGTAGTCGCTCTCGCTGGGCGCGGCCTCCTCGGGAATCTCCACAGGCCCCTGGGCCGCGGCGGCCTCGGCCTGACGCTGGGCGCTCATCTGGCGGCTGAGGAAGATTCCGCCGGCCAGAAGCGCCACGCCCCCTATGCCCAGCGGAATAGTGGGCGTACCGGGAACGGCGGCCAGAAACAGCAGGATCACGCCGGTGGTGGTGATGGCTCTGGGCTGTGCCTTGAACTGGCTCACCACGTCCACGTTCAAGCTGCCGTCGGACACAGACCGGGTGACGATCATGCCCGTGGCGGTGGAGATCATCAACGAGGGGATCTGGGACACCAGACCGTCGCCGATGGTGAGGATGCAGTAGCGGCTCATCACGTCCATGATGTCGCCGCCGTTGACCACCATACCGATGATGATGCCGCCCACCAGGTTGATGATGGTGATCACGATGGACATGGTGGAGTCGCCCTTGACGATCTTGGTGGCGCCGTCCATGGCGCCGTAAAAGTCGGCTTCCTTCTGAATCTTCTCCCGGCGCATCCGGGCGGTCTGCTCGTCGATGAGTCCGGAGGACAGGTCCGCGTCGATGGCCATCTGCTTGCCGGGCATGGCGTCCAGGGTGAAGCGGGCGGCCACCTCGGACACGCGCTCCGCGCCCTTGGTGATGACGATGAGCTGCACCAGCACGATGATGAAGAAGATCACGAAGCCCACCACGATGTCGCCGCCGGTGACCAGCTGGCCGAAGTTTTCAATCACCTCGCCGGGATAGCCGGTGGTGAGGATCATCCGGGTGCTGGACACGTTCATGCCCAGCCGGAACAGGGTGGTAATCAGCAATAGGGATGGGAAAATGGAAAATTCCAGCGCCTCCGAGATGTTCATGGTGATCATCAGGATCATGATGGACAGTCCGATGTTGATGATGAGCAGGATGTCCAGAATCTGCGGGGGCAGCGGGATGAACAGGAACATAACCACAACCACCACAAACAGCGCTATGACATTGTCCAAAATGCGTTTGAGCATGGGTGGCTTCACCTCCGGGTGGGTCGTCCTGGCCGTTTATTTCACAATCTGCTTTTGGTTGTTCAGCTTGAAGATGTACACCAGCACCTCCGCCACCGCGCTGTACAGCTCGGGGGGGATGAACTGGTTCAGCTCCGTCTGGGCGTATAGCGCCCGGGCCAGAGGGACGTTCTCAATCACCGCCACCTTGTTTTCCTCGGCGATCTGGACAATGCGCAGAGCCACGTTGTCCTGTCCCTTGGCCAGCACGATGGGGGCGTCGTCCCGGTCCGGCTTGTAGCGCAGGGCCACGGCGAAATGGGTGGGGTTACGGATGACCACGTCCGCCCCGGGCACCTGCTGCATCATCCGCTGCTGGGCCCGGCGGCGCTGGATCTCCTTGATCTTCCCCTTCACCTGGGGGTCGCCTTCCATCTGTTTGTATTCCTCTTTGACCTCCTGCTTGGTCATCTTCATCTGCCGCTCATAGTCCCACCACTGGTAGAAAAAGTCCATGGCGGCCACCGCCACAAAGGCGATGCAGATGCGCATCACCATGCCCCCCGCCACCTCCACCAGGTGGGCACAGGCGGCGGTCAGGTCGGTGTACAGATACCGGGAGCTCTCCAAAAACATGTCCCGGATGCTGAGAAAAACGATGGTCATCAGAATAGCTATCTTGATGATGCCCTTCAGAGTCTCCACCAGACTTTTCAGCGAAAACAGCCGCTTGAAGCCCTCCAATGGGTTGAGGCGGCTGAATTTTGGCTTCATCGACTCGGTGCTCACCAGGAACTGGGTCTGGGCAAAGGTGGCCGCCACGGCGCACACAATGGCCACGCCCACCACCGGCCCCACAGTCTTGGCCAGCAGCGCCAGGGCCTGCATCGACAGCTCGCCGGACAGCCCCACCACCTCTCGGGGCTCCTCCGCCGCAGTGGTCAGGCACAGGGCCATAAACCCCCCCAGCTGCTGGGCAAAGGTGCCTGTGAGCAGCCACAGCGTGGCAAAGGTGCCCAGCAGGCTGGCCACCGCCACCGCGTCCCGGCTCATAAAGACGTTGCCCTTTTTTCGTTCGTCCCGTCGCTTTTTTGGTGTTGCTTTTTCGGTTTTATTCCCTTCGGCCAACGTCCATCCCCCCCTGGCCTATGACAGGGCCCCTTCCTCGGAAGGGCGGGGAAGAAGCGAAAAACACGGTGTGCTGCGCCCCGGATCCGGAGCTTTTATCATCCGGCCAGGGCCAGGATATCGTGCAGGCTGTTGAGCATGGCCATCTCCGCCTGGAGCAGGAACTCGCTGAAGGGGACCACCAGCACCAGCAGCAGCGCCAGACCCACGATCACCTTCAACTCAATGTTGATGGCGAACACATTGATCTGGGGGATGACCTTCATCAGCACCCCCATGCCCACCTGGGCGATGATCTCTGCGGCCAGAATTGGCATACACAGCTTCACCGCCAGCACGGTGCACTCCACGAACAGCTCCAGCAGCAGGTTGTAGGCGGGCAGGCCGATGGACACCTGCCCAAAGGGCACGATCTCCTCCGAGGTGAGGAACAGCCGCAGCAGGGTGAGATGCCCGCCCCCCGCGAAAAACAGCAGGGTCATCAGCAGGTTCAGCAACTGTCCGCTCACCGACAAGCTGGCCTGGGCCCCCGCATCGTACATCTGGTTCATGGTCATGCCCATCTGGGTGTCGATGGACGAGCCGGCCAGCTGCGGGATATAGAAGAAAAAGTTTACCGCCATGCCCAGGAGGAAGCCGACGGCCACCTCCAGCAGGGCCAAAACCATGAACTCAGCCGTCCCCACCGGAACGGCCACCTGCTGGGTGCTCACCGACGCCACAAAGACCGACAGCACCAGCACCATGCCCGCGCGGAAGGAGGCGGGGATGGTGGTGCGGCCCAGGATGGGGTTGAAGAGAATAAATCCGCTTACGCGGGCGACGATAAACAGGAAGAGGGTCAGCTCCGCCCAGTCAATCATGGGTGCGCTCCTTTGGCAGTCAGCTGGCGATCAGCGTAAAGATCTGCCGGGTGTAATCCTGGAGGGTGTCCATCATCCAGCCCCCCGCCAGCAGCAGTACGCCCACCACCACGATCAGCTTGAGAATGAAGGAGATGGTCTGCTCATGGATCTGGGTAACCGCCTGAAAGATGGCCACCACCACACCCACCAGCATACTCAGCAGCAGCATGGGGGTGGACAGCTTGATGGCCACTCCCACCGCATCCCGCAGCAGGTCTGTTACCAGTGTGGTATCCATAGCGCGCTCCTTCCAAAATCAAAATCAGTATACCCCCTGCACCAGCGAGGAGAACAGCAGGTTCCACCCGTTGACGGACACGAACAGCAGCAGCTTGAAGGGGGTGGAGATCATGGCCGGCGGCAGCATGATCATGCCCATGGACATCAGCGTGGAGGACACCACCACGTCGATGAGCAGGAAGGGGATATACAGCAGCAGCCCCGTGTAGAAAGCCCGCTGGAGCTCCTGGGTCATAAAGGCGGGCACGATGAGGCGCAACGGCAGCTCCATGGCCTCCGCCCGGGTCTCGGGCTCGTCCACATGGGCCAGGTTGCAGTACATCCCCAGGGTGTTCCACTCCAGATTGTCGATCATGAAATCCTTCAGCGGGACCGAAGCCCGGTCCAGGAACTCCTCCTGGCCGATCTCCTGCTCGGTGTAGGGCTCCCAGGCCTCCGTCCCGATGCGCTCGATCACCGGGTTCATGGTGATGAGGGTGAGGAACATGGCAATGCCCACCAGCACCACATTGGGCGGGGTCTGCTGGGTGCCCATGGCGGTGCGCAGAAAGGACAGGGAGATGATGTACCGGGTGAAGGAGGTCATCATCACCAGCATGGAGGGCAGCAGGGCCAGCATCGTGGTGAGGAAGATGATCTCCAGGCTCTGGACGCTGTCCCCGTTGATGTTGATCAGGCTCTCCGGCATCCTATCCTCACCTCGGCTTCCTTTGCTTGAGTACGGTGCGCAGCGCTTCCCCAAAGCTGGGGGGCGCCGGCTGGTCGGTGGGGGCGTACAGGGCCTGGGCCTCCTCCTGGGTGAGCTCCGCCACCAGGGACACCCCCGAGGGAGTCACCCCCAGCAGGAGGTAGCGCTCTCCCGCCTGGACCAGGGCCAGGCTCTGCTCCCGGCCCAGAGACAGACGGGTCAGCACCTTGAAGCGCTCTCCGCCGCCGGCCATGCCCAGTCCTCCTAAGCCGCCCCGGCCCGCCACATACCGCGTGAACAGGTAGGCCAGCGCGATGATGACCAGCACGCACACCAATAGCCATATCAGGGAGAGAATATGATCCAGGCCAGTTCCCTGGGTCAGGGTAAGAGGGAAATCGCGAAGGGGCATCTCTGTCAGGGCGCGCCCAGAATGGAGGTGACGGTCTTCAGCACCCGGTCGGGCTTAAAGGGCTTGACGATGAAGTCCTTGGCGCCGGAACGCACCGCGTCCATCACCATGCTCTCCTGGCCCATGGCGGAGCACATGACCACGTTGGCGCTGCCATCCTTGGCACGGATGGCCTTCAGGGCCTCCAGGCCGTCCATGTTGGGCATGGTGATGTCCATGACCACCAGGTCGGGGCCGATCTCGCTGAACTTCTCCACCGCGTCGGCGCCGTCAACAGCCTCGAACACCTCGGTGTAGCCGTTCTTGGTCAGGGTATCCTTGATCATCTTGCGCATGAAAGCCGCGTCGTCCACTAACAAAATCTTCTTAGCCATGGTAATGATCCATCCTTTTCAGTTTATGTTTTGCGCCTCGCCGCTGAAACCGCGGAAGGGCTGATTTCACTTGCCTGCCAGCATCTCGATGCCGGGGGTCTGCACGATCTCCGTGATTCGGACGCCGAAATTGTCCTCAATCACCACGACCTCTCCCCGGGCAATACACTTGCCGTTGACGAACAGATCCACCTGGTCGCCGGCCAGTTTATCCAGAACCACCAGAGAGCCCTTGGCAAACTCCAGGATATCCTGAACCTTCCGGCGCGCCCGGCCGATTTCCACCGTCACCTGGAGGGGCACCTCCATGATGAGGTCCAAATTCTGGGCCTGCTCCTTGCCCAGCCGCTCCGTGGGATCCAGGGGCTCCATAGGCAGCGGCTTGGTGTTGATGATCTTGGGCTCAGGCGCCGCGACCCTCTGCCCCTGCTCAGGCTGCGGGGGATAGGGATAGGGGTAAGGCGGATAGTACATGGGCGGATAGCCCATGTAGCCGCCGGGAAAAGCTCCGTCGCCGCTGGGCACAGGATATTGAGGCATTTGGCCCATGGGCGCGGCGGGCATTCCCTGGGGCGGCATCTGGGCCGCCGGGGGCTGCTGCGGAGGCTGTGCCGGGGGCTGCGGAGGCGCGGGAGCCGGAGCGGGCGCAGGTGCCGGAGCAGGCTGCGCAGCGCCTCCCGCCAGCATTCGCTCGATCTCCTCCTGGCTCATCTTTCGGTCCTGCCCGCCGGAGGCGCTCTCGGGCTCCGGCGTGGCCGCTCCCCCTCCAGCCAGCATCCGTTCGATCTCCTCCTGGCTCATGGTCCGATTGCTGGGAGCAGGGGCGGGAGCAGGCTCGGGCTCCGGCGCGGCGGCCCCTCCGCCCGTCAGCATCCGCTCAATCTCCTCCTGGCTCATCATGCGGTTGCTGGGCTCCGGCGCGGGCTCCGCCACGGCGGCGGGGGCGGAGGGCGCAGCGGCGGCAGAGGCACCTCCGCTCACCTCGTCCTCCAGACCCAGGCTCTTCAACAGCTCCTTGGCCAGGGCCACGGACATCACATTCATGAATTCGCTTTCCAGCGCATCCTCAATCTTCAGGAAAAACCGAACCACCACAACCTGGTCCGCACCCTGGGGCAGGTGCTCCTGCTTGAACTGCTCCAGATTTTCCAGCTCGAAGGACTGAGGCGTGGAGATATCCACCCGGAAGCCCAGAAAGTCGGACATGGCGGTGGCCGCCGAGCCCATCATCTGGTTCATGACCTCGCACACGCAGCTGATGGTCAGCTCATTGAGCTCAAAATCCTCATCGGCGGTCTCCATGCCCATGAGTATATCCACAATGACCTTGATGTCGCTGCGCTTGAGCAGCATGATGTTGCTGCCCTCCAGACCCTCGACGTATTTGATCTCCACGCCGATGGCCGGTTCCAGGTTGCCCAGGGAAAATTCCTTGACGTCCACCACTGAGACCGTGGGGGTGGTGATATCCACTCGGTGGTCCAGCATGTTGGATACCGCGGTGGCCGAGGAGCCAAGGCTGATATTCATCATTTCGCCCAAGGCATCTATCGCCATTGGGCTGAAGATTTCCTTCTCCATCGCTTACTCGCTCCTTTGCTCGGCCGAATAGCAAACCTCGTCTATCTTAATGGCCATGTTTTTCTTATGGGTCCCAATGCGTCCGGTGAACCACTGGTAGCCGCCGATCTCCAGGAATACCGGGGAATCCTTGCTCCGGCCCAGGTCCACCACATCGCCCACGCTGAGGTGATAGATGTCGTTGAGGGACAGCTGGGTGTCTCCCAGCTCAGCGACAATCTCCAGGGTGGAATCCCGCAGCTGGTCGAAGATCTCCCCGGAATTGTCCTCGCTGGCGGCCTTGCGGCCCATGGTCTCCCGGCTGACCTCTCCGAACACGCTCATCAGCACATTGCCGGGCAGCACCACGCTCATGCGCCCCTCACTGCCGCCGAAGGTCAGCTTCATGTCCACCAGAACCACTGTCTCATCCAGGTTGAGCAGGGTGACCAGGGTGGGATTGACCTGGGTGCGCTCATACTCAAAGGTGATGGGAACATAGTTCTCCCAGCTGCTGCCCATCAGGCCGACGATGTCCTTCAGCAGGAGCTCATAGAGCTGGAGTTCCAGGTCGGTATAGGCGTAGCCCAGGGGGATATCGTGTATGACGTCGTCCTCGCTGCCCATCATCCGGTCCATCATCCCCAGCGCCGTGGGGGTGGAGAGGTAGACCATCACCGGGTCCTCCGCCTGTACGTCCTTGCCGTCCGCCTCCCGGGAATGAACCGTGATGTTCACCATGGCCAGCACGTCCCCTTCCATGAGGGCGTTGTTGAATTCGTAGAACTTCTGCTCTTCGATGCTCTCCACCTCAATGGTGCAGCTGGTGCGCAGCTGGGCGTTGAGACGGGAGCTGATCACCCGAGTGTAGTTCTCGAAAATGCCGTTGAGCATTTTGAGCCGGTCCTTGGTAAACTTTCGGGGGGTGGTGAAGTCGTATTTCCGATATTTTTTCTCCGGCTGCTTTTCCTCCGCCTTATCCGCAGCATCGCCGCCGCTGCGCATGGAGTTGAGCAGCGCGTCGATTTGACTTTGCGACAATACTTCAGCCATCGAATCACCTCACCTGATCTGCTGTTATTTTTTGGAGACCGCTGTGCCTCCGGGCGCGCCGGAATGCACGCAGGAGCTCCCTAAGGGGTCTGCTGGTTCATATCCTCTTCATCTCTGGTAACGTAGGTGGACAGCGCCTCTCCCAGCTCCTCCGCCTTCAGGTCGCGGCCGCTGATGACCATCTCCACCCGGCGGTTGTACTGCCGGGTCTCCGGCGTCTCGTTGCTGGAGATGGGCCTCCACTGCCCCATGCCCGCACCCACCAGACGGGCGGGATGGATGTCGCTGTTGAGCTGGAGAAATACCAGTACCTCCGTAGCCCTGTTGCTGGACAGGAAGCGGTCAAACTCCACATCGTTGCGTTTATGGGCCGAGCCCTGGGCGGTGTGCCCCTGGATCTGAATCTCCTCTATGGCATCCGACGCCTGATTCAGACATTCGCACACCTGGAGCAAAATCCCCTCGGCCTCTGGGCGCAGGTCAAAGCTGTCTCCATCGAAAAACACGGTGTCGCTGAATTTGACGTATATCTTACCGCCGCTCATCTCCACCTGGATGGAGCTCTCCATGCCCTCCTGGCCCGCGATCTGCTGAAAGGCCAGAAACAGGTCCTCCATGATCTCGTCCAGCTCCCGCTGGGCGGCCACGTCGGGCTCGGCGGGGTAGCCGCCCTGGGAGTCGTCCGCCGGGTCGGCCACGGGGCCGTCAGTGCCTCCGGTCTCGGTGGGGGTCTCCTGGGCAAAGGGGTTGAAGCTGGTGACGATGGCCCGCCACTTCTCCTCACTGATGGTGGACATGGAGTACAGCAGCACGAAGAAGCACAGCAGCAGTGTTACCATGTCGCCGTATGTATCCATCCAGTTGGCGCCGCCGCCCCCGCTTTTTTTCTTCTTCATCAGCCTCTCAACTCCTTACCTCGGCGTTATTCTCCACCGCCGCCGCTTCCGCCGCTGCCGCCGGCCTCCCGCTGCTTCTGGGACATGTAGGTGAACAGCTTCTCCCGCAGGGCCTTGGGGTTCTCGCCGGACTGGATGGACATGATGCCCTCCACAATGATCTGCTTGCACAAGACCTCCTCGCTGTCCCGGGTCCGCAGGTTGTTGGCGATGGGGCCGAAGATCATATGGGCCAGAATACAGCCGTACAGGGTGGTAATCAGGGCGGTACCCATGTCCTTACCGATGCTGGAGCCGCCGTCTCCGCTGAGCTCCATGTTGTTCAGCATGTTGATCAGACCCACCAGGGTACCCACCATGCCGAAGGCCGGAGCTACGGAGCCCGCCTTGTCGTAAAGTCCGGCTGCGTCCTCATGCCGGGCGGACATGCACTCGATGTCGTTTTCCAGGATGGCCCGGACCTTGTCCGGGTCGTTGGCGTCCACGATGAGCATGATGGCCTGCTTGAAAAAGGGGTCCTGCTGCTCGTTGGCCTTGCCCTCCAACGCCAGCAGGCCGTTTTTACGGGCCGTCTGGGCCAGGTCCACCAGCTGGTCGATGTAGCTCATGGGGTCAAACTTCTTGGCGTTGAGCATGATGCCGAAGTGCTTGGGGATGGCCGCCACGGTGCTGCCCGGGAAGCTGGCCACCACGATGGCCATGGTACAGCCAATAACGATGAAGATACTGGCCGCGTCAAAGAAGTTCCACAGGTTGGTGGGCGTGAAAGTGACGGGGGGCAGACCAGCCGCCTTGGGTCCGATGTTGATGCCCAGCACGCAGCCCAGCAGGAAGACCACAATAGCGGCCACCAGGCCGATGATATAGGTTATATTCATTGCAAAGCTCTACCTCCAGCAGCCAAGGCGCTTTGGGGAGCGCGGAGGAGCGTCCGGCCCTTTTTTTGTCGCGCCTGTTGATTCCGGCCTGTTCCCGGAAGGGGGAACGGGCGCGGGCGGGGACTTTACCGTTTATCTACAATGGTGATCTCACGCTGAATGTCCATCACCTTGGCATTATAGCGCGCGATCTTATCAATGATCTCCTCCGTGCTCTCCCGGACGAGGTAATAGTCGTGGTTCATCATGACGATCTTGGACTCCGGAATGGTCTCAATATACTCGATTTGCAGATGGTTGACAAGGAATTTTTCGTGGTTGCGCTTTGTCAAAACGATCATGGTATAAACCTCCTTTTTCCTAATGATAGGACCGCAGGGGGTTGGCCCCTGGGGAGGGCGGAGCCCTCCCCAGGGCAGTGTCATGGCTTGCGATTACCGCTTCATGTTGACCAGCTCCTCCAGCATGGAGTCGGTCACGGTGATGATACGGGTGTTTGCCTGATAGCCGCGCTGGGTGACGATCATGTTGGCAATCTCCTGCGCCAGGTCGGTCTTGGACATCTCCAGACCGGCGGAGCGCATCAGCGTGCCGCTGGTGCGGATCCGCAGGCCGTCCACAATGGTGGCATCGGCGGCATCAGGGTCGCCCCCCGCGTTGCCTCCCGCATTCCCGTCCGCGGGGATGAGGGACTTGTTCACCTGGGTGATGCCCATGCTCTGGGCGCCGCCGCCCAGGATGGCCACAGACAGGTCGCCCGCGCCCTCGCCGGCCTTATAGTTGGTGCTGCCCACCTGGGTGACGCCGTTGGGGTTGGTCACCATGCCCACAGCCACGCAGCCGATGGTGACAACCTCGCCGGTGGCCTCGCTGGTGCCGGTGATGAGGCCGGTGGTCTCACTGAAGGAGATGTTGGTGAACTTGGCCACCTCGTAGGTGGACTCCACCGTCTCACCGTTGTCTTTCAGGGTGGTGCCGTAGTCGTAGAGGTGCTTATTGGTCGCCGCAGCGGGGTCGCCGGGCTGCTGGCCGCCGCCGGCGGCGGCGTCGTTGAGCCGGTCGTCAGTATTGGTGCCGCCGCCCGGCTTGGGATAGCCGATGTGGAGGCCGCCATCCTTGTCCGAATACACCCGGGGATAGCGGATGGGCACCAGCTGGTCGCTGAAGATGGGGTCGCCGATCTTCTTCCCATCAGGGATGACATCCCCCTCCTTGTAGGTGCCGATACACGCGAAACCGTACACCACCATGCCCGCCTCGTTGGTGAGGTAGCCGTCGGCCTTGAACTCGAAGTTGCCCAGCCGGGTGAGGGTGAGGGACTTGAGCTCGTTGGGGTCCTCGCCGTCAAAATTCAGGGTCTGGCTCTTGTCGCCCAGCAGGAAGAAGCCGTCGCCGTCCAGCATCAGGTCGGTGGGCTTGCCGGTGACGCCGTAGTTGCCGGTACTCATATCGATATCCACCGACCCCACAGTGGAGCCGTAGCCGATCTGGGAGGGGTTCTTGCCGCCGGACACGGTGGTGCCGTTGGAGCCGCCGGACAGAGTGGTGTACAGGGAGGTCTTGAAAATGGCCCGCCCGGACTTATAGCTGTAGGTGTTGACGTTCGCCACGTTGTTGCCGATGACGTTCAGGTTCTGCATATGAGTCCGCAGGCCTGCGATGGCCGCATACATTGCACCAGTCATAGTGAGATAATTAACTCCTTTCGGTTTGACGCCGCCCGGCCTGTGTCAAACGGACACAGGCCAAAGGCATCCGAAAAATCGGTCCTGCCATCTGTTTATCATATTACAGGAAGACGGCGCCGTCAATATTAGTGAAGATATTTTCCTTCATTTCTTCCTGGGTAATTGCGGTAATGACCTTGGCGCTGGGCACGTTGATGATAAAAGCGTGCTCCGAATCCATGGCCAGGATATTGGTGGCTCCCTTGGCCTGGGCCCGGATGACGCTGCCCGCCAGCTGGTCCATCAGATCCGGCGTGACCTCAATGCCCCGCTCCTGCACCCGGGAAATTGCGTGCTTAGAGAACGCGACGCTTTGGGCCTGCTGCTGGCTGCTGACCAGCTCCTGCTGGAGCATGGCGCCGAAGCTGCCCCCTGGTCCCCGCGGCTGTACCCGGGCTTGTGGCGCGTCCGTGCGCGGCAGTCCTGATACGCGATGGATCATCCTCAGTCACCTCATCACTTTACTCTGTCTGCTGCGTAGAGTCTCCGGTGTTCCCGCCGTCGCCGGTTCCCTGGTTCTCGCCTGCGCCGTCGCCGGGCTTCACGCCGTCGGACCCCTCGGTCCCGCCTGTGCCGTCGCCGGGTCCCACACCGTCGGGGCCCTCGGTCCCGCCTGTGTTGTCGCCCTCGCCGTCGCCTTCGCCTTCACCCTTGTCGGGCTCCTCAATCTCGGGGAGCTTACCCACTGCCATGATCTGCTTGAGGAAGTAAGTCTGGCCGTCGCTGCCGAAGATGACCTGCTGGCCGCCGGCGACGCCGGTGCCGATGACCTCGATCTCCCGCTCCTCCAGGACATTGCCGTTGAGAATGCCGATGGTAACAGTCTTGCCCACCAGAGAGCTGGCGTAGCTCATCACACTGGCCTCGGTCACGTTGGTCAGGGCGGTGACCATCTGCATCTGGACCAGCTGATTCATCATCTCGCTGGTGTCCATGGTGTCGTCCATGGTCTGGTTTTGAAGCTGGACAATCATCAGCTGGAGGAAGTCCTGCATGTCCAGCTCGGTGTTGTTCTTCCGGCTGGTGCTGTTGACCGCATCAATGCCGTTGCCTGTACCCAGCAGATAGCTGATATCCGCCATATAACTCATTCAGATTGCACTCCTTTCTGCTTCAGATATCCTCCCCGTCCGCGGGGATCAGCCCCAGGCGCAGCTGCTGGACGAAGTCCTGGCTGTTATGCTGCTCTTGACGGGGCCGGCGCTGCTCCTGATCCTGGCCGCCATGGCCGTTGTGGCCGTCGTAGGGATGCTGATTCTGGTTCTGCTGGCTCTCCTGCTGGCGCTGAACGTTCACCTGCACATCCTGCTGGGTGCGGCTGCTGAGCATGCCCTGCAGGTCGGCGGCGTGCCGCTCCAGCAGGCCTCGGGTCTCGCCGCTGTGGGCGCTGAGGGCCACGCGCAGAATGCCGTCGGCGCTCTGGCTGATCTCCACCGTCACGCTGCCCAGGTTTTCCGGGGTCAGCTGAATGCGCACCAGGGATTCGCCCTTTTGCAGGGCCTGCGCCAGTCCGGCGTCGATCTGCTGGGCCACGTTCTGGGGCTGCTCCACGTCGTAGGTCTCGCCCACCTTGATGGGGGCCGCCTTCACGTCCTGGAAAACCTGCCGGGGGCCCTGCTCCACGTTGATGAGCTCCACCTGGGTGTCCTCATCCTTCTCCTGGGGCTTGACCTCTTCCAACGCCTGCTCCACCGTCTTACCCGCCTGGTCGTTCACCGCCTTCTCCAAAAGCTGGGCGGGGCCGTGCTCCACGGTGGGGTCGGTGGCCTCCAGCATGGCGTCGGCCTCGGGGTCGGAGAACTCGATGATCTGGCTGTCGCCCATGAGCTGCTGGAGCTCCTGCATCTGGGCCTCGTCCAGACCGGTAACGGGGATAAACTGCACGTCGGCGCCTTTCCAGGCGATCACGAACTCCCCGGGCTCATAGGTCTGTCCGTCGAGGGTCATCGCGGCGATGCCGAGCTGAGAGATGGCGTAGCCCTGCTCCGCCAGCTTCTTAATCCGGTCCAGGGCGTTTTCCTTCTGAGCGGGGGCCTCCTCCCTGCCGGTCACGCCGTCGGTCTTGGGCTTCTGCTCCACGGACGAGTCGGTCTTGACGGACTGGGACTTCTGATCCAGCAGCTTTTGGAAGTCGCCGGTGGCCTTGTCGCCGCTTTTGCCCGTCTTGGGCACCATGCCTTGGGCGGCCATGGCTTGGAACATCGCCATGACCATGTTTGTCTGCTCCATTTTCTTTACACCTCCTTAAAATGAGATATCTATTTCCAAACGGCGGCGAACCGCCGGATGGAACAAGCAAATATGGGCCGCTGGGCACATGCCTGTGTTCAAACAGCGTCTAGGCTCCAATGCTGGCCCGGGCCCGGGCGGAGCTGACAAACTCGTCGATCAGGTTCTCCTCATTCTTCTGAATCGCCTTGTTGTACAGCTCCAGCTTCTTGTCCTTCAGCTTCTCGATGGAGGAGGTGTCGATCTTGGCGTCCACCACCTCCTGGCGCTTGGCGTCCTCTTGTCGGCGCAGCTCCTCCAGTCTGTCGGTTTCCCGCTGGATGTCATTCTCCAGCACCCGCAGGCCGTTCTGGTAAAACAGAGCGTCCGCGATGGTCATGCCCTCGGCCTTGCGCTGGCAGTACTCCTCATTGCACATCCGGTACTCCTGCCGGACGGCCTCCAGCACCTCCTCCTGCGCCCGCACCTGGGCCAGAATGGCGGCGTGCTCGCCCTTCAGGGCGTCCAGCACCTGCTGCTTATAGGCTAAAACCGAATCCAGAGAGAATTTGAATTTCTTCATCTGTCCGCTCTCCTCAGAGGATTATTTCAAAATCTTGGCCATCTCGGCCACGCATTGATCATAGGAGAATGCCTGGTCCACCGCCTGCATCAAAAACTCGTTCACCGCGTCGATCTTGGACATGGCAAAGTCCAGCTTGCGGTTGCTCCCCGGCTTGTAGGCTCCGATGGCCACCAGGTCAGCGTTCTTCTCGTAGACGCTCATAATATCTCGTATGCGGGAGGCCAGCTGACGGTGCTCCGGCGGGACAATCTCCACCATCAAACGGGAGATGCTGGCGGACACGTCAATGGCTGGATAGTGGTTGGAATTAGCCAACTGGCGGGAGAGGACGATGTGCCCGTCCAAAATGCCCCGGACCGTGTCGGCGATGGGCTCGTTGGTGTCGTCGCCCTCCACCAGCACGGTGTAAACGCCGGTGATGGAGCCGCGGCTGAAATTGCCGCTGCGCTCCAGCAGCTTGGGCATCTCCGCGTACATAGAGGGGGTGTAGCCCCGGCTCACCGGGGGCTCGCCGATGGCCAGGCCGATCTCTCTTTGGGCCATGGCGAAACGGGTGAGGGAGTCCATCATCAGCAGCACGTCATAGCCCTGATCCCGGAAAAACTCGGCGATGCCGGTGGCCACGCTGGGGCACCGCATCCGGAGCATGGCGGGCTGGTCGGAGGTGGCCACCACCAGAATGGACCGCTTCATCCCCTCGGGGCCCAGGTCTTTTTCCACGAACTCCAGAACCTCGCGGCCTCGCTCGCCCACTAGGGCGATGACATTGATGTCGGCGGTAACGTTTTTTGCGATCATGCCCATCAGGGTGGACTTGCCCACGCCGGAGCCGGCGAATATACCGATACGCTGGCCCTTTCCAATGGTGATGAGCCCGTCGATGGCCTTCACGCCGAACTGGATTCGCTCCCGGATGGGGGGGCGCTGAAGGGGATTGATGTATCCGCCGCCCACGCAGTAGGAGGTGCCCCCCTCAAAGGGGCCCTTACCGTCGATGGGCTGGCCCAGGGCGTTGATGATGCGCCCCCGGAGGAACTCCCCCACCTGGAGGGTGAGCTGCCGCCCGGTGTTGCGCACGAAATTGCCCGCCGAGATGCCGCTCATGTCCGAGTAGGGCATGAGCAGGATGTGGTCATTTTTGAAGCCCACCACCTCGGCGGTGACCTGCCCGCCGGAGTCGCCGTTGTAGATCCGGCAGATGTCGCCCACGGCCGCCCGGCCGCCGGAGGCCTCGATGGACATACCCACAATGTTTTCAATTTTTCCCGTCAGGCTGTAGGGCTCCGCGTTGTAGACCTGGCGGGTCATCTGCTGAAAAGCGGAAGGCATGGTTTCCTCCATCGGCCATATGTCTGAAAGCATCCCTCCCGGCCCGGGAGCGCTGGACGCCTTGTTAAGAACCTGTATCCACAACCTCAATTCACCATCTGACCGGGCCTTTTCCCGTCATGCGGCGTTGAATTTTCTTGAAATAAACACAATTATTCCTGCGAAAATTCGCCTTGCCTGACGGGAAAATCCCTCGGCCATCCGGCGATTTCGGCTGTGAATACAGGTTCTAAGTTCTTACACGCGCTATGGTTGGAACAGGGTCATCCCGGACGCGCTGTTGGCGGTGTCCATAAGGATGGTCCGCAGGTTGTTCAGCTGGGTGGCCGCGCTGGCGTCCACAATCTCGTCGGGCATTTCGATGATGCAGGTGCCCGACTCGTCATCGGACATGGGGATGATGCGCACCCGGTCAGACAGGGCGCTGAGGGCGGCGGACAGGGAGGCGGGAATCTGGGTGAGCCGCTTGGCGTCGCACTCGGATATGTATATGTGCACCCATTCCTTTTTCTTCCGCTTGTCAATGGCGGTCTGGATCATGCGGCTGATCACGTCGGCGCTGCTCTTCAGGCTGACGCACACCACCTTCTCCGCCACCGCCAGGGCCAGGTCCCGCAGGTCGTCCACGCTGTGGTCCATCTGCCGGTCCAGCGCCACGCCCGCCTGCTCCATAAAGCGGTGGACCTCCTCCTCCAGCCGGGCGGCCTGCTCCTCCCGCTGCTGGGCCGACTCCTGGGCGGCCTGGGCCATCCCCTGGACGTAGCCCTCCTGGTAGCCGCTCTCCCGGGCCTTGGCGAAAACATGCTCCGCCTCCCGGTCCGCGTCGTCCCGGGCCTGGCTGAGGATGCGGTCCGCGTCCCGCCGGGCGTCGGCCAGGATCTGCTCCGCCTGAATCTGGGCAAAGCTTATCGGGCTCTCCTGCGCCTCAGGCTCCGGCTCGGACTCACTGCCGGGCTCCTCCAGCTCCTCCCCGATCTCCACATCCAGCAGGGGGGGCGGGGACTCCTCAGGCGGGGGCGCAGGCTCCTCGGGCGCAGGCAAGTCCTCCACCGCCAGCTCCGCCGCGTCGGGGAACTGGTAGGGCTCCGCCTTGGCCCGGGAAAAGGCCTTAAATATGTTAGGCAATGATATCGTCCTTTCCGCCCTTCGCTATGATGATCTCGTTCTTCTCCTCCAGGTCGCGGATGATATCCACAATGCGCTGCTGGGCGTCCTCCACGTCCTTCATGCGGACATTGGTGGTGATCTCCAGGTCGTCCCGGATGTTCTGAGCCATACGGGTAGACATGTTGTTGAGCAGCTTTTTGGTGACCTCCTCGTTGGCGGACTTGAGGGCCAGCACCAGGTCCCGGGGGTCGCAGTCCCGGACAAAGCGCTGCACAGAGCGGTCGTCCATGGTGATGATGTCCTCGAACACGAACATCCGCTTGCGGATCTCGTCGGCCAGCTCCTGGTCGTAGGCGGACAGGCCATCGAAGATATTTTTCTCGCTGGTGCGGTCCAGGTTGTTCATCACGTCGGCCACGTAGTCGATGCCGCCCACCTTCACGTTGGCGCTGGTGACAATATTGGAGAACTTCTTGCGCATCTCCCCCTCGATGATCTTGACGGCGATGGGGGACACGCTCTCGATCTTGGCCATGCTCTCCACCACCTGGACCTGGCGCACCTCGTCCAGCTGGGAGATGACCCCGGCGGCCTTGTCGGGCTCCACATAGGACAGCACCAGGGAGATGGTCTGGGGACGCTCGTTCTGCAGGGCGGAGAACAGGGATTTCTCGTCCGCCTTTTCCATAAAGGAGAAGGAGCGGTTTTGCAGAGACTTGGTCACCTTGCCCAGCAGCTCGTCCGCGGTCTGGGGCCCGTAGGCCTTTTCCAGCACCGTCCGGGCGTACTCCAGCCCGCCCTCTGTCACCGCCCGGTTGGTGCGGCACAGCTGGTAGAACTCGTACAAAATCTCCTCGGTCTGCTCCGAATCCAGGAAGCCCAGCTTCGCCACCTCAATGGTGAGCTGCTCCACGTCCTCCGGCTCCATGTGCTTATATAGCGCGGAGGCGCGTTCCACCCCCAGCGCGATGATGACGGTGGCGGCCCGCTGGGCTCCGGTGAGCTTGACGTCGGATGGAAAAGCGGATTTTTTCTTCGAAACCGGCTTGCTCTCCCCGGCGGGAGCGGCGACCGGGGCTTCCGCGACGGCGGCGTCAGGCATTGTCTCCATCCTCCTTTAGCCAGCTCTTGATGAGCAGAGCCGAAACCTCCATGTTTTCGTCCACAAAGTCCCGGATGCTCTGGCGCAGCTCCATGCTGCGCTCGGTGTGCAGGTCCATCACGTCGGCGCCGTTGATGGGGTTGCCGTCGGCGTCCAGCTGGGGCTCCTGGTCCAGCTCGGGCATGGCCACGGCCAGCAGCTCCTCCACGGCCTGCTGCTCGGCCTCCTCTTTCTTCCGCTTCTTGCGGCGCAGCAGCAGAATGATGGTGAGCACGATGGCGAACAGCAGCAGCCCGGCCCCCAGGGCGATGAACACCCACACGGGCACGCCCAGCAGGGTGGGCGGAGTCTCAGGCTCTTCGGGCAGAATCTCCTCCTGGAACTCCTCGTGGAGGACGGACACATATCGGGCCTGGTACGCCTCCGCAGTCATGCCCTCTTCCAGCTCCAGAGGAACCACAATGCCGCAGGCCTTGGCCACCGCGTCCCGGATATTGTCAACATTGGCGTTGGGGGCGGTGCGGGCGTTGATGCCCACCATGGCGGTGACGTCGGAAATCGTGCCGGCGGTGATGACCATCTGGGTCTGGGTCTTGGGGTTGTCGTACTGGGTCTCGTGCTGCTCCTCCAGAATTCTCTGGAGCTCGGCCTGGGCGTCCCCCGGCTCCACATAGGTGGGCAGGTCGCTGTTGGTTTGGGTGCCCACAGTGCCTCCCACGGCCCCCTCGTCCGGCGTGAGAAATTGATAGCTGAAAAACTGCTTGCCGACGATGCCCCGGCCGCCGGTCTCGCCGTCCTCCGCAAACTCAGGCAGGTGGACCTGGTAGTCGTTGACGGTCTTGTCCCCCAGCTCCACCGTGACGTTGACGGTGGCGGTCACATTGCCCACCCCGTAGATGGGCTCCAGGGCCTGGAGGATCTGGCTGCGCAGCCGGTCGTTCCACTGCCGCTCCAGCTGGAGCTTCAGCGCGGAGCTGGCCGCGGCGGTGGAATTGGGGTCGCTCTGGCCGCTGTAATCGTGGCCATCCGTGTCCTCAATGCTGACAGACTCTATATTCAGCCCCGGCACGCTTCTGGCGACATAGTTGCGGATGGCGTTGACCTGCCCGCTGTCCAGAGTCTTGCCGTTCTGCATGGTGAGCATTACGCCGGCGGTGGCCTCCACCACGTTGTTGGTGTCCAGTATGTAGCCCCGGTCCTCACCCATATTGATCTCCACCGACGCGTCCCGAACGCCGGAAAACTGGCGGATGGTCCTGGCCAGCCGCTCCTGCAGGTCCAGCTGCCAGGCCCGGTTTCGGTCCGCCTGGGTGGACAGGGGCCCCACCTGCTCGAAATAGCCGGTGGGGGACGCGCTGTCCTGGGAGTACTGCTCCACCAGCAGCCGGGCCTTCAGGCTGGCGGCCTGGCCCTCCGGCACCAGAATGGTGCCGGAGCCCTCCATGCGGTAATCACTGATCCCCTGCTGCTGGAGCCAGCTGAGCACCGCCCCGGCCTCCTCATTGGTGGCCCCGGTGATCAGAGCGGCGTAGGGCCTGGTATTCAGGAAAATCACCACCGCGATGGTCAGCAGAACCAACGTGGCGGCAATAATAATCCAAATTTTCTTGGAAACCTTTCCAAGGGCTGTTTTTACCTTTTCCCAGTAGCCCTTCAGCTTCTCCTTGTTCAAGCGCCATCAACCCCGCTCTCCGCGTTCTTTGCTATCGTACTGCGTGCAGAACCTGCATCTCCAACTTCAAACGCCGCCTGAGCGGAGGCCCTTCGCCGCTCTCGTGAATTTTTTTGAAATACCGCGGAGTATTCCCGAAAAAATCTGCCCTGACCGGCGAAATGCCTCTCGCCCATTTGACGTTTTAGGTTGTGGATACAGGCTCTTACACGCTCATGTTCTTCAGCTCGTTATAGGCCTCCAGCGCCCGGTTGCGCATTTCCAGCAGCATACTCACCGACAGCTCGGCCTTGTACGCGGCCAGGTTGACCTGAGCGGGGTTATCCAGCTGCCCGGTGGCCAGCAGGTACTGCGCCTGGGTGAACTCGGCGTCGGTGTCCTTCACATTCTGGATCAAGGAGCTGAACAGGGAGCCGAAGGCGCTGTCCTTAACCTCGTCCAGGCCGGCGGCCTTTTCCTCCTGGCCGCCCCAGGCGGGGGCGGAGATGCCCCGGATGGTGTTGGTGATGCCGGTGATTCCAGTGGGCATGACGCCCTCAATCCCTATACTCATGGCTGCGGTTCTCCTTCACTACGATATGTTGTGCTGCATGAAACGACCGGTTACCGGCCGATCTCCAGCCCGCTGGAGATGACGGATTTCAAGGTGTTGAAGGCGGTGACATTGGAGGCGTAGGCCCGGCTGGCGGCCATGGCGTCGGCGATCTCCTTGACCATGTCCACGTTGGGCATCTCCAGATAGCCGTCCTCATCGGCGTCGGGGTGGGTGGGGTCGTAGACGATCTTCATGGGGGACTCATCCTCCACGATCTGGGTGACCCGCACGCCGCCGGCGTTGGGGGCCACGGTGCCGTTGGACACTGTCTTCTGCCCCATGGCCCGGGCCATGGCGTCCCGGAAGGAGTCCCGACCGCTGACCGCCTCAAACACCACCACCTTCCGGCGGTAGGCCCCTTCTCCGCCCTCGGTGCGGGTGGTCTGGGAGTTGGTCACGTTCTCCGCCACGATGTCCAGGCGAAGCTGCTGGGCGGTGAGGCCGGAGCCCACAATATTGATGGAATTGAGAAAAGACATGATGATTCAGCCTCCTGGTAATTGTTCGTTTCCCGTTGTCTGCCTGCGCCTGCCTGCGGCGGCTCGGCCTGGTCTCCGGGCCGCCCTGCGGCCCTGCGCTCGGCCTCGCTCCGCTCCAAGCGTCCTCGCTGTCCGCTTCTCCGGGCTTCTCTGCTTACTGCCCCTTGATGGCCATGCGCAGGATGGCGTAGTGCTTGTTGATGGCGCCGTAGAGGTACTGCTGCTGATAGGCGTTGCGGACCAGCTCGGTCATCTCACTGGTGATGTTCACGCCGTTGTCATCCATCCTGGTCTGCTCCTGAGCCTCAAACACGGACAGCTCCTCGTCCTCCAGCACCTCCCGGACCGCCCTGCCGGCGCCCTCGGGCCGCCGGGCGGCCTCCTCCAGCTTGGCCCGGATGCTGTCCTCGAAGGTGACCACCTTAGCCTTGTAGTTGGGTGTTTCCGCGTTGGCGACGTTGTCCAAAATGGCGGCCTGCTTCGTCCAGAGGAAGCCCATGGATTTCTCCATGAGGCGCATCGAGTTGCTTGTCAAAAAGTCCATACCGAACCCTCCAGTGTGGGCGCCGGGCATCCGCCCGCGGCGCGCATGATGAATACTATGTGCCGCGCACAGGGGAAATGCTGAGATTGCGGCCTGTCCTGCGGCAAAAATACGTCTAAAATCGACAACGCGCCGCGATAGCCGCTGGGCGCCGGATCCAATCCAACTCCCGCAGCCAGCGCAGAACACTTTTGCGCTATACAGCGCTGTCAACGCAATGGTACTTTATTATAGCATGGCGGTCGGAAAAGCGCAACCCTTTTTTCCCACTTGCTCCAGGGGAAACAGGAGGAAAAATCTGCTGAAATTTCCTGTTTTTTTAGCCTCCTCTTGTTTTAAATTCCAGCATTTGGAGCTTTCACCAGAAAGGAATTGCCCCAAAAACGGAGGCGGGCCCTCAGGCCCGCCTCCATACGGCACGCTTGAAGCTTCCCTGACGCAATGGACCAGGGCCGTTACGGAATGAATTTGGCCAGCAGGCGCATAACCTCCCGCACGTCAATGGGCTTGGCCACATGGGCGTTCATACCGCAGTCCAAGCTGCGCTTCACGTCCTCGGCAAAGGCGTCGGCAGTCATGGCGATGATGGGCAGGTCCTTGTCCTCCCGCTCCAGCGAGCGGATGACCTGAGTGGCCTCATACCCCCCCATGACGGGCATACGTACGTCCATGAGCACCGCGTCGTAAAAGCCCACCGGGGACGCCTGCAGCATTTCCACGCAGATCTGGCCGTTTTCCGCCCAGTCCAGCACCAGCCCCTCCTCACTGAGCAGCTCAGAGGCGATCTCCCAGTTGAGCTCGTTGTCCTCGGCCACCAGGATACGGCGGCCGGAGAGGTCCCGCCCGTGCTCCTTGGGCTCCTCCGCCGCCGCTTGGGGCAGGTCGGAAAACTGCCGCAGGGAGTTAAACAACGTGGATTTGAACAGGGGCTTAGAGATGAACCCGCTGATGCCGGCCTCCTGAGCCTCCTGCTCGATCTCCCCCCAGTCGTAGGCGGAAATGAGCAGAATGGGCGTGTTTCCCCCGGTCTCCTGGCGGATGCGCCGCGCTGTGGCAATGCCGTCCATGCCGGGCAGCTTCCAGTCCAGCAGGATGATGTGGTAGTCCTCTCGCCGGTGATGGCGTTTCATCACCATCTCCACCGCGGTCTCGCCGTCCAGAGTCCACTCCGCGTTGACACCGATGGAGCTAAGGGAGTCCGCAGTAGACTCGCACAGCTGCCGGTCGTCGTCCACCACCAGCATATTCCAGTTGGGCAGGATCATGTCCTCCTCCATCACCAGGGCCTTCTCCATGTCCAGGGTCACGTTGAACTGGGTACCCTTACCCTGCCGGCTTTCCACGTCGATGGTTCCGCCCATGGCGTCCACCACAATGTACTTTGTGATGGCCATGCCCAGGCCGGTGCCCTCGGTTCGGTGGACCCGGGCGCTGTCCTCCCGGGCAAAGGAATCGAAAATGCGCTTCTGGAAATCCGGGGACATGCCGATCCCGTTGTCCCGCACCTGGATATGGACGCGGATATAGTCCTCCCCCTTGGGGGACTCCTCCTCGTAGAGGGCCACATGGATCTCCCCCTCCTCGGGGGTGAATTTGATGGCGTTGGACAGCAGGTTGAGCAGCACCTGATTGAGGCGCACGCTGTCGCACAGCACATTCTCGGTGGTGATATCGTGGATAAACACATCGAACTGCTGGTGCTTGGCCTTCACCTGAGGCTGGCAGATGGAGACGATGCCCTCGATCACCTCCCGCAGGGAGACCTGGTCCAGGTTCAGCGTCATCTTGCCGCTCTCGATCTTGGACATGTCCAGCACGTCGTTAATGAGCCCCAGCAGATGCTTGCTGGACAGGGTGATCTTCTTCAGACAGTTTCTCACCTGCTGAAGGTTGTCGATATTGGCGGTGGCAATGGCGGTCATGCCTACGATGGCGTTCATGGGCGTGCGGATGTCATGGCTCATGTTGGACAGGAACTCGCTCTTGGCCCGGTTGGCGTGCTCGGCCTCCTTGCGGGCCATTTCCGCCGCCTCCTGGGCCTCCTCCGCCGACTGCCGGGCCTCCTCCACCTCCCGCAGCTGCTGCTGGGTGAGGCCGAAGTACTTGTAGAACACCAGCAGCAGCGCCGCCAGAATGATGGTTCCGCTCAGAACGGTCAGCGTGCCCCACTGGTGGCTGAAGCCAGTGACGATGGTATCCATGGCGCCGTAGGGCATGAAGGTGATCAGATACCACTCGGAATAGGGCAGATGGGTGCAGTAGAGGTGGTAGCGCTCCTCCTCCATGGTGAACTCGTTGGAGTAGTCCACCCCCTCAGCCATGGCGGCGCCCAGCGCCTGGATGTACTCGTCCGGGGTCATGCCGTTCACGTCCTGATAGATGACCCGGACCCGCTCAAAATAATTGTTGCGGTAGGCGTCGTTGCTCCGAATGACATAGGAGCCGTCCCGGCGGATAATGAAGGAGTAGGCCCGCTCATTGTTCTCCTCCAGCGAAAGGTTGTCGCTGATGTAGGATACCGGCAGGCCAACCACCAGGGCTGCGCAGTTGTGCTCCTGGGTGGGGGGATGGGGGGACGGCATCCCCAGGAGGATAACCTTCTCCCCCTCGGCGTTGGTGCCGATGGCCACCTTCCGATGGTCCTCCCGCAGGGAGGCCAGGAAGGGCTCCGGATCGGTGACCGTCAGCTGGGAGCCGTAGAGCATCTCAAAGCTGCCGTCGCTGCTGTAAAAGGCCAAATAGCTGAAATCCCGGGCCTTGGCGCCTTCAATCAGCTCCTGCTGCATGGCCTTGTCCTTGTGGACCACGTCGGAGGGAATGGTATCCGCCAGCGTTCTCAGCTGATCCATCTGCAAACCGATGATGCTCTCAAAATGGATGGAGATCTGCTGGCTCATGCTGGACATGTACAGCGTGCCCACCTCATTGATGGTGCGGGCGCTCTGGCCGCTCATGTGGAGCGCGAACACGGAAAAGACGCACACGCACAGCAGCGCCACCCCGATCAAGCTGGTAATCAGAAATCGGGTCGTCCTATTCTTCATCCCCCAGCCCCCTCCTGAAAGGCCCGGATGGCCTGTACCGTTCTGGCGTAATCAGCCTTCACCTGCTCATAAAGCCGCTCCACCTCCGAACCGCAGCTTCCGCCCCGCAGGGCCTCGGTGAGCTGGCTGCCAGAGTCCAGCAGCTCGTTGAACGCCAGATTGGAGCACACCCCCTTGATGGTGTGGGCGGCACGAAAGGCCTCCTCATAGTCCGCCCCCTCCATGGACCGGCACAGCAGGTCGAAGCTGCCGTCGTCCAGAAACTTCAGCACAAATTTCTGCACCAGCCGCTCGCTGCGCAGGCGGCCCATCACCTCGTCGTAATTCCCGCCCATGGCGGCGTAGCATTCCTTCAGCGTCATAGCTATTCCTCCTCGCAGGCGGCCTCTTCGCCGGCCTCGCTTCCGTCGATGGGGGACACCGCCGAAATGGCCTGCCCCATGGCGCCGTGTTCCTTTTGATAGTAGGCGTAGTGGCCCTTGTTTCCGCTCTTCTTCACCACATAGAGGGCCTGGTCCGCGCAGCGGAACAGCGCGTCGTACTCGGCCTCCACAATGTCCGTGCTGGCCACGCCCATGCTCACCGAGATGGCGAAGTCCTGATAGACGCCGCCGCTCACCCGGCTGTACACGCCCTCAATGGTGGACTCCAGATCGTCCTTGTACTCCAGGAAGATGAGGAACTCGTCTCCTCCCACCCGGGCGGCGATGTCTCCCCCCCGGATGCTGTGGCGGATTCGGTCGGCCAGGAATTTCAGCACCTCGTCGCCAAACATGTGGCCGTAGGTGTCGTTGGCGGACTTGAAGTAATCCAGGTCCAGGATAGCCAGGGCGTAGCGCCCGGCGGGCCGGTCCTGGAGCCGCTCGATGATCCGCTTTTTGGCGTAGTCCCGGTTGACCAGGCCGGTGAGGGCGTCGTGGGAGGCCTGACGCTCCAGGTTCTCCATCTGAATGCGGGAGTTGTGGACGTCGATGGCCTTGCCGATGCAGCCGCTGTAGCGGGGGGGCTCCTCCGAGGACCAGGAGGCCCGGGCCACAATGCGGTGCCACCGCTCCTCCCCCGCCAGGGTGAGCTTGCAGTCATACTGCACCACGGGGCTGCCCGGGGTGGTGCTGTGCAGGGCGTCGGCCAGGCTGTCCCGCTCGGAGGCGACCATGATGGCCTGGACCTGGGCGTCCTGATAGGGGTCCATGATGATCTCAGGCAGGCCCAGCTTTTCCGCCCCCCAGGAGTTCAGCATCAGGCAGGGCGGGTTGAGGGTGTACTCAAACTGGGTCTCCTTGGTGAGGGAGGCGAAAAAGCTGTACTTCATCCGCTCATGCTCCAAAAGCTCCAGGGTGCGCTCGGAGGCGGTGAGCTCCTCGTGCTTGTGCAGCTCCCTGGCCACGTTCTGCATCTCCCGCTGGTTGCGCCGCTCGGCGGTGTCGTTGCCCAGCTCCTGGGGAATGTCGTCGGCGCAGTCCCGCAGGCAGTCCATCAGCAGGGGGTTGAACGTGCCGCACTCCCCGTTTAGGATCATCTGAACCGCCTGGCTGTGGCTGAACGCGGGTTTGTACACCCGCTCGGAGGTGAGCGCGTCGTACACGTCGGCCAGTGCCACCATCTGGGCGGATATGGGAATTTCATCCCCCTTCAGCCCATCGGGATAGCCCCGGCCGTCCCACCGCTCGTGGTGCCAGCGGCAGATCTCATAGGCGGCCTTCACCAGGGGCTCATCCTGATAGATGGGCAGGCCCTTGAGCATCTCCGCGCCCACCATGGAGTGGGTCTTCATGATCTCAAACTCCTCCTTGGTAAACCGGCCCGGCTTGTTGAGAATCTCCTCCGGGATGGCGATCTTGCCGATGTCGTGGAGGGCGGAGGCGGTGCTGATGACGGAAATATCCGTCTGGCTCAGGTGGTAGCGGTCCGTCCGCTGCACCAGTACGGTGAGCAGCAGCTCCGTGATGGTATGCACATGGCGCACATGCAGCCCGCTCTCACCGTTGCGGAACTCCACAATGTGGCTAAGTATGTCGATCATCAGGCTGCTGCGCTGCTCTTTTTCATAAATCTGCTCAGCCACCATCGCGGTGAGCTTTTTCTGCTTGGCGTACAGCAGAATGGTGTTCACCACCCGGCGGTGGACGATCAGCGCGTCGAAGGGACGGCTGATGAAGTCGGTGATGCCCAGCTCAAAGGCCCGCTCCACGTGGGAGGAACCCCGCTCCGCAGAGATCATGATCACCGGGATCTCGTTGATCCACCGATACTTGTTCATCATGGTCAGCACACCGAAGCCGTCCATCACCGGCATGACGATGTCCAGCAGCACCAGAGATATCTCGGTGTTGTATTTATTCAGCATGGCCACACCCTCGCTGCCGTTTTCCGCCTCGAGGATCTCATATTCCTCCCCCAGCATATCCGCCAGGATGGAACGGTTCATCTCTGAATCGTCTACAATCAGTATTTTCTGTTTATCTGCCATTCGCTCCAAGGCTGTCGCCCCCTTTTGCATATGGTCTCTCGGCCGCTCTGCGGCCGGTGATGTTGGCTCTCCGCAGCCGGGCCGGACGGCCGGGCGCAATGAATCCCACACGATACTGCATAGTATACCACAAACCCGCAGGGAAAGACAAGCCGGATTTTCCGATTCCAGGCAAAGAAGGCTGGCAAAATTATACGCTTTTGTCTTTACATTTTTCGCCGTTGGGTATACAATGCGGTTAGGGAAATTAGACAAAATATTTTGAGAGGTTGGAGGTGCCCTTTGATGAAATTGACCTTTTTCGGAGCGGCCAAAGCGGTTACCGGCAGCTGCCACTGTGTGGAGGCCGGGGGGCGCAAGGTGCTCATCGACTGCGGGCTTCAGCAGGGCCGGGACGAGCGGGACAACCGGGAGCTGGATTTCGCCCCCGCCTACATCGACGACGTGGTAGTGACCCACGCCCACATCGACCACTCCGGACGCATCCCCCTGCTGGTGAAGCAGGGCTTCTCCGGCAACATCTACTGCACCCGGCTGACGGCCCAACTGCTGTCCATCATGCTGCGGGACTCCGCCCAGATTCAGGAGAACGACGCGGCCTACGAGAACCAGAAGGGCAAGCGGGCGGGCCGGCCCCCGGTGGAGCCGCTGTACACCCTGGTGGACGTGGAAAAAGCCCTGCGCCACATCGTCACCTGTGAATACGGCCAGGAACTCCACATATCCGAGGCCATCACCGTCCGCTTCACAGACGCCGGCCATCTGCTGGGCTCCGCCTGTGTGGAGATGTGGCTCACCGAGCAGGGCTTCACCAAGAAGGTCGTGTTCTCCGGCGACATCGGCAACCGCAAGCAGCCCATCATCCGCTCCCCCCAGCCCATCGCCGAGGCGGACTACGTGGTCACCGAGAGCACCTACGGCGACCGGCTGCACAACGTGAAGGAGAAGCCCAACTACGCCGCCGACCTGGCTCTGGTCATCGACGAGACCCTGGCCAAGGGGGGCAATCTGGTGATCCCCTCCTTCGCGGTGGGGCGCACCCAGGAGCTGCTCTACTTCATCCGGGAGATCAAGGAGGAGGGGCTGGTGCACCACAACCCCGGCTTCCAGGTATATGTGGACTCCCCCCTGGCGGGGGCGGCCACGGAGATCTTCTCCGGCGACCTGCGGGGCTATTTGGATGAGGAGGAGATCGAGGGCCTGCGGGGAGGTGCGCTGTTCCGCTTCCAAGGGCTGAACATCACCGAGAGCACCCAGGAGTCCCGGGACCTGAACCTGGACCCGGAGCCCAAGGTCATCATCTCCGCCTCCGGCATGTGCGACGCGGGCCGCATCCGCCACCATCTGAAGCACAACCTGTGGCGGTCGGAATCCACCATTCTGTTCGTGGGCTATCAGGCGGAGGGCTCTCTGGGCCGGCGCATTCTGGACGGGGCCCAGCATGTGAAGCTCTTCGGGGAAGAAATCGCCGTCAACGCCCGCATTGTCCGCTTCCACGGCCTCAGCTCCCACGCCGACCGGGACGGGCTGGTGCGGTGGATCAACTGCTTCTCCCCCAAGCCCCAGCAGGTGTTTGTGGTCCACGGCGAGGCCCGGGCAGCGGAGAACTACGCCCAGACCCTCACCGAGCTGGGCTTCTCCGCCCACGCCCCCAACTACGAGGAGGTCTATGACCTGCTGGAGGACCGCATGGTCGCCCCAGGCGTGGTGCTGGAGCCCAAGGCGGCCCCGGCGGACCCCGGCTCCCCCGCCTACCGCCGGCTGGAGGATGTGGGCGAAAAGCTTATGGCCGTCATTGCCCACAACAAGGGCGGTTCCAACAAGGACCTGGGCAAGTTCGCCGACCAGATCCGGGCGCTTATCTCCAAGTGGGACAGGTAGTCCCCCGTCCCCTGCGAGGGGAGGCGCGCCTCCGGCGGGGGTCACTTTCTCTCACGCGAGAGAAAGTGACCAAAGAGCGCGCATAGGGGCTGCGCCCCTATGTACCCCCACGCCCTATACGACCCTTTGGGCAAAACCGTTCCGGCGCGCGGGGCTTTCGACGCAGGTGCTCCTGTTTGTGCTGCCGCCTGTGTCCCAACACTGAAAGCGGGCGGGGTCCACGGGCCGCGCCTGGGTGGGCAGGCCGATCGGTCCCCATGTGTTAACCAAACGGCAAAACGGCTGGCCGCGTCAACGGTCAGCCGTTTTGCCTTTACTCTGCTTGATGGCCCTGCGAAACGATCACATCCACCACCCGCTGGGCCAGCTCCTGGCACTGTTCCTTGGACTGGGCCTCCACCATCACCCGGACCAGCGGCTCGGTGCCCGACTCCCGCACCAAAATGCGGCCCGTGTCCCCCAGCTCATCGGCCACGGCCTGCACCGCCGCCCGGACGGCGGGGTCATCCTGAGCGGTTTTCTTGTCCTTCACCCGCACATTGATGAGCACCTGGGGGTAGATGGTCACCGGGGCGGCCAGACGGCTCAGGGTCTCCTTCTTGGCCATCATCACCTCCATGATTTTCAGCGAGGTGAGAATGCCGTCCCCCGTCCGGGCGTATTTGGAGAAAATGATGTGGCCCGACTGCTCGCCGCCCAGGCGGTGCCCCCCCCGGACCATCTCCTCATACACATACTTGTCCCCCACGGCGGTCTTGGCATAGCCGATGCCCGCCCGGTCCAGCGCCTTGTAGAGGCCGAAGTTGGACATGACGGTGGTCACCACCGTGTTGGTGAGCAGCTTGCCCCGCTCCTTCATATAGGCGCCGTACAGGTACATGATCTGGTCGCCGTCCACCAGCTCCCCGTTCTCGTCCACCGCCAGACAGCGGTCCGCGTCCCCGTCGTAGGCGAAGCCCGCATCGCAGCCACGCTCCCTGACATACCGCCTCAGCCCGTCCATGTGGGTGGAGCCGGCGTCCAGGTTGATGTTCAGTCCGTCGGGCCGGTCGTTGATCACGTGCACATCCGCCCCCAGGGAGCGGAACACGTTGGGGGCGATGGACCAGGCCGAGCCGTTGGCGCAGTCCAGGGCGATTTTCTTCCCCCGGAAGGAGTACACCGCCAGGGAGATGAGATAGCCCATGTAGCGGTTGCGCCCGGCGGTGTGGTCCACGATGCTGCCCACCTCCTCACCGGTGGCAAAGGGCAGCCTGGGGACGGTCTGGCCGTCCACCTCCAAGTGTCCGTCCAGGTAGTCCTCCACCAGCCGGATGGTGGCCTCGTCCATCTTCTCCCCCTCCCGGTTGAGCAGCTTGATGCCGTTGTCGTGGTAGGGGTTGTGGGAGGCGGAGATCATCACGCCGCAGTCAAACCCATCCGTCCGGGTGACGTAGGACACGGAGGGGGTGGTGGTGACGTGGAGCAGGTACACGTCCGCCCCGGAGGCGGCCATGCCCGCGCTGATGGCGTACTCCAGCATGTAGCTGGACCGTCGGGTGTCCTTGCCCACCACGATCCGGGCCCGGTGCTCCCGGCCGTAGTACCAGCCCAGGAACCGGCCCACCTCATAGGCGTGGTCGCCGGTGAGCTCCACGTTGGCCCTGCCCCGAAAACCGTCTGTGCCGAAATATTTACCCATTGCTCATTTCTCCTTTTGGACGATGACGCCGCCCGTCTTATAGATGCTGTCCCCCGGCACCGCGCCCCGGACACAGGACAGGGGGTAGATATTGGTGCGGGGGCCCACCACTGTGCCCGGATTGAGCACGCTGTTGCAGCCCACCTCCACACAGTCGCCCAAAATCGCGCCGAATTTCTTCCGCCCCGTCTCCACGGTCCAGCCCTCGTTTTTCACCGCCACCGGCGTCTTGTCAGATTTCACGTTGGAGGTGATGGACCCGGCCCCCATGTGGCTCCTGTAGCCCAGGATGGAATCGCCCACGTAGTTGTAGTGGGGCACCTGGACGCCGTCGAAGAGAATCACGTTTTTCAGCTCCACCGAGTTGCCCACCACGCAGCCCGCCCCCACCAGGGCGGAGCCCCGGATAAAGGCGCAGTGCCGCACCTCGGTGCGGGGGCCGATGATGCAGGGCGCGCCCAGGAACGCGGTGGGGGCGATCTTGGCCGTCTCATGCGCCCACACCTGGGGCGCGCGCTCCTCGTAGTCCTCCCCCAGGGCGGGGCTCAGAGACAGGATCAGGTCCTTGATCCCGTCCAGTGCCTGCCAGGGGTATTCAAAACGGGCCAGGTAGTCCCCGGCCAGGGTGCGGCTCAGGTCAAACAGCCCGGTTGTGTTCAAATTCATGGGTAGGACCTCCTAACTTCATTTCTCATTGCTTTCCATTTTACGATTTCTGAAACATAGAAGCAGCTGACGGACGCAGGCGGCGGCACAGAGAACGGAAAAGAGGATTCCAGGCAAGTCCACAACGGCCGCTGACCGGCTGGGAAGCCATGCCAGCGCGCCGGCTGCCCAGAAGATGGCCCATAGCAAATCGACCTTGCTTTTCTTCATCGCAATTTTCATCTCAACTACCTCCATTATCTTTGTTCCGGTATCCGTTTTACCAATATCCCAGAGATGACACCCACCAGCACCCCGGCCACCGTCCCGGACACCCACAGCACCGGCAGATACCAGGCCAGCCGGGAGGTCTCCAGCAGGGCCATGGCGACGAGAATCTGCCCCGCGTTGTGGGCCACGCCCCCGGCCACGCTGACGCCCACGGAGGAAAACTTCCCCGTATTTTTCAGCAGGCCCATGAGGGCAAGGCTCAGCGCCGCCCCGGCGATACTGTAGGCCAGCGCCGCCCCGTTGCCGAACAGCAGCGTCACCAGCACCACCCGCACCAGGGAGATGACGCAGGCGTCCTTGAGCCCCAGGCGGTACAGGGCGAACACGATAGCCAGGTTGGGCAGGCCCAGCTTCACCCCCGGCGCTCCCAAGGGGGGCAGCAGGGACTCCACCCAGGACAGCACCAGAGCCAGGGCGGTGAGCAGCCCATATCGGGCGACCTTTGACGCTTTCATCTGGAACCTCCTTCGTATTCACGCTCGGATTGGGCGCATGGCCGGGTCGCTTTCACTCCGACTCGGGCAAAGCCCGCGCCCGCCGTGCGGTCGCTGGGCTTTTGTCCTCGCTGCGTTCCAAGCTCCCCTATGCGCCTATCCTCACGCTATGCCGTCGATACCGCTGGCCGCCCCGCCCTCGATGGTGACGATCAGCCGGTGGGGCAGACAGACGATGGACTCCCCGGCATAGCGCACCGCCCCGTGCCGCACGCACACCTGGTCGGGGCAGTCCGCCTCCACCACCCGGGCCGCGCCGTTTTCCACCACCAGGGTGTTGGAGCGCCCGTCCTCCCCCAGCACGGTCCGGGTGTCCTCATTCAGGGGCAGCTCCATCACCGTCTCCCCGTCCACCTGAACCAGGACCCTCCCCCCCGTCTGCCGGGTGAACAGCAGAAACAGGGCCAGAGCCCCCCCCAGCATCAGCAGGGCGGCAATGAGAATCACGTCGTTTTTGTGGGTTTTCAGCCAGTCCACGCGGTAGATCCCTCCAAATCACAACAGAGGGAGGGCCATGCGGCCTCCCCCTCCCGAAACCTCGCAGGAGCTCCGGCGGGCCTGTGCCCGCCGGAGTTCCCGCTTCTCTTGTCAGTTATTGATGACCTCGGCCTTGGTGATGTTCAGCGCCACCAGGCACCCGGCCTTACACACCTCGATGCACTTGCCGCAGCCGTCGCACTTGGCGTAGTCGATGGACGCCAGGTTGTCGGTGACGGTGATGGCCCCGGTGTGGCAGTTCTTCTCGCACAGCTTGCAGCCGATGCAGCCCGCGGAGCAGCTCTTGCGGGTGCCCGCGCCCTTCTGGTGGCTGTTGCAGTCCACCACCATGTGGGCGTCGGCGGGGCGGATGTCGATGACGTGGTTGGGGCAGGTCTTGGCGCACAGGCCGCAGCCGATGCACACGCTGGTGTCCACCCGGGCCAGGCCGCCGTTGATGTGGATGGCCCCCACAGGGCACACCTGGGCGCAGTCGCCCAGGCCGATGCAGCCATAGACGCACTTGCCCGTGCCGCCGAACAGCAGCTTGGCGGCGGCGCAGCTCTCCAGCCCCTTGTAGTCCATCTTCACGGAGGTGGCCTCACAGGTGCCGGAGCAGCGCACCTCGGCCACCTGCTTGGCCACGTTGCCGGCCTCCCGGCCCAGCACCCTGCCGATGCTCTCCGCGGCGGTGGCGCCGCCGGGGACGCACAGGCTGACGGCCAGGTCCGGGTCCTCCACCAGGGCGGCGGCGTAGCCGTCGCACCCGGCGAAGCCGCAGGCGCCGCAGTTGGCCCCGGGCAGGCACTCACGCACCAGAGGGATGCGCTCATCCACCTCCACGGCCATGAACTTGGAGGCGATGGTCAGCATCACCGAGCACAGCAGGCCGATGACACCCACCACCACCACGGCGATTACAATAGTCATAGGATCCATATTACGCGTTCCTCCTTAACCCAGCAGGTTTTCCACGATGCCCGCGAAGCCCATAAAGGACACGGACACGATGGCGGCGGAGATCAGGGTGATGGGCATGCCCTTGAAGCACTCGGGGCACTTGCACTTGTCCACCCGGCTGCGCACCCCGGAAAACAGCACCATGGCCAGCAGGAAGCCCAGGCCGGAGCCCAGGGAGTTGAACATGGCCTGGACGAAGCCGCCGCCGAAGCCGCCGGTGGCGGTGAGGTAGTTGTCCACGTTGCTGATGCACACGCCCAGCACCGCGCAGTTGGTGGTGATGAGGGGCAGATACACGCCCAGGGAGGCGTGCAGCGCGGGGATATACTTCTTCAGGATGATCTCCACCAGCTGCACCAGAGCGGCGATGACCAGGATGAACACAATGGTCTGGAGGTAGCCCAGGCCGTTGGGGTTGAGCACGAAGTACTGGATGGGGTAGGTGACGGCGGTGGCCAGCAGCATCACGAAGATGACGGCCACGCTCATCCCGGCGGCCTGGTCCAGCTTCTTGGACACGCCCAGGAAGGGGCAGATGCCCAGGAATTGGGCCAGCACGTAGTTGTTCACCAGGACGGCCGCCATGACGATGGCGAGCAGAGCTTTAAAATCAATCATTTCGCGGCAGCCTCCCTCTTCTCAGCGCAGTTCTGCCCATTGCACGCCGCGGCGCTGGGGCAGCCCTCACAGCTGAAGTCCTTTTTCTTGATGGCCTTGCCGTTGCTGGCCTTGTTGATGATGGCGATCAAAATGCCGAAAATGGCGAAGCCGCCGGGGGCCATGGTCATGATGGAGATGTTGTTCTCGCTGAGCACGGGCAGGGCGATGCCGAACCAGGTACCCGCACCGAAGATCTCCCGGATGGAGGCCATGGCCAGCATGGCCAGGGTGTAGCCCACGCCCATGCCGATGGCGTCCAGGGCGGAGTCCAGCGGGTTGTTCTTGTTGGCGAACATCTCCGCCCGGCCCAGGATGATGCAGTTCACCACGATGAGGGGCAGGTACAGGCC
>ERZ808037.57-NODE-57-length-118513-cov-16.094988_pt1 | contig 118513 bp, 117 predicted proteins | sample MGYA00380190_ERZ808037 | MGnify/ENA primary metagenome ERZ808037 (study PRJEB31490, sample SAMN06133399) | mouse gut metagenome | isolation source: J9 | host: mice | place: China: Chengdu | collected 2015-05 ...
ACAGCCGCACGAGAGCGGCTGCTTGAAATAGTAATGCGATGTCAAACTTCAGTGCCGACTTTCAGTCGGCAAGCCAGTAGGCGGCCCTTATAGGGCCTGTGCAAACCACCCGTTTTACGGGTGGTTTTGATTTAATTATGAATGAATTGTTTTTATTAAACTTTCTGTTCACAGTGTGCTCCTGATTAATATTTATAGGTGAAAACTTTAAGTTTGTTCTTATCAGGAGCACTGTCATTTATATTGAAGCTGTACAAATAATCACCAACAATAATGCAGTTTCCTTCATATATCAAATTATTGTCATTATTTTTAAACTCATTAGTTATTACTGTTTGATTATTTATCAGTTCAAATGTTACAACACCATAATAACGCTGTGTTTCATCTGTAAATATGCGGGAACTGCATAGACATTTCCATCTTTGTTAACAGAAAGACTGCCTAATGTTGTAGAGATATGTGTCTTATTGAAGGTTTTGCTATCTGATTGTTTTAACTTCTTATCAAAACGTATAATCTCTTTTTCGGCTTATTCTCCTATGTTTAATAAATATTATTCTGCGGAATAAATTACACTTGAATAAGTATTACTCTTTCCTATATCAAAACTGAAATCTGAATATTTATTAATTTTTTCAGCTGCATAAAGATTTTATTGTTTTGAGATATTATAGTATTATCTGTTCTGCTCGCCCCATATACACATCTGGTCTAAAATCGGAATTAATGATTTCCCTCTTTCCGTGAGGCAGTATTCAACCTTTGGGGGAATCTGCGGATATTCTTTCCGGTGAACTAAGCCGTCTGCTTCCGGCTCTTTTAGTGTTGTACTTAATGTTTTATATGAAATAGTGCCGATGTATTTTTTCATTTCATTAAAGCGTACCACCCCGTAGCCCATAAGCGTGTAGAGAATATACATTTTATATTTTCCCTGTATTAAAGACATTGTGTAATTAAAACCTGTATCCTCTAATTTCGCATTCTGAATACATTCAAAGCTCATATTTACACTCTCCTTCAGGTAAGTATTTAACTTGTATGATAGTATCTAACTTAAATGTGCGTACTTGTTTTTTATACCGTTCGCAATATAATTATAGTGTGGTATGAGATGAAAGTCAATCTTGCATATTATTAGATTTGGAGGAATTATTTATGGGAAAGAAAATGATTATTCTTAACGGCAGTCCGAGAAAAAATGGTAACACTTCTGCATTAACTGCCTCATTCAGAAAAGGAGCAGAGAAAAACGGAAATACAGTTGTTGAATTTTTCCTTGGTGATATGAATATAAATGGCTGCAGGGGATGCTTTGGCGGAGGAAAAAATTGTGAAAGTCCTTGTGTTCAAAAGGATGATATGGAAAAAATTTATCCTGCTTATAAAGAGGCGAATATTGTTGTTCTTGCATCACCGCTTTATTATTGGTCCATCAGCGGACAGCTTAAAACGGCATTTGACAGATTGTTTGCAGTTGCAGAATGTGATTCGGACTATCGAAATCCTAAAAAAGAATGTGTTTTGATTATGGCGGCAGAGGGACACGGCTTTGAGGAAAGCGAGTATTGGTATGACCGTCTGGAAAAGCATCTTGGCTGGAGGAGTCTGGGAAAAGTTCTTTGCGGTGGTGTTATGGCAGTCGGGGAAATTGAGGGTACTGATGAAGGCAGGGAAAAACTTAATGAGGCATATGAATTGGGTTTAACAATTTAATCTGAAAAGAGGCAGAAACACTGTGGTTACAATGTTTCTGCCTCTTCTGTATTATATATCAGTGTGCGTTTTTGAAAGTGCGTTTCAGACAGTAATCTATCAACGGCACAAATCCTGTTCAACCGTTTTTGCTCTGACTGTCCATAAATTCTCCTGCTTTGCTTTAATACAATTGTATTGCTTTTCACTTATCAATTCTGGATTTTGAATGATTTTGTTTAAAAGCTCACAAGCGGCATCAGCGTTATACGGAAGAGTCCAGCCGTTTCCGTTTGCTTCGATAAATGCTCCGATAGCTGTATTTGTTGTTGCAATAGCAGGTATTTCATTTGCAAGGTATTCAAAGGATTTGAATGGTATTGCCATATCCATATAGTCATTATTCTTGAAAAAAATTGAACCTATATCGGCATCTTTGTAATAAGGCTCCAATTCGTTGCTGCTTTTATGTATAATGCGGATATGCTCATTTAAGTAAGGCTCAAATTTTTCTTTTTCCCTAAGCCACAGATTTTCATGGCAGCACAGCGTCATAGAGCAGTGCTCGGTACGGGAAACTGCTTTTAAAATTTCTATAAGATGATAGTGCTCTGAAATATTCCCCACATAGAAAACATTAAGTGGCTTTTTTGTAAAATCTCTTTTGGAATAGTCTTTGTGTTTTACAGAAAGGTTGTCCGAGCCGGGTAAAAGGAGTGCGGAAATATTCTTTAGCTTTTTAGAACCGATAATATCTGCCATGGTCATACTTGGAAGATAAAAGCGGTCAAGAAGCTTTTTATATTGCCTTATATCATATTTATATAGTGTTAAATATATGTAGTTTTTTAAAGGTGCCAATGACTTTCGATAAGTGCTCGGCTTGAAAATATCAAATTTCCAATGTATATCACGATAGAAAAGCCCGATTTTAATGCCTTGCCTTTTTATATATCTGAAAAAGCTGAAATCCATAAAAGGGTGAGTAGGATAGTGATGCGGTTCTGTCAAAAGAGTCGGAATAGAACTGCTTTCCGTGTACATGAATTCATAGCGGTATCCATTTTTTATATTGCTTTTCAATTCTTTTATAAGTCCTTTTCTCTCTTCAGAGTCGCCCCAAATAACAAATACATCGTATCCTATGTCACGAAAAGCCTGAACCATTTTTTTCGGACGCAGCTGACCGGGAGTAATGCAATGCTCGGGCAGTTTATAAGGTAAATAAAATATGCATCGCTTCATAATCAGAACTCTCCTTGTGTTTGTTAATTTATTAAGCTGCGATTCATGTAATTAAAGTCTCCAGAACTGCATTCCCGATGCTTCAAGCTCATCAATTCTGTATAAGCTTTTTACATCAATTAAAACCTTTTGTTTGTCCGGCAAATCACGCTTGAACATATCCTTTAGTTGCATTACAGACATTGCTCTGTATTCTTTATGTCCAACAGCTACTATTATGCAGTCAGCCTTCGGGAGGTTTTCCAAAGGTGTCAATACCACGCCGTATTCTTCTCTTACAGCATCAAAGTCCGCTTTGGGATCAGTAACAAAAGGTTCAATATCATATTCTCTCAGTCGGTTGATAATATCAATTATCTTGCTGTTTCTTATATCAGGCAAGTTTTCCTTGAATGTAATGCCCATAATCACAACAGTTGATTTTTCAGGTGATAAACCTGTTTCTGTTATTTTTTTGACTGCGGCATCAGCAACGTAAGCACCCATACTGTCGTTAATCTGACGCCCTGTAAGTATTATTTGACTGTTATAGCCAAGCTTTTCTGCTGCATATGTCAGATAGTATGGGTCAACTCCTATGCAGTGCCCTCCGACAAGTCCCGGTCTGAATCCGAGAGCATTCCATTTGGTGTTCATACCATTGATAACCTCGTTGGTATCTATGTTCAGCTTGTCACATATTGCAGAAATCTCATTCATAAAAGCGATATTGACATCACGCTGTGCATTTTCAATGATTTTCACAGCTTCGGCTGTTTTGATATCTGAAACAAGAAATGTGCCGGCTTTGATAACTATGTCATATGTTTTCTGAATTTCAGATGCAGTTTCTTTATCCATTCCTGAAACAACCTTTTTGATTGTGGGGAGTGTATGTATTCTGTCACCCGGATTAATGCGCTCAGGACTGTATCCGACTTTCCAGTCGGTTCCGCATTTCAGACCTGAAAGCTTTTCTATAATCGGAACACAGATATCTTCGGTGGCACCCGGGTAAACTGTGGATTCAAATACAACTATAGAACCCGGAGCGAGGTTTTGTCCGATTGTTGCTGAAGCTTTTTCCAGAGGCTCAAGGTCCGGACTGTTATCTTTTTTTATCGGAGTCGGTACGGCTACAATTATAAAACTTGCTTCTTTCAGCCTTGATGGGTCAGATGTGAAATCAATATTCACATTTCCCATTGATTCGCTGAGTTTTTCCTCGGAATCTATATTATTTTTATACTCGCTTAATTTTGTTTCATTAATGTCAAATCCAATTACATTGACATGCTTTGCAAATTCAAAAGCAATGGGTAATCCAACATATCCAAGTCCAACAACAGCAAGGTTAGATTTACCATGGATAAGACTGTGATATACTTTATTGTATTCCATTTTATATGTCCCTTTATATTTATATACTTCTTTTTACAATTTCAGAAATAAGATCTGCCTCGTCTTCACTCAGATATGGATGCATAGGCAGACTCAGAACGGTTTTTGATGCATGAATTGTGTTTGGATAAAGCTCGTCCGACAGCTTCATACTTTCATAAGCCTTTTGCTGATGCAGACCCTTAGGATAATATATCATTGATGGTATTTTGTTTTCTGTCAATGCATTTCGCACTCTGTTTCTTGTGTCTTCATCTTTTAAGGTAATTGTGTACTGTGCACGGCAGGATAGGTATCCGCAGGGAATATATGGTGTAGCAACTGAATCAAACAGTTTTTGGTCATATCGCTGTGCGATTTTGTTTACCGCTTCCAATTCATAATCAATTAAAGCTTTGAATTTTGGAATGAGAACAGCAGCCTGAATCGTGTCTAATCTGGAATTCATTCCGATTTCAAGATTGTCATATTTATCAATCGGTGATTTCCCGTGAGATCTCAGTGAACGTATACGCTCATTGAGCATATCGTCATCAACGAAAATTGCTCCGCCGTCACCATAGCAGCCTAACGGCTTTGCAGGGAAAAAGGATGTTGCTGAAATATCACCGAAGGAGCAGGCAGGCTTTTTGTCGATACTGCTGCCAAAACCCTGAGCTGCATCTTCTAACACTTTAAGGCCGTACTTTTCGGCAATCGGAATTATTTTGGAATAATCTGCAGGCAGACCAAACAGGTCAACAGGAATAATGACCTTGGGAGTAAGCCTGCCCTCGCTGATGACCTTTTGAATTGCAAGCTCTAATGCCTGCGGGGATATGTTGAATGTTTTACTATCAATATCTACGAAAACAACCGTTGCTCCGAGTATAGATGCGGCTGCAGAAGATGCAAAATATGTGAAATCGGATGTAAATACCGCATCACCGCTTCCAACACCCATTGCCATTAGCGAAAGCTGCAAAGCATCTGTACCGCTGGCACATGTTATGCAATGCTTGCGATGTGCGTATTCAGCAAGCATTTTTTCCAATTCGGCAACAGGCTTGCCAAGAATAAATGCTCCTTCATTTATAACAGCCTGAACGGCAGAGTCAATCTGAGGCTTGAGTGCCAGATATTGTGCTTTTAAATCTCTGAACTGCATACTATTTCCTCCAATCCGTTTTTATCTATTCGATAACTGCGTCCGCAGGAGCATTGCAGGCTTTCACCGAGCGTTTTGCCGCATTCGCATACCCAGCCTGATATCCTTGCGGGAACACCTAACATCAGTGCGTGATTCGGAACATCTGATGTAATTAATGCACCGGCACCGACCAAAGCCCATTTGCCGATTGTATTGCCGCATACGATAGTGGCATTGGCTCCGATAGTTGCGCCTGTTCTGACAAGTGTGTGCTTGTAGTTTGCGGTGCCTTTCGGGTATTTTGCTCTCGGGGTAAGATCATTTGTGAAAACGCAGGATGGACCTAAGAAAACATCATCCTCAAGCTCAACGCCTTCATATACGGAAACATTGTTCTGAATTTTAACACCGTTTCCGATTTTTACACGATTTGATATATTTACATTTTGTCCCAGAATACAGCTTTTTCCAATCACTGAGCCGCTCTGGATGTGGCAGAAATGCCATATCTTAGTACCTTTTCCTATAGAAACATTGTCATCTATGAAGCTGCTGCTGTGAATATAATAGTCCTTATCCATATATTCCTCCATACAAAACATAATCAATCAGCGGTGTATGCTCTATAGCTGATTTGACAAACTTTCACAATCGTCAAATCTTCCTTTAAAATCAAGGGCAGAGCATTTTGTCAGAGGGAGTTTAACAGGACATCCTTCTTTGGCTGATTTGTATATGGCAAGAACCAGCTCCAATGCTCTTTTTCCGTCTTCACCCGATACATAGGGTGTTCTGCCTGTTTGTATAGCGTCAATCATATCGGCATACAGCGGTGTGTGACCATAACCGTAGACATTGGGCACATCTTCACTGTATTCGGATTTTACGCAATCGGGATTATCAAGATTATCTGCAAAGCTCCATTCTTCAATGGTATTGACAGACTTACCACCCGCCTTAACAGTTGCATTTTCTCCGAAAATATAAAGCGTTTCCTCAAGATTTTTAGGGAATACGTTTGCGGTTCCTTGTATAACACCATAGGAGCCGTTGCTGAATTTAATCAGTGCAGAGCCAAAATCCTCTGCTTCGATATACGGATGCTGCAATCTGTCGGTGTATGCAAATACTTCGTCTATATCATTGCCCATCATCCAGCGCAGTAAATCAATGTTATGAATACATTGGTTCATCATGACTCCGCCGTCCTGCTCCCATGTTCCTCTCCATGATGCCGCAGAGTAATAAGCCTGATTACGATTCCAAAGGATATTTGCAGAGCCGTGCAGAAGCTTACCGAATCTTCCGCTTTCAACTGCATTACGGATATACTGAATGGATTTATTGAACCTGTTTTGGTGATTAACACAAAGCAATACATTCTTTTCCTTTGCCAGTTCAATAAGCTTGTCTGCATCTTCTATTGACAGAGCAATGGGCTTTTCTATTATTACATTGCAGCCATGGTTAATGCAGTAGGCGGCAACAGAAAAGTGCGTTCCGCTTTCCGTTGCAATGGCAACAAGAGCAGGACGCTCTTTTTCAATCAGCTCTTTATAATCGGTATATTTTATGACACTGTCCGGAAGATTGCAGGTTTGTGCTACAATATTCATTCTGTCAGGTACAATATCACAGATTGCAGCAATTTCAACGGAGTTGTTTTTAGCTGCTTCTATATGGTTGGGCGAAATTCTGCCGCAGCCTATCAATGCGTATTTCATTTGCTGTTTTCTCCAAGCGTATATTGTTCTGTTTTATAATGCGTCTTATTATATTATCTTTTTATTTAATTGTCAATAATGTTGACGTGTTAAATAATATGGGCTTGTCGAATACTTTGCGAGCAGACAGACATCTCATCAGAAGCAGCAAAAATTATTATCGTTTTGGGTTTTGCCATCATAGCCTTTACCGAACAATGCGTCGTTAATTGCTATATTTGTTGCAATCCGCGTTGTTCTTTCTTCAAGTGTCTGACCGCCGTGACCTTTTCTTATTCCGCCATGGTCATTTGCAAGGACGATTAGCCACTCTTCATTAAGCTTAGCCTCGCGTTTTTTTATTTCCTGTATAATCTGATATGTAAAATTATCGCAGGTTAGTGAAGCATTTGCGTATTCTGCACATTTGGGTGAAAATTCAAACATATGCCCCATAGAATCGATTGAGTCATAAAGTCCGCAGACAATGTCATCACCCTGATTGATACGGTGAAGCACATAATCTCTTGCCGCACTGTCAAACGGTGCGGATATTGATGGGACAGCAGGTGCAAGGAAATTTGAAAATTCCTGTGATATTTTTGATGTCCTGGGGATTTTTGCATTCTTTTTTCTGTCAGTATCACAGAAATTCATTTTTATTTCAGGCTTTTTCATAACCTGTCTGACCTCGGGTGAATAGTTAACATCAAACAGCGGATTCCAGGTGAAATTAAGCGAAGAAGAAAGCCCTTTTTTTGCATATTCAAGCATAAAGGTTTCATACTGCATATTTTTTGTGTCATTATTATTTTTTATACCGTTTTTATCACCCCAGACACCTGTGAACTGTGCGGTCCATCCTGCAGAGGTGGAGGTTGTCTGCTGTGTGGGCGTGTTTGCTTCTCCGCCGCAGTATGCAAGGTAAAGACCTCCGCTTTTGCTGACTTCCTTTATGCCGCTGAACTGTGTACTGCAGCAGGGAAGGGAAGAATCAAACTCGTTCCTTCTTGTAAGCAGTGCTGCCGTCATATCTGCACGCATGCCGTCATAGCCGAGAAATAAAACCTTTCTTATTTTATTGCCATTTGAAACAGCCTTTCCATTCTTGATTTCACATTCATCCATAAAGCTATGGATATGATGATATATCTGATAAATCGGAATCGATTGCTCAAAGCTGTTGCTCCATATATCATTTTTCAAAACGGTGTCAAGATAGCTTTCTGTATTGTCAACACGCTTTAAAAATCTTTTAACTAACCGGGGTATGGTTTTACCGCTTGATAAAAACATTTTGATTTTATTGTTCATAAGAATGTCTCCTGAATAAATTTCTGTTTCTTATTTATGTGTATTTAAGCAGATTTCTATTTATCATTCATTAAAAGATATTCTTTTGTTACTTTGTTTGAGGCACTTAAGCCTTTAAGGATAAAACCATGGTCACCGTGAATTTCTACAAGCTTACAGTTGGGGTACTGTTTTTTAGCTTTTTGTGAGTACTCTATTTTTACTAAGCTGTCCTCAATTCCGTGAATGATAAGTACAGGCTTGCTGAATTTGCAGATTTGCTCATAAGGGTCAATTGATTTTGCATCAAGCACATATTTTTTGCTGAGCAGAATAAATAATCCGAAAAATTTATCCGGTATATTTTCAGGGTCAATTTTTGTTCCTATAACACAGCCTCTTCTGGCATCGTCAGGAATACAAAGTGCAGGATAGTATAAAATGAGCCTTTGAATATCGGCTTCTCTTTCTACTCCTGCCAATGCACTGACAAGTCCTCCTTGACTGCAGCCGCAAAGTGTAATGTGCTCATTATCAACAATGTCAAGTGTTTTTGCATAATCAAGCACATCAATGAGGTTTGCTGTTTCGGTAAAAATACTCATATCCGTGCTTTTTCCACAGGAAATACCGCTGCCTGAACTGCAGAAATCATACATGATCACAACGTATCCCTCGTCAATAAATGTTTTGGCATAAGGGGATGTAATCAGCATATTGCTGGCATAGCCGTGACTTATAATAACTGTTTTGGTCGGCTTTTTAACATTGCTGTTAAATATAATTCCTCTGAGCTTTTTTCCGCCGCTTATAATTGAAAAAGCCTGTATTCTCATAAGTTAACCCTCTGTGCTTTTTATGTTATAATCATGTTAACATAAAATACACAGTGTGTAAAGATATAACAGCATATTGCTTATACGGACTGCTTTTGTTTTGCTATATCCTTTCTGAATAACAGCTTAAATACGGTTCTTACAAATGGCTGAATGAAAAATAACTGAGTGAAAAATGCAAAGGGGAAATTAAAGCATACAAGCTTTAACCAGTTGGCAAGGAGCGTGATTATTGAAAAATCACTGTAGTAAGGATAATAGAATACAGCAGCTAAAAGGCTCATTGCAGGGCACATTAAACCTACCGTGGCACAAATTATAGCAGTTTCAAATATTACAGGATTCGTTGTTCGGGGATCAAAAATCTTGCTTGCTAATTTGAATGAAGCAGGGCTGCCCATCACACATTCCAGTAAGTAGGCAAAGAAGAATTCGATAAGAATAACAGCCCATATCGGCAGCATCTTACCGAACATATATATTCCGCCCTGTGTATGGATTGCATGCAAAACACTGTCAGCATCTGTAATCTCCATTAATGTGCTTCCGTTTACCACATATAAGCTGTAAAATACGTATGCGTGAACGGTTATGATTACAGTTATAAGGGCAAAAATCATTCTTTGAATTTGGTTTCTCGGCATAATAAATTCCTCCGTTTTGACATAAAAAAACAAGCAATGACAGCATTATAAATCCGTACTACATAATTCCGTAATCAGATTTACATGCTAAGCATTACTTGTGTCATTTATGTCTATTCATTTTTTATTTGTTGCCTATGAATTATATCAGATTTTTCAGGAAAAAGTCAAGGAGATTTTATTGGTTATTTGATTTGAGAAATATATTCGCCGGGAGTTATATTATATTCCTTTTTAAACGATGAGGTGAAGTGCGATTGTGAGCAGAACCCCAGGGAAGAACAGATTTTTTTACTGTCAGCACCCTCCCACAGCAAGGTTTTTGCAAGTTCAAGCTTCTGCTTTAATATGTAATTGCTCAGACTGTCACCGATTTCTTTTTTGAACAGATGTGACAGATAATCTGCTGAAATTCCGCAGTGCTGACTTATTTCTTTGACCGTTATTTTTTTAGTTATGTTTTTGTTAATGTAGGCTATTGATTTTCTGATGTGAGGTGATTGGATAATTTTATCTTTGCTTTTCTTAACCATTTCGGTTAGCTCCATTATTTTGCCTGCCAGCAGTATTATAATATCCCCAACAGCTTGCAGTTCATCAACATTTCTTATGAATTCATCGGAAAAGCTGTATGATGTAAGCTCGTTCAGACCTCCCTGTATTGCATAACGTGTTGCAAGTGCCATGGTGCTTACGGCAATGTATTTGAACTGCATCAGGTTGTTATCTGACATTTCACCTACAAATATTCCGCTTTTTAGAAACGGCTGAACCTGTTCCAGCAGCTTGTCCGAATTCCCTTCCTTAATGCAGGAAAAAAGCCTTATTTCATCACGGTATGAGGTATGTATAAGTCCACGCTCCGATTGTTCATAAATTGATTTGTCAATTTCCTTAGGAATCGTGTTAATACTGAGTAATTCATCATAATTCATATTTGTCACCTCAAGAATAAAATATATTTTTTTTATGATTTTGTCAATAAATAAGAGTGCTTCATTAAGGAAATATAATATATTCTAAGTTTTCTGATATGGCACATTAAAGCATATCAGGCAACTGACAGTTGCTTGATAACGATTGAATATTATACTATACTATAGCTGAGGTGATTATTATGGAAACTAAAGAAATTATATCTAACTTAAGAAAACAGTGTAATTTAACACAAAATGAGCTTGCTGAAAAAGCCTTTGTTACAAGACAGGCAGTTTCAAAATGGGAGTCAGGTGAATCAATTCCGAATACGGAAACATTAAAATTGCTTTCCGGGCTGTTTGACGTTTCAATCAATACTCTTTTAGGTTCACCGAAACAGTTGATTTGTCAGTGCTGCGGTATGCCGCTTGATGACAGCTTAATCAGTAAAGAGCCTGATGGAGCATTCAATGAGGAATACTGTAAATGGTGCTATGCGAATGGGGATTTTGTTTATAAAGATATTGATGGACTGATAAAATTTCTTTCTGAACATATGTCGAATGAAAACTTTTCCAAGGAGCAGGCAAAAGCATATTTCAGTGAGCAAATACCAAAGCTTAAATATTGGCGTGAAAAATCATAGCTTGATTATTTATTCAAGAAATGCTATATTTATTGTTAGCTGATAAGACTGAAAGGAAAATAATTATGCTGCTGTGCATTGCAAAAGCTCCGTGCAAAGTCTAAGGGACGAGGTTGCATGGAAAAATAAATATTCATTTCGTCCGAACGGACTTTGCATTCTATTTAAATGATTTTTAAATTAAGGAGCAAAGTCAAATGAATTTAATAAAAACTACTTTTAAAGAATTAAAATATTTTTTGATTCTCTGGTCAACGCAAGCGTTATCACAGTTAGGCAGTTCAATGACAAACTATGCACTTATAGTCTGGTCATATACAGCTAAGGGTTCTGCACTTACAACGGCGTTATTATCTGTTTGCTCATATGCACCGTATGTTATTATGAGTGTTTTTGCAGGCTCGCTAAGTGATAAATGGAATAAAAAAATCACAATGCTTGTCAGTGATACTTTTGCTGCATTATGTACAATTTCAATTTTTGTTTTGCTGAAAACGGACAGACTTGAAATTTGGCATCTGTATTGTTTAAATGCACTAAACGGACTGATGAATACAGTTCAGCAGCCGGCATCAGATGTTGCAATCACGCTTTTAACTCCTAAAAAACATTATCAAAAGGTCAGCGGCTTGCGTTCATTTTCAAATGCACTGATAAGTATTCTTACACCGATTATTGCAACTGCTGTTCTGTCTTTTGCAAATCTGCAGACAATTATTTATATTGACCTGCTTACTTTTGTAATTGCTTTCATATCGTTAACCTTTTTTGTTAAAATACCTGAATACAAAGCTGATAAAAATACAGATTCGTTTTTAACCTTAACAAAAAGCAGACTTACTTATTTGAAGCAGAACAGAGGTATTTTAGACTTAATACTCTTTTTAGCCTTAATACTCTTTTTAGCCTGTATAAATCTTATTGCATCAATATATAACGCGGCTTTTCCTGCAATGATATTGTCAAAGGAAAATGGCGGTGAAATTGCACTGGGAACAGTAAATGCATTTATAGGTGTTGCTACACTCATAGGCAGTATTGTCGCTTCTTTAATGCCAATGCCAAAAAGCAGAGTAAAAGTTATTTGTAATACATTACTTATATCAATGAGTACGGAAAACTTTTTCCTTGCCCTTGGAAAAACTTTGCCGTTATGGTGTATCGGCGGAATATTAGGCTGGCTGTGCATACCTATTATGAGTGCTAATATGGATGTTTTATTTCGTGAGCGTATTCCTGTTTCAATGCAGGGCAGAGTTTATGCGGCAAGAAATACATTTCAGTTTTTCACAATTCCGCTTGGCTATATCTTAGGTGGATATCTTGTTGATAAGGTGTTCGAGCCCTTTATGGCAAAAAACAATAATGCTACACTGTCAGTATTATTCGGAACAGGCAAGGGCTCAGGCACAGCATTTCTGTTCTTGTTTTTAGCGTTTGCAGGAATAGCAATTTGTCTTGTGTTCAGAAAGGATAAAAATATCTGGAAGCTTGAGTGATGGAAAAAGCAGCCGAGAAATCGGCTGCTTTTTTATATGTTATTTTAATACTATATTATTAATCATAAATATTTTTAAATAATCAAATCAAATGCTTTTTTTCAATCAGCCAATCTATAATTATTTTTGCACGGCTTTCAAGATTCGGCAGTTCGGTTTTTGCAAAATATCTAAGTTCAAAGCTTTCTCCATCTGTAATTCTTAAATCACCTGTTACTCCGTTTGCCTTATAAAGAACAGCAACCGAATAAAGCTCATCTTCATTCGGATATTTAAAATAAAAATCTTTACCGGAAAACACATTCAGTAGTGTATAGCTCATCGCTTCTAAATTTGTTTCTTCCTTTAATTCTCTGGCAGCGGTTTCTTCGAGTGTTTCTCCAAGCTCTAAAGCACCTCCGGGGATTCCCCATGTATTGGTATCACTGCGCAGATTTAAAAGTATTTTGTTATCTTTTAAAACAACAACCGTTGCACCTGCCGAAAGCATAGGCGAATGACCTATAAATTTTCTTATGTCTTTTATGTAGCTCATATTTATTACCTGTATATATATTCCTTTCCTGCAATGATATCAGCAAGAATATCTCTGTGCTGTTTGCAGAATAGGGGAGGAATGTCATCTAAAGCGAAATATTTTAGCGCTGCTGTTTCGCTATTATTATTAATAAGCTTACCGCCTTCGATTTTGTTCCTTATCTTTTTTATATACTCCTCCATGGCTGCTCCTTTTTAATAACATAAAATATGATAAAAAAGCGTTCCGCATAAACGGAACGCTTTGAAAATAATTATCTCTTTGAGAACTGTGGAGCTCTACGAGCTTTCTTAAGACCCGGCTTCTTTCTTTCCTTCATACGTGGGTCACGAGTGAGGAAGCCTGCCTTCTTAAGAGCAGGGCGGAGAGCCTCGTCATACTGAAGAAGAGCTCTTGCGATACCGTGGCGGATAGCACCTGCCTGACCTGTAACGCCGCCGCCGTTTACACGGCAAACGATGTCGAACTTCTCAGTTGTTTCTGTAAGAGCGAGAGGCTGACGAACGATGAGCTTGAGTGTTTCAAGACCGAAGTAATCGTCAATATCTCTGTCATTAATTGTGATTTTGCCGGTACCTGCATATACACGTACACGAGCTACAGATTCTTTTCTTCTACCTGTTCCGTAGAAATAAGGATTTGTTTCGTACATTATTCAGATACCTCCTTACATTTCCCAAGCCTGTGGCTGCTGAGCCTCATGCTTGTGTTCTGCACCCTTATAGATATGACATCTTGTGAGCTGCTTTCTGCCCTGTGTTGTGTCAGGGATCATACCCTTAACAGCGAGCTTCATAGCAAAGTCACTCTTTTCGTTCATAAGAGTACCATACTTAACTTCTTTAAGGTTACCGATGTAACCTGTGTGGTGCTGATAGAGCTTCTTATTAAGCTTGTCACCTGTAAGAACAGCCTTATCAGTGTTGATGATAATAACAAAGTCACCGCAATCAACATTTGGTGTGAAGATTGGCTTATGCTTGCCTCTTAAGAGAACAGCGGCTTCAGCAGCTACTCTGCCAAGTGGCTTGTCAGCAGCATCAATTACATACCAGTTGCGGGTGATTTCGTCAGCTTTTGGCATAAATGTTGACATAATCATTTCCTCCATTGATATATTTGGATATAAAATCCTTTTCCTTTTTCTTTTGCCTACATATAATAGCACAAGGGGATTTATAAGTCAACAACATTTTTATAAAAATAGTGATTATCTCTTGAAATCTCTTAAATACTCACTTTTACGCATATAAATCTGAATTATTATTTACGAAAAGGAGGCGAAATAATGGACGGATGCTCGCTTAATTTATCAATTTCAGCACTTGCCTGTGCGCTTGCCCAAGGTAAAAGCAATGAGGAGATAAGCCTGCTGGCTGTTTTCTTTACGCAGCTTGGTGATTCTCTTGAAACAATATCGGCAGCAAATGAAATATGCTGCAATAATAATGGTAATAATATAAATACTGCTTGAAATCCTACTAAAGCAGTAGTATAATAATCCTATATTTTTTAGGAGATTAAGTATTATGAAAATAAGTGATATATTAAAAAACAACAAAGTAACGGTTTCATTTGAGGTTTTCCCGCCGAAGGAATGGGCAAAAATTGAGGATACTAAAAAGGTTATAGAAGAAATGGTTAAGGACAAGCCTGCATGGATGAGTGTTACCTACGGTGCAGCAGGTACTACAAGCGGCTTTACTACAGAGATAGCGAATGCTATAAAAAAAGACGGTGTAACACCGCTTTCACATTTAACCTGTATTAATTCCACAAGGGATAAGGTGAACAGTGTCCTTGATGAGCTTAAAGCAAATGGTGTTGAAAATATTCTTGCTCTGCGTGGTGATAAGCCAAAGGACTTTATACCTGCTGAAAAGCCTGACTATCATTACGCATATGAGCTTATTAATGATATTAAGGTTAAGGGCGGTTTCTGCATTGGCGGTGCCTGTTATCCTGAAATTCATCCTGATTCACCCAATAGAGTTGAGGATATTGCAAGACTTAAGGAAAAGGTTGACTGCGGTCTTGATTTTATAACAACACAGATGTTTTTTGATAATGATGCTTTTTATAATTTCAGAGAGATGTGTGCAATTAAGGAAATCAATGTGCCGATTGTTGCAGGAATTATGCCGATAACAAATGCAAAGCAGATTAAAAGATCTGTTGAGCTTTCAAATTGCTCTGTTCCTAAAAAGTTTGAAAAGATTATGGAACGCTTTGGTGAAAATCCTGAGGTTATGAAACAGGCGGGTATTATTTATGCCACAGAGCAGATTATTGATTTAATGGCTAATGGTGTCAATAATGTTCATATTTATACTATGAACAAGCCTGATGTGGCACACAAGATTATGGAAGGACTGTCAGCAATAATAAATGAATAGGGCAGAAATTTTAAGATATTTAAGAACATCATCAAAAACAGATGATGAAAGGCTGCTTGCTTTGATTGATAGCTGCTGCGATGAGGTTAACAGGTGTGTTAATCCTAAAACGCTGCACAGGATTTTTGATTGTGCTGCAGATGAAAGCAGTGTGAAAATAGGCGGTTATGTTTTCAGCAGTAAAAGGCTTGCCGACAATTTAAAGGGCTGCAGCAGAGTGTGTGTGTTCGGTGCAACTTTGGGTACTGAATGTGACAGGCTGCTTAGGACCTACAGCAGTACCGATATAACCAAAACAGCAGTTTTACAGGCTTGTCTTGCCTCAAAAATTGAGGAGGTCTGTGACAGCCTTGAAGATAAGCTGAGAGCGGAGGGGTTAACACTCAGACAGCGTTATTCACCCGGTTATTTTGATTTGGATATAAGTGAAAATAAAAAAATTTTTGAATTAATAGATTTAACTAAAAGAATAGGACTTGCTATCACAGACACATGCCAGATGGTGCCGACAAAGTCCGTGACTGCATTTATAGGTATTGAAAATGATTAGATTTTTTGACGGCGGAATGGGCAGTATGCTCAATCTCAGGGCAGGGGAGCTGCCTGAAAAACTGAATATAGCAGAGCCGGAAAGGGTTTTTGCAGTTCATAAAGGCTATGCCGAGGCAGGTGCTGAATATATCACTGCCAACACCTTTGGTGCCAATTCACTGAAATATGACAATGTGGCAGAGCTTGTCAGGGCAGGTGTTGCACTTGCTAAAAAGGCAGGCAAAAAGGTTGCACTTGACATAGGTCCTACAGGCAAGCTGTTAAAGCCTATGGGTGACCTTGATTTTGAAAGAGCTGTTGAGCTTTTCAGCGAGGTAGTAATTGCAGGTAAGGATGACAGTGATATTATAATCATTGAAACAATGAGTGACTCCTATGAGCTAAAAGCGGCTGTTCTGGCTGCAAAAGAAAACAGTGATTTGCCTGTTATTACATCCATGATTTTTGACGAAAAAGGCAGACTGCTCACAGGCGGTGATGTTAAATCTGCTGCTGCGATGGTTGAGGGACTGGGCGTTGATGTTATAGGCATTAACTGCGGTCTTGGTCCGAAGCAGATGGTTGAGCTTGTTAAGGAGCTCAGGGCTTGTACCTCACTTCCTATTCTTGTTATGCCCAACGCAGGACTTCCGGAGTCTGTTGACGGCAAAACTGTTTATAATGTATCACCTGAAGAATTTGCTCAGGATATGGAGGAAATTGCCAAAGTAGGCGTATCCTATCTCGGCGGCTGCTGCGGAACAACTCCTGCTCATATAAATGCTATGATTGAGCGTTGTAAAAATATTGATGACAGCATTCCCGAAAAGAAAAATGACACTGTTGTTTCATCCTATTCCACAGCGGTTACTATCGGTGATAAGCCTGTTGTTATTGGTGAAAGAATTAATCCTACAGGCAAAAAGCTTTTCAAAGAAGCACTCAGAAATAACGACATTGATTATGTCATTAAAGAAGGACTTGCACAGAAGGATAAGGGTGCACATATCCTTGATGTTAATGTTGGATTACCTGAAATTGATGAGGTTAAGTGGCTTAAGGATGCTGTATATAATCTTCAGAGTGTACTTTCGCTGCCTTTGCAGCTTGACAGCTCCGACCCATTGGCACTTGAGGCTGCAATGCGTATTTATAATGGTAAGCCTATGGTTAACTCGGTTAACGGCAAGGCTTCCTCAATGAGGGAGGTATTCCCTCTTATAAAAAAATACGGTGGTGTTGTTGTATGCCTTTGTCTTGATGAAAACGGTATTCCGGCTACCGCAGAGGGCAGAATTGCCATAGCTGAAAAAATAATCAAGACTGCAGCCGAATATGGTGTCGACAAAAAGGATTTGGTTGTGGATGCCCTTGTTATGACTATTTCAACGGACAAGAATAATGCAATCGAAACCTTAAAGGCTGTTAACTATATCAGAAATGAGCTTGGTGTAGCTACTGTTTTAGGTGTGTCAAACATCAGCTTTGGTCTGCCGAATCGAGAGGCAGTTAATACAGCATTTTATACTCTTGCTCTTGAAAACGGACTTTCAGCAGGTATTATCAATCCGCTCAGTGATTCCATGATGAATGCATATTATTCATTTAATGCACTCAGAGGCTTTGATGATAACTGTGCAGAGTATATTGAAAATGCTGCCGAAACACAGCTTGCCCCTGTCAGCAGCGGGTCATTTGATTTAAAAACTGCAATTATCAAGGGTATGAAAAGCGAAGCAGGGGACTGTGCAAAAGAGCTTTTAAAAAATACTGCTCCCCTTGACGTTATTAACGACTATATTATCCCCGCACTTGACGTTGTCGGTGATGGCTTTGAAAAAAATAAAATATTCCTGCCGCAGCTTCTTATGAGTGCTGATTCTGCAAAGGCGGCATTTGATGAAATAAAGATGCATCTGACTCTTGCAGGTGAAAAACAGGAAAGTGAAAATAAAATTGTTATTGCAACTGTTGAGGGGGATATTCACGATATAGGTAAAAATATTGTTAAGGTGCTTTTGTCAAACTACGGGTTTGATGTTATTGATCTTGGCAAGGATGTTAAGTGTGAAAAGGTGCTTGAAGAAACAATTCAGCATAATTGCAAGCTTGTTTGCCTTTCTGCATTGATGACAACAACTGTTCCTAATATGGAAAAAACAATTAAGCTTGTTCACGAAAATACAGATGCGAAGGTATTGGTTGGCGGTGCGGTGCTCACAAAATCATATGCAAAAATGATTCATGCCGATTATTATGCCAAGGATGCTATGGAAAGTGTCAGAATTGCCAAGACCTATTTCGGAGGTGACGAGCAATGATGATTTCAACCAAGGGCAGATATGCTCTTATGATTATGACTTACATTGCAGAACATCAGGATGAAAGTGTAGTTTCGCTGAAGGATATAGCAGAGCATAAAAATATGGGTATCAAATACCTTGAAATTATTGTTTCTTCATTGAATAAGGCAGGCTTGTTGGAGAGCACCCGTGGTAAAAACGGCGGTTACCGACTGAACAGGGAGCCTGAGGATTATTCGTTGTTTGAAATTTTAAAGGTTGCCGAGGGCAGTCTTGTACCTGTTAACTGTGTTGAGGAGGGCTTTTGCGATAATGCACCAAATTGTAAAACAAACAAAATGTGGTGCGAGCTTGATCAATTAATCAGTGATTTTCTTTCAAAAAAAACCTTAGCGGATATAGTATAATCATAACCACCCGTTTGATGGGTGGTTATGATTATCAATATATTTTATTTAACGTTTTTATGACTTCGTCAAGATGATGAATTTCATAGTCCGGTCTGATGCTGCTTGTGTTTTTATCATAGTGCGGATTAAACCACACTGTTTTAATCCCTGCGTTGATACCGCCCTTGATGTCACTTGACAGGCTGTCACCGATAATGATTGTATTATCCTTCGTAAAATCCGGTATTCTCTCAAAGCAATAATTAAAAAATTTAATGCTCGGCTTTTCGTGACCGACTACCTCTGAAATGAAAATATCCTTAAAGCAGTGTGAAATCCCTGCACCCGAAAGTCTGCCGTCCTGCACCTTTTTTGCACCGTTTGATACAAGGTAAAGGTCATAATCATTGTAAATGCTCTCAAGCATATTCACTGCACCGTCAATGAAAAAGTGACCTACCGCAAGATTTTCCTCATATATGGATGTGGCAAGCTGGGGTGATGTGTTAATGTTCAGCTCATCAAAAAGAAGCTTGTATCTGTTAACCTTAACCTCCTCACGGCTGATTTCACCAAGCTCCAGTCTTTTCCACTGTGAAATGTTATATTTGCTGTATTGGTTTATTATGTAATCATTCGGTTCAATTCCAAGCTTAACAAGCGTTTTGGTTAACGCAGTACGCTCACTCTTTTTAAAGTCAAATATTGTATCATCAAGGTCAAATAAAATCGTTTTAATCATAAAGCCTCCATAAAAAACAAATCCGTCGGTATTTATTATAACAAATACCGACGGATTTTTCTATATTATACTGAATTTAGTTCTTGTGCATACAGCCTGCCTGACAGTGACTGCAGTCACCGCCGCAGGAGCCTTTGCCTGCCTTTTTATTCTTGATGATGTTTTTAATAATAAGTGCAACTATTAAAACTAAAATCAGCACAACAACGATTGTACCAATATGTGCTTTTAATAAAGTTAACATCTGAAACTCCTCGTTTATTTTTTAACCTTAGCCTTTGTTTTTACAGTAAGCTTGTTTTCGTCATACTTGTTCTTTCTTACAAGCATATAGATTATTCCTGCAAGAGCAATTACCGCTGCAATAAGACCAATGATGTTTACGTCACCTGCGAACAGACAGCCTAACTGGAATACGATAAGAGAAACAAGATAAGCAAATCCGCACTGATATGCAATTGCGAATAATGTCCATTTGCCGTTGTTCATCTCTCTTTTAATTGCACCGATTGCTGCGAAGCAAGGCGCACAAAGCAGGTTAAAGATAAGGAATGAATATGCTGCAAGGGCAGGGTGACCGCCTGAAAGCTCTGAAAGATTCTGAGAGAATGCCGCCCAGATTTCGTCACCGTTTTCAGAAAGCTCACCGGCATATTGATAAAGAATACCAAAGGAGCTGACAACATTTTCTTTTGCAATAAGACCTGTAACAGTAGCAACTGCTGTTCTCCATCCGCCCCAGCCCAGTGGTATGAACAACCAGGCAAAAGCCTTACCGATGTAAGCGAGAATAGATGTATCCATATCGTCAGTCATATGCAGACCGCCTTCAAATGTGAATGCCTGTAAGAACCAGATAACGATTGTGGAAAGTGCAATAACGGTTCCTGCTTTTTTGATGAATGACCAGCCACGCTCCCACATTGAACGCAGCACTGAGCTTGCTGTCGGCATATGATAAGCAGGCAGCTCCATAACAAATGGTGATGGCTCGCCTGAGAATATTTTAGTCTTTTTAAGAATTATTCCCGAAACAACTACTGCCGCAACACCGATGAAATAAGCAGATGTTGCTACAAGTCCTGATTCACCGAAGCAGGCACCGGCAATCAGTCCGATGATTGGCATTTTTGCACTGCAGGGAATAAAAGTGGTTGTCATGATTGTCATACGACGGTCACGTTCATTTTCTATGGTTCGTGATGCCATAATTCCCGGAACGCCGCAGCCTGTACCGATAAGCATAGGAATAAATGATTTTCCTGATAATCCGAAATTGCGGAAGATTTTGTCCATAACAAATGCAACACGGCTCATATAACCGCATCCCTCAAGGAATGCAAGGAAAATGAACAGGACAAATATCTGTGGAACAAAGCCTAAAACAGCACCAACACCTGCAATAATACCGTCAATAATCAATGAATACAGCCAGTCGGCACATCCGATTGATGTGAGCAGCTTGTCAAAGAGCGTAGGAATCCATCCTCCGTCGTCAACAGAACCGAATACCACGTCATTTACCCAGTCAGTAGCCATACCACCGACTGTTGACATGGATATATAGTAAACAAGGAACATTACAAGTGCAAATATCGGAAGTCCAAGCCATCTGTTGGTAACGACTTTATCTATTTTATCTGATATTGAAAGCTTGCCTTCATTTGCTTTCTTATATGATTTCTTTATTACAGATTCAATATAGACATATCTTTCGTTAATAATAATGCTTTCAGCATCGTCATCAAGCTCTTCCTCAGCTGCTTTAATATCACCGCTTATATGCTCTAAAATCACCGGATCGAGATTGATTTGTTCGAGTACTTTCGGATCACCCTCAAAAATTTTGACTGCATACCAACGTTGCTGTGCAGCAGGCATATCGTGAACTGCCGCCTCCTCAATGTGTGCCAGTGCGTGTTCAACAACACCGCTGAAGCAGTGGCGAGGTATGGTTGCAGGCTGACTTGCTGCATCAATAGCGGCATTGATTGCATCAGCAATACCTGTGCCTTTTAATGCAGAAATTTCAACAACCTTGCATCTGAGCTGGTGTGACAATTCGTCAATACGGATTTTATCGCCGCTTTTTTCAACAATATCCATCATATTGATTGCCACTACAACAGGTATGCCAAGCTCAATAAGCTGTGTTGTCAGATAAAGGTTTCTTTCAATATTTGTTCCGTCAACGATGTTCAGAATAGCGTTCGGTTTTTCCTCAACCAAATAATCTCTTGCCACAATTTCCTCAATTGTGTATGGTGACAGTGAATAAATACCCGGAAGGTCAGTAACAATTACATCATTACGCTTTTTCAGCTTGCCCTCTTTTTTTTCAACAGTAACACCGGGCCAGTTACCAACATATTGGCTTGAACCTGTCAGTGCATTGAACAGGGTTGTTTTACCGCAGTTGGGATTGCCGGCAAGTGCAATTTTAATTCCCATTTGTATGTATTTCCTTTCAAATTTATAAATTAGTGACGACTAACCCTTAAATAAAAATTTAAGGGAATAGCTCCCTTAATTTTTATTCAACCTCAATTAATTCGGCATCTGCCTTACGAAGTGATAATTCGTAGTTGCGAACAGTGATTTCAACAGGATCACCAAGAGGAGCAACCTTTCTGACATAGATTTCAACACCCTTTGTGATACCCATATCCATAATTCTGCGCTTTAATGCACCTTCGCCATTAATGCGTTTAACCTTACAGCTTGCACCAACTTTAACTTCTTTAAGAGTCATAACATTATCCTTCCTATGTGTTATTGATTATGCAAATATTTTCATTGCCATAGCTTCGCCGATGGCAACCCTCGCACCTTTGACATTGACTATTAAATTGCCTGCGAGTGATGAAACAATTGTTATTGCTCCACCAACAACAAATCCAAGGTCTGCAAGGTGAGCCTTAACCTCGGCATTGCCACCGATTTTTTTTATTATCATTTCTTTATTCAAATCTGCAAATGTCAGCGGCATCATAATATCACTCCTTTAGTCATTGGTACGGTTAGCTTTTTCTAACCACGTATATGTTAGCACTAACTAACTGTTTTGTCAATACCGGATTTGAAAATATTTTTTCATTTATTTATATTATTCCGATTGCTTGAAAATTACTTCTATATATGTTATACTGAAAAAACTAAAATGAGGTGTAATTGTATGAAGATTCACGAGAGTGCTGAAAATTATCTTGAAACAATATTGATGATTAAAAATAAAAAAGGTTCTGTCCGTTCAATTGATATTGCCAATGAGCTGGATTTTTCAAAGCCCAGTGTCAGCGTTGCAATGAAGAATTTAAGGGAAAACGGCTTTATTGATGTTGATTCAAACGGCTATATTACTCTTCTTGATAAAGGGCAGGAAATTGCAGAAAAAATGTATGAACGACACACAACCCTGTCCAAATGGCTTATAAGTCTTGGTGTGCCTGAGGATATTGCTGTTGAGGATGCCTGCCGTATTGAGCATATCATCAGTGTTGAAACCTTTGAGGCAATTAAAAAAATCGCTGAATAATATATGTACTATAAAAGCAGTATGGAAAAACCATACTGCTTTTGTTATATTGTGCATATTATCAAATGATTTTTGCAGAATTTTATCCGAAAAAGAAAACGAATAATAATACAATTAATGCAACGATTCCTAAACCTATGAAGAATTTTATTGCCCTGTGCACAGCATCAAACATATTGGTGGGCATTATCTGGAACAGTGCATATCTGAACGGTTCTTTTACCTTATTGCCTACAAGATTTTTAAATCTCAAATCATATGTGCTGTGTGTGCCGTTTTTCTTCAATTCAATTATTCTGACACCTCTGTCTTTACCGGGGCCGTAAACGTGAAAACCGGCACCCTGTGTGTAGCCGAGGTCAATGCCGTCGACCTTGCCGTTAAATGAGTTGTTGTGGTCGTGACCGAAGTATACACCAAGCACCTCTCCCTTTTCCTTGAAAGCAGCAAATTCTCCGCTGTTAATCTGTGGGTCGGCAGGGGATTCTTTCATAAAGCCATCGGCATTGCATCTGTTTTTGTTCAGTATATAAAACCTGTTAGCATGGGTTCTGAAGCCACGAACTGCTCCTTTGGTGTTTTTCTTAACCTCTGTTAAAAGCTCAAACACCTCACAAAGCGGAATGTGCTGAATCACAATTGACGGAATTAATCTGCCGTATTTTTTCTCATAGCTGTCACGGGTCTGCCTATACCATTCAATCTGATTTTCGTGAACATTGTCATAACCGATTTCCAGGCTTGAGTGGCTGTCTATAAGATAAAGCAAAAACTTAATTTCATCATTGTCCCGAATTTCAATGCAGTGGTTGGCAACGCCGTCAATACCTTCTGTGTTTTTGCCTACGAAGCAATCGAATGATTTGTAGATTTCAAATTGTTCAGCGTTACTTAATCCCACTTGTCTGTCGTGATTGCCGAAACAAACTGTAAAAGGAATATTTCTGTCACGTATAGGCTTTGTCAGCGTGTCAAGCGTATTTGTAACCATATTTATGTTGCCTCTGAAAGCTATTTTTCCCCAAATCTGATCACCGGAGTAAACAACCAAATCAGGATTTTCCCTGTCCAAAGCAGCATTGATTAAATCAATGGTGTCAGGGCTTACTTTGCGACCTTCCTGTGTGTCTGCAATCTGCATTATTTTAAATGTATCGTTTTTAAAACTCAGCATTTTATCACCTCAATAAATATATATTATCATAAAAATAGCTTGACTGCAACCGGAAGCAAGCTTATAATATTTATATATCTGCCCGTAGCATAATGGCTAATGCAATAGATTCCGATTCTATAGACTGGAGGTTCGAGTCCTCTCGGGTGGACCAAAAAGCTGCACAGGCAACGCCTGTGCAGCTTTTTTTGACAAAAATAAACAGCCGTAAAAACGGCTGTTTGAGATGGTAGTATAGTGCCTGTGCAGACCGCCGGTTTAACAGATGGTCGATTTTTTATAAATAATTATTAATTATCGTAATGCATATGTAGAAATAATTCTGCAGATTTCAGATACATTAGAATTGCTTTTGAACTCAAATGTAACTTTTCCTAATCCTGCAAACCACATTTCAAGCTCGCTGTCTAAATCAAAAGTGCCTGCGGTTTCTACCGAATAAGCAGATATTTTGTTATAAGGCAAAGATGTGAAATCTTTCTTTGAACCTGTTAATCCCTGTACGTTGATTGCAATAATTCTTTTGTTGGTGAATATAACACCATCACGAACGGTTTTGTATGTGGATACTATCTGTTCATTTTGGATAAGCATTGGAACAATCACTTTGGCAAACTGGTTGTTATCAACTCGTTGCATTTTTAAATATTTTGCATTTTGAAAATCAATCATTTTAATTCTCCTTAATTTTTTGTTTAATTATATTTCCTTTGTTTACAAATGCAGATTTTATTAATCCACCGGCATGGACTGCTGTATCATCCGCTTTTTCTGTGTTTTATCAACAATCGGAAGGTTTGATGCAACCTTTTCATTATGTATAAGCCCGGTAAATATTCGTGGGAAATTTATCAGCTTTAATATATAAAAAATTTATGCAGTTTCCAAAATTGTGTGAATTTTTAAGAATACAGAATTTATTAAACTATCTGCTTATATAATTAACCTTATTTACATAATACTTTTAAAATTAGAAAAAAGCAAGGAAAAATTTTACTGATTTTGTAAGGCGTTTGATGTTGATAAAGATTAAGATGCTTGATTTTTATTCTGTTTTTTCAACATATAGTTGGTTTACTAAAATTTCTATTACTTCTGATTTTAGTTGTTCGTCATTGTTCATTTCGTTAATTGAGTCATCAAAAATTCTATGTTTCAACATATGGAAATCTATTCCTAATTTATCCATTTTGTCTAATAATTTGTCAATTGCTTCATGAATTAAATCTGATTCAATTTCAAGTTCGGAAGCATGTTTAATTTTAATAGATGAATCAATTAGTGCTTGAATGAATTCACTTAAAAGCTGATGCAAATCATATTTTGTATCATATCTGTCTCTTTTTATTCTGAAATCAATGTCAGTGGTGATTTTTCTTGCTAATTCTTTAGCTTTCACATTTCTTTGCTCATGTTTTATGGAATCATATTTAACTTCTGTTTGTGTATTAAATGTCTTTTCTACCAATGCATTAACGAAGATTTGCATTTCGGAAATTGCGGAACGAAGTTCCATAATAGAATCATGAGTTTTTTTATAATCCTCTTTTTCACGCAATGATCTTAAGTAAATTTTAAACATATCTGACCATTGCTTTTCTAAAAAGTCTTTTATTTCTGAAGGCTTTTTAAATTCGGTTATTGATATATTTCCGATATTTATTATTTCTTGAATAAAACTGAACACATTAATACTTTTTGCCGCATTAAACTTGAAATCTCCGTTAATAATACTTTTTTTGTTTAAATCAAACACTTTGTATTCAGCGTAAACAGATGCCTCGATAAACACAAAAATGGGTATTCCTTCACTATAAGCAGTCTTGAATTCCTGACGTGTAATTGATATGAATTCACTGAAATCCGAAGGTTCAATGTTCTCTGAAGTTTCTCCACCATAACTTCCGCCTATTATTAAAATTGCCATATCGGAATTTTTCATTGCCTCATAACACGATTTATCCAATGGTTGACCGGGAGTATATCCTATATCTCCGTCTTCAAACATTACTGTTTCAAATCCATGTGTTTTAATAAAGTTTGATATATCCTCTCTGACATATTTCAAATCATAAAATGTTGAACTGATAAAAATTCTTGGTTTCATATAAGACTCCTTTGATTGTTATTCAGATGTTTAGTATATTAGTGTCGAAAATTGTAAAAGGTAACACATTTTCTTAAATATTTAATTGTTTTTCGATTTTTGATGGTATATGTTTTCTTGAATTTATACTTTAAAGCTGAATTCAAATTGTTGATATTTGCTGATATATATGATAAGATTTAGATAAAGATTTTACAAAATAGGGTTGCCTTATGAATTGTGATTTAGTTAATGCCGTGAAAATTCTGAATAAAGAAAATTATACCTGTGTTTTATGCTGCGGTGATAATCAATACACCTCTGCAAAGCGCGGTGTAAAACCGCTTCTTGACTGGTTTGAAAGCGGTATGGATTTTAATGGTTTTTCGGCTGCTGACAAGGTTGTCGGCAATGCTGCGGCATTTCTGTATGTACTGCTTGGTGTCAAAGCGGTGTATGCACCTGTTATAAGTGAGGCGGCTATTCATACGCTTAAGGAAAACGGTGTTGAAATTCAATATGATTTAGCCGTTAAATATATTGTTAATCGTACAGGCGATGGGTGTTGTCCTATGGAGGAGTCTGTTAAAGGCTTATCAGATCCGAAAAAAGCACTTTGTGCAATACGAATAAAATTAAAAGAGCTGATGAACGGTATTTAAGGGAGGATTTGTTTATGAATATGGAAATCAAGGAGCTTATCAATCAGGCAGATCAGGCTATTAAGGAAGAGAGATTTGATGATCTTATGAGCTTTTACACGGATGATGCTGTGCTTGTGGTTAAGCCCGGGCTTGAGGCAAAGGGTAAGGACGCAATTAAAAAAGCATTTATAAAAATTGCCGCTTATTTTAAGAACAGCGTTGTACCGACACAGGGGAATATGGTTATGCTTGAGGCAGGGGATACAGTGCTTGTATTGTCACAGACTTTGCTTGATGCCGATAACAAGGATACATCTGACTATTCTATGGACAGACGTGCGACATATGTATATAGGAAGATAGACGGAAAATGGCTTTGTGCTGTTGATAATTCCTATGGTACAGCCCTGCTTGATTAATACTTGATTTGCGGAGATTTAAGTGCGTTATGATTTTTGACAAAATAGAAAATATATCCGATTATTTTGAAGAGCTGCCGCTTTTGAAAAAGGTTGAGGATTTTGTTGTTGATTTTAAGAACGGAAAGCTTGCTGACGGAACATATGAGATTGATGGAAAAAGAGTTTTTGCAATGGTTCAGTCCTATCGCACGCGGCAACAGACACATGAAATGATGTTTGAGGCGCATAAAAAATATATTGATTTGCAGTATATTGTAAATGGTATTGAAAAAATACGATGGGCACGTCTTGATTCTGTTGATTTGGTTGAGGAGAAATATTCAACAGGCGGTGATATTGCTTTTTATGAGGGGGATGCAATGTTTGATTTTACCCTAACCAAAGGTACCTTTTTATTGCTTTATCCGGAGGATGCCCATTTGCCGGGGTTAAGTGCTCAGAAGGATGTCAATGTAAGAAAAATAGTGTTTAAAATTCAGGTTGATTAAAACATAATTTTAAATGAAGAGGGTATTGTTATGAAAAAGACCGTAAGCGTTTTGTTATCAATAGTAATAATGATGTTGGTTTTTGCAGGCTGCAGCGGTGAAAGTAAAAAAGCATCAATTGCTCAGAGTAATATGGATACAGTTATATCGGCAGTATATCCTGTTGATGATACAGTGGTGCAGCACACTAAAAAGCAGGCTTTGTATCTTAATAACTCCTTATCCTCGTTTGTTCTTTATACGAACGGCAAAAAGGAAAAAAGCCGTCCTGAGCCTGTTGAGTTTGTATGGCAGTATAATGGCAGTGCGGATACTGAATATATCCTTAAGCTGAGTGAAAATGAAAATATGGAAAATCCAGTTGAATATACATCAGAAAGCGAAAGTATAAGCATTTATAATTTAAAGCTTGATACTGCGTATTATTGGACTGTAAGTGCAGGCAATGAAACAAGCAGTGTTTCAAAATTCACTACTGACGCTGCAGCACCGAGGAATCTTTATGTTGATGGTATCACCAATGTGCGTGACCTTGGCGGCTGGGAGCGAGAAAACGGAACAAGAACAAAGCAGGGTCTGATTTTCAGATGCGGCAGGCTCAATGAAAGCAGTGCTCAGGCACCGAATATTGAAATAACGGATGCAGGTAAAAAAACGATGCTTGATGATATGGGCATTAAAACAGAAATTGATGTTCGTAAAACCGCAGATGGTGAAACAGGTGCAATCACATCAAGTCCTCTTGGTGACAGCGTTACGTATTATAGCTGTCCTATGGAATGGGAGGGGAATACCTTCCTTGATAACAAGGAGGAACTTTTGAAGGTGTTTGAAATCCTTTCAAAAGAGGAGAGCTATCCGCTTATTTTTCACTGCAATATCGGTACGGACAGAACAGGTATGATTGCATATCTTGTCAATGCACTTCTCGGAGTACCTGAGGAGAGTCTGTATCGGGATTATCTGTATTCAAATTTCGGTAATATCGGCGGAACGAGAAAATTGAAAAATGTTGAAAGCAGCGGTTATTATGAGGCAGTTCATTCTGCCGAAGGTAATACTTTGAGTGAAAAAACATATAACTGTCTTGTTGATTTCGGTGTTCCTGAGGAGCAGCTTGATTCCATTATTGCGATATTATCATAATGATAAATTAATTTAAGCACAGTCAATAAAATGACTGTGCTTTTAGTGTGCTGGGCAGAAGAAAAGAAAATAAAAGGTCTATTAAATTTTAAACTGCTTGACATAAAAGTTTTTTATAGTTAGAATATGATTATAAAATAGATAATGGATTGAGAGGTTTTTATGGCGGGTAGAGAAAAGTTTGCCTCAAGGTTAGGCTTCATATTAGTATCGGCAGGCTGTGCTGTCGGTATCGGTAATGTATGGAAATTTCCGTACATATGCGGAATGTACGGCGGTGCGGCATTTATCGTGATGTACTTGGCATTTTTACTCATTTTAGGTTTGCCGATTTTGGTTTGTGAGTTTACTGTGGGTCGAGGAAGCCAGCTTGGAATGGGCAAGGCTTTTGAAAAGCTTGAACCGAAGGGGACAAAATGGCACAGTTTGAAATGGATAAGTATTCTCGGAAGCTTTTTGCTGATGATGTTTTATACAATGGTAGGCGGATGGATGCTCTATTATGCATATCTCGAGCTGACGGGAAAAATGTCCGGACTTGATGCTGATGGTGTGGCTAATGTGTTTTCAACAATGCTGTCACAGCCTGTGACTATGGGCGGCTGGGCACTTGTTGCAATAGTTATATCCTTTGGTATTTGTGCACTTGGTGTTAAAAACGGTGTTGAAAAGGTTACAAAGGTAATGATGGCATTTCTTATTGTCCTTATGATAGTTCTTGCTGTGCATTCTGTTTTCCTTCCAAACGCATCGGAGGGAATAAAGTTTTATCTTGTTCCTGATTTTAAAAATGTTGCTGAAAACGGTATAGGTACATCTGTATTTGCTGCTATGAGCCATGCATTCTTTACGCTCAGCATTGGTATTGGTGCGATGGAAATTTTCGGCAGCTATCTTGACAGAAAAAAGAGAATAGCAGGCGAGGCAGTCAATATCATTCTTCTTGATACATTTGTTGCACTGATGGCAGGCTTTATTATTATCCCTGCGTGCTTTGCGTTTGGTGTTGAGCCCGGTGCAGGTCCGTCACTTCTGTTTATAACTCTGCCGAATGTGTTTAACAATATGGCAGGCGGCAGAATTTGGGGAACAATGTTTTTTGTCTTTATGTCTTTTGCAGCACTTTCAACAATTGTTGCAGTGTTTGAAAATATAATTGCTGCCTTTATTGATATGAATGGCTGGAGCAGAAAAAAGTCTGTCGGCGTCAATTTTGTTCTGATAACAGTGTTGTCCATTCCGGCAATTATCGGTTTCAATCTTCTTTCAAAATTTCAGCCGCTGGGCGAAGGCTCAACAATTATGGATTTAGAGGATTTCCTCGTTTCCTATAATCTGCTTCCATTGGGTTCGCTTGTGTTTGTTCTTTTCTGTGTGAGAAAGAATGGCTGGGGCTTTGAGAATTTCCTTAAAGAAGCCAATACAGGCTCCGGTATGAAATTCCCTAAATGGTTAAGGATTTATATGCAGTACATTCTTCCGCTGATTGTTTGTGTTATTTACCTTAAGGGGTATTATGATTTCTTTATCCCTCAGGGCAAAACAACAACAATTCTGTGGATGTGCTTTGCAGCAGCAATGCTGATTGTAATATTTGGTATTACAATATTCACAGGTAAAAAGAGAGTTAAAGCGTAAGATAAAATCCCGCTGTATTCGGATTATGAATACAGCGGGATAATTTTATTATAAGGTTTTAAATTTTTCAGGCTTTTTCTTCATCAATATGAAAGCTGCAATGCAGATTATTACCGACAGCAATGAGCCGATTGGTGCCGCCATTCCCATAGGAAACAGTGTGTCTGCATACATTTTTGATGCGAGATATGAAAGCGGAATACGTGCTAAAATGATGGAAGCGGCATTATGTATGAATGAAATATTTGACAGACCAAAGGCACAGAAATATCCGCTGAAGCAGAAGTGAATTCCCGCAATAGCACAGTCCCATACATAACTGCGCAGATATTGACCGCCTAAAACAGCAACAGTATCACTTTCTGTGAAAAGATGTACTGCCTGCTCAGCAGTGAATTCAATTGCTGTTGATGCAATAACGCCGAATATTACCGTTATTATAACGGCGTATTTCAGTGTTTTATCGGCTCTGTTATATTTTCTTGCGCCGATATTCTGGGCTGACAGTGCAGATACTGTTGACAGCATGGATGACGGCACAAGGAATAAAATGCCAATTATTTTTTCAACAATTCCGACGGCTGCTGCATCATTGAGTCCTCTGCGGTTGGCAATAATTGTTATTATAATGAATGCAATCTGAATGAAGCCATCCTGAACTGCAACAGGGAAGCCAATCTTTAATAGCTTTGACAGTATGTTTTTCTGCGGTTTAAAATCTGTTTTGGCAATGTCGGGAATCATTTTTCGCTTGATTATCACTGTAAGCGAGATTATTACGCTAATTGTCTGTGAGAGCGTTGTGCCCAGTGCGGCCCCGGCAGCCCCCATGCCCATATAACCGATAAACAGATAGTCAAGTGCAATATTAAATACACATGCAACGGCTATGAAATACATAGGGCTTTTGGAGTCACCCATTCCTCTGAATATTGAGCTGATTATATTATATGCTGTTATAAATGGTATTCCGATAAAGCATATTGTTAAGTATTGTGTTGTTTCTGCCGATGCTTCAGCAGGGGTGGACATAACCGAAACTATTGGTCCGACTGCTGTAAGCAAAACAGCAGTTCCGACTATTGACAGTGTTAAAAACAGCGTGAAGGTGTTTCCGACAGCAAGACAGGCTTTTTTATTGTCCTTAGCACCCACTGCCGTTCCTATCATTACGGTTGAGCCCATTGCAAGACCGACAATCATAACAGTAATCATATGCATTACCTGGCTGCCGATTGAAACTGATGTCGTGCTGTCGACACCTGCAAACTGACCGATTATGAATAAATCTGCCATGCCGTAAAGTGTCTGCAAAAAATATGAAAGAAAATATGGCAGTGAAAAATATACTATTGTTTTGAAAACGCTGCCGCTTGTTAAATCTCTTTTCATTTGTGCTGATTACCTTTGCCTGAAAATTATAAAAAACTGTTTAAATAATCCATAACACACTGCATCTGCGGTGTAACCCATTTGTCACGGTGATAAAGTATCTGTATCCATATGCCTGCTGAGAAATCTGTCAGCTTTATCGGTCTGATTTTTCCGCTGTTAACATAATTCTTTGTGACAAAATCAGGTAAAAAGGATATGCCTGCATCCTGTTCAACTAAATGACATATCAAATCTGTGTCACCGATTTCAAGCAGCGGGTCAAGCTCAACAGATTTTTTGGCTGCATATTCCTCCAATATGCGGCGGTAGCTCATACCCTTTTCTGTTAATATCATAGGAATATTTTTGATTTCATCAAGTGACATTTCATCCTTCAAGGTGAGGGTGCTTTTTGATGCAGCAATTAGACTTGTGTTGATTTCATGCTCTTTAAATATAACATAATTTGTGTCGTATATGTGCTTGTCCAGCGTGAAAACAAGGTCGATATCATTCTGTTTTGCAAGGCGGAACATTTCCTCGGTGCTGGTTGATATGACCTTTAGCTTAATGTTCGGATAAAGCTTGTGGAACGAACTGAAATTATCCCAGAAAATGAAGTGACATAGTGAATCTGCCATGGCAATTCTGACTGTACCGCTGATTTCATTGGTTTCACTTGCCGTTTTTTCGATATCACCTGCAAGTGCAATCATTTTGTGGGCAAGATTTAAAATATCTCTGCCCTTTGGTGTCAGCTTTATGTTGTGGTTAATTCGCTCAAATAAAACTGTATTAAGGTTTTCCTCAAGCTGTTTTATCTGAAAGGATACGGCAGATTGTGTGTATCCCAGCTTTTCCGCCGCCTTGGTGAAGCTGCCTTGTTCTGCAACCTGTATAAAGGTTTCTAATTTTTTAAAGTCCATTTCAACCTCATAAAATAATTTTATCGTAATTACAAATTATATTAGTTTTACATATGCTGTTACCTATTATATAATTGTTTTATAATTAATTCAATAGATGTGGTGAAAAAATGACAGTAAAAATTATTGAGGCTGTTTACAGCTTTCTATGGGGAGATTTAGTAACAATTCCGTTAGCAAATGGTGACAGTATAGGAATACCATTGCTGGTAATTCTTCTTATTCCGACAGGAATATTCTTTACAATAAGAACAAAATTTCTGCCGATAAGAAAATTTCCTGCAATGGTTAAGGCTCTTGGTGAGAAGAATGAAGATAAAAGCAGTCTTTCAATTTTTCAGACTTTGATTGTGTCAACTGCAACGAGAGTCGGTATGGGCAACCTTGTCGGTGTTGTAGCAGCACTTTCTGTTGGCGGTGCAGGTGCTGTATTCTGGATGTGGGTGTCTGCGTTTCTTGGTGCTTCAACAGCGTTTGTCGAGGGAACTCTTGCGCAGATGCATAAAAAGAAGGATCCGCTTTATGGTGGTTATCATGGCGGACCTGCATATTACATACATGATTTTGTTGAACAGAAAAGAGGCAAAAAAATAAAGCGTTCTGTCATAGCAGTGCTTTTTGCAATATCGGGCCTTATCTGCTGGTGCGGTATCAGTCAGGTAATAAGCAATTCCGTAACCTCAGCTTTTGATAATGCCTTTTCAATTAAGCCGATTTATACAACAATAGTACTTGTTGTTCTTGCGGCTGTTATTGTTCTTCGTAAAAATGCGACAGTTAAATTTCTGGATGTTATCGTGCCGGTTATGGCAGTATTATACTTTGTAATTACAATTTTTATTATAGTTAAAAATATTGAGCTTTTACCAGGTGTGTTTGAAAGAATTTTTAAAGAAGCGTTCGGTATTAAACAGATTGCAGGCGGCGGTTTTGGTGCTGTTTTGATGAACGGCGTCAAGAGGGGATTGTTCTCAAATGAAGCAGGGTCCGGCTCAGCACCCTGTGCAGCAGCAGCGGCTGAAGGTAAGTCACCTGTAACGGTTGGTATGGTGCAGTCGCTCGGCGTCATTATTGATACTATTGTAATATGTACCTGCACCGCAATGATCATGCTTTTAGTTCCTCAGAATGTAACTGACGGGCTTGAGGGTATGGCACTTCTGCAGACTGCTATGAATTATCACCTCGGTAGTTTTGGTACTGTGTTTGTGGCAATTATTCTTGCACTGTTCAGTTTTTCAACCTTTCTTGGGATACTGTTTTATGCACGGTCAAATGTATCATATTTGTTTGGTGACAAATGGAGTTGGCAGACACTTTATAAAATTCTTGCTCTTGTAATGCTCTTTATCGGCGGACTTCAGGCTTATACGGTCGTTTGGGATTTAGGCGATGTCGGCATCGGATTGATGACCATATTTAATCTGATTGTTCTTATTCCTATGTCTAAGAAAGCAATTGATGCACTTAACAAAATGCCGAAAGTTAAAAGAAAGAGAAAAGATTAGTTAATCAAAAGCCGCAAAAGCAAGCTTCTGCCCTACAATGATATGAAGCAGTAAATTTTCTGTTCATTAATCTTAGTGCGTGGTTCAGCCCGCTTTATCGACAGTCAAAAACCGCAAAAGCAAAGCTTTTGCGGTTTTGTTTGTTTTTACTGAAAATCGAATACGTTAACCCATGAATCGAGCAATTCTTTTTCACTTTCAATGTTTTTTGTGCTTTCGCTGCAGGCTACAATCGGCATCCACTGCCAAACAAGCTGCTTTGGAATATCGGCCTTTTTGCAGAATAAATCAAGATACTTTTCGGCCTCGTCTTTCTTACCCTGCAGTGTGAAAACAAGGTATGTTCTTGCAGCGTCGGCAGATGCGTTACCCTGTGTTGCGTGTGACCAGTCGATGATGTAATATTCACCATCAGGTGTAACAAGCACATTGGCAGGACAGAAATCACCGTGAAGCACCTTTGTGTGCTTTTTCATACCCTCAAGTCTGTTGTGCAAATCAAAACGGATAGTTGCATCATAGTCTGATGCGCTGATTTTTGCATGCATTTTATCCTTGATTTTGTTAAGATGCGGTGATTTTTTAGAATGAATTTCAAGCTGAAGTTCAACGAACTTTTCGAGATATTCATCAGTCTTTTCAGGATTTTTCTTCATTAAATCAGACAGGGTTTCACCTTCAATATATTCTCTTGTGATTGCCCAGCCGTTTTCAGTCTTTTTTACATCAAGGAGCTTTGGAATTTTAAGTCCTGTTTCCTCAACTCTTGCATTGTTAAGTGCTTCGTTAAGAACCTCTGCCTTGGTGAAGGTGCTGTCAAACTCTTTAACCAGTTTGTCGCCCTCACGATAAATCTTCTTATGCTCCTGTGTTTCAATAATAGTTGCCATAAAGACACCCCCTATATATTATAAATGAATAGCTGTTTGTATTCAAGTGATTATTTGCCGTAGTAAGCACGAAGGTACATATCCTTGATTTCACTCATAAGCGGAAGTCTTGGGTTAGCACCTGTGCACTGGTCATCAAATGCCTGCTCAACCATATCATCAAGGGTGTCAAGGAAATGCTGCTCATCAATGCCGTATTCCTTAATGCTCATCTTTATACCGCAATGCTCTTTAAGCTCATCAATCTTCTTCATAAGACCGTTCAGCTTATCCTCGTCAGTCTTGCCCTTAACGCCTAATGCATCAGCAACCTGTGCGTAGCGTGCAAGTGTTTTTGGATAATCATACTGGCTGAAAGTACCCATCTTTGTCGGTACCTCTGCAGCGTTGAACTCAAGGACATAGTTAATCATAAGAGCGTTGGCTACACCATGAGGAAGGTGATGGAATGCACCGAGCTTGTGTGCCATTGAGTGGCAGATGCCAAGGAATGCATTTGCGAAAGCCATACCTGCCATCGTTGCAGCGTTAGCCATTTTTTCTCTTGCAACAGGATCGTTAGGACCGTTGTCGTATGCTCTCGGAAGATATTCAAAAATGTTCTTAAGTGCCTCGATAGCAAGACCATCAGTGTATTCTGTTGCCATCATGGATGCGTATGCTTCAAGTGCGTGGGTAACAGCGTCAATACCTGATGCAGAGGTTAAGCCCTTTGGTGCATTCATATGAAGGTCAGCATCAACGATAGCCATATTCGGCATAAGCTCGTAGTCAGCAAGAGGATACTTTGTACCGGTTTTTTCATCTGTAATTACTGCGAAAGGCGTAACCTCTGAGCCTGTACCTGCTGATGTCGGGATAGCAATGAAGTAAGCCTTTTCGCCCATTTTAGGGAAGGTGTAAACTCTCTTGCGGATATCCATAAATCTCATTGCCATATCAAAGAAATCAGCTTCAGGATGCTCGTAAAGTACCCACATAATCTTAGCTGCGTCCATTGCAGAACCGCCGCCTACTGCGATAATACAATCAGGCTGGAAAGCGTTAATCTGTGCGACACCCTCCTTGGCACAGGCAAGTGTCGGGTCCGGTGCAACGTTGAAGAATGTTGAGTGAACAATACCCATTGAATCAAGCTTATCTGTAATCGGCTTTGTGTAACCGTTATTGTAAAGGAATGAGTCGGTTACAATGAATACTTTTTTCTTGCCCAAAACTGTTCCAAGCTCATCAAGAGCAACAGGCAGACAGCCTTTTTTGATATAAACCTTTTCTGGCGCTCTGAACCAAAGCATATTTTCCCTTCTTTCTGCAACGGTTTTGATATTTAGAAGGTGCTTAACACCGACGTTTTCTGATACGGAGTTACCGCCCCAAGAGCCGCAGCCTAATGTGAGTGACGGTGCAAGGTTGAAGTTGTAAAGGTCACCGATACCGCCGTGTGATGATGGTGTATTAACAAGAATACGGCAGGTCTTCATTCTTGCGGCAAAGGTGCTGATCTTTTCTCTTTCGGTTGTTTCGTTAAGATAAATTGAAGATGTGTGACCGTAACCACCGTCAGCAACAAGCTGTTCAGCCTTATTCAGTGCATCCTCAAAGCTTTCGCTCTTATACATAGCAAGAACAGGTGAGAGCTTTTCGTGAGCAAATTCCTCGCTGATATCAACGCTCTCAACCTCACCGATAAGGATTTTTGTTTCCTCAGGTACTTCAACGCCTGCAAGTGCAGCAATTGTAACAGGCTTCTGTCCAACGATTTTTGCATTGAGAGCTCCGTTGATGATGATTGTTTTTCTTACCTTTTCAATTTCGTCACCCTTTAAGAAATAACAGCCTCTGTCCTCAAATTCCTTGCGAACGGTTTTGTAAATCTTTTTGTCAACAATACAGGATTGTTCGGATGCACAAATCATACCATTATCAAAGGTTTTTGAATGAATGATTGAGTTGACTGCTTTTAAAATGTCGGCAGTTTCATCAATGATTGCAGGTGTGTTGCCGGCACCAACGCCGAGTGCAGGCTTACCGCTTGAATAAGCAGCCTTAACCATACCGGGTCCGCCGGTGGCAAGAATGATGTCAGCCTCTTTCATTACAAGATTTGTCATATCAAGTGAAGGTGCATCAATCCAGGAAATGATTCCTTCAGGTGCACCTGCCTCAACGGCAGCATCAAGAACGATTTTTGCAGCGGCTGCTGTTGATTTTTTTGCTCTTGGATGAGGTGAGATGATGATACCGTTTCTTGTCTTGAGAGCAAGAAGGGTTTTGAATATTGCTGTTGATGTCGGGTTTGTCGTCGGAATAACCGCAGCAATAACGCCGATAGGGTCAGCAATCTTCATTGTGCCGTATGCTTTATCTTCTTCAATCACACCGCAGGTTTTTGTGTCCTTATATTTATTATAAATGTATTCAGCAGCGTAGTGATTTTTGATGATTTTGTCCTCAACAACACCCATGCCTGTTTCCTCAACTGCCATTTTAGCAAGCGGAATACGTGCCATGTTGGCAGCTTTGGCGGCTGCAAGGAAAATCCTGTCAACCTGCTCCTGTGTATAGGTTGAAAACTCTTTCTGGGCATTGCGGATTTTTGCAAGCTCTGCCTCAAGCTTTTCAACACTGTCTATAATTTCTTTTGACATATCAGTTCCTCCATAAAAATAATTGTTAATTATTTAACAATGTGTTGTCATTATAATAATATCAATTACTGTAAAATGCAATATTTTTAGTTGAATTTCTGCATTTCTAATAAAAATGATAAATAAATCACAATGATTTTGTACATATTTTCTGCTTGTTTCATATTGATTGTTAAATTTGTAACAAACTCGTTTGTCAAAATAACGATTAGAAAAATTTTTGAAAATTTTGAAATTTCTTGCAACACTTTGGCGGTTTTTTATACTTAATATATAGGTGGTGGAAATATGAACGAAAAACAACTTATACATTCAGCCGGAAAGGGTGATAAGGAAGCGTTTGCAAAGCTGTACGGTTTGTATAAGGACAGGCTTTACCGTTATGCCTATTATCGGCTGGGTAATTTCTGTGATGCCGAAGATGCGGTTTGTGATACTGTACTTATGGCTTTTGAAGAAATCCGTGATTTGCGAAAGGCTTCAGCTTTTTCTGCATGGATATTCAGAATGCATTATTCCACCTGTTCAAAATATGTTATAAAGTTGATTTCATTAAAACGGATGCGTATGAAGATTGTTTTGTTAAACGAACAACATATATCGGTGACACCCCTTATGTTCTTGATTCAAAAGGCAACATCTATTCTTTTCAATGTAATATCCTGACAATTCATTATCAATAGTATTACAATTTAGTAATAAATATATATTTCTTATTATTATATGGTACAATATCTGCGTTAATTTTCTTGATGGAGATATTGTATGAGTGAAAGTGAATTGGATGAGATATTAAAAGAGGTCAGAAGAAGATCTGATGCTGAAAACAAGGATAAGTCAGCTTCTTCGGCTTCTAATAGTTTTATAATAAGCAGAGCTGACAAAAAGCCTCAGCAGCCTAAGTATGCTGAAAAAAAGGTCGATGAGCCTGCACAAAATTTTCTTCCTAAGCCTATGCCAAAGGCAGAGATGAAAAGCGAGGATTTTGATATTCTTTCAATGGCTGAGGATTATGGCAAAATACAGCGTGAAAAGAATAAAACGGATAATAAAAGTAAAAAAGGTATCATTATTGCTGTAGCAGCTGTTATCATTATGGCTGTGGCGGTAGTCTGCGCAGTGTTGTTTTTAGGCGAAAAGAAGGATGAAAATGCTGAAATCAAGCCTGAAAATACAAATAAATCTGCAGTGGTTGACGACGATACATTAGTAGGTGATATAAACCCTTTAACCGGTGAGGATCAGTATAATTCCTCTGCTGTCGGCAAGCGACCTGTTGCAGTTGTTGTTGAAAATGAATATTCTACTGAGGCGGTAAGACCTCAGTGGGGATTAAGTGATGCTGATATTGTTCTTGAGGGCGAGAGTGAGTTTTCAACAAGACTTCTGCTTTTTTGGGCTGATTATACGGATGTGCCTGAGCAGGTAGGTCCTACACGTTCTGCAAGACCTCCGTTTATCAGATTCAGCCAGCTTTTTGACAGTGTGTTTATCCACGCAGGTCTTTCAAAATCAAAGGGTAATTATATTGGTGCTGATACTGTTTTTGCTAATGAAAATGTTGATCATATAAATCTGCTGTCACTTTCTGAGGATGGTGGATATTTCGGAAGGGATAACAGCCGTTATACGGCAGTGGAGCATACCGGCTTTTTTAACGGAAAAAATCTTCCTGAGCTTTTAGAGAAGCAAAATATATCTACGGATATTACAGACGCAAAATTCACAAAGCTCAGCTTTAATCAAAAAGCAATTGAAATAGGACAAATTACCGCTGATGACTGTGAATTTAATTGGTCAGGCAATTGCCCTAAAACAGCTCATTTTAACTATGATTCTGACTGTCATAAGTATCTTACAACGGATTTTGATTCTAAATACGGCGAGGCAGAACTTGAATTTGAAAATTTAATTTTCCTTTTTGATGAAACGGAGTATGTAGTTAAAGAGGATTATAAGGGTTCAGGACAGAGCGAAACATATTGTGATTATAAGCTCAGCGGCGGCAGCGGAACCATCCTTTCCGAGGGCACTGCTGTGGAAATCAAGTGGGGAGTTTCAAACGGAAAGCTTTGGATGAAAACTGCCGATGGTAATGAAGTTTCACTTAATCCGGGTAAAAGCTATATAGGCTATGCATCCTCCAACCATGGCGGAAAGCTGCAGCTTAATACAAAACAAGGCTTTGACAATGATATAAGCACTGATAATCAATATAACTAAAAAATCGGCATAGGACAAATGTCCTATGCCTTTTTATTGAGAGAAATTACTTCATGCTTTCTTCGTAAGCCTTGATCATTTTCTTAACCATCTGACCGCCTACTGAACCAGCCTGCTTTGAAGTAAGGTCACCATTGTAACCATTCTTAAGGTTAACACCAACCTCGGCAGCAGCTTCCATCTTGAATCTGTTGAGAGCTTCCTTAGCCTCTGGTACTACGTTTTTGTTGCTTGACATTTAAATACACCTCTTTTTCTGTTTATTGCAAATGTGAATAATGATGGTTTGAAAACAATCATTTCTCACACTTGCAAGTATAGTTTATGAAGTGTATTCGATTTTACAATTGAAAAATTTTAACAATTAAAAACTCTAAAATTTTGATATTTCTATGAGTCAGATCGTTACATTTTTCTTGCTTTGCATAGTATATGGATTAAGGTCTCCAAAAAAATAGCAGTTGCACAGCAGCAAATATCAAATATTAATTTTGACAAATCGAAATCAATAAAGCCGAATTTTTTCGTCTGTCAGAATATTTTCGCGAGTCAAATCTCTATGGATGATCTGATTTGGAAGCTTTGGTGCAATTCATTTGTGCTAAGTTTTTTAAAATTTATTGTAACAAACTGCCGAAAAATTTATACTTACATTATACGAGGAGGTAGAAGGATGAATGAAAAGGAACTTGTTCTGATGGCGAAAGACGGAAATGTCAAAGCCTTCTGCGTATTGTATGACCGATATAAAAAGAAACTTTACAATTATGCATACTACAAGCTGGGAAATGCAGAGGATGCGCAGGATGTTGTTCAGGATTGTGTAATGACAGCCTTTGAAAGTATGCACCGGCTTAAAAAGAATGATGCCTTTCAACCATGGATTTTCAGAATATTATACTGTGGTTGTACTGCAATGATTAAGGAGCAGATACAAAAAAGGAATATTGACGATATTGAAGATTACAGAAATATTTCTTCGCTTGACAATGAGCTTGCAATAGAGCGTGAGGAGCTTAAAGCGGCACTCGGTATTCTGAGTGAGGATGAGAAGAATATTGTCCTTCTGTCTGTTGTTGCAGGTCTGCAGAGCAAGGAGATAGCTAAAATCAGCGGTTATTCAGCAGGAAATGTTCGGCAGAAGCTCAGCAGAAGTCTTGCCAAAATGAAAAGATATTTGGATTAAAGGAGGGCTGGAAGATGAGAAATAATGATTTTGATTTTATTAAAGATAAGTTTGATTATTGCGAAAATGATTTGCCGGTGGATCTTGAAACAAAAAGCATAGAATACAAAATCCTAACTGACAGAAAGCACAAAACCATTAAATTCAGACAAAAGAAAAATTACAAGCCTTTGTTAAGTGCTGTCGCTTGCTTTATTATTGTAATCGGTGTGGTTTTTGCAGCTGCGTTAATGAATATTAATTCAGGTAAAGCTTCTACATTTACAGATTATGATGAGCTGAATACTATTGTAGCACCTCTTGATAAGGTTATAACAGCAGGTGAGCGAGGCGGCGCGATGAAAACACATAAATATGTTCAGACAGATGGTGTTGAAAATGCTGATGTAATCAAGAGCGATGGTGAATATATTTATTATGCTGCTTGGAATGACATTAATAACAATAGCGTATATATTTATAAATCCGGCGAAAATGATAATAAACCTTTAGCTGTTATAGATGATTTATGTCCCGACGAAACAGCAGAAGGGGATTTATGTGACGTGCGTTGTATATTTGTTTATCACAATCGTCTTGTTGTAAATATAAACAAAAGAAATTATATTTTGTCTGAGAAATATGGTCGTGATTTAAGTACAACCATTACTAAGATATATGATATAGCCGACAAATCAGGTCCGCTATTGATTTCAGAGTTTGAGCAGAGCGGAGAGTATATGTCTGCTAAAATGATAGAAAATATCCTTTACGTTTCCACGAATTACAATGTATCTGACAATCATGTATTGCCGTGGACAAAAAAAGGCTCGGAAACAGTGTATGCATCTCCCGAAAATATTGCTCGTTTTGAAAATGCACAGGTTGCACAGTATGCTGTAATCAGTGCATATGATGTTGGAGCTGAGAAAAATGCAGAGCAGTTAAAAGCCGTTCTGGGCGGTGATGCAGACATTAAATGCACAAAGGATTCTATTTATATAACTGTATATCCGCAATATACACCTGATGGAGAGCTTATTCAGAATGATGACCAAAAGATTATTAAGCTTGATTTGAAAAAAATGAAGTTTTTATATGCCGATAAAGAGGAAATCAGACAGCTTTCGGCAGATGTTGAAATTAACAGAGATGAAGCCTTTTCAGGTGTGGTTTATGATATTGGTGATATGTTCCTTTGCATAGGTGAGGATTTGAATACTGTTGACAATGAAATGATACTGTATGATAAAAATATGACCGAGCTTGACAGTATGGTGCCTGATTCTATGCAACTGCTTTCACTCAAATTGTTTATGAATGAAGATACAGGCGAGTTTGTACTTCCGGTTTATTCGGCTGACAGTGAGCAAAGGTATTATGGTATAGCTGTATTCAGAATAAATAACAACAAAATAGAGATGACAAACAGCTTCTTCAATGATGATTTGCTGATTAACGGCAATTATCATTTTATTATGACAGGTGATGAATTCTATTGCATCGGAGAGGATGAAAAGCTATACAGCTTTAATTACAGATAATATATGAATGGCTCAGCAAGTATTTGCTGAGCCATTCGTGCTTTGTTCACGCTGTTTCAGTTGTTTTCCATATTCCTTACTTCAGTCGGGGTCTGGTTAAAAATTTTTTTGAATTCATTTGAAAAATGATAGGGTGAGCTGAAGCAGAGCATATCTGCTATTTTATTAATAGGGGCGGAGGTCTGCACAAGGAGCTTGTAGCCCTCCTCCATTTTCTTTTTTATTATGTATTGCTTTGGTGATATTGAAAGCTCTGCCGTGAAAATCTGGTGTATACGCCTTGGTGATATTTTAAAGAAAAGAGAAATTTCGGTGATAGATATTCTTGAATACAGCTTTTGCTGAATAAAGGAGCAAATGTCATCAATAAGTCTTTTCCGTTCTTTAAAGTCCGGGTTTTTTTCAGCAATTTCATTTTCTATTATTATGCTGAAAAGATAGCTTGAAAAAAGTGAGTTAATATAATTTGTATTTTTGATTTCCTGTCCCGCAAACAAAAGCCTGCTGAAGATATCAGCCTCATTTTCGGTTAACGGAGAGGTGTATTTTTTATTAAGTTCAAAGTCGGTAATTCCGGCTGCTGAAAAGTTGACCCATCTGTATCCCCAAATTTGAGAAACGGCTTTATATTTTGCAATATCGTTAAATCTTATAAAAATATAATTGTTTTCTCTGAGTGTAATTTTCCTGTCGGAATAATATAATTTTCCTTCTCCGTGCGTGCAGCGGATAAATGCGATGGTGTTGTCCGGATAACGCTCTTTTTCATTTTCATCGCATATATGATAATAGGATTTGTCTGCAAGTATCTGATAAGCACTGGTTATGGATGGTGAAAACCTGGTTTTGTCATTTTGAGCTTCAACAAAAAATGATTCACTTTGATACATAATTAGTCCTCTGTTTCCGATTTGTGTATTTATTATACTGTATTTTGAATTTAATTGCAACTTGATATGTTATATAATGAATAAATAGCGAGGTGTTGTTATGAAGCTTTATTTATTTGACAGAAAATATAAATTAATTCATTTTGAAGACTTAAGCGTGCTCAGTGACGGGGTATGCATTGATAAGTGTGTAAATGTAAGAATGTCAAAAAATGAGATTTTCGTTTTACAGGTTGCTGTGCTGAGCGAAGCTGATGATGTTATTGAAAGTATAAGCACTGACAGCAGACTCATAGTAAGCTGTATAAATACTGATATTGTTGATAAGTACGGAAGAAAAAGTTCTAATACTGTTAAGTTAAAGGCGAACACGATTCAGCCATTATTTTTTACAGTTCAAAAGACTGATGAATGTGCAGAATTTGAAAATGCTGTTATTACAATGAATACCGAAAAGGAAAGCAGAGAATTTACGGTTTGCTTTGAGCTTGCGGATATTCCTGCTGTTAATAACGGATATAATGATTTGTGGAGATTATCAAGGCTTAACTGGCTTAATTCAAGCCTTGCAATTGATGAAACACTTGTAAAGCCCTTTGTTTCACCTGATTTATCGGATGACTGCTTAGCTGTTCTGGGAAGAGAAATCAGCCTTGGTGACAATGGCTTGCCGCAGCAGGTGTGTTCAAAATTTGATGAAGCTGTTCAGCTTTGCAGTGATGTGCAAAAAAAGCTGTTTGCAAAGCCTGCCGAGTTTGTTATTGGTGATTACAGCCTTAACGGCGGACAAACAGAAAGTACAGCTTATAATAACAGGATTGAAAACAGGACCGTTTGTACCGATGATAATATGGATACTGAGATTTTATCCGTGTTAAGATATGACGGACAGATGGAATATTCTGTTAAAATAACGCCTAAAAAGGACTTTACTGTTTCAGATGCTTCACTTAATTTTTACATAAACAAGGATTGTACACGCCTTATGCACGGGCTTGGACACAGGGCATCTGCAGCGGAAAATCTCAGTTTTAAATGGGACAATGATAAGCAGCAGGATTCTGTTTTTATAGGTGCGGTCAACTGTGGTATGCGTGTTAAGTTCAAGGCAGAGAATTACAGGCGTCCGCTGATAAATATATTTTATAAAAATCTGCCCCTTAATGTGCCTGTGACAACCTGGGACAATAACGGCAGGGGCGGTATTGGTGTAAGGGTAAATGATTGCTGTACAAATATATGCGCTTATACAGGTGAGTTTGAATTTAAAAAGGGTGAAATAAGGACGTTTAACTTTGAACTGCATTTCACACCTTTCAAGCAGATAGATTATAAAAAGACATTCGGTGTAAGGTATTCGCACAGCAATGACCTCAGGGATGAATATAAGGAAATTGACAGAGCTGCTAAGAACGGACTTAACTATGTTACTTTTCATCAGGGTAATATGATTATGCCGTTTATCAACTATCCTTTCTATGAGGTTGACAGATTAAAAAAGGCTGTCAGCTATGCAAGAGAAAAGGGCATAGGTATAAAGCTCTATTATACTGAGCGAGAACACAGCAATCATATGGCTGAAACCTTTGTTTACAAGGCACTGGGTGATGAAATTATTTTAAGAAAGCAGGGTGTCAGTCATTCGTGGCAGAAGGAAAAGCCGCAGTGGCTTGTTGACAATTTCGGTGCGGACATTATCCCGGGCTGGTTTGTTAAATATAAGCACGGTAAATATAAAAATGACCACGATATTTCATTTATTGTAAGACCTGATACAAGGCTTGATAACTATTATATTGAGGGACTGAACTGGCTGGTTGAAAATGTAGGAATAAAGGGAATATATATTGATGATACCTCCCTTGACAGAACTACGCTTGAACGGGCAAAAAAGATTCTGGATAAAACCGACGGTCTTATTGATATGCATATGTGGAATCACGAAGAGCCGAGAGCAGGCGATGCAAGCTGTCTTAATCTTTATGCAGAGCTTTTGCCGTTTCTGGACAGCATATGGCTTGGTGAAGGCTTTTTCTATAAAAAATATTCGCCTGAATATATGCTTTGCGAGGTTTCGGGCATACCCTATGGCGTCACAGGTCAGATGCTTGAGGGCGGCGGTGATTTTTATGCAGGCATACTCTATGGAATGAATAATCGTTTTGGCTGGGGATATACAAATGCAGTGCAGATGTATAGAGTCTGGGATGATTTCGGTATTTCCGACAGCAGAATGCTCGGCTACTGGCACAGTGAAAATCCTGTTAAAACAGATAACGAGAATGTGCTTGCAACTGTGTATTTAAAGGAAAATAAAGCTTTGATTTGCCTTTATAATTTCTCGGATAAAAGAGAAGGCTTTTCAATCAAAATAGATAACAAGCTTATGGGATTTTACCCTGCAAGCTCTAAAGAAGTGAAATTTAACAGAAGCCGACAGAAAGCATTCGATATGAATAAGACTGTTACATTGGGTAAGAGAAAAGGTATTATAATTAAGGTTGAAAAATAATATGACTATTGAAGAACAGCTTGAATTAATTGATGAAGTAATTGAAAAAGGAAGGTATAAGGCTGACTGGGCGTCACTTTGCAGTCACAAAACACCTGAATGGTATCATAAAGCAAAACTGGGAATTTTTATTCACTGGGGAATTTACAGTGTTCCTGCTTATGGCAACGAGTGGTATTCACGTGAAATGTATGACAAAACAAAGCCTGCCTATCGTCATCATATTAAAACATATGGTAATCACAGGGACTTTGGTTACAAGGATTTTATACCGATGTTCAAGGCAGAGCGGTTTAATCCGTCGCAGTGGGCAGTACTTTTCAAGAAAAGCGGTGCAAGGTATATTATGCCTGTATGCGAGCACCACGACGGCTTTGCTATGTATAATACAGAATTCAATCGCTGGAACGCTGTTAATATGGGACCCTGCCGAGATATTATCGGTGAGATAAAGCGTGCCTGCGAAAATGAAGGTCTGGTATTCTGCGGCTCAAGCCATAGAGCAGAGCATTACTTTTTTATGAATATGGGCAGAACCATTGACAGTGATGTTCAGGATGAAAGATATGAGGATTTTTATGGTCCTGCTTATTACTGCAAGGAGCTTGCATCACACATAATGCATATTACCGCTTCAAGGTCAAATTCAATCCCGCCGTCACAGGAATTTCTTCGTGATTGGCTTGCAAGAACCTGTGAGCTGATTGATAAATATCAGCCTAAGGTGCTTTACTTTGATTGGTGGATACATAATGATGCCTTTAAGCCTTATTTGAAAAAATTGGCAGCATATTATTATAATCGTGCTGAGGAGTGGGGCTTTGAGGTTACAATTAATTATAAGCACAATGCATTTCTTCCCGGTGCCGCAACCTTTGATGTGGAGCGTGGGGCACTGAAGAATATATCGTCTGTGCCATGGCAGACCTGTACCTCAATTGCAAAAAATTCGTGGGGATATACGGAAAATAATAAATTTAAATCCGTAAGGCACGTTGTTTGTGATTTGATTGATATTGTCAGCAAAAATGGTATGATGCTTTTGAATATCGGACCAAGGGCAGACGGTACAATTACTGATGAAGAAACTGCAGTTCTGCTTGCTATGGGCAAATGGCTTACAGTCAATGGCGAAGGCATTTATGATACTGTACCGTGGAAAGCTTTTGGTGAAGGCAGGGCAAATGTTAAGGAAGGCTTTTTTCAGGACAACAAGGAAAAGGGCTACACACATAAGGATTTTCGTTTTACATATAAAAACGGTTGTGTTTATGCTTTTTGGATGAAACCTAAGAATATGAATAAGGTCAAAATAAAAAGTTTTAAAGCCGTTTCACAGGATGTAATAATAAACCGTGTTGAAATGCTGGGCAGTGGTAAGGCACTGAATTTTGTGAGAAATAAAAAATATATGCAGATTGAGCTTGATTCTGTGCCGCAGGGTGATTTGCCCGTGTGTTTCAAAATTGAGCTTGGGTGATGATTATGCGTGTTGACAGATTGGATTTGTATACATCAATCGTGCCGAACAGAAGGCAGTTGATTATACAGGATATGAAATATTATGCCTTTATTCACTATGGTGTAAATACCTTTACAAACCGCGAATGGGGCAGCGGTAAAGAAAATGAAAGCGTATTTAATCCTAAAAAGCAGGATGCGGAGCAATGGTGCAGTGCAATTAAGGATGCTGGGATGAAGGGTGTTATTCTGACCTGCAAGCATCACGACGGCTTTTGCCTCTGGCAGACAAAAACAACTGAGCATTCCATTAAGAACAGCCCCTATAAAAACGGAAAAGGCGATGTTGTTAAAGAGGTGTCGGATGCCTGCAAGAAATATGGGCTGAAGTTCGGTGTATATCTCTCGCCCTGGGACAGAAATGCAAAGTGCTACGGAAGTGAGCAATATAATGATTTTTATATTGAGCAGTTAACAGAGCTTTTAACAAATTACGGTGAGATTTTTATGCTGTGGCTTGATGGTGCCTGCGGTGCCAAGGCAGACGGTCAGCCTGTTCAGAAATACGACTTTGAACGTATCTGGGACACTGCCGTTCAATTGCAGCCGAATATTGTGATGTCAGGCTGTGCCCCTGATGTGCGCTGGATTGGAAATGAAAGCGGAAAAACACGTGAGAGTGAGTGGAATGTTGTTCCTAAATTTCAGTATGAGCAGCAGAATTTTGCCGCCAACTGTCAGGACAGTGATGATATGAAAAAATTTCAGAAGCGCTGCGAGGATGTAATGCTTCCTGATATGGGCTCACGTGAATTTTTAAGTAAATTTGATGAATTTATGTGGTATCCTGCCGAGGTTGACGTTTCTATACGAACAGGCTGGTTCTATCATCCTTTGCAGTCCTTTACACTTAAATCACTCAATCATTTAATGAAAATTTATTATAATTCAGTGGGCAATAATTCTTTAATGCTATTAAATATTCCGCCAAATAAAAACGGGCTTTTTGACAAAAAGGATGTTAAACGGTTAAAGGAAATGGGCTGCTGGATAAAAAGAGAGGAAGAGCTGATTGTAAAGAATGCCAAAACAGAGATTTCTGACGGAGGATTTACAATAAATGTTAAGTTTCCGAAACAGAGTGTTGACAGAATACATCTTGCCGAGGATACAGCAAAATCACAGAGAGTTGAAAAATTTTCAATTTATGCTGACGGAAAAAAGCTTTTCGATGGCACGATTATCGGATTTTCACGCATTGCAGTTTTCGAGCCGGTTGAAACAGATGCCTTAACAATAAAAATTGAGCAGTGCCGTAAAGAACCGTATATTAACAAGGCAGTGCCTGTTGCAACAGGTGCATACCGAGTAAAATAAGAAAATGATTAAGGAGAGTAAAATGAACAAGCTATCTAAAATAATTATTTCTTCAGTTGCTGTGGTAGGTGTTGTTGCTGCTTCGGTTGGTGCCTATTTCGCAGTCGGTTTCAGTAAGGAGCAGACCTTTGGTGCCACAGAAACTTATGCAGTTGAAACCAATGGTGCGCCGCTGAGAATAGGAATTATAAGTGATTTGCAGCTTCCGAATACAAATGCAAAGGATACTCATCAGTATGAGTCCTTTGAAAATACGCTTACTATGCTTAAAAACAAGGGAATGGATGCACTGATAATCGGCGGTGATTTTACCGATGTGGGCACGAAAAATGCATGGGGTACCTTTAAAGAGATTTACGATAAGGTAATGGAAGGCAGCACAAAGCCGATACCTATGTATATTATGGGTAATCACGATTATTGGCTGCCAAGCTTTTGTGAAGGCTTTGAAATTCCTGCACCTGCCAAGCTGCAGGACCGCTATACCGATTATACAGGTGAGCCGGTTTACAGCCACAAGGTGATTAATGGTTATCATTTTATTTGCTGGAGCTCTTCTGACGGAAGCTATGACAAGTCATATTCCAACAAGGAGGCTGTACGTGCCGAACTTGACAGAGCAGTGGCAGATGACCCTGAGAAGCCTGTTTTTGTAATAACGCATATTAATCCCTTTGATACTGCATATGGTTCTGACGAATGGGGAAATGAGGATATTTATGATGTTTTAAAGGATTACCCTCAGGCTGTTTCCATATCAGGTCATTCTCATTATTCACTGATTGATGAGCGTTCAATCTGGCAGAAGGAGTTCACTGCCTTTACGACACAGAGCCTTGATTATATTGAGCTTGAAAGCGGAAAGTATAATGGCAGTGTGCCTATGGATGCTTACGGAAACAGTATTGCAGATAAGCTGCCGGGCTGTATTTATATGAGCATTGAGAAGGACAAAGTAACTGTTGAACGTCTGGAAAATACAGGAAAAGCATTTAAAGAGCCATGGGTGCTTGAGGCTCCTTTTGACAAGCCTGATAAGTATACTGAGGAAAGAGCAAAGGCGAATAGGGCACCTGTTCTTGACAGTGAGCTTACTGTCAGCATCAGTGACATTACCGATGTTAATGAAAATGCGCAGAAAATGATTTCCTTTGCAGCGGGCAGTGATGATGATTTTGTTCATTCTTATAAATTACAGTTTTTGGATGAAAATAAAAATCTGCTTGAATTTGAAGAGGTTGATTATAGCGATAATGTTGTTTTGTATAACAGTAATGGCGAAAAAACAACCAAAAACGGTAAGCCTAAGATGATAAGTGCGGTTTTATATTTCAGCGACTATGTGCTCGGACTTGGCAATATGTCGGAAACAGCAGAGCTCAGGCTGCCTAACAATTTACCTGATAATGCAAAATATGTTGTGATAACAGCCATAGATTCTTGGGGTGCAGAAAGCAATTCTGTAACCTGCAGGTTAGGAGAATAGATATGAAAAAAATTATAACTGTATTAATAGTGTCATTACTTGCTGTGACTATCGGTTTAATCTGCGGATGCTCAAAAGAGGACGATAGCTGGAAAACGAATAAAAACTACGACCTGTCTGTTCCTGTTTTAAATCAGGATGGCTGGTACCTTGTTTTTGAGGATGATTTTGACGGCAGTGCCTTGAATGAGAATATTACCTTTGGTGAAAGGTATAACGGAAATAAGGAAATCTGGACAACATCACCGCATGCGATTCGTTGGGAAAGTGATGATAAAAATAAGCCTAAGCAGGCATGCTATTGGTGCCCTGAGCTGGTAGAGGTAAAGGATTCCAATGCAATTATCCATTCACGCTATGAGAACAATCATAGGTGTGATGGTGATTGTCCTGAGGAGGCACGCTTCACAAGCGGAATTGAAACAAGAAAAATTGTGGGTGACAATAATAACAATAAAGGCACAAATGATGAACTGCTCTTCTCTCAGGCATTCGGTTATTTTGAGTGCAGAGTTAAGCTGCCGAAATCACAGGGTCTGTGGTCTGCCTTCTGGCTGCAGTCACCTAATATGAGAAAGGTCGGCAACGAGGGTAAGGACGGCACTGAAATTGATGTTTATGAAAGTGCGTTCATAAACAGTAAGCAGTCTAAAATGGGTCATGCACTTTTATGGGACGGATATAGCAAGGATGGAAAGGTTTCAGATTATATCGGTGAGCTTGAGCAGGATTTATATGACGGCTATCATACCTTCGCATTAAAATGGACACCTGAATACTATGTGTTCTATATTGACGGCACAGCAACCTGGGCAACCTCTGACGGTGATGTTTCAAGGGTTAAGGAGTTTTTGCGCCTGACTGTTGAAATTGATGCAGGCAATGGTTGGGGACCTCATGGTCAGAAAATAGGTGATTTTGAACACAGTGCTGCTGCGGATGATTTTATGATAGATTATGTCAAGGTCTGGCAGAATGAAAATTATGAGCAGTTTATTCAGGATGACAGTGAATTTGAAGGCAACCTTGATTTAGGCTGAGGTGTATTGTTGTGAATATTAAAACGAAAATTATGATTTCATTATTATCTGTTGCAGTTGTTGCCGCAGCGGTTACTGCTATTGTTCTTGCTGCAACTGATAAGGGTACTTTTGTCGGCACAGTTACTGAAAATGGTACAAACAATCCTATTGTGGGAGTCAGTGTAACAGATGGCAGAAATGTTGTTAAAACCAATGAAAAAGGCGGTTTTGAAATCAATGGCTGGCGTAACAGGATGAGGTCTGGGAGGTTGAGGTAAATCATGATGAATTTTTAGAGGCTATGGCAGAGAGTGCAGGCTCTGTTGCACAGTATTTTGGCGATAATATTGTTTATATCAACATGATGTGCAATCTTTCAGTTGATTGCGATTGTTGTTATATTGCTGAAGATCCCTGTATGGCAGATATAGGCATTCTTGCCGGCACTGACCCTGTGGCAATTGATAAGGCTTGTATTGACCTTGTTTATCATTCAAAGGACAAGGGAAGGGATCATTTTGTTGAAAGGGTTGAAAGCAGAAACGGAACGCATACAATTGATACTGCTGCAGAGCTTGGTGTAGGTACAAAGAACTATGAGCTGATTTCAATAGATTAATATACAGAAAAATCCGAAGGTGTGTGATATGCACCTTCGGATTTTTTAATTAACTGATTAGGTCTTCTATTTTGTATTTTCTGAAGCAGATGTACGAGCTCGGTTCACTCTCGTAAAGCACGCCAATATGATCCTCGTCAATCTGACACAGGCATGAATATGCGAAAAAGCCTTTGTTTATTTCTACTTCATTTTTCCATTCAATTCCGACAGTTCTGCCTTTTGCTCTTTTTAATCTGCCTACACTGATAACGCCGTTAGCCCTTTTCTTTTCGCTTGCATGTGAGCAGAAAACATAGTTGCCGATACTGATAACACTCTTCTGGCACTTAGGTGCAAAGATTTCAGTTTTGCCGAATTTTTCCCAGTGCGTGCCATTGTTTGTTGAAATAGACACCGGCGTTTTACCATATTTTTTTTGCCTGCCAAAGCCGAGAATTGTCTGATCGGGTGCCTGAATAAGCTGCCACTCATCAATATTTTTTGAATATGGCTGATTCGTCATTCTGTGCCAGGTTTCACCGTTGTCAATGCTGAATATTGCTGCAGTTTCCTTTCTGTCAACATAAAGCGGCATAATGATTTTGCCGTCCTGTGTGGTAAGTCCCACACCGGGTGCAACACCGATAAATGTGCCGTCCTCTTTAATAAGAAAATCACCTGTGATATCAACAGGGTCAGACCATGTTTTGCCGTTATCACTGCTTCTGAGCATATATACATAATTCCTCTTTGGTGCTTTAAGGGGGGCACCAAAGGTAGTTACTGCATCAACCTCGTTTTTACCGGTTTTTCCGTTCAGGAAAATATTTCCCACATATTCGTCACCCTTATAGAGCGAACCTTTCCAGTCAGTAACTTTGTAATCGGTTTCATTATACTTGTTATCAAGAACAACACCGTCTTTATAAATCAAATAGAATTTGCCGTCACGGTCATAAATGACGGGGTACATTTTATTTTTATACATTGAATAGGGAACTTTCTTTTTATCAAGAAGCCTTCTGTTATGAAGTCCCTTGCATTCGGGATAGAAATCAGCAATCATAATAACATCACCGTTCGGTGCAATTGCCATACAGGGATCAATAAAGAAGCCTGATGCATAGCAGTCATCGGTAATTCGTGTTTCTCTTGCAGGGGGGCTGGCAATTGTTTGGATATCGCTCCAGGTTTCACCGCCGTCCTCGCTTCTTCTTATCGCAAGCTCTATGTACCCCCAGTCTGCACCGCAGGATTGTTTATCAATTGCAGCTATCAGGGTATTGCCCGATTTGATAAGACTCGGAATACGGAAGGCAGTGCCGCCGTTTGAGCTGTTGCTGTGTTCAATCAGTTCTTTTTTCAAGAATTTTTCACTGTTGCCGCAAAAAATCAGTTTCTCTTCATACATATTCAGTTCCCCCACTTATAAATTTTATTAAATATTAACATATATTTTACTGTTTTGGAAGAGTATTTTTGTAAAACACTTGAAAAATTGTATTCAAAAATGTAAAATAATAAATGAAAATATTATGAAAGGGAGGAATAAAATGATCTGGACACTTAAAAAATGCTGGTATAGAATTTATCAAAGCGTATTTAAGGTTGCAATGTGTCTTATGGATTGGTCTTCTCCGGAGCTTTTAGAAGGCGCCGGCAGCATTCTGAAGCTTCCGCAGTTCATTAAGAGCAAGGGCATAAATAAGGTACTCGTTGTAACAGATAAAGGTTTGATGGGTCTTCATCTTCTTGATCCTATGTTTGAGAAGCTTGACGAAGTCGGTGTTGATTATGTTGTTTATGACGGCGTTCAGCCAAACCCTACAATTCCTAATATCGAGGATTGTAAGGATATGTATGTTAAGAACGGCTGTCAGGGCATCATCGCTTTCGGCGGCGGTTCACCAATGGACTGTGCCAAGGCTGCTGCTGCAAGAGTGGTAAGACCGAATAAGACTGTCAGACAAATGCGTGGTCAGCTTAAAGTACGCAAAGCATTACCGCCGTTCTTTGCGGTTCCTACTACTGCAGGTACCGGCTCTGAAACCACTGTTGCTGCAGTTGTTTCAGACCCTGAAACACACGAGAAGAACGCGATCAACGATACCTGTCTCAGACCGAAATATGCAGTGCTTGACCCTGAATTAACAGTCGGTCTTCCGCCGCATATTACATCTACAACAGGTATGGATGCGCTCACGCATGCTGTTGAAGCCTATATAGGCCGAAGCAATACGAAGGATACTATCCGTGAAGCAGAAGAAGCTACAAAGCTTATTTTTGCTAATATTGAAACAGCATATGCAGACGGCAAAAATATTGAAGCAAGACAGAATATGCTCAAGGGCTCATTCCTTGCAGGTCGTGCATTTACACACGCTTATGTTGGCTATGTTCATGCGATTGCACATAACCTCGGCGGTCTTTACGGCACACCTCACGGTCTTGCAAATGCAGTTATTTTACCGTATGTTCTTGATTATTATGCAGACGCTGCATATCCGAAGCTTGCCAAGCTGGCTGATTTAGTCGGTATCGGCAATGGTCTTGATACTGCAGGAAAGGGAAGAGCATTTATTGATGCAATCAGAACTTTGAATAAGAATATGAATATTCCTGAAAAGTTTGATTTCATTAAGGAGGAGGATTTGCCGCTGCTCGTTGAGCGTGCACTTAAAGAAGGTAATCCGCTTTACCCTGTACCGAAAATTATGGATAAGAAGGACTGCGAAGCAGTAATTCGTTCATTTATGGCATAATTCAAATACTTATAAAAAAGCAGTCACGTCCCCGTGACTGCTTTTTGTGCTTTTTATGATTACATTTATTGCAATATTTTTTCCAATCATATATAATAAAAATATCTATAATTGGGAGGCTGTCTGTATGCATTACAATATTAAAACAGATAATTACAAAAATTTTTCAAAATTCAGCGAGAATATTATGTTCCCGCGTTCATATTTCATTCCCTTTTCGTCACTTAAGGAGCTTGATGGCACTGACATAAGAAATGAGCGTTACAGCTCATCAATGGTTGACTGTCTTTCGGGTGAGTGGGATTTTATTTATTATAAAAACTGTCTTGATGTTCCGTCAGATTTTGATACAGACAAAATCGGTTTTGATAAGGTGAATGTTCCGTCTGTATGGCAGCATACAGGATATGAGCCGCCTTACTATGTTAATCAGCGTTATCAGTTCAAACCAAATCAGCCTGAAATTCCTGAGGACTGCCCTGCAGGTGTTTACAGAAAAATGATTCATATTGAGGATGCATCACTAAACTATTACATCAGCTTTTTAGGTGTTGCAGGGGGCTTTGACCTTTTCTGCAACGGCAAATATGTTGGCTACAGTGAAGGCAGCCACAACACCTCACAATTTGAACTGAATGAATTTGTCAATGAGGGTGAAAATGAACTTATTGTTGTTAACTATAAGTGGTGCAACGGTACATATCTTGAGGCACAGGATATGTTCAGATGCAACGGTATTTTCCGTGATGTTCTGCTTTACAAAACAGGTGCAAATTCAATTTATGATTTTGAGCTGAAAACCGAATATATCAGTGATAAAAAATATAAGCTTGAAATCAAGCCTTCATTGAAGCTTACCGATGACTGTCAGTTCACTGCCTTTTTATATGATGACGGCAAGCTGATTGCATCAAATTCCATTGAGGTTACACCGAAAGAAATTGACAAAATATCATTTGAGTCACTTGATGTCAGTGAATGGTCTGCTGAAATGCCGTATCTCTATGACCTTATTATTACACTTTCACAGGGTGAGGATATTATTGAGGTTGTAAAGAAAAATATCGGCTTTAAGCATATTGATATTCAGGGAAATGTGTTTAAGTTCAATAATCAGCCGATTAAGCTTTTGGGTGTTAATCATCATGACACCAATCCCAAAACAGGCTATGCAATGACTGTTGAGGATATGGAAAAGGACGTCAGGCTGGTTAAGGAGTATAACGGCAACTGTGTGCGTACCTCTCACTATCCTCCCGACCCGTCTTTCCTTGATTTATGTGATGAATACGGAATTTATGTTGTTGATGAGGCAGATATAGAAACACACGGACTGGAGGCTGAAACACTTCAGCGAGGTGCATGCTCCCATAATCCGAAGTGGCAGAAGCATTATTGGGACAGAGTTTACAGAATGTTTGAGCGTGATAAAAATCATCCGGGCATCACAATGTGGTCACTTGGCAATGAGGCTCACGGCTATTTAAATCAGGACTACTGTTATAATGAACTGAAAAAATTAACTTCTATTCCTATTCATTATGAAGGTGTATGCAGAACAAAGCGCTGGGCATATGATGTTCTGTCACAGATGTATACGGCACCCGGAATATGCGAAAAGATTGCAAACGGCAGCGGTTTATCATCAAAGTATTATAAAAAACCGTTTTATCTTTGTGAGTATGCGCATGCTATGGGTGTAGGTGCAGGTGAGCTTGAAAGGTATGTTAAATGCTTTTACAGCTCAGCCAATATGATGGGCGGCTGTATCTGGGAGTTTGCAGATCATGCCGTTTACCACAATGATGGTGATTATGAATATACCTACGGCGGTGATCATGGCGAATGGAAGCACGATAGTAATTTCTGTGTTGACGGTCTGTTTTTTCCTGACAGAACACCGCATTCAGGTGCTTTGCAGATGAAGGCTTGTTACCGTCCTGTAAGAGCAAAGAGAATAAACAACAATACATACAGCTTTTTTAATCACAGATATTTTGAAAATGCAGTGTTTACTGTTAAATATTCAGTGCTTGAAAATGGTGAGCTTACTGAAAACGGCGAATTTGATCTTGATATTCAGCCGCAGCAGGCATATGAGGTTAAGCTTGATAATATAAGCTTTAACAGTAAAAATAATACTGTTATTCAATTTGAATATTTTGACAATGATTTCGCTGTTGCAGGTGAGGAGATTGAGCTTTCCTCAGGTAAATTGCTGTTTGACAGCAGGGGCAGAACTGCACCGAGGGTACAGGCAAGCGAAAAGAGGCTGTTTATCTATTTTGATAATGGCTCTATGATTTTTGATAAGAATACCTGCTGTATTGATTCTTATACTATAAACGGAAGAGAGATGTTTAATCAGCTCCCGGATGGTCATTTTAAGGGGCTTGGTTTACAGTTTTATCGTGCACCGCTTGATAACGATATGTATATTAACAAAATCTGGGATAAGCTCAGACTCGATAATACATATTCTGTAAACCGCGGATGTACCTGTAATGAAAACAGTGATTGCTTTAAAATAAGCTTTAAATCTACTGTTCAGACCTCCAATAAGAAAAAGGTTGCGGCAGTACAGATTACATATAGTATTTACAGTGATGGTACTGTAAAAGCTGACTATAATATTTTATCCGGCGGAAGAGTAGCTATGATACCTCGTTTTGGCGTTCAGCTCGAATTGAAAAAAGAATTAAATGAGGTCCGGTATCTTGGTTTAGGTCCTGTGGTTAATCTTCCTGATTTTAAAGAGCATGCTTTGACAGGTATTTATGATAATACTGTGCAGGGAATGTATGAGAATTATATTATGCCCCAGGAAAGTGCAACAAGATGCAGCACAAGATTTGCACAGGTAACTGACAAGAACGGAACAGGTCTTAGATTTGATGCTGTTAACAAGCCGTTTGTTTTCAGTGCAGCACCGTTCACTCCTTGGCAGTGTGCAAAGGCAAAGCACAGGGATGATTTAACTGATAATACAGTTTGCATTAATCTTGATGCAGAGGTTATGGGTGCCGGTTCAAATGCCTGCGGTCCTAAGCCGGCAAAAGAGTATTGTCTTGGCAGCCTGCAGGGAAAGACCTTCAGTTTTGTCATGAGCCCTGTTTTCGGCAGTGATGACATTGAAGAAGAGTAAATGATTTCAGCGTTTTACCTTTGGAGGTAACAATGAGAATTTTAACGGCTAAACAGATTAAAGCAGTTGAGGAAAGTGCATTTCAAAATGAGTTTACCGAAGAGGGACTTATGAAATGTGCAGGTACAGCCTGTTTTAACAAAATAGTAAAAAAGTATGGTGACGCACTGAAAAGCAGCAGTGTGGCAGTGCTGTGCGGTAACGGTAAAAATGCAGGTGACGGCTTTGTCATTGCAAGACTGCTGTGTGATATAGGTGTTGATGCAGTTATTGTTATTGCCGATAAAATGCCTGAGCTGAGAGAGCCGCTGATGTATTATAACGAAGCACTTGAGAACGGAGTTAAATCAGTTGCTTTTGATGATTATAATTTTGATTGCGGTTTTATTGTTGATTGTCTGTTCGGTATCGGCTTTCACGGAGAAGCAAGAGCACCGTTCGATGCAGTTTTTAATGCTGTTAATGCAGCAGGTGCAGTTGTTATAAGCATTGATACGCCAAGCGGTACTGATGCCACAACAGGTGAGGTTATCAATGCGGTGAAGGCAGATTATACTATTGCAATATCAACACTGAAATATGCTCACGTTCTTCCTCCTGCAAACGAATACTGCGGTGAGGTGTCTGTTGTGAAGATCGGTATACCTGAAAAGTACTATGACGAGGATTGTGCACATACAATCACCTCGGCGGATGTTAAATCGGGATTTGCAAAAAGAACTAAAAATTCACACAAGGGCAGCTTCGGCAGACAGCTTAACATTTGCGGGTCTTATCATATGCCCGGAGCATCGGTGATTTGTGCGAAAGCAGCACTTAAGACAGGTGTGGGGCTTCTTGAATGTGTTTTTCCTAAATCTGCCTATCCGGTTATGACTTCTCATTTAATTCAGCCGATTTTTAAACCTGTATGTGAAAACGAAAGCAAGACAATATCAATCGGTGCGATGAATGATGTTACTGAGTCACTTAATCGTGCCGATGCTGTGGCAATCGGCTGTGGTATAGGAAACAACGACGATACACAGGTTGTAACTGCACAGGTCATAAAAAGCTCATTGGTACCTGTTGTTTTGGATGCTGACGGTATTAATTCGGTGGTGCCCTTCATAGATATTATTAAGGACAAAAAAGCACCTTTGGTTATTACGCCGCACCCTGCTGAAATGGCACGCCTTATCGGTGAAAGCACTGAATATGTGCAGTCAAACAGAATTGCGGCTGCAAAGGCTTTCGCCGAAGAAAATGACTGTGTAGTTGTTTTAAAGGGTGCAAACACTGTTGTTACTGACGGCAGACAGGTGTTTGTTAATACCACAGGCAATGCAGGAATGGCAATGGGCGGTACCGGTGACATGCTTACAGGCATACTGACATCCTTTATTGCACAGGGACTTTCTCCGCTTCAGGCGGCAAAATCAGCAGTTTATATTCACGGGCTTTGCGGTGATATAACTGCCGAGGAGCTTTCGCAAAGAGGAATGACCGTTGATGATATGCTTTCGCTTTTAGGTGCTTTAATGTCAAATTTTGAATAGGACTGATGCACTTGAAAAGGTTAATGCCCATTTTATTAATAATGCTTTTATTCACAGGCTGTGAAGTAAAAGAATATACCCCCGAAATACCTATGTCCTTTACACAAAAGGCTAAGGTTATGTCGGGGGATTTTTCGTTTGAATGCGAAATTTGTAAAACGGAAAACGAAGTTAAAACAACTGTATCCTCTACCGCTGCAAGCGGTATGCTTATGACATATGACGGCGAGGTGCTTAATTTTAACTATCGTGAATATTCATATGATATAGATGGTGCGGGCTTTGAACGCTCAAATATTTCAATAGTCATTTATGAGGTTTTTGACAGCCTTATTTCACTTTCTCAACCTAATGCTAAGAAGATAGAAAACGGATATCAGTATTACGGAAAAACCTCACTGGGAGATTTTGTCTTGATACAGAATGAGAATAATACCCTGCGTTCATTGTCAATAAAGAGTGCAAATTTGGAAATTGAGTTTTTATAATTGTATTATGACAGCTTTCGGGAAGTAAGATAAAGTTTCTTTTACAAAAGTCTGACGGCAGGAGAGCAATCTCCTGCCGTCATTTGTGTGTATTAATCGCTAATTAGCAACCACAGCCGCAATCATTGTTACCACAGCCACAACCGCCGAAGCTGTTGCCGCAACCGCCGCCTGCAAGCAGAAGGATGATGATAAGGATGATAATCCATGAACCGCAGCCACCGAAGTTATTGCATCCGCAACCCATATTTGCAACCCCCTTTCGCGTTTCTAAACCATCCTATGACGAAAAGGGGGAATGTGTTACAATGATATAAAATAATTTTAATTTTGCTGATTCATATTCTGTCTGCTCTCGATATCCACAAGTGATTTGTCAACTGTTTTGAAGTCGTTTTGTCCGAAAACAATTGTTGCAACTGCAGTGTTAACCTTGGATAAAAAGGGCTGGAATGTAAATGTTAATGATTGTGATATGCTCTGGAAAACTGCATAGCACAGCATATGAACAATCAGTCCGGCACCGTTCTGAAAGAAAACAAGTGTAAACATTGACATCAGAGTGTATATTCCGGAACGTCCGAAAGCACCTGCCGTAAAACAGATACGTTCTTTTGAAGTTAAATATTTTTTATTTTCTCCTTTTCATAAGCGCGGGCATGATAACAGGTGCCTCTTCGCCGGCATTTGACATTTGTTCAAGTAACAGGTATTTAAGCTCCTGCCTTACGTGTTTATATCTTGAATTTTTAACAAGATTGTGTTTTTCGTCAGGGTCTTTCTTCAAATCATAAAGATAGCTTTCCCAATATATATTAGAACTGTGATGAGCATGTCCCATCGGCGCCATATCACGTACTTCATATTTAAAACGCTCTGTTCTTATTGCTCTTGAATTTGATGCCTCGCTGATTTGAATGAATACACAGTTTCTTTTTTCGTCAGGCTTATCAATCTGCTTTGTTAAGTCAACACCTGAATAATCATTAGGTATCTGTATTCCTGCCATTGAAAGCATTGTAGGCGGCAGGTCAATGAGTGACGACAATCTTTCTTCACATTTTCCGCCTTCAAATCCGCCACCCTTAATTATAAGCGGTGTGTGTGTGGCACTTTCGTGACAGCAGCGTTTGTATTCAGAATTTCTTGTTTTAAAGTGAGCCCCGTGATCGGAGGTGTATATAATGATTGTATCATCATATATTCCCTCTGTCTTTAGCTTTTCAACCAGCTTTCCCACATTATAGTCAAGTCTGTTGCAGGCAGATATGTAATCGGGGTATTCCTCTTTATAATTGCCTTTGAGAAATGTTAAATCGTCGGGCAGGGGATAGTCTTTGAAATTATCAATTGTTTCCTTATATCCCTCAATATGCTTGTGATCATTTTGATGATGCGGCTCAAGCTGGCTGATAAACATAAAGAACGGCTTTTCTTTATCTCTGTTTTCAATAAATTCCAGTGCATAGTCATTAATACAGTCAGCTCTGTAGCCTTTGAAATCAAGCTTGTTTCCGTCACCGTCAAAAACATAGCCGTCATAGCCGTGTGAAGTGAATTCAAGAACATCGGCAGCACGCCAGTACTGATAACCGCCCTGCTTGTTTTTTGGTACAGCGGTCTTTTCACAGTGAAGTCCTACACCCGGCAAACGGTCAGAGGCAAGGTGCCACTTGCCGATATAAGCTGTCTGATAGCCGGCATCATTGAAATGATGGGCTAAGGTCTTTGTGTTTTCGGGCAGCGGTATTCCGTTCCAGTAGCAGCCGATTTGTGTTGCATATTTTCCGGACTGCAGGCACGCTCTTGCAGGACCGCAAACAGGCTGGCAGGTGAAGTTGTTTTCAAACTTAACACCCTCCTCGGCAAGATGGCAAAGATTGGGTGACACAGTTTCATTAATCGTGTCCCATCTTTGCTGGTCTGAAAAATAGAAAATAATATTCTTCTTTTTCATAAATAACCTCCATATATTTATTTTGTAATAAAACCAACAGCGGCATTATAAATATTGATGATTGCAACAACTATAAGCACTGCCGAAAATATTTTTGTAATCGTTTTGTTTGATAGCTTTTTATTTAGCTGTGAGCCGATTATTCCACCGATAACAGATACAGCCATTGCAATTAAAATAATCGGTGTGAATTCTTTATATGGAACAAACTGATTATTAATAAATATAGTAATCAGTTGACTTAGCTGGCTGAAAAATATAATTGCAACCGAATAGACAGCACTTTCTTTTAATGTGAATGAGAACAAAAGCACAAGGAAGGTGGTGTTAATCGGTCCGCCGCCGATACCTAAAAATGCACTCATTAAGCCAAGCATAAGTCCTATCAGAACTATTGCAGCAGGATTTTTGATTTCAAAGCTTTTTATATTTTTTGAGTTAATATAAATGATAACAAAGATGATAAATGCTGCTATTATAACTGCCTGTATACCTTTAACCATATTTGAATTCAGTCTTTCCAGCACTAAATCAAATATTTCATTTCCGATTATTCCGCCGAATACGGAGCCTGCCGAAACAAGCAACACTACTTTTTGCTTTATGGGCGTTTTAGCCTTTATATGCTTAATTGATGAGCTTATGCTCATGGCAAATACTGCGCAGGTTGATATGAAACCGACCGTTTCAACACTGTGTATTCCTATGAAATCAAGGAGCGGTTTTATGATGACACCGCCGCCGATACCTACAATAGCACCAATTGTGCAGGCTATAAAAATTATTGCACTGTATAAAATGGTTATCATTATTATTTCCTCGGTAATTTATTTGCAGACGCAATAGAAATTGGACTCCCAGGCAGGTATGTATTTGCTGTGCCTGAAATATATTTTGTATTCCGGATTTATTTTCATTATCTTCATTGGCAGTGAGAAGATATCCTCATTTCTGTGATAAGCACAGATGTATAGCTTTGGGCTGTATGTTTTTATTGTTTTTTCAGCACCGTTCAGTGCCTGCAGCTCACTTCCCTCAATGTCCATTTTTATCATTGTAACAGGGGAATCAATCAGACTGTCAAGGTCACAGACTTCAACAGGTATGCCTTTGCTTGAAAGCTTGGAATTTCTGCTGCCCTGTCTGTCAAAAATAAGAGTGTCACGCCTGCTCCATGCACCCATATTGTAAATGTCGATATTTGTCAGATTTTCTGTGTTTTTAGAAAGCTTTCTGAAATTCTTTGGGTCAGGCTCAAGGGCATAAATATGCTCATATTTTCCATTTGTATATGCTGTGAACTCTCTTATTGTATCACCGTCATAAGCCCCTAAATCAGCAATTATTTCATTGTTGTTGAGATTAAGCAGTTTACTGTATACCTCGTTTTTGTCACAGAATGAATTAAAAAGGTAATCAACCTTTCCTGATATTTTAAAATTAATTATATCAAGGTAAACACTTTTGCTTTCGTCATCTGCAAGGTGATTATAGACAAAATCAAATTTATCCTCGTTTTCTTTAACGTATTCCGTGGTGAAAAGTCCGCCGCCCGCAACAGGAACATCCGGAGCAAAAACAGGGTGTTCATTATTAATTCTTTTTATATTTTCGAGTACATTATCAAGGTGCGTGGCAAATGCAAGAACTACATTGAAATCATCATATTCACGGCAAATATCACTGTATTTCTTTACCTTGTATCCTAAAAAGCTGTGACCTCTTACAAATTCATCACTGGCAAAAATTTCATCCACCTTAGCTCCGTAGCTTTCAAGAGTGCTGATTATTTTTTCTGCTCCGTTGCCCATACCGTAAACCGCAATAGGCTTGCTGTCACGAACAAGATAGTCCCAGATATTCTCTTTTTCCTTAAGAAGTTCAAGCATTGATATCACCTGTTTATGATTATAGCATATATTACAAGACTTTACAAACTAATAATTTTATTATATAATAACTAATAAATATTTCTATATACTGGAGGGATATGCCTAAATGGGCGGTGGTCTTAGAAGGCTTTTTAAAAAGGAAAGCTCCACTGAGGAAGAAATCAAGCAATTAGTGGAGGGCGACGAAAATGTCGGTGAGCTTGAAAAAAATCAGAGGGTTATGATTAACAATATTTTTGAATTTGACGATTTGAATGCCGGCGACATTATGACACACAGAACAGATATTGATGCTGTTGATATTAATGATTCTATTGAAGAGGCAGTAAAGCTGTCTATAAATGAGGGAAGATCCAGAATTCCTGTTTTTAAAGAGGATTTAGATAATATTTGCGGCATAATATATGTAAAGGACCTGCTCAAATTTGTCGGTACAAAAATATCAGGTGATGACAAATTGACCGACTATATCCGCAAGCCGCTTTTTGTGCCGGAAACAATTCCCTGCGGAAAGCTTTTTGCTCAGATGACTGAAAAAAGAACCATGATGGCAATTGTTGTTGACGAGTACGGCGGAACAGCCGGACTGGTTACCACTGAGGACGTTATGGAATGTATTTTCGGTAATATCCGTGATGAATATGATAACGAGGAAGAACAGGTAACAAAAATTGACGACAAAACCTATACCTTTGACGGAATCAGTGATATTGACGATGTAAGCGAGGTTTTGGGTGTGGAGTTCCCTGAAGGTGATTATGATACCCTTGCAGGTTTTGTTATTAATCTTCTCGGCTTTTTGCCTACGGGTGAAAATACCGAGCAGGAGGTTTGTACCTATGAGGGCTTAACCTTTACTGTTTTGGAAGTCAGTGACAGACGAATTGAAAAAATAAAAGTAGTGAAAAATAATGATTGAACAGATAATTGAGTTTGAAGCACTGGAGCAGGCAGTGAGCCTGTTCGGCAGCTTTGATGAAAATATAAAGTTAATCGAAAAGGAATACAGTGTATCCATAATATCACGCGGTACTGATTTAAAGGTAGTGGGTGATGCCGAGAATGTTTCAAAGGCAACAAGGGCACTGAACTCTATGCTTATGCTGATAAGCAAGGGTGAGAGCCTCACCAACCAGAATGTCAGGTATGTGCTGTCACTTGTTAATGAGGGCAATGAGGACAAGCTAAGCTCCATGAGCGGTGATTCAATCTGTATCACCTCAAAGGGTAAGCCTGTCAAGCCTAAAACACTGGGGCAGAAGAAGTACTGTGAGGCTATAAGAAATAATACAATAACTTTTGGTGTGGGTCCTGCAGGAACAGGTAAAACCTATCTTGCCGTTGCAATGGCAGTTACTGCATTCAGGGCAAAAGAGGTTAACAGAATTATACTGACCCGTCCCGCTGTTGAAGCCGGTGAAAAGCTCGGCTTTCTTCCGGGTGATTTGCAGAGCAAGGTTGACCCTTATTTAAGACCGCTTTATGATGCTCTTTTTGATATGCTTGGTGCTGAAAATTTTCAGCGCTGTCAGGAGCGTGGTGCAATTGAGGTTGCACCGCTTGCGTATATGAGAGGGCGTACTCTTGATGACAGCTTTATTATTCTTGACGAGGCACAGAACACCACACCTGAGCAGATGAAAATGTTTTTGACACGTCTTGGCTTCGGTTCAAAGATGGTGATAACAGGTGATATTACACAGATAGATTTGCCCGACGGTAAAAAGTCAGGGCTTAAAAAGGTTTTAAAAATTCTTAAAGATATTGATGATATTGCAACCTGCAGATTTAATCAGAAGGATGTTGTTCGCCATAAGCTTGTGCAGGATATTGTCAATGCATACCAAAAATATGAGGAGGGAAAGTAATGGACACCGTAAAGGTTATGATTTCAAATGAACAAAAAAAGGTAAAGATTCCAACAGGTATCCGGTTGTTAATCAGACGCTGCTGTCACGCTGTACTGGAGCTTGAAAATTTCGACGGCTCGGCTGAGGTTAGTGTTACCTTCGTTGATAATGAGCGTATTCACGAGCTGAATAATCAGTACAGAAATATTGACAGAGAAACAGATGTACTGTCTTTTCCGCTTGGTGAAAACGGTGTTTATGACACGAATCTTGACACAGGCTCAAAAATGCTTGGTGACATAGTTATTTCTGTTGAGAAGGCTGTGGAGCAGGCTGAACTATATAATCATCCGCTGCAAAGAGAAATTGGATTTTTAACAGTACACTCCATGCTGCATCTGCTTGGCTATGACCATGAAGCAGGCGGTCTTGAAGAGGTACATATGCGTGAGAAGGAAGAAACCGTACTTACACAAATCGGTTGGAAGCGTGACAACAGCTACTATATGGGTGACGAATAATGACTAAAACCGCTTTTATTGCCATTGTAGGCAAGCCTAATGTGGGCAAATCTTCAATACTTAATAAAATACTCGGTCAGAAAATTGCTATCGTTTCATCAAAGCCTCAGACCACCAGAACTAAGATAATGGGTGTTTTGACAGAGGATGAAACACAGCTTGTTTTTACCGATACACCCGGCTTCCATATTGCACATAATAAGCTTGGCGAAAAAATGAATGCGACTGTGGGTGACACTGTCGGCGGTGTGGATGCCTGTCTGTTTATTGTCGAGCCAAAGGGTAAGCTCAATGAACAGGAACTGCAGCTTATTGAAATGTTCAAAAAGCAGAAATGCCCTGTTATTCTTGCAATCAATAAAATTGATACGGTAGCCGATAAAAAGGAACTGCTTGAAAGAATTGTTGAGATTAATTCAATGTTTGACTTCACCGCAGTTGTTCCTGTCAGTGCCACTGAGGGTGACCACGTTGATGAGCTTGTTGACGAGCTGAAAAAGCTTGCCTTTGAGTCACCGCACTTTTTTCCTGACGATACATTGACAGACCAGCCTGAGCGTGTTCTGGCTGCTGAAATTATCCGTGAAAAAATCTTAAGATTAATGGATAAGGAAATTCCGCACGGTATTGCTGTAGCCGTTGAAAAGATGCGTGAGCGTGATGATAAGGATATACTTGATATTGAGGCTACAATCTATTGCGAAAGGGAAAGCCACAAGGGTATGGTCATCGGCAAAAATGGTGCTATGCTCAAAAAGGTTTCAACCTATGCAAGGCAGGATTTAGAAAGCTTTTTCCGGATTAAGGTTAATCTTCACTGCTGGGTTAAGGTTAAGCTTGACTGGCGAAACCGCGAGGGCTTAATCCACAATTTCGGATTGGATTAATTTAACATAACTAATTGCACCGCCATAGTATAAAATAACTGTGGGGTGTTATTTATGGATGATAAATGGAAGGAATTCTGGAGCAGCGGCTCTGTTAACGATTATTTAAGTTATAAGGAAAATGAAAAGGTGAGTGATGATGGCAACCACTACCAAGGGCTTAGTAATAAGGGAACAGACAATAGGGGAGAGTGACCGTTTAGTTACTCTCCTTACTGCTGATTATGGACTTGTTCGTGCCTTTGTCCGCGGTGCCAAGCAGATTAAAAACAGACTTGCATCGTCAACATCACTTTTTGCTTACAGTGATTTTTCACTTTACCGTGGAAAAGATGCTTTTATAGTGGATAATGCAACACCTATTGAGGTGTTTTTTGATTTAAGATTTGATATAGTAAAACTGTCTCTTGCTCAGTATTTTGCACAGCTTGCCTATGAGGTAGGTGAGGAGGAGCAGCCTGCGGAAGAAATGCTTTCTGTTATGCTTAATTCACTTCATCTGCTTTGCAACAGCAGCAAGGATATAAGGCTGATTAAAGCAGCCGTTGAATTTCGATTGATGTCCCTTGGCGGTTATATGCCGAGTATTTTAGCCTGTGCAAAATGCTCTGTATATGAAACGGATTTAATGTATTTTGATACAATGAACGGTTTGATTTATTGTGAAAACTGTGGTGTGCCAGGCTCAACACCCTGCCCTAAAAATGTTATAACAGCCGTTCGGTTTGTTTGCCTTACCGAGCCTAAAAAGATTTTTTCATTTACCCTCAGTGAGGAAAATCTTAACCTTTTATGCGACATCAGTGAAAAATATATGATGTCAAGAATACAGAAGAATTTGCCGACGTTAGCGTTTTATAAAGGAATAGTATAATGGATAAAAATTTTAAAACACTTGAATTGGATATAATTTTGGAAAAGCTGGCGAATGAATGTACCTGCGACGATGCAAAGGATTTAGCACGGAATCTGAAGCCCTGTACCGATTTAAATGAGGTTGAGCTTTTGCTCAGTCAGACCGAAGATGCCTTTTCACTTCTGGCTCGCTTCGGCGGTCCGTCATTCTCAGGACTGAAAAATGTGAATAATCCGCTGCACAGGGCAGCGGCAGGCGGTTCGCTTAATCCCAAGGAACTGCTTGATATAGGATACTGCTTAAGGTCAATTCGTGCCCTTGATGAGTGGCATGGTCACTGCAGCGGTGTAAGAACAAATCTTGATTTTTTCTTTGAGGGTATTACCACGAATAAATACCTTGAAACAAAGATATTCACCTCAATTATCAGTGAGGAGGAAATAGCCGATAAAGCCAGTGAGCTTTTGTCAGACATAAGAAGAAAAATCAGGTCAAAGGAAAGCTCAATCCGTGAAAAGCTTGACGGAATGCTCCATTCTGCCCACTATCAGCCATACTTGCAGGAGGCTATTGTTACGCAGCGTAACGGCCGCTTTGTTGTGCCTGTTAAGGCAGAGCACAGGGGTAATGTTCCGGGTCTTGTTCACGATACATCTTCAACAGGTGCGACTGTGTTTGTTGAGCCTTCCTCGGTTGTGGATGCCAACAATGATATCAAGGTTCTGCAGGGCAAAGAGCGTGATGAGATTATGCGTATACTTTTTGAGCTTTCTGCCGAGGCAGGGGAGTTTGCTGAGAGTATCAAGCATTCGTTTAACTGTGCTGTTATGCTGAATCTGATTTTTGCCAAGGCTCATCTTGCCTATAAAATGAAAGCAACAAAACCTATCCTGAATAATGAAGGTATAATTCAGCTGAAAAAAGCACGTCATCCCCTTATTGATAAAAACAAGGTTGTGCCGACTGACATTATCTTGGGTGAGGAGTATGACACGCTCGTAATCACAGGTCCTAACACAGGCGGTAAAACAGTTACACTTAAAACCCTGGGTCTGCTCAGTGCCATGGCAATGTGCGGTCTGCTGCTGCCTGTTGCCGACAGGTCAAGACTTGCAGTCTTTGATAAAATTCTGGTTGATATCGGTGATGAGCAGAGTATTGCCCAGTCGCTTTCAACTTTTTCTGCTCATATGGTCAATATTATTGATATTATGTCAAAGGCAGATCATAATTCACTTGTACTTATTGATGAGCTTGGTGCAGGCACTGACCCTGTTGAGGGTGCTGCTCTTGCTGTTTCTATCATAGAAAAGCTACGGGCACAGGGGGCAACCATTGCTTCCACAACGCACTATGCAGAGCTTAAGGCATATGCACTTGAAACAGCGGGTGTAAACAATGGTTGCTGTGAGTTTGATGTTGATACTTTAAGACCTACATACAGGCTGCTTATCGGTGTTCCGGGAAGATCAAATGCTTTTGCAATCACCACACATCTTGGTATGGATAAATCGGTTGTTGACAGTGCCAAGGCTATTGTAGGCAGTGATAACCGTGATTTTGAAGCAGTGCTTGAAAAGCTTGAGGAGTCAAGGCAGGCATTGGAGGATGAACGTAAAATTGCCGAGGAAATGACGGCGAGAGCAAAGAAGATTGAGGAAAGAGCACAGAGTGAAAGGGATAAAATTGAAACCCTTAAGCAGCGTGAGCTTGACAAGGCAAAGCGTGAGGCTGAAAAGCTGATTGATGCTGCAAAACGTAAATCAAGCGAATTTCTGCTTGAGCTTGAAAAGCTGAAAAGAGAGCAGAACAGTTCAAATGCAACGGAGATTGCCCGCAAAACCCGCCGAGCTGTTAAAAACCAGATGGGCGAAATGGATGAGCTTGTTAACCCGATGGAGCTTGCCGATAACTGGGACGATGATTATAAGCTTCCGAGAAAGCCTGTGGCTGGTGACAGGGTTGTAATCCGTGGTATCGGTGAGGGTGAAATTGTTGAGATAAAAGAAAATAATATTCTTGTTAAATCAGGGCTTTTGAAAACACGTGTTAAAATGGGTGATATTATGCTTCTTGATAAGCCGGTAAAAAAGCAGAAATCTGCTCAGCACAATGTGTATCGTACCTCATCAAGGGCAGATGCCGATGTGAAAACGGAGCTTGATCTCAGGGGCAATATGGTTGATGAGGCACTGGGGGAGCTTGGGCTCTTTATTGATAAGTGCGTCCTCAACAGTATTGAGGAAATCCGAATTATTCACGGCAAGGGAACAGGTGCGTTGAGAGCGGCTGTTACGGATTATCTCAGAACACATCCGAATATCTCAGAATACCGCCTCGGCAAATATGGCGAGGGCGAAAACGGTGTAACGATTGCAAAACTTAAATAATATAAAAAAGACTTGTTCAAAAATGAACAAGTCTTTTTTGTTAATCGTATGTTGGAAGATAGTCATCAAAATTAATAAGATTTCCATCTTTATCCCAATTTGTTTCTAATGATTTTGTGAATTTGACACCGTTGCTGTTATAATAATATGGTTCGTTCGGATTTCGCTTTTTGAGTGCCTCATCGCCAACATAAAAATATAAATTGCTGTTTTCATCAATATATCCGAAATCAGCTTCATATTTTTCTCCGTTCAAGCCTATTAAATAATATAGCTTGTTTTCTTCGTCATATTCAAATCTGAATCTTGTTCCGTTTTTAGTGAAATACGGAATATCTTCATAATCTTTATATGCAGTACCATTTCGGTCAAAGTATACCAAATCCGGTTCAAATCTCGTTTTTCGCCAATTACCGCCATAGCTTGAAACATATTTTTCTTCTGCTTCTTCCATGCTTTCAATAGAGAAAAACTTGATGTTGGTTTTAGAGAAGAAAATAATTAAAGTTGAATCCTTGTACTTTTTTTTCATAAATAGCAAATCGTCGGATAATTGATAAATGAATAAATCATTATAACGCTTGTTAATGCTTTCCTCAGTTAAATCACTTCCGTCAAATTCAAATGATGAAAAGATGTGACCAGGTGTATATGGTTCGGAATACACTGAATCAAATACAGATTTTACTAAATTCCTGTATTCGTTATATGAATATCCGGGACCATGTGCTTGACAGTTGAATTTCTTAGAAATGTCATCTTTGTCTGCATTTGGATTTTCTTTAAAGAACTCGACTATATTTTGTTTTTGCTTTTCTATTGATATATATTTTTCTGAACGAAGTGTAATATTAAAATCTGTGTCAAATGCATTTTCATTATTGCCTGCAGTAAAAGTGTATACCAATTCACTATCGTGATTTTTTTGATTGTTTGATGGTGTGATGTATAGATTTTTAGGCAGATAAGTATTGAAAAATTCTAAATACTCTTCGTTATCTTTTGTTGTAGATGTGAAGTTATATATTTTATCAAGCTCGTCAGGCTTAATGCGAAGCTTAGCAAGTGATATTGAATCGTAACCATTTTTATATTTGCCTAAATTAGCAACAGCCAAATTAACTATATAGTCACTTTGCTTTTCGGCAGATTCGGGGAATGTATTCAGAATCGCATTTGCAAATATTTTTCTTAATCTGTCTGTTGCAGTTTCTTTTTTGTTTTCATCCTCTTCATCGATATTAAAGCTTATTGTAATATTTCCGATGTCACTGCTGAAACTGTAACCGATTGTTTTGTTATCCTTTTTAGTTTCTGTAAAATCTTTGGAACTTTGGTTTACATAGCTGACAATATCGTCAACGGTTTCGCATTTTTCAGTAATATCAAGTACTAAATTATAATCATTTCGGTATTTTTCTTTAATTGTATTTTGGAAAAAGAAAAATCTTGTAGAACAAAGTGCACTGAGAACAAAAAGTATAATTGCTGATAATAATATGATTTTTGATATTGTTTTATTAAAATGATTATCAAAAAGACTGTTATTACAATTTTTTGTTTTTATGCTGTAGCTTGATGATGCCATTGTTGTCAAAATGACAAAAGCACCTGTGATAACTGTTAATACAATTGAAAATAAACTGTTGATTTCTGATTTTTCCGGTATATCTCCGTTTAACAATAAATTGATTAGACTGTTAAAATTGAAAGCATTTTTGCATATATTTGAACTTACCAAATATGTAAACACAATGGTACCGATTCCACCGATGAAATTCATTAAGCAAACAGGAAATCGGTTCCTTTTTATTGTTATGTAGGAACAGATAGCAAATAGCCCTGAGATTCCTAATATACTCGATATACTTATTGATATAGTTCCGATATCATCAAATATAAATTCTTTTAACAGGTAATATGCACCGCCAAGTAGCAGCAGCCATATTACTGTGCAGATTATATCCCCGACTGGTGTGTAAAAATCGTTGTGCAGTGTTCCCAACTGCTCGGCAATGTCTGTGCCCTCGCCCATTTTTTCAACAGCCATTTCCTCGGCTTTTTCTGCATCATATCCGATTTCCTCGTTGAATTCTTTATGCTTGAGTATGTGATCGGTTAACTCAGCCTCAACCTTACGCTTTTCTTTAGCATCAAATATTTTTGAGGTAGCATCTTTTATATAATCGTTAATATTCATTGTGCGAAATTAAGTACCTTTTTAACGGAAACTGAGAATTGTTCAAATTCCTTTTTTCTGTCACAAAGGTGTTTTTTGCCTTTCTTAGTGATATGATAGTATTTTCTTTTTCTGCCTTCTACATTTTTCCAATAGGATTCAACGAATTTCTCTTTTTCAAGAGCATGAAGCAGGGGATACATTGTACCTTCCTTGAGTGAAAAGGCGTTTTCACTTCTTTGTTCAAGCTCTTTAGAAATTCGATAGCCGTACATATCCTCTTTCTCAATTACTGCAAGTATCAAGGTGGGAGTGCTGCCGCTTACGAGTTCTTTGCTGAATTTCATTTTGTCAACTCCTTTCGTCTGCATAGATAATCTATGTATAAGATATCATAGCACAGTAAAATTGTCAAGAAAAAAGAGAGGTAACCCTCCCTTTTTCTTATATAAACACAAAATGAATTAAAAGCATATATCCGATTGTTCCGACTGCTATGCTGAGCAGTGTGTTCTTTTTCCATATATGTACAGCTGCGGTTGCTGTGATTGCAATTATTTGCGGAATAATTAAATTTATATCACCCTTTGTGAAATCCCTAAGACAGTATACAATAAGAACACCGATTATTGCCACAGGGAGAATTTCACCGAGATAGTGAACAAATTTTGGAACTTCTTTTTTTCCGGGGAAAAGTGCGAACGGAAAAAGTCTTGTTGCAAAGGTGCATATTGCAGCTACCGCAATTATAAGTATGGTTTCTTTAATACTAAGGGGCATATCACATTACCTCCTTGCCGAAATACGGCTTTGCGGCTGACATAACAGCTACAGTAAGTATCAGTGTAGGAAGCAGAAAATTCTCTGCTCCGAAAATGATCAGACACAGTATCGCACAAAGAATACCTATAAAGCCAACAAGCTTTCCTCTGCCTTTTTTATCACGCACAAGGTCGATGAAAATAACCACAAAAAGTGCGGTCATTGAAAAGTCAATGCCTGTGAAGTCTATTGGAATAATCTGCCCTGCCAAAGAACCGATGACAGAGCCGAGTATCCAGTAAATGTGGTCAAAAACACCAATTAAAAATCTTGCGTGTGCTTCGTTAACATTTTCAGGAACTTTGGTGATAGAGGTGTTGACTGAATAGGTTTCATCAGTCAGGCTGAAAATCATAAACGGATACCGCCACTTACCCTGTTTGAATTTATCAACATAGCTTAATCCGTAGAACATATGCCTTGAGTTGATAAACAGTGTCATCATTGCAACAGTGGGCAAGCCTGCACCCTGACGCAGTAAGTCCACAAGCAGGAACTGTCCTGAGCCTGCATATACTGTCAGTGAAATAAATATGGCCCATATGAAATTGTAGCCTGCATCATACAGCATGATTCCGAAGGCAGAGCCAAGGAACAGATAGCCAAAAAGTACAGGCAGTGATTTTTTTAATGCAAACTGCAATGTTTCTTTCTTATTCGTCATAGCCAAACTATTATAATATAGAAATGCTGCATATTCAAGATAATTTATAATTTGATAAGAAACCATCATCCAAAAACAAATATTAATTATAACAAATTGTTAAAAATATTAATATACCATTGACTGATGTTGAAAATTATTGTACAATATGCACAATGAATAAATTAAGAAGGTGTTTATTATGAGTAACAACGCAGGCAATATCAGGAATATAACTTTGGTAGGGCATGCCTCAAAAGGCAAAACAACGCTCTGCGAGGCAATGCTGAATATAGCAGGTGTTACTGAAAGACAGGGTAAAGTTCTTGACGGTAATACAGTATGTGACTTTGATTCTGAGGAAAGAAAAAGAAAAATCGGTATTTCAAGTGCAGTTGCATCAATTAAATATAAAGGTAAGGATATTAATTTTATTGATACGCCGGGTTTGTTTGATTTTGCAATGGGCAGTGCCGAGGGCGTCAGAGCGGCTGACACGGCAATTATTGTTGTTTCTGCACGCTCAGGCTTGGCAGTGGGTGCTGAAAAGGCATTTAAAAATGCCGGCTCAAAGGGGCTGGCAAGAATTTTTGTCACAACAAAAATGGATGATGCAAGAGCAGATTTCTATAAAAGCTTTAACGGAATTGTTGCCAAGTTCGGCACACAGGTTTGCCCTGTAGTTGTGCCGGTTCTTTCAGCAGGTGAGGTGCGTTCCTACTATAATATGATAGAGGATAAGGCATATGTTTATGAAAACGGCACGAAAAGAGAAGTAACTCCCGAGCCTGCCGATGTTCCGAGATTTGAGGCTATCAAGGCGGTTTTTGCCGAGGCAGTGGCTTCAAGTGATGAGGAGCTTATGGAAAAATACTTTGAGGGTGAGGAGCTCACAAGAGAAGATAAAATCAAGGGTGTAAGCCTTGGTATTGCTGACGGCTCAATTATCCCTGTTTTTGCACTTTCAGGCTTAACAGGTGTTGCCTGTGATATGCTGCTTGATTTTATTACAGATGTTTGCCCTGCACCAAAGGGTGAGTATGCTATTGACAGTGAAGGCGAGCCTGTGGAGCTTACTGCTGACGAAAACGGTCCGCTTGCAGCAATTTGCTTTAAAACGGTAAGTGATGCTTTTGTCGGCAGGCTCAACTTCTTTAAGGTTGTCAGCGGTAAAATTACAGCTTCAACAGTTCCGTATAACGCAAATACAGGCAGAGAGGAAAAAATGGGCAAGCTTGTTAAGGTGTTTGGTGCTAAGCAAAATGACGTTGCCGAATTAAGGGCAGGTGACATCGGTGCTGTTACGAAGCTGAGCGGTTTTTCAACAGGTGATACAATGTGCACAGCATCAAATGCAGTTAAGCTTGATGGTGTTGTTATTCCTACACCTACATATAAAATGGCTATAAAGGCATCCGCTAAAGGCGAGGAGGAAAAAATTGCCGCAGGTCTTATTAAACTCTGTGAAGAAAATCCATCTCTTGTATTCACCAACAATACAGAAACAAGAGAGCAGATTATTGCAGGTTTTGGCGAGCAGCAGCTTGAGGTTGTTGTTTCAAGGCTTAAGGACAGATTCGGTGTGAATGCTAAGCTTGAAACGCCAAAGGTTGCTTACAGAGAAACAATTACCAAAAAGGTTTCTGCTCAGGGCAGGCATAAAAAGCAGAGCGGCGGTCATGGTCAGTTCGGTGATGTATTTATCGAATTTGAACCTTACGATACGGATAAATTGGTTTTTGCAGAGAGGGTTGTCGGCGGTTCTGTGCCAAAGAATTTCTTCCCTGCAGTTGAAAAGGGTCTTAATGAATGTATGGAAAACGGCGTTCTTGCCGGATATCCTATGGTTGGTGTTAAGGCAACTCTTTATGACGGCTCATACCATCCTGTTGACTCAAGTGAAATGAGCTTTAAAATGGCTGCAAGTCTTGCCTTTAAAGAAGGTATCAGCAAAGCAATGCCTGTAATCCTTGAGCCGATTGTTACACTTAAAGCATTTGTAAATGATGATGCAATGGGCGATATCATTGGTGATATCAATAAACGCCGCGGCAGAGTGCTGGGTATGACACCGACGGGTGACGGATATCAGGAAATTATTGCAGAGGTTCCGGACGGAGAGATGACAACATTTTCAACCTCAATGCGTCAGATTACACAGGGCAGAGGCTCATTTGAAACAGAATTTGCCCGCTATGACAGAGCACCGGAGCATATTGCTCAGCGTGTAATAAGTGAATCATAATATTTCACTTTTTTATGATGAATAAACACCCTGCAGTTTTTACTGCAGGGTGTTTTGCTGTGTTATATTCAGGTTGTAATACCGTTAATCTGTATCAGCTCACCTTCAGTAAGCTTGGGAAAATCAAGTGCTTTGAGATTTTCAAGCAGTTGTTCTTTTGAATGTACACCTACCAAAACAGATGTTATGTTTTTGTTCTGTGCAAGCCACTGAATTGCCATTTGTGAAAGTGACTGTCCGCGCTTATGTGCCATATTGCAAAGCTCTTTAATCTGATAAGGTCTGCGGCTGTCATAGCCAACATGTGCCTGAAGCTTTTCGTTGCCGTACAGTCTTGAATTTTCAGGTATTCCGTTTTCAAATTTATCACTCAGCTGACCCTGTGCAAGGGGAGAAAAGGCGATTATTCCTTTATGCTTGTCGTAAGACTCTTTAATTAAATCGTTGTGTTCAATTGTTCTGTCAAATATTGAATATCTGTTTTGATTAATAATAAAAGGTACATTATAGTCCTCACATTTGTGATGCATTTTATGCATTGTTTTTCCGTCATAATTGCTTATACCGGCGTATAAGGCTTTGCCCTGTCTTGCAATATCTGACAGGCAGAGTGCTGTTTCTTTAAGCGGAGTTTCAGGTGTCATACAGTGGTGATAAAAAATATCGACATAATCAATCCCCATCCTCTGCAGGCTTTGATCAAGAGATGCCATAAGGTACTTTCTTGAGCCGCCTCTGCCGCCGTAGGGACCCTGCCACATTTCGTATCCCGCTTTGGTGCTGATAATCAGTTCATCACGATAGGGCTTCAGGTTTTCTTTGAATATTCTGCCAAAGTTGATTTCAGCCCTGCCCGGCTCAGGTCCATAGTTGTTAGCCAAATCAAAATGGGTAATACCATGGTCAAAGGCTGTCAGGATGATGTCCTTCATCGTGTCATAATCATCGTTGTTTCCAAAGTTCTGCCACAGTCCCACGGAGATTTTAGGCAGTGCCAAACCGCTTTCGCCGCAGTAGCTGTAGGTCATTTTGTCATATCTGTTTTCAATTGCTTTATGCATAAATTTTCCCTCCGCACAATAAAAATAAAAGCTGATTGCAAAAAACTTACAATCAGCTCATTGATTTAAGACTGCTTTAAAGCTCTCTGAAGCCAAACAGCACCCAGGTCTAATGCATTGAAAAGACCGACTTTTTCACTTTTCTTAACTATTTTTTCCTTTGGTGATACATTCTCATCGGTGTCAAGAAGCTGAATAGCTACCTTACCCGATACCTTCAAATCATCAATACTGTCATCCTCATTGATGATGTTGAGGCAGATTACATATGGATCATTCATATTACCATAGTAAATGGTTTTGCCGCATCTAACCAAAGGCTTACCTTTGTATTCAAGGAATTTTTCCATTTTACCCTCTGCCAAAGATAACCCTCCTTTAACTTTTTTTAGCCGAGATAAGACTTTACCATAGCCGCTAATAATTCATCACGGTCAATGCGCCTTATGAGGCTTCGTGCATTGTTGTGTGTTGTGATGTATGTGGGATCCTCTGAAAGAATATAGCCGACTATCTGATTAATGGGATTATATCCCTTCTCCTGCAGTGCATCAAATACCTCCGTCAAAGTATCCTTCATAATATCCTCTTTTTCATCACCAATTCTGAATGTCATCGTTTTATCAGTCAAGGTAAAGCCACCTCCTTTTAAAGCATTACAAATTAATTATATACAAATTTTACTAAAATTACAACACTTTTTTTAAAATGCTTGACTTATTCATGGTTTTTGGTTTATAATCTCATTAATAATTAGACTGTGATTGGGTGTAAGTAGGTTATTTGCCTTGTTTCAGAGAGTGTACGGGTGGTGAAAGTGCACACAGGCTTATTGCTGAATTTCAGCTCGGGAGTCCCTGGCGAGCAACTAAGTCAGGCGTAGTGCTGCGTTAAAGCAAAGAGCGGCAATTGTTTAATTGCAATTTGAGTGGTACCACGGAAGTTGACTTTCGCCTCATATGAGGTGAAAGTTTTTTTATTTTTAGGAGGGAATTATGGAAAGCAGAATTACAGCTCTCAAAGAAAAGTTTGAAGCCGAGCTTGCTAAAATTGAAAATTCGGCTGAGCTTGAAAGCATTCGTGTTCAGTACCTTGGCAAAAAGGGTAGTGTTACCGATTTGCTCAAAGGAATGAAAGAGCTTTCAAACGATGAAAGAAAGGCACTTGGTGCAAAGGTTAATGAGCTTAAGGGTGCTGTTGCAAATAAAATTGCAGAAAAAACAGCAGAGCTAAAGGAAAAGGAAATTGAAAGGGAAATCAACTCAATGCCGGAGTTTGATATTTCAATGCCCGCAAAGCTTGAGCGTGGCTCATATCATCCTATCACATTAGTACAGCGTGAGGTTGAGCGTATATTTAAAACCATGGGCTTTACTGTTGAGGATTACAGCGAGGTTGTAACCGATTATGAGTGCTTTGAGTCACTTAATATTCCAAAGCATCACCCTGCAAGAGATATGCAGGATACCTATTATTTAGAAAACGGTCAGCTTTTAAAGAGCCAGACCTCAGCTGCACAAAATGCGATTTATAAAAAGTATAAGGATGCACTTGTGAATGACGGTGTGCCGATTAAGGCAATTTTCCCCGGCAGATGCTTCAGAAATGAGGCAACAGATGCCTGTCACGAAAATACCTTCTTCCAGATGGAGGGTGTTATGGTTGACAAAAATATTTCAATTTCAAACCTTATATACTTTATGAAAACAATGCTTTCAGAAGTATTTCAGAAGGATATTAAGGTTCGTCTTCGTCCCGGCTTTTTCCCATTCGTAGAGCCCGGATTTGAGCTTGATATAAGCTGCCTTATCTGCGGCGGCGAGGGATGCCCGAGCTGTAAGCACAGCGGCTGGCTTGAGCTTTGCCCATGCGGTATGATTCATCCTGAGGTGCTTAAGGCTGGCGGCATTGACCCTGATGAATACACAGGCTTTGCTTTTGGTCTTGGTTTGACCAGACTTGTTATGATGAAATATGGTATTAAAGATATTCGTGATTTAAACAGCGGCAGTCTTAAGAGTCTGTCACAGTTTACCGACGATGAGTAAGAAAGGAGAGTAAAATTATGTTTTTATCAATGAACTGGATTGGTGATTTCGTGGATTTCACAGGTCTTGACAAACTTGACTTGATTCACCGTTTCTCCCTTTCAACTGCTGAGGTGGAAAATGAGATATTCTTTAAGGGCAGTGATTTGTCAGGTGTTGTTGTTGCTGAGATTAAATCAGTTGAAAATCACCCTGATTCAAAAAAGCTTCACCTTTTAAAGGTTGATGCTGGTGACGCAGAGCTTACAGATGTTGTGTGCGGTGCACCGAATGTCAGAGTGGGTATGAAAACCGCTTTTGCCAAGGTTGGCGCAAAGCTCGGTGAGCTTGAAATTTCTCCGCGTCCGCTTGCAGGCTATACCTCTTACGGTATGTGCTGCAGTGAAAAGGAAATCGGTATCAGCGATGATAATTCAGGCATTATGGATATTACCGAGGATGTTGCCAATGGTACTGATATTAAGGATTTATATCAGATTGATGATATTATCTTTGAGGTTGACAATAAGTCACTGACAAACCGTCCTGATCTTTGGGGTCACTATGGTATTGCACGTGAGTTTGCTGCCCTTGCAGGCAGGGAGCTCAAGCCGCTCGATACTGTTGATTTGTCACAGTACAGCAATCTGCCAAAGGTTGATATGAAGATTGAAGACCCTCTTTGTCAGAGATATTCCTGTTTGCAGGTTGAGAACATCAGCACAGCAGTTTCACCTGTTAATATGCGTATTCGTCTGTTCTACTGCGGAATGAGAGCAATCAATTTCCTTGCAGATTTAACAAACTATTTAATGCTTGAAATGGGTCAGCCGATGCATGCATTTGATTCACGCAAGGTCGAAAAAATCCGCATTAAGCGTTTTGATGAAACATTCACTTTCCGGACACTTGACGGAGTTGAAAGAAATATTGATGAAGATACACTTATGATTTGCAATGACAATACGCCCGTTGCAATTGCAGGTATTATGGGCGGTCTTGACAGTGAAATTGTGGAGGATACAACAACACTTACGCTTGAGTCTGCAACCTTTAATGCTGTTTCAATCCGCAAGTCAACTGTTCGTCTTTCTCACAGAACAGATGCATCAATGCGTTATGAAAAGTGCCTTGACCCTGAAATGACAGTTCCTGCAATTGCTCGTTTTGTTAAGCTGATGACAGATGTTGACAGCGGTGTTCAGGTTGTTTCATCACTTACGGATGAATATGCGTTCAAGTACGATGAGATTAAGCTTGACTTTGACAAGGCTTTTGTTGATAAGTACACCGGTATTGATATTGATAACGATACAATAGTAAGTACGCTTAATTCTCTCGGTTTCAGTGTTTCATTGACTGATGAACATTTCAGTGTTGTTGTTCCAAGCTGGAGAGCAACAAAGGATGTTACAATCAAGGCTGATATTATTGAGGAAATCACACGTATTTATGGCTATGATAACTTTGATATTCACACGGCAAACGCTCCTCTTTATCCTGTGAGAGCAGATGTTGAAAAGACTGATGAGGATAAGATTAAAGACATCCTTGTTAAGCGTTTTTCTCTTCACGAGCTTCATTCCTATGTATGGGCTTATTATGATGAATATAAGGCTCTCGGTATCGAGGTTGAGGATAACATTAAGCTTGTTAATGCAACAAATCCGAATATTGAAACTATCCGTAAATCAATCATTCCTACACAGCTTTGTCAGGTTAAGGCAAATACAGGCTTTGATACTGATTTCGGCGTGTTTGAAATCGGCAGAGTTGTTGAGGGTGTTAATGAAGATAACCTTTGCAATGAGCGTAAAAAGTTGGCAGTTACTCTGTTCAGCAAAACAAAGTCTGTTGAAACACTTTACTTTGAGCTTCGAGATATGCTTGCTGTTGTTTTTGATGATATTAAGCACAGCGCAATGCAGTTTGAAAAAGCAGATGCTGTTCATTCCTATGAGCACCCACGCAATCTCAACAAGCTTATTTGCAATGGTTCAGAGCTTGGAAAAATCGGAATTGTTCATCCGGTTGTTTCAAAGAAAATTGATAAAAAGGCTGCAATTGTTTTTGCTGAAATTGATGTTGAGGCATTTGCAAAGCTTATTAACAACAGCATCAGCTATGAAGAACCGTCAAAATATCCGGGTATTGAGATTGACCTTTCTTTCATCAGCGACAAATTTGCACCTATTATTGATACAATCAAAGCAGAAAACAGTCCGCTTGTTAAAGCTGTTGATGTTGTAGACATTTACAGTGACGAAAGCGGTAAATCAATTACCACAAGAATAACCTTTGCGCATCCTGATAAAACCCTTACAAGGGAAGAGGTAATGGATGTAGCAGAGTCAGTTATTTCAAAGCTTGGTGAAAAGGGTATTGCTCTGAAAAAATAAGAATTGAAAAAACAAAGGCGAGGATTTCCTCGCCTTTTTCTTTATATCTTTTTACCTGTATTAACTACAAACTGATTTTTGCAATGGGGGCAGCTTACGTTTAATTTGCCTTTGTTTTTCGGCAGTCTTAATACCTTCTTACACTGTTTGCATTTTACAAATTTATGTGTTTTTTTCTGCTTGTTTCGTTCTTTAGCAAATATGAATTTCTGTCTTATTCTTCCTGTTATTTTTAACCATTCCTGATTTTCTTTTCGACGTGCTTCTATATTTTTTGAGAATACTCTGAATACTGCAAAAATAATAATTGCCAGCGATAAAACAGAAAGAGAGTAATAAGCGATTTTTGAAAATCTGTATACAATGTTTGTTATCACAATTGCTAAAAGATAGAAAATCATAAGAGCACGCCAAAGCTGGTCTGCACCATATCGTCCAATCATAAAACGCTGGATTTTGTAGCCTAAATTGCTGAGAAAATTTTTCATTATATCACCTATACATTTCCTTTTTCGCCGTTGCTGTCGCCGAAAATTTCTGAATTGTTATTATAATCGTATTGCTGTGAATACTGTGTTGTAGGCTGTCTGTAATAATTTCTTCTCGGTGTTTTGTATCCGAAAGAAAATGCAAGCCTTAGAACAAGTCTGACAGCTATGATAATCAGAATTATTCTGAAAATTCTGCCAAGACAGCTTGAATTTCTTTTTACAGTGTAACGTCTTTCATAAGACTCATTGTTACTGCTGTTTTCTCCGTTGTAGCTTTGGTAGGTATAATATCCGCTGAATGGATTTGAATTGAGCGGATTGATGCCGTTTGTTATGCTTTCATAGGCACGTCTGTATGTGGGATTATTTGGTTCCTTTGCATATGCACTGCGGATATGATCCTCAGCAACAGACTGTTTATTCAGTGACATATTTGCAAGAGCAGACAAATAATACCAACGGGCATTTCTGTCATCAATATTATTGAGCAGATTAATAGCCTGCTGATACTGACCTGTTCTTATGAACTGAGCAGCAGAGCTTAAATAATCAGGTGCCTGATTTGATGTGTTCTGCCTGTTCTGATCGTAATAGCCGGTGTATGGATTATAGTTCGTTTCGGCAGTACCGCTTTTAATCTGGTCATAGGCAGCATTAATCTGTGCCATTTTTTCTTCTGCCGATTTGTCGTTCGGATTAAGGTCAGGGTGATACTTTTTTGCAAGCTTTTTATATGCCTTTGTACATTCTTCCTCACTTGCACCGTCAGGTACACCGAGCACCTTGTATGGATTTGTTATCATATCATTTCCTTTTTTGTGATTTTGGTATATGCTACCATAAACATTTTACCACAATATTAACAAACATAGTACAATTTATGTTGAAATTTTTTCTGAACTTTGATAATATATATTAGTAATGTGTGGTTTGGATTTGACAAATCTGTAAAACCATTCTATTTAAGAGGAGGTAAACTTATGAATCCTATACTTTTGACTTTAGGAGAAAGCATTGACAAGGTGTTTTACAATTTTGATTTGTGGGTATTTCACTTTTTTGGTTCAATGCAGAATGATTTTTTAACCTATGTGGCAAAGTTCTTTACTACATTGGGTGATGAGGCTTTTATCATACCGATTGCTGTTGTCGGAATAGTACTCAGTCTTTTCAAAAAAACAAGAAAATATGGTTTGACTTTGATTTTTGCAATTGTTATCGGTACACTCGTAACCAATATCATTGTAAAGCCGATGGCACTGAGAATAAGACCATATAATACACTTCAGGGCAATGCAGACTACTGGGCTTGGTATCTTGGTGCAGGTGCTTTGTCTGAGAGTGATTATTCCTTCCCGTCAGGTCATACCACAGGTGTTACCGAAATAGCAGTTGGTATGTTTATCTGTTTTATGAAAGATAAAAAGAAGATTGCTTATTTATTCCCTGTATTGGCACTTTGCACAGCAGGAAGCCGAATTTACTTAATGGTGCATTATTCAACCGATGTTCTGGCAGGCTTGATAGTAGGTACTGTTGCCGGTATTCTCGGTTATTTCCTTATGAAGCTTGCCCTTGTGATACTGGAGAAAATCAAGCTTAATGACAAGATTGATGCAGGCAAATTGCTGAAGAATGTTAACGATGATAAACGCAGTAAAATTGCTAAGGCTGCTGTTACTGTTGCAGTTGTTGCAATTTTCCTTTCAGCCTTTATTCCGTCACTCAGCGAGGGCGGAGAGCAGACCTGTGCTTATGAGGGTGAATATAACTGTAATAACGCTGCCAGAGTGGATGATGAAAAATATCCTCCGATTGACGGAAAAGAGTATTGTAAAATCCATTGGAAGCAGCTATCAGGTGTGAAAGAATAAAATACATATATTAAAAAAAGGCAGAGCATTAAGCTCTGTCTTTTTTTGTATATATTTATTGATTTTGTTCGGCTTTTATAAAGGGAGTTTTTCGTCATTTTTCACAAATAAAGGTAACACAAATTCTCACAAATTTATTTTAGTGGAAAATATTGACATGCGTTTGCAGTAATGTTAAGATAAAGTTGTACAGAGTAACAAATCAATTTGCAAAAAAGTACATAAATTTTTTCGTTTAAAAAATCAAAATACTTTTAGAGGATATTTTACAATGACTAAAAAATAATAAGTTTATTTATGGCTTTTATTATGCTGATAGTATGTTCGGCTGGTGCAACAATATCATATGCTAATGACAATACTTTTACCATTGACAGCAGTGAAACGGTAATAATTGATGGTAAAGAATACAGATATGAAAATGTATTGGCAAACGGCAAAGAAATTATTTATATTATTCATTTGACAGACAATACTGAAGATATCCTGTATTATGATATCGGAAATAATACTGTATTTTTAAATGATATGCCTATTGCATATACCGAAAAGGTATCAGAAGATACTGTAGATGAATTCAAAAATTGTATATTACCGCTTGCCGCAAATGGATGGCGTAATCATGATACATCAAATCATCGCATTACCTGGGTGCAGGGCGTAACTGCTGCTGTTCTTGCCGGTGTTATTGCAGCTGTTATTCCGGGAAGCGGAAAGTTAACAGTTTTAGCGAAAATAGGTGTTACTGCTTTAGGAATTGTTGCCGGAGCTTGTGCAGGCGGTACTGTAAAATGCGTTGCATATACACAAGTATTATTAGATGGCAAAGTGCAGTTTCGCTATGATCGGACCTTTAAACCGAGTGCAGGCGAAAGCTATGGTCCTTACAGATCTTATCAGCTTTAATACTATTCTTCTTAAAAAGACAGAAAGGATATCATAGTTATGAATAAAAAGAGATTCTATATAATTACAACTTGCTGTATAATAGCAATTTTCGTTATATTTGAAATTGCTGTATATTGTTTAGTCGGAGAGGATGAACTCATAAAGAACGAAAAAATGAGGGCTTTATGGATTGGATTTCCGATAGTTGTTGTCGGTCTGTCTTTTTTGAGAGATTTAATCATCAAAAAATATATGAATGGAAAAGAGTAGTATATAATAAAAAACACACATTTTGAAATTTCAAAATGTGTGTTTTTTATTGAACTTTTTCAGCAGATATTGTTACGTCACAATAAATGCTTTTTTCATACTTTCGTTGTAATAATTTATTCTTTTGCTTTCTTTAAAACGAAAACCAGCCAGCCTTTTTCCTCAAATCGCTCAATAACCTCAAAGCCGTTTTGCGTAAAGGAATACAGCACCTCGTCCTCACGGGTTTCAATGATTCCGCCTGTGATGTAAATACCGTCGTCTGTTAGAAATCTGCCTACATCCTTGTTGAACTCCATAATAATATCGGCAACAATATTTGCAACAACTAAGCTGTATTTTCCGTCAACCTTATCACTTAGATTGCCCTGAACAACATTGAATCTTGTTTCGTCAAAGCCGTTTTCTTTCGCATTTGCTGTTGCTGTTTTAACTGCAAGTGAGTCAATGTCGACACCAAAAGCATTTTTTGCACCAAGAAGCAGGGCAGCAATGGAAAGAATACCGCTGCCGCAGCCGATGTCAAGCACGGTTGAATTTGCATTTACATAATTCTCAAGGGTTTCAAGGCACAGCTTTGTTGTGGGGTGACTGCCTGTGCCGAAGGCAAGTCCCGGCTCAATATGTAAAACCTTTCTTCCGTCTGCATCGTATTCATCCTCCCATGTAGGACGTATGAGCAGCTTTTTGCCTATTGGCATAGGGTGAAAATATTGCTTCCAATTATTCACCCAATCCTCTGTAGCACAGTCTGCTATTTTAATGTCATATGTGATTTGCTGTGCATCAAGTCTTTCCTTGATGAAGGATACAGCCTCCAGTGGATTTTCATGCGGGTTAACATAAACATGAATAATTCCCTTCGTTCTGTCAGCCTTTAAAAGCTCTTCCTCAATCAAATCAATGTGAGCAATTTCCATAACCTCGCCCTCTAAGTCGGAATAATCCTCAATATAAATACCATAGGGGACAACCATATTTGCAATATTGCCTGCAATATCAATATCCTTGGTTTCAACGGTTATTGCAATTTCCGTCCAGCTTTCGTTAACTATATTATCCACATTATTCTCCTAAATTTACTTTGTGTTCTGTTGATGAAAGACCGTGATTAAACAGCTTTCTGTTATCAAGTGCCCATTGCCTTTCCGTGAATGAGCCTGTATTTATTTTGTTTGTTGCGTTGTTGATTTCAAATATTGTAGCATCCAGACTATCCAGTGTTGATAAAATCTCTGCTTCAAGAAACATCGGTCTTACGGGTGAGCCGTATTCAGGTACACCATGGTGTGATAATACCATATGCTCAAGAAGTGTAACCTTTTCATCCTCAATGCCAAGTTCTTTAGCAGTGTCTTCAATATACATTGCTCCTTTAACAAGATGACCGATGAGTTCGCCGCCAATGGTGTAGCCGCTGCAAAGTCCGCTTTTAGCGGTGTTCATTTCAAAGGTTTTTGCAACATCATGCAGTATTGCTCCCGATAAAAGCAGCTCCCTGTTTATATTCGGATAAACCGTGCAGGTTTTCTCAGCCATTTCAACAATGGATGCCGTGTGAAGCATCAGTCCGCCTACAATTGCGTGATGAAGTCTGTAAGCAGCAGGGTAAACCTCCAGCGCTTCGCGGTTATCAAGAAGTATTTTTGATACAATGGATTTTAATACCTCATCAGCAAAATTATTTACCTTTGCAAGCAGCATTGAAAATACAGCCTTGCCGTCATATTCACTGCTCGGAACAAAGCTTGAAATCATTTCATCAGGTGCTTTTTTTATTGTTGTTATATTCAGCTGCGTTTTACCCTTGTAATTATCAACGGTGTAATCAATTTCAATAACGTCGTTTGCTTCAAATTGACCGTTGTTGTCAAATCTCCATATTTTAGCAGGGTATTCTTTTTTATCACTGCCTATTATAATAAGGTCTAAAAAGCCGTTGCCGTTTTTATCCTTTTTTTCTGACAGTTCTTTTATTAATGCAAATGATGCCATAATAATTTCCTTTCACTGTATAATGTATTTATTATACTATAAATATCTTTTTTATTCAATTATAATGTGAATATTAATTTACGGCAAGGTTAAAAATCTCTGTTATTCTTGACAAAGGCTTTTATCATTGGTATTATAAATCTAATAATGCAAAAGATATTATCTTGTGCTGTAAATGGAGTGAATAATTTGAAGGATATAGATAATCTTTGTTTAAACTGCTTTAATGAACTGACAAGCGGTAATATTTGTGAAAATTGCGGCTATGATAACGATACTCAGCCTGAAATGCTTTATCTTCAGCCGAAAACCATTCTTAATGAACGGTATATTATCGGTGCTGTTTCACATCATGACAGTGATGCCGTTACTTATATGGCTTATGACACACAGCTTGACAATATTGTTGTTGTAAGGGAATTTCTGCCTAAGGGCATAGCGAACCGTCTTGAGGGTAATAACGATATTCATATAAGAGAAAGATACAGAAGCAGTTTTGATAAGTACAAAATTTCTTTTATCAATCTTTGGACTGCAATAATAAAAATGCACAATCTTTCGGCTGTTATAACAACCTATGATGTTTTTGAAGCAAATTCAACAGCCTATGCAGTAATGGAGTATGTTGATTCTATCAGTCTGAGGGAATTTCTGCTCAGAATTCCTGACGGTCATATTACCTGGGAAAAGGCTCAGATTATGTTTATGCCTGTGCTGACTACACTTGAAGCACTTCATTCAAACGGCATAATACACGGCGGTATCTGTCCTGACAATCTAATGCTTTGCCGTGACGGAAAAATCAGATTAAAGGGCTTTTGTATTTCAGAGGCCAATGCCTTTGCATCGGAGCTTGAGTTTAATGTTAATGAGGGTTATACGGCTCTTGAGCAGTATGACAATAACCATAAAATGTGCCCTGCTACTGATATTTATGCTTTTTCAGCCTGTGTGTTCAGAGCATTGGTGGGTCAGAATCCTCCGGATGCTAAATCAAGAGAAATAAATGATAAGCTGATGATTCCGAACAGTATTGCAGAAAATATTCCTACACATATTATTAAGGCGCTTGGGGGCGGTCTGCAGATTTATCCCGAAAGACGTATACAGACAGTAAGCTCTTTCAGGGAATTGCTTAATGCTGCACCATCTGTGCAGGCTGCTGCCGCACAGACAGTTCCGAAAGAAGAGCCTAAGGAAATTTTGCCTGAAAAAGAAGAAAGCTACCAAAGATATCCTTCTGACTATGAACCAGAGGATAAGGGCAGTAAGGGTAAGAAAATAACGATTATTGTTCTGGTTATCTGTATTATTGCCGCTGCTGTTGCAGGTGCAGTTATTCTTACAAGGGGTAACAGTAATAATTCGGATACACCAAGTGAAACGGTTACGCTCGGATCATATGATGTTCCTAATTTTGTTGATGCAGGTTATAACCGCAGTAATGTTGAAAATAACGGTGCATGGAATCAGCAGTTCAAAATTGTTTTTGAGGAAGAGTATTCTAAGGATGCAGCAGAGGGTATCATCTTTAAGCAAAGTGTTAAAGCGGGCGAAACCGTTACTGAGGGCACTGAGATTGTTCTTACCGTAAGTAAGGGGATTGAAACTGCTCCGGTTCCCGATGTGGGCGGGTTGCCGCTTGAGGAGGCTAAGAAAAAGCTTGAGGAAGCAGGCTTTACCGTTTCAACAGTTGAGATTTATAATGATATGGGTTATGCTGTTAATACTGTAAAGCAGAACCATGGTATGGCACCTGCAGGCGGTGAAACTGTCGCTAAGGGGGAAGAGGTTATTCTTCAGGTTTATGGTGAAATTATAACGACTACCGAACCTGAAACAACCGAGCCGACAAGTGAAAATGAATAAAATGAGAACGTCAGACAGCATAACTGTCTGACGTTTTTTTTAGATGCAGTCGATTTTAATTGTTTCTTTTTTCCATGTCGGTAAGGGGTGATTGCAGGTGAATTCTTTTATTGTTATGTTTTCGGCATGTCTTATCCAAAGTGCGTAGGCGGGAAGATTTCTGAATCTCCAGCATTCGGGGTACACTGTGACATATTCGGGAATAAATAATCTTTTGTCAACAGTTTCGGGTATATCGGCATAATTAAGAACTATATTTTCAAGAGTAACATTTTTAACTCTTTTAATTTTATGATTTTGTTTATAGCCTGCAATCATTATAGGCAGTTCAACACCGTCGGCTTTCATATCAGAAATGCAGATGTCTTTGATTTCACTTGCTCCGTCAAAGAGGTGTTTGTCCGTTTCTCCGCCTTTTTTTGCTTTTGCGCCGAATTCAATGGCATTGGCACTTTGCGTGTTTACTTCTGCAGCTCGGTTTCTGTTACCGAGTCTTATGAAAACAGGGCAGGTGCATCTGTCCATAGTAATGTTTTTTATGTTAATGTCTGACAGCTTTGTGCCGTCGCAGGCTTCAAGTGATATTCCTGAAACCGAGCCGGGATATAAATCTGTCATAAACAGCCTGCAATTGTTAATACTTATGTTGCTTATATCATAAGTTGTTTCAGTTCCGACCTTTATCGCATTTGTCCTGCTGATTATTTCACAATCGGTAATCGTTATATTGCTCATAGGGGCAGTGTTGCCAAGCCATATTGCATTTTTTATGACTATTCCGTCATCTGCAGTTGAAATAAAGCAATGGTTAATGCTTATATTACTTGAACCTGCAAGGTCTATGCCGTCGGCATTTGCTGTATTTCTGTTGTTATTGATTACAAAATCCGATATATTAATTTTATTACAGTTTGAAAGCTTGAAGGTCCAGTAGGCACTGTTTTCAATAATAATGTTTTTTACAGTTATATTATTGCAGTTTGTTAATGATACAGGACCGCCGTATTTGCTTTCGTGAGCAAAGCGGAGCTGTGAGCGGTAGTCACGGCGCATTTCTATAACGTCAATATAATCGGCAGGCTTTGTATTGTTGCTTTCGGCAACAGGCTTTCTGCCGAAAAGATGACCGTTTCCGCAGATTTTACCTCCGCCGGTGATTGTGATATTACTGCAGTTTTCTGCATATACAATTGCTCTGTGTTTTTCATAACCCTTGCCGGTTTTGTTTGAAATGATTGATGAATCATCGCTGATAAACAGCGTAACATCCGATTTGAGGACAATTGTTGTTGTTACATAATCACCGCCTGTTATTAAAACAGTTCCGCCGTTTTTTGAGCAGCGTCAATAGCAGCATTGATAAACGGTGCATTGTCTGCTTTGGCAGTATCTGCACCGTAATCATTTATATTATAAATATTTTTTTCGGGTATAGCTTGCTTTTTTATGTAATTCTCAACAGGGTAGTAGGAGGAAAAATCATATTCCCTGACCTCTGTATAAGGGTCCCCCTCAGTGACTCTTAAATCCTTACCAAAAGCAGGGTGTTAAGCTTGTCATATAAATTGCGTTTTTTCTTTGTCATAAAAACTCCTTGGTTTTTATTGCCCAAATATTATACCAAATTTTAGGTGCAATGTAAATACTGTTATTTATTTATAAAATAGTATATAATTAAATTACAGGGAATAGTTTTAATCCCTGATTTCACAGCAAAGGAATGATATTATGATTAACATTGCAGCAAGAGGCTTTGAATTAAAGCAGGGTGCTAAGGACGGTATTGACAAGGAGCTTAAGAGAATTGAAAAAATGCTTCCGGATTCAGCAGCATTTGACGTAACATTAGCTAAGAAAAAGGATGGCTATAAGTGCGATATAACAGTTTTGAATATTGGTTCATTTGTGAAGGGTGAAGCAACGGCAGATCGGATTGAGCCGGCAGTTGATATGGCAGTTGATGACCTGAAGCGTAAGCTGAGAAAGCTAAAAACCTTTCTTGTGGATAAAAAAAGAAAGGGCGGTATTGATGAAATTGCTGTTGCAATGGAGTCATTTGACGAAGAAGTTTCAATGGAGAACTTTGAGCAGTTTGATTCAGGCTCTGTCGAAATAAGAAGAAAGAAAACTATTTCTCCGCAGATGATGACGGACGATGAAGCAATCGTACAGATGGAAATGCTCGGTCACAGCTTTTTCGTTTATCTCGGTATTGACGGTGAAACAAAGATTGTTTACAATCGCCATAAGGGTTATGGATTGTTAATTTGTGAATAAAGAAAAATATGAAACAAGAAGAAATATCGGTAATGATATTTCTTCTCAGCGTGTAGAAAAAGTCAGATTACAAATTCTACACGCTGGCAGATGTTGAGAAATGGAGCTGAATTTTGCATTTTGCGAGGATTACTGTACGATGGTACTGTTTCCGAGCAAAAGGCAGAAAATGCACAAAAGCCTTGCAATTTGTTAAAATTGCAAGGCTTTTAAATTGTTTTGGCGGCAGAAGCAAGCCTCTGTCTTACAATCATATGAAGCAGTAAATTTTTCTGTTCATTCATCTCAGTGCGTGGTTTAGTCCACTTTATCGGCAGACTGAGAAGAAATATCAGTAATGATATTTCTTCTTGTTCGTTTTGAGGAATATGATTGTTACGATTATTGATAGAAAGTCAGCAGCAACTATTGACATCCATATACCGTCAAGCTGCCATATCAGCGGAAAAATAAGAACTGCTGCAACCTGAAATACCAATGTTCTCATAAATGAAATCAATGCAGAAATAAGACCATTGTTAAGCGCTGTGAAAAAGGATGAGCCGAAAATAGCAAAGCCGGAAAACAGAAATGAAAAAGAGAATATTGAAAACGCATGGACAGTCATATTCAACAGCCCTTCATCATAACCGACAAAAACATTTGACAGCGGTTTGGACAGTGCAAAGGCGGCGGCAAACATAATGACAGCAAAGCATCCTGTCAGAATAAGGCTTTTTCTGAGCAGGCTTTTCATCTCCTTGTGATTTTGTGCACCGTAATTGTAACCTATGATAGGTGCTGCTCCGACTGAATAGCCAATATAAACTGCCTGGAATACGAGGCTGACATACATCAGTACACCGTATGCAGCAACACCATCCTCTCCTGCATATTTAAGAAGCTGTGCATTATAAAGCATACTGACAAGTGACGTTGAGATATTACTCATAAGCTCAGATGCACCATTAGTACAGGTTTTAATTAGCGCCCGTATATCAAATTTTGTTTTCCCGAGTCTTAGAAGACTGCTGTTTGGGAAAGCAAAATATATCACCGGAATAAGACCGCCAACCAATTGGCTGATTGCTGTTGCCGCCGCTGCACCCTCCAGCCCCCATTTGAATACTGCAACAAATAAGGCGTCAAGCACCATATTGGTCAGTCCTGCCGCAATTGTTACATAGAGTCCGAGTGTCGGCTTACCTGCTGTGACAAAAAGACATTGAAACTCAAATTGAAGAATGTATGCAGGAATAGCAATTAAAATAATGCGTGCATAGGTGACGCTGTCTGTTAATACTTGACCCTCAGCACCAAGCATTGAAGCAATGGGCTTTATGAAAATAAGGCCGAGAACAGCCAGCAGAATTCCGCAGGCAATTGAACAGTAGACTATCAGGGAAAATAATTTTTTTGCTTTTTCTCTGCTTCCCTCGCCCATTGTTTTTGATATCAGTGCTCCGCCTCCTGTGCCGAACATAAATCCACAGGAGCCGAGTATTATAAGATAAGGCATAATGAAATTTATTGCTGTAAATGGTGTTTTGCCTGCGTAGTTTGATACAAAAAATCCATCAACAACACCATAAATCGATGTGAATATAAGCATAATAATTGATGGCATTGTAAAGCGTATCAGCTTTTTAAAATTAAAGCTGTCTGATATTTGAATTCTCATTTTCCCTCCATTAAAATTCTTCTGATTTTTTCTTAAGCCCAATTAAATAAAGCTCGGTGAGCTCAAGATATTTTTCAACATCCGTTTCCGACCATGATGATAAAATCTCATTTTCCGCAGAGATTAATTTAACTGCGGTGTTTTCGGCTAAGCTTTTTCCTTTTTCTGTCAGACAGACATTTTTGCTTTTGCCGCCGATTTGTTCAAGATATACGATATCATCAGCCTCAAGCTTTCGCAGTGATGAGTTTATTGTCTGTTTGCTTATGCCTGAGATATGGCATATTTCATTCAGAGGGCAGCTTTCACCATTGTTGCATATGGTGTAAAGAATAGACAGTGCACTGTCGGACAAGCCTAATTTTAATGATATTTCATGATATAAAGCTTCTGTTTCACTAATCAGATGATTAAAGCGTTTCATTTCTTTCGATGCATAGATTTTCATAAGATACCTCCAATAGTATGAAATCGTACTTAATAAGGGCATTATAGTATGAAATCATACTAAAGTCAATAGGCTATTGTAAAAAAATAAACGGCAGTGAAGTACTGCCGTTTTAGCGTTAATTCTGTTATATCATTCTGCTTTGAATATACGCGTCAACAATTTCAAAAGCCTTTTCTATGCCGATTTTTGAAGTGTTAATTGTTAATTCATAATATCGTGAGTCGCCCCATTTTTCCTTGGAATAATGATTATGGTACTGCTTTCTTTTTTTATTGTTTTTCACAATCATTGCCTCAGCTTCTTTGCGTGTTACGCCAAACAGGGATGATATTCTTTTTGCCTTTGCCTCCATATCACCGGTAACAAATATACTGATAAGATTAGGATTATCTCTTAAAACGGAATTTGCACAGCGACCTACTACAACAAAGCTTTCACCCGACGCTGCCTTTTCTCTTAAAAAGTCAAACTGCATATTGGCAATGGCATCCTCAGGTGAGCTGCTGTGACCGTCAACGGTTCGTGAGAACAATCTGTTTTTCATTTTTTCGTCATATTTTTTCAGATCATTAAGGTCGAGCTCTTTCTCTTTGGCAATGTATTCAATCATATGACTGTCATAAACAGGGAGGCTGTATTTTTCAGCCAGCTTATCGGCAATATAGTGACCATTTGCTCCATATTCTCTGCCTATTGAAATAATCATTTGCTTATTCATGGTATGCCCTCCTTAAAAGTATCTGAATTTAATAACGACCATGGCTATTAATATAACAATAATTGTTGCAGGAACTGCGGTTTTGCAGTATTTTCCCCAACTTACCGGATGACCTGCCTTTGCCGCAACTGATGTTCCCACAACATTAGCCGATGCACCGATTGGCGTTGCACTGCCGCCGATATCTGTTCCGATTGCAAGACCCCAGGCAAGCACACCTAAATCTGCACCGGATGTTGCAGCGAGAGTTTTGATAACAGGCACCATTGTAGCTGCAAAGGGAATATTGTCAACAATTGCACTGGCAACGGCAGAAATCCAGAGGATAACGAATACCATAATAAGAATATTTCCTCCGCAGATTTTTCCGATAAACTCGGCAATCATTTCAAGTACGCCTGTCTGCTCCAGACCGCCTACTACAATAAACAGTCCGATGAAAAACAGCAGTGTTTTATAATCAACCCTTTTTAAAATGTATCCGATATTTTTGTGTGAAGTAAGTAGTGTTATGACTGCAATTGCCACACCGATAAATGCAACTGTAAGTCCTGTCTGAGCATGGGTTACAAGAAGAATGACTGCTATAACAAATATAACAGTGCTGACAATAAAATCCTTTTTGTTTTCAATTGCGTCACTCGGGTCAGGATACGTTGAAGGGTCAACGGAATTACTGCTGTTTGCTGTAAGCTCCTTTTTGAATGAAAAATAGAAAAATGCCACAATAACAGCAAGTGCAAGAACGGCTATAATGCCTGTGTTTGTCAAGAAGTCTGCAAAGCTGTAGCCCAGTGCTGTTCCTATTATGATATTCGGAGGGTCACCGCACATTGTTGCTGAGCCGCCGAGATTCGCACAGAAAATTTCTGCCAGTACCATCGGCACAGGGTTAAATTTCAAAAGCTGTGAAAGCTCAACCGTAACGGCAGCCAAGAACAGTATAACCGTTATGCTGTCGATGAACATTGCAAGGAATGCACTCATTATCATAAATGTAACGAGTATGGGCATAACCTTGTATTTTACAGCCTTGGCAATCGTAAGACAAAGCCAGCGGAAAAAGCCGGCCTTAGCCATGCCTTCAACCATTACCATCATACCGGCGATAAAAATTATTGTTGCCCAGTTAATTCCTGCTGAGCTTTCCTCAGCCTGACCATGCACCAGCCAGAAATCCGTGCTGAAAATGCTTTTTATATTGAGTGTTTCCATAATTGCATCGGGACTTTTCATACAAATTCCGAATACAATTACAATTGTTGCCAGTCCGCATCCAAGTGTAACCCATTGACGCGGAATTTTGTCCATAATAATCAGTGCAAACATAATCACAAAAATTACTACGGCAATGATTTGTGCAGCCATATCTGTATCCTCATTTCTTTCTTTTTTTATATTATATAATAATTATTTTATCTTTTCAATCTCCCTGATAAACCTGTCAACAGCTTTTGAATGTATCTGATATTTTTTCCAGACCAATTTAATGTCAATTGTTGTGTCAGGATAAAGAGGGATAAATTTAAGATTGCTGTCTGCTGTATTAATAAGCTTATCAAGCGTCAGAACATAACCGAGGTTTTCCTCAGCCATTAATGATGCATTATATGCTAAATTGTATGTTGCAACTATATTCAACTTGTCTGTTTTGTCGTTAAACCATTTGTTTATTTCTTTTTTATTAAGTGCCTGTCGTGAAATGATTAGGGGCTTATCTGCAAGGTCGTCAACAGTGATAAATTCTTTTTCAGCAAGCTCGCTGTCACTGCGCATAAGTACACCCCAGGTGTCATATACAGGCAGATTTATATAATTGTATTTTGATGTATCAATACTGCCGAGAATAAGGGCAAGATCAACAAGCCCCTTGTCAAGCTTATAAAGTACATCTATACCATCGCCGCTTTCTATATGCAGATGAAGATTAGGATGACCGGCAATAAGATTTTTAAAGCATTTCGCAAGAATACGCACAGCATCTGTTTCGCCGGCACCGACATATATGTCGCCTGAAATCTGTTCGTTGTTGTTATTGATTTCATTTTCTGTTTTTCGCACTAAATCAAGTATTTCTTCTGCACGTTTTCTCAAAATCATACCGTCATCAGTCAATGATAATTTTTTGCTGCTTCGGATAAAGAGCTGTTTACCAAGCTCTTCCTCAAGGTCTTTAAGCTGTCTTGACAGTGTGGGCTGTGTTAAATGAAGTGAGTCGGCTGCTTTTGAAAAGCTCTGCTCTCTTGCCACTGCCAAAAAATATTCAAGTACTCTGATTTCCATAAAATCACCGATTTGAGCATAGCAAATTTTGTTATGCCTGTCAAGCATAATGTTGTATTCGGTATAAGTATTTGTAATTTGGAAATCTGCCAACTATAATGATATTGAGGAAAGCAGTGATTATATGAGTGATTATTTGAATGATGAAAGAGCAGTCAGGCAAAATCTTATGGATGCAGGCTGTAGTAAAAAGGACGTTGACGAGCTTATGGAAAAGTTTAAAAAAGGTGAATTAAAGCTTTGTATGAAAAAGCTTGCTGATCACCGCGGCAATCTTCTTGATAATCTGCACAGGCACCAGAAATGCATAGACTGCCTTGATTATCTGGTTTACAAAATTGAAAAAGAGAGTGGGGACTGATATGGAATTTATTGAAAATAAAATCTTTGATGATGAAAGAGCACTGTATGGCAGCAGGGATTTGACAGTCAGCAAATGTTCATTTGACGGTCCTGCTGACGGCGAAAGTGCATTTAAGGAATGTAAAAACATAACGGCTGAAAGCTGTTTTTTTAATCTGCGTTATCCTTTCTGGCATGACAGTACAGTGAAAATTGAAAACAGTGAAATGACAGCACTTTGCCGTGCGGCACTTTGGTATTCGGATAATATTGAAATTGAAAATACCAAGCTTCACGGAATTAAGGCACTCAGAGAATGTGAAAATATAAAGCTGGTTGACTGTGATATTATATCATCTGAGTTTGGCTGGTTTGCAAGAAATATTGTTATGAATGACTGTACCGCAAAAAGTGAGTATTTTCTTTTCAAAGCAGAAAATGTTATGTTTAATAATGTTGATTTCAGCGGTAAATATTCATTTCAGTATGTTCAAAAAGCTATTTTTGAAAATTGTACTTTTGATACAAAAGATGCGTTCTGGCATGCAAAGGATGTTGTTGTAAGGGACAGTGTTATAAAGGGTGAATATCTTGCTTGGTATTGTGAAAATGTAACATTTGAAAACTGTAAAATAATCGGTACGCAGCCTCTTTGCTATTGCAAAAATCTAAGGCTTATAAACTGTGAAATGATTGATGCTGATTTGTGCTTTGAAAAATCAGATGTTCAGGCTACAATTGTCACCCCTGTAATCAGTATTAAAAATCCTTACTGCGGTCATATAGAATTGCCTTGTGCAGGTGAAATTATTATAAACGACAAAAATGCAGCGGCAGTTATTTGTGAAAAAAACAAATGTAAATGCTGTTGTGCTTAGAATAAGTAAATAACGAAAGGATGAAGAACTATGGTTAAACAGACTGCAGGCAGAGATGCCTTAGGTGAATTTGCACCGAAGTTTGCACAGCTTAATGACGACGTGCTGTTCGGTGAGGTGTGGTCAAGAGAGGATAAATTATCTTTAAGGGACAGATCTCTTGTTACCATATGTGTTTTTATGGGCAAGGGGATGGTTGACAGCTCGTTGAAATATCATTTGATTTCAGCAAAAAATAATGGAATTACAAAAGAAGAAATGGCTGAAATCATAACACATGCTGCTTTTTATGCAGGTTGGCCCAATGCGTGGGCAGTATTCAATATGGCAAAGGAGGTTTACGGTGAAGATGAATGCAGTGAAAAGCATGGCGGAATGTTTGGAATAGGTGAGCCGAATACCGCTTTTTCACAGTATTTTATCGGTAATTCATATTTAAAACCGCTTACAAATCCTGCTGAGGATAATCTGTTTCTTGCAAATGTTACCTTTGAGCCGGGATGCAGAAATAACTGGCACATTCATAAGTCTGAAAAAGGCGGAGGTCAGATCTTAGTTTGCGTTGAGGGTAAGGGCTGGTATCAGGAATACGGAAAAGAGGCACGTTCGTTAAAAGAAGGGGATGTTGTGGTTATTCCGCCGAATGTTAAGCACTGGCATGGTGCTGTGCGTGATTGCTGGTTCAGTCACATAGCAATTGAAGTGCCGGGTTCAAACACTTCTAATGAATGGTGTGAGCCTGTGAACGATGAAGAATATAACAATTTATAAGAAAGGGTTAGGGGAATGATGAAAAAAGAATTGGAGTTAGTACAGGACTGGGATAAGACCTTTGCGAAAAGTGATAAGGTTAACCACAGAAAGGTAATTTTTCATAACAGATATGGTATCACACTTGCTGCTGATTTATATGAGCCGAAAAATTATGCGGGAAAGCTGCCTGCTATAGCAGTGTGCGGTCCTTTCGGTGCTGTTAAGGAGCAGTGTTCGGGTCTGTATGCACAGACAATGGCTGAAATGGGCTTTTTAACAATTGCTTTTGATCCATCCTTTACGGGTGAAAGCGGCGGACAGCCAAGATATACAGCCTCACCGGATATTAACACAGAGGATTTTCAGGCTGCCGTTGATTTTTTGTCGGTTCAGGACAATGTTGATTCTGAAAAAATCGGTATCATCGGTATATGCGGCTGGGGCGGAATGGCAATTAATGCTGCTGCACTTGATACAAGGATAAAGGCAACGGTTGCATCAACAATGTATGATATGAGCAGAGTGAATGCAAAGGGTTATTTTGACAGTGAGGACAGCGAAGAAGCCAGATATGAAAAGAAAAAAGCCCTCAATAGGCAGAGAACAGAGGATTATAAGACTTCTGCATATGCAGCAGGCGGCGGTGTTGTTGACCCGCTCCCGGATGATGCACCATTTTTTGTTAAGGATTATTATGATTATTATAAAACTGAAAGAGGTTATCATAAGCGCTCGCTTAATTCAAATAACGGCTGGAATGTAACAGGAACGATGTCTTTTATGAATATGCCGATTTTGCATTACAGCAGTGAAATCAGAAGTGCAGTATTGCTTGTTCACGGAGAAAAGGCACATTCCTGTTATTTCAGCAGGGATGCTTATAAAAATCTTAAGGGTGATAATAAGGAGTTAATGCTTATATCTGATGCGGTTCATACGGATTTGTATGATAAAACAGAGGTTATTCCTTTTGATAAAATCAAAGAGTTTTTCGACAAAAATATGTAAAAGCGTCTAAGCAGGGAGAATTTTCCCTGCTTAAATTTTTTTGTTGTGGTAATTGGCTTTTTATTATGCTATACTATTTATACTTAATACTTATTTGAAGGGGTAAAAAAATGAAATACAGCGTACACAGAAACCTGCACACTGATTTTAGCATTTATGAAGAGAATAAGCTTGAGGAGAGAAGCTATTTTATTCCGTTCTCATCAGTAAAAAAGCTTGCAAAGACTGACTATAAAAACGAACGATATAAGTCGGACCGAGTAACAATGCTCAGCGGAGAATGGGACTTTGCATATTACGAAAAATTAAGCTATGTTCCCGAAATCCTTGATACAGATAATATGGGCTTTGATAAAGTAACTGTTCCATGCACATGGCAGAGAACCGGCTATGATCAGATAGCATATATTAATACCCGTTATCCTTTTCCTAAAAAGCCGCCGCATATCCCTGCAGATGTGGCTGTCGGTATTTACAGAAAAACTGTTGATATTAAAAATTCATCAAACCGCCGCACACTTTCATTTTTAGGTGTTGCAGGTGCGGTTGCTGTTTATGTTAACGGTGATTATGTGGGCTACAGTGAGGGCTCGCATAATACGGCGGAATTTGATATTACCGCATTTTTAAATAACGGTAAAAATGAAATTGTTGCTGTTAACTACAAGTGGAGCAACGGCTCTTATCTTGAATGTCAGGATATGTTCCGTGAAAACGGTATCTTCCGTGATGTATTTATTACAGAATTCGCAGGCAGCTATATAAATGATTTTACACTGCGTTCTTCAAAAAACAGCGACGGCACATATAATCTTGATATTTCTGTTGATGGCTGCTTTGAGAAAAATACAAAAATTGAAATAACATCAGCGGAAAAAGAGCCTGTAATCAGTACTGAGCTTTTGCCTGAAAAGGGTGTCAGCCTTTTAAACCTTACAGTGGATGAGTGGACTGCTGAAACACCAAATCTCTATGAATTAACAATCGTTCTTTATAAGGATGATAAAGAAATCGAAGCAATAAGAACATATTATGGTTTTAAGGATGTTGAAATAAAGGGCGAGGTATTCCTGTTCAATGGCAAGGCAATCAAGTTCAAGGGTGTAAATCACCATGATACGCATATGACAAAGGGCTATGCTATGAGTCTTGAGGATATGGAGCTTGATATTCAGCTTATGAAGGCATATAACTGCAATGCAGTAAGAACCTCCCACTATCCTCCTGATCCTGCATTTTTAACAATGTGTGATATGTACGGTCTTTATGTAGTCGATGAGGCTGATATTGAAACCCACGGCTTCTATGCAGTGCCGCATACAACCTATAATCCCAACAGATTAAGCAACGATACAAGCTGGACCATGCATTATCTTGACAGAGTTAAGAGAATGTACGGCAGAGATAAGAATCATCCAAGTATTACAATGTGGAGTCTTGGCAATGAGTCAGGCGGCTACAAGTGTCAGGATGTATGCTATGAATATTTAAAGAATGCGAACCCTGAAATTCCTGTTCACTATGAGGGTGTTATCCGCAGCAAGCGCTGGGCTTATGATGTGGTTTCTCATATGTACGGCACACCTGATTTAATGAGAAAAATACTCAATGGTACAGCAGGAAATAAATATAAAGGCAAGCCGTTCTTCCAGTGTGAATATGCTCACGCAATGGGTAACGGACCGGGCGGACTTGAGGAGTATATGCAGCTTTTCTATTCGTCAGACCAATTTATGGGCGGATGCATCTGGGAATGGGCAGACCATAGTGTTTATGATGAAAATGCAAAATACAAGTGGACCTACGGCGGTGACCATAACGAGCCTATCCACGATGGCAATTTCTGTGTTGACGGTCTTTTCTATCCGGACAGAAAGCCGTCCAGCGGTGCCCTTGAAATGAAGGTATGCTACAGACCGATAAGAGCAAAACAGATTAGCGGTAATATCTTTGAGCTTTGGAATACAAGAAACTTTACGGACAGCTCTGACATCAAAGTTGATTTCACTGTTTTGGTTGACGGTAAGAGCAAAGAACTTGGTACTGTATCAAGCGTTATTCCTGCCGGTGCTAAGAAAAAGGTACAGATTAATTCAACCCATTTCAATCAGACAGATAAAGATGTTTTCGTAAACTTTGTTTATACAGATAAAAACAGCGGTGATGAGATTGCAGCAGAGCAGATTATTGTTTCACAGGCGGAGCTTAAGAGGGCTGATAATCAATCAAAGCCTGCTGATATATCTGTTAAAGGTAATATTATTAATGTAAGCTTTGATAACGGCAGTGCCGTGTTTGATAAGAACAGGGGACTTATCAGCTATGCGAAAAACGGTGCCGAATATCTTAAATCAAACCCCATTGATAAGGCTAACGGCTTTGTGCCGCATATTTACAGAGGCAGGCTTGATAATGACCAGTATATGGTGATATTCTGGAAGATAATCGGTCTTGACTGCTCACACACAAGGCTTGTTTCCTGTGAGGTCAAGAGTAAGGATAATATCAGATATATAAGCACTGTATATGATTTTGTTACAAGAGGTGTATTTGTTCTTGCAAGAGCAAATGTTGATTACTGCTTTGATAAAAACGGAAAAATGACAATCAGTACATCTCTTAAAAAAGTTTGTCCGCTGACAGCTCAGCTTCCGAGATTTGGTGTTCATACAGAACTTAAGAAGGAGCTTGAAAAGGTTAAATACTATGGCAGAGGTCCGATTGAAAACTATTCGGATTTCAAGGAGCATGCACCTGTCGGTATTTATGAAACTACTGTAACAGATATGGCACACAAGTATATCAAGCCGCAGGATTCAGGCAACAGGGGAGATGTACGATACAGTGTGCTCACAAATGAAACCGGCACAGGCTTAAGATTCACGGCACTTGAAAGATATATTAATTTCAATGCAAATCACTTTACACTCGAACAGCTTAAGAAGGCGAAACACATTGAGGATTTGCCTGATGTGGATACAACCTTTGTTGCTGTTGACGGCTTTGTAAGGGGCACAGGCTCAGGAAGCTGCGGTCCTATTCCGTCAAAGGAGCATATGATTGCGTTTGGTTATTTAAAACCGCTTAATTTCTCGTTTGAGGTTGAAGCTGTTGAGAATGCGTAACGCTATATAATCAGTTAAAATCACGGGCATTTTGTCCGTGATTTTTTATGAAAAATTCTAAAGTCAGAAAAAGTCAAAAAAATCATTGACTTTTTCTGACCTTTGTGCTATTATAACAACAGAAGGTCAAAGAAAGTCAAAGACAAACGACAGAAATGACCTTTGACCATAAAAAGGAAGTGATTGGAAAATGAAGCTCAGTGACGTTATTGCTGATATGATACTTGAAATGTTTGATGACGAAACACCTACCGTTCAGATTCAGCGTAATGATTTAGCGGCACAGCTTGGCTGCGTGCCAAGTCAGATTAATTATGTTATTACATCCCGTTTTACACCTGAACAGGGTTACAGGATTGAGTCAAGGCGCGGCGGCGGCGGTTGCATTATGATTACCCGTGCAACAAAGGATAATGCAATTCTTTCGCTGATTAATTCAATAGGCAGTGAAATTGATGAAAAAAATGCCAAAAATCATATTTACAATCTCAATTATCAAAGTCTTTTAAGTGACAAGGCGGGGCAGATGATGCTTGCCGTTATCAGTGATAATAATTTTAAAGGATTGCCTGAAAATATAAAAAATAAAATCAGGGCAAACCAGTTAAAGCAAATGTTAGTAACATATTTTAGTTAATATAAGGAGTGATTTTTATGTTATGTCAGCATTGTAACAAAAATGAAGCAACAACACATATTAAAAGAAGTATTAATGGTCAGAGGGAGGAAATGCACCTTTGCAGTGCATGTGCAGCAGAGCTTGGTGTAATGGAGGAATTCAGAATGCCTTCAATCAATGAATTTTTCGGGGACAGCTTTCTCGGCAATTTCCTTGGTTCAGGTGTTGCGGCAATGAATTCGCTTGCAGGTGTTGACAGGTGCAAAACCTGTGGTTCATCCTTTAACGATATAGTTAAAAGCGGACGCATCGGCTGCAGTGACTGTTATGAAAGATTCAGTGATAAGCTGGAGCCTTCAATAAAAAAAATACACGGCAAAACAAAGCATATCGGTAAATTTGTCACCTATGAGGAAGCTGTTAATCAGTCCGTGAAGGATGAAAAGCCGAATGAGCTTGAAGCACTTAAGCATCAGCTTGATGCGGCGATAAAGGAGCAGCGTTTTGAAGATGCGGCAGTTTTAAGGGACAAGATAAAAGAAATGACGGAGGGCAAAAATGAATAACTGGTACAGCATAAGCGGTGAAGGCTCAGATGTATGCCTTGCTTCAAAAATAAGGCTTTCAAGAAATATTAGCTCACTCCCATTTCCTGTAAGAATGAGCGATGAGGTCAGAAAAACAGTTTGCAAAAAGGTTTTTGCCTGTGTGCAAAATTCTAAGCTTGCAGGCGAATTTGATTTGATGGAGCTTGATAAGCTTAACAATATTCAGAAAATTTCATTGGTTGAAAAGGGCATAATCAGCAGCCAGATGGCGGCGCAGGAAAGCTATGGTGCAGTTCTCGTTTCAAAGGATAAAAGCATATCTGTTATGCTTTGCGAGGAGGACCATATCTGCATAACCGTTATGAGCGGATGCGATAATATTGATGAAGCCTTTAGAAAGGCAAATGAGCTTGATGACATCTTTGTTAAAAATATGCATATTGCTTTTGACAGTCGTTTGGGCTTTTTGACATCCAATCCGATGAAACTTGGCACAGGTATGACTGCAGCGTATATGCTTCATCTGCCGGGTATATGTGAAAAGCAAATGCTTTCAACCCTCAGAAATATGGTGTCAAAGCTTGGCTTTTCAATCAGGTCTGTTTTTGAAAAGGGATGTTTTTATGAGATTTCAAATGATATCAGTCTTGGTATAACTGAGCAGAGTGCAATTGAAAACCTCAGAGCAATTTATCAGCAGATTGCCAAGCAGGAAAAGGTCTGCCGTCAGGATTTAATCGACTATGGCAATTATGAGGATAAAATTTTCAGAGCTATGGGCACACTGAAAATGGCAAGACAGCTAAGCGCAGAAGAATTCTTCAGCCTGGTTTCTTTGGTAAGATTAGGTATTGCAATGAATATATTTGACAATAATGAAGGTGTGAGCTTTGAAAAAATCGGCGAAATGCTTTATTCTCTCGGTACAGCATCCATTATTGCTGATACCAAGGATGACAGCTTCACCGCTGATGAAGCCAATAAGCTTCGTGCCGGTTATATTAGAAAAATTCTTGAATAGGGATAAGTAATTCGTTTTAGTTATCCCTTTGTGGAGGTGTAACTATGTACAGATTTAATTATTTTACACAGAAAGCCAGCGAGGTACTTAACCTTGCAATTAAGGCAGCAGAAAATTTAGGACATAATTATGTAGGCAGTGAGCATATACTGCTTGCTCTTGTTAAAGAGGAGGCAGGTGTTGCCTATTCAGTTCTTGACGGCAAGGGTGTTACTGCTGAGGATATAGAAAAATTTATAAAGAATAATATCGGTGCGGGGAATCCGACAAGACTGACCCCTGATGATTTTACACCAAGGAGCAAAAGAATACTTGACGTTGCTTTCCAGATAGCAAGAAGTATGCTTCATTCCTTTGTTGATACAGAGCATCTGCTGCTGGCGCTGCTCAGGGAGGATGACTCTTATGCTGTAAGATTTCTGAATTCTGCAGGCATTGACGAGAATCAGCTTTTTGAGCAGGTGGTTTCCTCTGTGAGCAGAGGAACGTCCGCTAATACCGAAGTCGGTCGCAGAGGGCGCAATGCAAAGTCAAAAACGCCCACGCTTGATGAATTCGGCAAGGATTTGACAGCACTTGCCAAGGAGGGTAAGATTGACCCTGTCATCGGCAGAGCAGAGGAAATAGAGCGTGTTATTCAGATTTTGTCAAGACGAACAAAAAATAATCCTTGTCTTATCGGTGAGCCGGGTGTAGGTAAAACTGCAATTGCAGAGGGACTTGCTCTCAAAATCGTAAGAGGTGAGGTTCCTGAGCTTTTAGCAGATAAAAAGCTTGTGGCACTTGATCTGACCTCCATGGTTGCCGGTACGAAATACCGCGGTGATTTTGAGGAAAGAATAAAAAAAGCGATGGATGAGGTATCCAATGCAAAGGATGTTATTCTGTTTATTGATGAGGTGCACACGATTATGGGTGCAGGTGCGGCTGAGGGTGCAACCGATGCAGCCAATATTTTAAAGCCGTCACTTGCACGAGGTGAAATTCAGGTTATCGGTGCAACTACGATTGATGAATACAGAAAGAACATTGAAAAGGATGCAGCTCTTGAAAGAAGGTTTCAGCCTGTTACAGTCGGTGAGCCTACCGAGGAGGAAACTGTTGAAATTCTTAAGGGTATTCGTGATAAATATGAGGCACACCACAAGGTTAAAATCAGCGACAGTGCAATAAATGATGCGGTCAAGCTGTCATCACGCTATATTGCCGACAGATTTTTGCCTGATAAGGCAATTGATTTGATTGATGAGGCTGCCTCACGCGTAAGACTGAAAGCCTATACTGTTCCTGATAATTTAAAGGAAATGGAAAAGGAACTTGTGTCACTGGAGGAGGAAAAGGCTTCTGCTGTGCGTGCACAGAATTATGAGCAGGCGGCAGAAATCCGTGACCGGGAAAAGAGCCTTAAAACCTTGCTTGATGAGGAAAAGGAAAAGTGGAAAAATCTTTCCTCTCATCAGGTTAAGGAAATTACAACTGAGGATATTGCAAAGGTTGTTTCATCCTGGACAGGAATTCCTGCGGTGCAGATTACTAAGGAGGAAAGTGAAAGACTTCTGAGCCTTGAAAAAATCCTCCATGAAAGAATTGTGGGACAGGATAAGGCTGTTTCAGGTGTTGCAAGAGCTATCCGCAGAGGCAGAGCAGGACTTAAAAATCTTAAAAGACCTATCGGCTCCTTTATTTTTCTTGGTCCTACCGGTGTAGGTAAAACCGAGCTTTGCAAAACACTTGCTGAAACGATGTTCGGTGATGAGGATGCAATTATTAAGCTCGATATGAGTGAATATATGGAAAAGCATACAGTATCAAAGCTTATCGGCTCACCTCCGGGCTATGTGGGCTTTGATGAGGGCGGACAGCTTACTGAAAAAATCAGAAGAAAGCCATATTCAGTTGTTCTGTTTGATGAAATTGAAAAGGCACATACTGATGTTTTCAATATGCTTTTGCAGATACTTGAGGAAGGTGTTCTCACTGATTCACAGGGCAGAAAGGTCAGCTTTAAAAATGCTGTTATCATTATGACGTCAAATGTCGGTGCAGAAAAAATTACGGACCCGAAAACCGCTCTTGGATTTGGCGGCAGCAGTGACAATGCAAAGAATATTGAGCAGCTTGTAATGAATGATTTAAAGAAAACCTTCAAGCCTGAATTTTTAAACAGAATTGATGAAATTATTGTATTCAATCAGCTTGAAAAGGATGATATCAAGGAAATTGCCTGCCGTATGCTCACTTCACTTCAAAAACAGCTTAAAGAGCTTGGTACTGATATAGAATTTACCGATGCGGCAATTGATGCAATTGCTGATGCAGGCTTTGATAAGGTTTATGGTGCAAGACCCTTGCGAAGAGCAATTCAAACTAAGATTGAGGATAAGCTCAGTGAGCTTATTCTTGAAAACAAGCTTGGTGAAAAATGCACTGCTGATTATCAGAACGGCGAGTTTGTATTTATATAAAAAAGAATGTGAAGATGCTAAAACATCTTCACATTCTTTTATATCCATTTTTTCTTTTTAAACCAGAGTATAAGCGCAGCTATTATTAATATGCTCAACACGATTACAAATGGATAGCCGTATTTCCAGCTCAGTTCAGGCATAAAATTAAAATTCATACCATACCAGCCGACTATAACTGTCAGCGGAAAAAAGATTGTAGTAACTAAGGTGAAAAATTTCATTGTTTCATTTAACCGCATATTGAGAGAAGCCTGGTAAGCATCCCACAGGTGAACAACACTGTCAGTCAGTATGTCAACATTGTCCTTCAGTCTGTTGACCTTGTCGATAAAAAGACCGAGCCTTTTTATGCTTTCATCAAATATTTCATTTTCGTTTTCAGTCAATATTTGTGATATGTCAATAAGCCGTTCATAGTATCCCCGCAGTGATAGAATACTTCTTTTTATTTCGAGCAGCTTGATATTAAAGTTGTTGTCAACCTTGTTGTTGATGACATCCTCCTCAAGCTGTGCGATGCTGCTTCTTATCATATCAAGCCGGCTGTCATCAATCAGCACAAGACTTTCAAAAAATGAGGTGATTATTCTTTCTACGCCTGCATTTTCAACACAAAGACCTGATGTTGTTTTTATAAATAAATCTCTGTTGAAAAATTCATTGTCACTGATGTTAACAATAAGAAAGGTATTTTTAAATATAAATATACCTGCTGAGTTTATTAAATCCTTTTCGCAGGGGATTGCCAGTTTTATGAAATAGCAGTGATTGTAAATATCAAGATTTGTCGCTAAAGGGCTGACCTGCTCACGGCACATTTCAACTGCCTGCAAGGGAAGATTAAAATGTTTCTGTACTTTTTCAAGCTCGTTAATGCTGATATAACCGAGAACCGGTGTATTGTCCTTTAAATCGGAATAATCAACACTTGTTACATCGTCGTCAAACTGGTAAAACATAAAACCACCTGTTTTATTATTTTAAACAGGCGGCTTTTTATTCTATATTTTATTTGCTATTAGTGCAATCCCGTTATCAACAAGATCAATTACACCGTATGCTCCTGTAAAAGCAGTGCCCGGATTCATAATGTAAAGACCGTTATCATAATTGGTAAACTGCTTGTGGGTATGACCGTAAAGGCAGATATCTGCACCGATTTTTCTGCAGTATTCTATGATTTCTTCATTACCGTGCTTGACATGAAAAATATGACCGTGAGTGAAAAATATTTTTTTGCCGTTTAAATTAATTAAATCACTTGTCGTATGTGATGAATACCGGTCATTATTACCGGCTACCCTTTTATATTTAATATCAGGGTAAGCCATTAAAACCTCATCAAAATCATTGTCAACGTCACCAAGAAAAATAAATAAATCAGTATTGTCCCTGTGTCTTTCAATGATGTCAAGCAAGGTTCCGACTGCACCATGTGAATCACTCATAATAACAATTCGCATTCATAAATCACCTTTTTATTTCATAGATTATATTAGATTATACAATAAAGAGGGGATTATTTCAATGAATAATGATGAACTCAGCAGGCTTATGAAGCAGGCACAAAACAAAACAGGAATTGATATTAACAAAATGAAGGAAGCAAGCGACAAAGGACAGCTTGATGATTTTGTTAATAAAAACCTATCATCACAAGCAACAGCTCAGCTAAAAAATGTACTCAGCAACAAGGAGGCATGTGAAAAGCTTTTGTCTACACCGCAGGCTAAGGAGCTGATGAAAAAATTAATGGAAGGCAAGTAATATGGATAATTTAAACGATATAATAAACAGCCTTAGTGCGGATGATATAAATATGCTGAAGGGGGTTGCCTCATCTATTCTCGGCGACAGCGGAGAATCTGAGTCGCAGCAGCCTCAGCAAAATAATGCTAAGCAGCAGAGTCCACCGCAGCAAAGCGGTGTTCCTGCTCTGGCAGGACTTGGTTTTGACGGCATAGATTTTGATATGATAATGAAGGCAAAAACCATATTTGAAAAGATGAATAATACAAGCAATAAAAATGTTGATTTGATTATGGCACTTAAGCCACATCTCAGTCCTGAAACCCAGAACAAAGCGGATCAGGCTTTGAGAATACTAAAGCTGTTTGAGGTGCTGCCATTGCTAAGGGAGCTGTTTTAATGCCGCAGTTTAGTGAAAATGATATTAATGAGGCAAAAAGGCGAGTGTGGGAGATGCGAAACCGTGCCTCGCATTTTGTTGATGACAGGCAGGAAGCTCCGCCTAAGGCTGAAAAAAAACAGCAAAAGCCGCCGCCCAAGCAGTCTGAACCGCTGAAGCCTGACCAGGAAAAGGAGGATTTGCCACAGGACAAATCCTTTTTTGTTATTCTTGCTATGCTTATGCTTTTGTCAAAGGAAGGGGCAGATAATACATTAATTTTAGCACTTTTATATTTATTGCTTTAAATTTGGTAAATAATATGATATAGTATTAATGACAATTTTTTGGAGGAATTTTAATTTGGATTTTGTTGAAAAAACTATTTCCGATGGCATCAGCTTTGTTAATGTCAGTGCCAATCGGTTTAAAACAAATGAAATTGCAATTTCACTGGCATTGCCGCTGAAAAAGGAAACGGCTTCAGCTAATGCACTTTTTATTAATTTGCTGTCAAGGAGAAGTGCAGAATATACAAATCAGACAGAGCTTAACAGAAAGCTTGCAAATCTTTATGGTGCTTCTCTCAGTGCGGTTGTTACCAAGGTGGGTGAATGTCAAGTTCTAAAGCTTGGTATAACCTGTCTTGATGACAAGTTTTCGCTTGACGGCGGCAGTATTTCCTTTGAGTGCTTAAAGCTGCTTGTATCACTTTTGTTTGAGCCAAGGCTTAACGGCAATGCTTTTTTTGACGAGGATGTCGAAAGTGAAAAAAGAATACTGATTGAAAAAATAGATGCTGAAAATAATGAAAAAAGAACCTACGTTCTAAGACAGGCTGAAAAGCTTATGTTTGACGGTGAGCCTTACGCAGTCAATCGTTTCGGTACTGTTGAGGATATTAAAAGACTTACCTCTGCTGATGTTTACAGTGCATGGGAAAATGCTCTTGAAACCGCAAAAATTATGGTTACAGTTATAGGCGGTGCTGATTGTGATAGGGCTGAAAAGCTTGTGATAAGTGCCTTTGCCGGTGTTGAAAGAAAATTTGCAGAGCTTCCTGATGCTGTATTTGTTCCTTGCCGTAACAATGTTAAGGAGCATATGGAAAGACTTGATGTAAAGCAGGGCAAGCTTGTGCTTGGTTATAGGGTTGATCTTAAGCCTGATGATGAGCTGACTGCTGCAATGCGCACCTTCTGTGATATTTTCGGCGGCGGACCTTATTCAAAGCTGTTTGCCAATGTGCGTGAAAAAATGAGCCTTTGCTATTATTGTTCGGCAAGATATACAAGAACAAAAAGTATGATTTTAATTCAGTGCGGCTGCAATGAGGAAAATATGGACAAGGCTGTAAATGAAATTCAGAATCAGCTTGATATAATAAGAAACGGTGCTTTTGAGGAAGAGTTCAATTCATCAAAGCTTGCTATGACGGATGCACTGCTGTCTGTCAATGATACGCCTGAGGCAATTGAGGCATGGTATGTAAATCAGCTTGCTGATTATAAAATCAAAACGCCTGAGCAGTCAGTGGCAGAAAATGACAGCGTCACAATGGAACAGGTTAAAGCCTGTGCATCACTTCTGACACTCGATACCATTTATAAATTATCGTCACCAAAGGAGGAAGAATAATGAAAGAAATTAAATCTGAAATCCTTGGTGAAAAGTATTTTGAGGTTGACCATAAGTCAGGACTTAAAATATTTATAATGCCTAAGGAAAATTATTCGTCATCCTATGCAGTTTTCGGTACAAAGTACGGTTCGATTGATACAAAATTCAAGCGTTCCGACAGTGATGAATGGATTACTGTTCCTGAGGGTATTGCTCATTTTCTTGAGCACAAGCTTTTTGAAAACGAGGATTTGGATGCTTTTGCACGCTATGCAAAAACGGGTGCATCTGCCAATGCTTATACGTCGTTTGATAAAACCTGCTATCTTTTTCAGTGCAGCGGGAATTTTGAAGCATCACTTGAAATACTGCTTGATTTTGTGACACACCCTTATTTTACCAAGGAAACAGTTGAGAAAGAGCAGGGTATAATCGGTCAGGAAATCACAATGTATTATGATGTAGCAGGCTGGATGAGCACCTTTAATCTTTTAAGATGTCTTTACAAAAATCACCCTGTAAGAATTGATATTGCAGGAACAGTGGAGTCTATTGCTCAGATTACCGACAGGCTGCTTTATGACTGCTATAACACATTTTATAATCTTAACAATATGTGCCTTGCAGTTGTAGGTGATGTTACACCTGAGCAGGTGCTTGCCGTTTGTGATAAAATGCTTGAAAAGGCAGAGCCGCTTTCAATTGAACGCTCTTTTGATGATGAGCCGCGTGAAATTGCCTGCAGCTATGCGGAATATAATCTTGCAATGAGTATGCCTGTTTTTTCCTTCGGTTACAAAGAGGAATGTAAGGATCTTACACAGAATTTAAGAAAAATGATTGAGGTTAATATTCTTCTTGAAATTCTTGCAGGCGATACCTCCGGGCTTTATAATAAAATGTTTGATAACGGGCTTATCAACACAAGCTTTTCAAAAGAATATTTTACAGGCTTCGGCTACGAGGCAATTATGTTTGATGGCGAAAGCGTTAATCCGCAGGCTGTGGCTGACGAAATCAAAAAGGCTGTTGCAGCCCTTAGAGCTGATGGCATTGATGATGAGCAGTTTGAAAATGCACGCCGTTCTCTTTACGGCAGGGAAATTATGGAGTATAATGATATTGACTCCATAGCAAATGCAGTGCTGTCTGCTTATTTTAACGGATATTCCGTATTTGATACAATGGAAATTTATAAGTCAGTAACAAAAGAGGATATTGAAAAGCGTCTTGAAAATATGATGATGGAGGAATACTCTGCTTTATCAGTAGTTAAAAATAAGGAAAATGAGTAATTACACAAGAGTTTATTTTGAAGGCTTAGGTATTGATTTTGATTTGCCGTCAATTGCCTTTACTGTTTTCGGTCATGAGGTGCATTGGTACGGAATAATCATTGCTTTCGGCTTTATGCTTGCGGTATTGTATGGCGGCAGAATGGCTTATAAATGGAAAATGAGCCTTGACGGAATGACGGATGTTTTAATATGGGGCACAATCATCGGAATTATATGTGCAAGAGCCTATTATGTTATTTTTGAATGGTCTTACTATAAAGACCATCTCATTGAAATACCGCAAATATGGAATGGCGGCATAGCTATTTACGGCGGAATAATCGGTGCGCTTATCGGTGCGGCAATCGGCTGTAAGACAGGTAAAATTAATTTCCCGAATTTGCTTGATTTAGGTGCTCTGGGTTTGCTGATAGGTCAGGGAATCGGTCGCTGGGGCAACTTCTTTAATCAGGAGGCTTTCGGTGTGAATACCACAACGGCACCCTTCAGAATGTGGAGTCAGAAAATTCACGACGAATTGGTGTCTTCAGCAGATGTGCTGACGTCAAAGGGTATTGATTTTGATCCGAACCTTCCTGTTCATCCTACCTTCCTTTATGAGAGTGTATGGTGTCTGTTAGGATTTTTAATCCTGAACTATATTGTTCATAAGCACAGACATTTCAAGGGTGAAATCTTTATGCTTTACGGTGTTTGGTACGGTCTTGAAAGAGCGGTTGTCGAGGGACTGAGAACAGACTCTCTATATATCGGTGATACTACGCTGAGAGTCAGCCAGCTTCTTTCTATTGTAATTATTGCGGTGTTTGCAGTTGCTTTTGTTGTTTGCTTTGTTAAGTACAAAAAGGGTACACTTTGGAGTGCTTTACAGCTTGATAAGGTGACTGATGAAAAAATAAAAAATGATGAAATGGCGGAGGTGCAGAATGGCACAGATAATTGACGGAAAGCTTGTTTCAGGGCAGGTAAGAGAAAGAGTAGCCAAGGAAACTGAGGAGCTTAAGAAAAAGGGCGTTACACCGGGTCTTGCAGTAATTATTGTAGGTGAAGATCCTGCTTCGCAGGTTTATGTAAGGAATAAGGAAAAGGCTTGTGAAGAGGTAGGCTTTTACAGTGAAAAATTTGCACTTCCTGAAAATACAACACAGGAGGAGCTGAACAATCTTGTTAAGGAGCTTAACGGCAGAACTGAAATCAGCGGTATTCTATGCCAGCTTCCTCTCCCAAAGCACCTTGACGATAAAGAGGTTATCAATCTGATTGACCCGATTAAGGACGTTGACGCATTTCATCCTGTCAATGTCGGAGCAATTATGATTGGTGATTATAACTTTTTGCCTTGCACCCCTGCCGGTGTAATGGAGCTTATCCACTCAACAGGTGTTGAGGTTTCAGGCAAAAAGGCTGTGGTTATCGGCAGAAGCAATATTGTAGGTAAGCCGCAGGCAATGCTGCTGCTTCACGAAAATGCAACAGTTGAAATTACACATTCAAGAACCGTTAATTTAGCAGAGGTTACAAAAACTGCAGATATTCTTGTTGCAGCTATCGGCAAGGCAAAGTTTGTTAAAGCCGATATGGTTAAAGAGGGTGCTGTTGTTATTGATGTCGGTATGAACAGAGATGAAAACGGCAAGCTCTGCGGTGATGTTGATTTTGAGGATGTTAAGGACAAATGCTCATTTATCACACCTGTTCCCGGCGGAGTAGGACCTATGACCATTTCAATGCTTATGCAGAATACGCTCACTGCAGCAAAAATTCAGAATGGTATTGAGTAATTATAATTAAAAGGACTGATAAAATGGCACTTGAGGAACAGCTTGTTGATAAGCTGCTTGAAAAAAATTATAAAATTTCTTTTGCAGAGTCTTGCACTGGAGGGCTATGTTGTGGTACACTTGTAAATGTTACAAATGCATCAAAGGTACTTGATATGTCTTTTGTGACATATTCAAACGAGTCGAAGATGAAACTGATAGGTGTTAAGGCCGATACGATTCTTGCTAACGGGGTTGTCAGTGAAGAGGTTGCCTATGAAATGGCAGAGGGTGTTGCTTCAACGGCAGGCAGTGAAATCGGTGTTGGTATAACAGGTGTGGCTGGTCCCGGCGGCGGAACTGACAAAAAGCCTGTAGGTATGGTTTGCTTTGGTTTCAGCGTTAATGGCAAAACAGCAACCTTTACCAAGCAGTTCGGTGAAATCGGCAGAAATCAGGTTAGAAAATCAAGTGTTGAATTTGTGTTTCAGACATTAATTGAAATGATTTAAAAGAGGATGAGTATGAAAAAGATTTACAGAAGCAGAACTGACAGGAAAATAGAGGGTGTATGCGGCGGTATAGCACAGTATTTTAATTGTGACGTTACAATCATCAGACTTTTGTGGGTAATTGTTTCGTTGTTTTCGGCTTCAATTCCGGGACTGTTAATTTATATTATATGTGCATTGGTTATTCCCGAAGAACCTGACCCTTTTGAAACAACAGGCTATTATCATAATGATAATCAATAAAGCTGATTCATTTCTGCGGGAAGAAATGCTTCCCGCAGAAATATGAATACATATTAAATCAAAAATGCTGATGTGGCGCAGCCGGTAGCGCAACTGATTCGTAATCAGTAGGTCGTCGGTTCAAATCCGATCATCAGCTCCAAAAAGTCCTTGTTCCGATTTTCGGAACAGGGACTTTATAATTAATGGATGTATAAAATTTTCAATATTTGTTCTGCTTGAGTTTTCATATGATGCTATGTTATAATAAGATATATACAGAAGCATTAAGTGAAGTTTTATATTACGCTTTGTCAATTGTGTATGCATTTTCAAAAATATATAATGATGTGGATTAGATAATTATGAATTTTGGTTTTTCATATATTGGTTTGATTTATCTTGCAATGCTGTTTATTCCCAATCTGTTTTGGACCAAAAGCAAACCCGACAGCTATGACAAATATGTAAAAAATGAAAATAAAATACTGCGGATTTTTGAAAATATCGGTCAGATTTTTGTAACCTGTATTGTGCTTATTTTCAAAGATTTTAATATTGCGTTTGGCTCATTATGGATAATATGGCTGATACTGTCTTTTGTATTTATGGTGCTTTATGAGATGTATTGGGTTAAGTATTTTAAAAGCAGTAAAACAATGAAGGATTTTTACAGCAGTTTGCTCGGTATTCCTGTTGCAGGAGCAACTCTTCCTTGTATTTCATTTTTGCTGCTTGGGATTTACGGCAAAAACATTTTTCTTATTATTGCTGTGATAATACTTGGTATCGGTCATATCGGCATACATATTAATCATAAAAAAGAGCTGTTGTAAGTTCATATAGTTATCTGAACCGGGCAAACTATTACAGGGTGAATTTATGGCAAAGCAAGGAATGAAAAGACCTGAAAAGACACATTCTCAGGCAAGAAATGAAGCAGCTCCTGTTCCTGAAATTCAGGGCAAGGCAAAGTGCGGTAAAAAACAGGTGCATGCGATTATTGCCGGAACATCGGCACCGAACCAGAAGGTTTATCATACAAAGCCTTATTCAAAAAAGCAGAATAAGGAAAAGCCGATATCCGATGCGTATGCTGTTATTGATAATGATTTGGCAAGGGATAATCTTGAAAATGATATAACAGCCGCTGATTTGCAGGACTTATAGTCTAAAAGACCGATTGATTATCGGTCTTTTAGACTGTCGATAAACGGGCTGAACCACGCACTAAGATGAATGAACAGAAAAATTTACTGTTTCATATGATTATAAGACAGAGGCTTACTTTTGCCTCCAAAACAATTTAAAAGCCTTGCAGTTTTAATAAATTGCAAGGCTTTTGTGCGTTTTCTGCCTTTTGCTCGGAAACAGTACCATCGTACAGTAATCCTCGCAAAATGCAAAATTCAGCTCCATTTCTCAACATCTGCCGGCGTGTAGAATTTGTAATCTGACTTTTTCTACACGCTGAAAGACCGATTGATTATCGGTCTTTTATCATTTGTATGTTTTGATTGATTGATTGATATGTTTTTTTATGCTATAATTAAAAAAACTATTGAAGGGTAAAATGATGAAAACGGATTTAACAGTTATACCGAATGTTGGTAAAAGAACAAAGGAATCCTTGATGAATATAGGAATAACCTGTGTTGAGGATTTAATCGGAAAAAATCCGGAGGAGCTTTATATTAAAGATTGTATGGTAAAAGGATTTCAGGTGGACAGATGTCAGCTCTATCTTTTCAGAATGGCGGTTTATTTTGCTGAAAATACTGAATGGGAAGAGGAAAAACTGAAATGGTGGTACTGGAAAAATCACGAATATCCTGAACAACCGCATAGAATAAAACATAATGAGGGAATTGACTATGGCAAGAGTATTAAAGAATAAAGAGTTAATCAATACGAAATTAGCTGCAAATTACGGTGGCTGGGTGTATTGCACTGAGTGCGGTGAGAATATCGGATACTTGTGTTATCAGACATATGATAGTATAGAATTAAAGTATACATGTAATTGCGGCAGCGAGGGCAGTGCGGTTATTGATTTTGATGACAGTAAGTCAGGGACAGTGTGTACCGATGAATTAATTACTGTTAAAAACAGACTTTGCTGTCCTGCGGATAATGAACCGCTGATTACTTTGCTCGATAAAAAGTTAGCAAGCTATGATATGAAAATAACCTGTAAATCCTGCGGTAATATCTATAAAAAATTAAAATAAGCTTCTGTTGGGAAGATTACATATGAAAAAATATAAATTAGAAGCTCATAATCTTACAGGTGTTTATTACACCTCATAGGGTTTTAATAAAATCCTCCGAAAGCCTTGAAAACAAAGGATTTATCGCAATCAGTACACCTTATCTCTTTATATGATTTCACACAATGTTACCCTTGCTCTGCACAATCATAAGGGCAAAATCAAGGGCAGAAAAATCTCATAACACGATATAACAGAGTGTGGCAATCGGGAACTGGGATGTATGTGCGAATATATTATAACGGAGGATTTTTTATGGACAAGTATATTTATGATAAGAGCAACGGTCTTTGGTACGAATTGCAAGGGGATTACTTAACTTAAAGATAACATATACATACAGCCTGCTGATACATTGCTTGCAGATACCCCGCAGAAACCAAACCATACAGAAAAGGAGTTTTTGCATATGAAATCAATATTTGAACAGTTAGGCGGCACATATCACGAAGAAAATGGGTATCTTATTCCAGATTTAAGATTACCCACTGAAGAAGAACAGCCGATAGGCATATGGGGACAGCGGCATATGGACTATCTGAAGCAGTACCAAAAGGTTACATACACCAATCTTCTCACAAGCGGCAGGCTGAACACCTACCTTGCTGACATTGACAGCCAGGCGCAGGAATGCTTTGAAAGGCTTATAGAAGACATAAAACAGGCACAGGGCATAACGGAATGCTTAAAGGAAGAAAACGCCTTAGAATGGGTCGGACGGCTCAATAACATACGGACTTGTGCAATGAAGATTGTGAGCGAGGAAATTATTTTCACATAGGCAACATGGCGGCAGAGGGTTAAAGCTCTGTCGCTTTTCTTTATAATTTTAGCAATAGTCTTCTCAAAAACG